>Ga0268264_10000044_pt1 | contig 368079 bp, 273 predicted proteins | sample KBSSwiS32_FD_190357 | JGI IMG/M metagenome (GOLD analysis project Ga0268264, IMG submission 190357) | Switchgrass rhizosphere microbial communities from Kellogg Biological Station, Michigan, USA - KBS Switchgrass S3-2 (SPAdes) (version 2) | ecosystem: Host-associated > Plants > Roots >...
CGACGTGGCTGCGGCTAGCGCTGGTTGCCGCCGCTCGCTCGGCTATCGCGCCCGCCATCGCCGCGCTACCCTCCGCGCCATGCCAAAACCACCCCTGGACCTTGCCCAGCAGGTCGCCACCGCCCTGGCCGAAGACATCGGTTCAGGTGACGTCACCGCCGAACTGGTACCCGCGACCCAGCAGGTCACCGGCAAAGTAATCACCCGCGAATCGGCCATCATGGCCGGTCGGCCGTGGGTGGCCGAGACGTTCCGTCGACTCGACCCCGGCATCCGCCTCACCTGGCACGCGAATGACGGCGATCGCGTGACCGCTAATCAGACGCTTTTCGAAATAGCAGGCCCGGCGCGGCCCGTGCTCACGGGCGAGCGAACGGCACTCAACTTCCTGCAGCTGCTGTCCGCGACGGCGACAGCCTCACGCCGCTACGTCGACGCCATCGCCGGAACGGCGTGCGCGATCCTGGACACGCGCAAGACGATTCCGGGGCTGAGGACGGCCCAGAAGTACGCCGTCGCCTGCGGGGGTGCGCAGAACCACCGTATCGGCCTGTTCGACCAGGTGCTCATCAAGGAAAACCACATCGCCGCGGCCGGCTCGCTGTCAGCCGCAATCACCGCGGCTCGTAGGGTGGCCGGCGCGCGAAAAGTGGAAGTTGAAGTAGAAACATTGGCGGAATTTGAAGAAGCCCTGCGTGGCGCGCCCGACATCATCCTGTTGGACGAATTCAGCCTGGAGGACATGAAGACGGCTGTTGAGCTCAACAGCTCAAAGGGCCGGCCGGTGAAGTTGGAGGCCTCGGGGAGCGTCACCCTGGAGACGGTCAGAACCGTGGCGGAAACCGGCGTGGATTACATTTCGATCGGCGGCATCACGAAACACGTGAAGGCTGTCGACCTATCGATGCGGCTGGAATTCGCCAGCCCGTAGCGGCGGGAGCCAACGCGACGCGGCCGGCGCGGCGAACAGTGCGAGCGGCGGCGACGGCTAACGCCAACGATTCCGCGAGTGCGCCAACTTGCGTAATCGGCGGCCGTAGCTCAGCGCGAGCTGCCGGGCTCGATCAGGCGACCTGCGACTTCAACACCCGCTGAGGCTGCGCCACACCATACCCCTGCGCGTAATCAACGCCCAGGCTGGTCAGCATCTGTATGATCTCCGCGTTCTCAGCAAACTCGGCAATCGTCTGTTTGCCCGTGAGATGCCCGATTTCATTGATCGACCGCACCATCTCGCGATCAATCGGATCCCGCAAAATCTCCCGCACGAAGCTGCCGTCGATCTTGAGGAAATCCACCGGGAAGTGCTTCAAATAGCCGAATGACGACAGGCCCGTGCCGAAGTCGTCGAGCGCAAACTTGCAACCCAGCTCCTTCAGCGCCTGAATAAACCGGTTGGCCTGCGAGAAGCTGGCGACGGCTGCCGTCTCAGTAATCTCGAAGCAGATCTTCGACGCATCCAATCCACTGCGGTGGAACTGGTCGATGACGAACGGTAGGAACTTATCGTCGCCCAGGCTCTGACCTGACAGGTTGATGGAGCACAGAATCAACTTCTCACGCTCGTCAGCCTCAGAAACCAACCAGCGGAACGCGTTCTCAATCACCCAGCGATCGATCGCAGGGGTAATACCGTAGCGTTCAGCCGCGGCAATGAAGTCGTTGGGAGCCACAATCCGGCCCGCCTCGTCTTTCAACCGCAGCAGCAACTCATAGTGAGCGCCATGATCAACACGCTGCAGTGGCTGAATGGCCATGCGGAACAGCTCGAAGCGTCCCTCTTCGAGAGCGGCATTGATACGAGCAGCCCATTGCATCTCGCGACGCCGGCGCATCAACTCAATGTCGTTCTCAGCAAAACTGTGCACGCGATTGCGACCGCCCTCTTTCGCCGCCTGACAGGCGCTGTCGGCAGCCGAAAGAATCGACGCTACGTCTTCGTTGTCTGCCGTAATCGGCACGACACCGATGCTGGCACCGAGTCGGAACACGCGGTCTTCCCACGTAAACCGAAACGCTCGCACACCCTCGCGAAGAGTTTCGGCAGTACGCATCGCTTCATCGAGCGAGCAGCTCTCCAGCAGGATGCCGAACTCGTCACCACCGAGTCGCGACAACGTGTCGCGCCACCGGACTTTGGACTTCAGCAACGCACCCACCTGCCCCAACAGCGCATCACCCGCACTGTGTCCGCAGGTATCGTTGACGATCTTGAACTGGTCGATGTCGAGGTAACAAAGCGCATAAGACGCTTCACGCGCCTTCGCACTCTTCAAAGCACGTTCGAGGCGGCTCTCAAACTCACGTCGGTTAACGAGGCCGGTCAGCAAGTCATGGCTGGCGTGATAAGACAGACGGCGGTTCAGCTCGCGCGACTCACTCACGTCATGGAACACGAGCACGCCACCAGCCACGTGGCCAGCGCCGTCGCGGATAGGAGCGGCGGTGCTTTCAACGTACAGCTCATTGCCGTCGCGACGAATGAGCAACATCGGACGCACCGACTTGATCGGCCGAATGCGTCGGATCGCGACGCTCAACGGATTCTCGAGCGGCTCGCAGGTCTCTTCGTGGAAAGCGCGGAAGATCTCTTCGACGGGCCGGCCCATCGCATCTTCCAGACGCCATCCCGTCAGCTCTTCAGCCACGGGATTGATGTAGTCGATGGTGGAGTGCGCGTCCGTGGTGATGACACCATCGCCGATGGACTGCAGAGTAATCTGCGCGCTCTCCTTCTCCCGGAACAGCGCTTCTTCGTAAATCTTGCGTTCGGTGATATCCAGCTCGACGCCCACGAGCCGCAACAACCGTCCGTGCTTATCCACCCGTGCAGTTGCACGGCTGCTCACCCACCGCCACTCACCATTCCGGTGGCGCATGCGGTGAGTGCTCTCAAAAGTCGGAGTTTTGCCCGCCACGTGGTCACGAATGGCGGCCTGTACGCGCGAGAGGTCGTCCGGGTGAACGAGACTGCGCCAGTCAGGCGACCCGCGCATATCGTCGTCGGCGTAACCGAGCATCGCCTTCCAGCGCGGGGAGAAGTAGACCTCGTTGTTCTCGACATCGAAGTCCCACAAGCCGTCGTTCGCCGACGCCTGCGATAAATTCGTGCGCTCTTCCAGCTTGGCCAGCCGCGCTTCAATACGGATCCGTTCGAGGCCAGTGGCCAGGCTCGTGCCAATCAGCTTCATCAGCAGCTGCAGGTTCACGTCCCACGCGCCACGCGGCATCGTGTGTGCGAGCCCGAGAATCGCTGCGGGCTTTCCCTGCACACGAAGACTCACGAGCAATGCGGAACCGATCTGCAGGTCCGCAAACTTCTGAGCCTCGGCTGTCTGCTCGCGCCGCGGAGTACTCGTATCACGCAGCTCAGACAATCGCAGGTGATCGAGCCGCGCCTTCAGCCAGGGAAACTGCTCGAGGGCAAGCTCCCGCAAGCCTTCCGGCCGGCACTGCGCGAAAGCACTCCGCGCGAGCTGCACCTCCGCGACAACGAGCTCATCAGGACGCAGGGACATGAGGAACGCGCAATCAGTGGCGGTCGCCTCGCGAAGAAGCTCGAGATTGCGTCGGATGGTGTCGTCGATCTGATCGCGGCGCATGTTCTGAAAATCGACGGCGATTTTCGTACACGCCACATCGAGTCCCAGTACCGGACGGGGTGCGCGCCCCGACCACGCGTCTGCCGATAAAATGTCGGAAGCCGTGAACTCCGCTGGTTTATCCGGCGGCAGAGACGACATTGAAAGGGAGACCTCCCGAAATACCTACCGCAGAGTATCCGACTGGCGACCTGAACGATGTGACGCTGTCGGGGTTCGAGCTCGAATCACGATGCGATTTTCTAACTAGTTGCACGCGATTCTCGCATACTAACGCAAGAACACAAGCTAACTTGCTGTTCGAGCACGGGATACAGATTTAACAGAATGGCTAACCTACGTTTCAGTACTACGAAGCAGTGCTGACCAGGCAGCGATGACCGCCTCCGGCGTAATTCCCATGATGTCCTGGACGCCGTCGACCAACCCAGTGACGGCCACTGCAGGCGTGGTGGGGCCGCCCGGGCGGAACAAAACGGAGTTCTGTTTCCCGAAAACTGCAACGGTTGGACGACCGAGGGCCGCAGCCGCATGCGCAGGGCCGGTATCAATCGAGATCATGCTGTGGGCACGCTCCAGGAGCGGCAGAAGTGTGCGAATAGACAGTTCGTTGGCAGCGTTGTAGACGTCCTTTGCGCCTGAGGTGGCGATGATGGCGTCGTTGAATTTGCGTTCTGCCTTGGTTCCGGTCAGCAGGATTGCATGGTCGGGCCGAAGGTCGCGTACGAGGTTGAGCACCCTACCCCACCTGTCTTCCGGCCAGTACCGATCGGTGCCGACCGGAGAGCGGAAAGCACGACGTGCGATGTGAGCGCTGCCCGGATGGATGACTACGAAGGGTCGACCCGCGAGTCCACGCTGAGCACACCATTCATCCGCAGAGGCGCGCGCCTCATTACTGATAACAAGTTGAGCGTCCCTGGACACTGTCGGTGCGGGTGGTGGCAGCATGCCCGCAAACGCGGGTGGCGTTTCACTCGCCATCCGCACAAAGCGATCGGGAAAGCCTTCATCGGGCGACCATTCGAAGGAGCTGTAACTACAAATGTATTCCTCCGGTATGCCACCACGATGCAAAAGATTTTTTCCCCGGGAAACGTCGCAGAACCAGGTGGGCCCTGCCCCGCGCTGACGCAGCCAGGCCACGAGCTGTCGTTGATCTGGTGCCAACCAATAAGGAGTGCGGCGGCTCCTGATAACGATCAACTTCCCTAGCGACTCCTGACCCTCGAGCAGAGGCTTCGTCCAGGGGCCCGAAGAAATCACATCGACAGGTTTGCCGAACCGTGCGTACAACTGACGCAGAAGTACTGTCAGCAACACCATGTCGCCGAATGCACCAAAGCGAACAACGAGTGGCGCCCGTTCGGCCGCGCCATGATTAATGCTCAAAGGTGGATGCTCAACGCGACTTTCCATGCAACTCGCTATCAGCGACGCCGTACAACTTCTTCAATGCAGTTTCCATGTCACGTTGCAACTTCTCCAGTCCAGCAGCATCGGTCACGCGAGGGACATACTGAGGTGCGCCAATGGCAATGACGATTCGAGCGAATGGAGCTGGAATTACAAACTTGTCCCATTTGACGAGCCAGGCACGTGACGCCGCATACGCCATCGGCAACATCGGGCGACCTGACATCTGAGCGAGCAGAATGGCACCAGGCTTGAATTTAAAGCGCGGCCCACGTGGCCCATCAGGCGTAATCACCGGCGACAGGTTCTCCTTTACCAGCGCCTGATAGTAATCACGGAGAGACCTCGCACCCGTGTGACTCGACGATCCCCGGATGACGCCTCCACCGATGCGTCGCACCATCATCGCCCCGAGCTCGCCATCCACCGACGGGCTGATCAGCCATCCCACCGACAACCCGCGCGAACGCTGGTCCAATAGATATTTGGCGCAGAACAGCTGGTGCTGGTGCCAGTAACACGGAACCAGGGACGGCGCCTTGGCCAGCGCCGCCTCCAGATGCTCAACACCGACGACGCGAACGACGCGACAAGTCGCTAGCCATGACTTGATGATCCCGAGACCCAGCGGCACTGCCAGCCTGTACAGCAGGCGCCGGAGGGGCGTCATCCGGCGGCTGGAGCGTGTGGTCTTGCGGTAAAAAGAGTTCTTGAGGCCGTCATCCGGCCCGGGTTCGGTCATAGCGCCGTAGTGCCCCGTTTGGGCCATGCACCGGCCGCGGACGGGTGAGATAGAATTACTGTTTTGCGCATTGCCGTCTAAATGACCGCTACCGAGTCAGATTCAAAACAACCGCCCGAGGCCGAGCTTCAGTTCGACATAGGTGCCACGGACGATTCCCTGGAGCGCATGACGCAGCTTTTCGCGCGTCTGGGCGACACCTACCGCGTGTTTGCGCCGGGGCGCAAGTCGTACTCCTACGTCATTCACCATCCGGATGACGTCAAGCGGGTGCTGGTCTCCAATCACCGCAATTATACCAAGGGCGCCGGTCTCGACCGCGTCAAGATTCTGCTGGGTAAGGGCCTGATGACCAGCGAAGGCGACCTCTGGCGCAGCCAGCGGTACATGATGCAGCAGTACTTCCACCGGCGTGTGGTGACCGGGTTCGCGCAGACGCTGGAAGCCGTCAATGATCAGTTCACGGAGCGCTGGGACGGGTTCGCGGCGCGTGGCGAGCCCCTCAATGTCACCGAGGAAATGAGCGAACTGACACTCGAGATCGTGCTGCGCTCGATTTTCGGCCGTGATCTGCCCCAGCTGTCGGAAGCGTTCGCGGTCGTCACCAAGGACCAGGCGCGCAATCTGCAGTTCGCCTTCAAGTTCCGCTCCCTCACCAAGCTGGTCGCCGCGGTCATTGCCCGGCGCCGCGCCAACAACGAAGAGCATTTCGACTTCGTGGGCATGCTCATGACCGCCCGTGACAAGGAAACGGGCCAGCCCATGAGCGAGCGGATGCTCATTGACGAGATCATGACGCTGGTGGTCGCCGGTCACGAAACCACGGCGAGCGGACTCAACTGGACGTGGTATCTGATATCGCAGTACCCCGAAGTGGAGTCCCGCCTGCATTCCGAGATCGACGCCTCACCCGTGATGACGGCGCCGAGTCTCGACCAGATGGAAGGCCTGCCCTACACACGGCAGGTGATTGATGAGGCGCTGCGCCTGTATCCGCCGGGTTGGCTGTTATCCCGTCGGACAATCGAGCCGGATGTGCTCGGCGGCTATCCGATTCCGGCCAACACGGACGTGTTGCTGCCGTTGTATCTGTTGCACCGGCATCCACGTTACTGGAAGGATCCGGATGTTTTCTGGCCAGATCGGTTTGCTCCCGAGCATGAAGCCGACAGGCCACGATTTGCCTACATGCCGTTCGCCGCGGGCCCTCGTCATTGCATTGGCGAGACGCTCGCGTTGTACGAGATGCTCATGCACCTGTACAAGATGGCCCGCCGCTACCGTCTGGTTTACCTGCCGGATGACAAGCCGCTGGAACTGGAAGCGCAGATCAATCTGCGTACACGTAACCCATTATTCATGAGGCTGGAACGCCGCTGATGTCTAAAGCCACGACCCTCACCGAACTGATCGAAATCAATCGGACTGCGGCGCGCAGTATTCACTACATCGAAGGCGAGAACGAAACCCGCGAGGTCCCGTACGGCGAGCTGTATGAGCGCGCGCTCGGCATCCTCTATCACCTGCAGCGAATTGGCGCACGTCGCGGCGACAAGCTGATTCTGCTGTTGGCCAACAACGAGCAGTTCCTGGATGCGTACTGGGCAGCAATCCTGGGCGGCATCATTCCTGTGCCGGTGGCACCGGGTATCAGCGACGAGCACCGTCACAAGCTCCTGCGTATCGCACGCAAGCTGGGCAACCCCTACATCTACTCCGAGCGCAAGATCCTCGACCGCATCGGCTCATTCGCCGCCCAGGCAGGCGAATCCGAGACGTTCAACCAACTTCGTGCGCGTGCCTTTCTGAGCGACGACCTGGATGACATCTCCAAGGCCGGTAAGCCCTACAAGGCAACGCCGGACGATGTCGCATTCATCCAGTTCTCGTCCGGCTCGACCAGCGAGCCCAAGGGCGTCGTACTGACTCATGGCAACATCATTGCCAACTGCCAGGGCACTGCGGTTGGAGCCAGGCTGACCACGGACGACCGCAGCCTGTCCTGGATGCCACTGACACACGACATGGGGCTGATCGGCTTCCATATCATGATGTTTGCCGAGCAGATCCATAACTACATCATGCCGACGGATCTGTTTATTCGGCGACCCCTGTTCTGGCTGTCGCTCGCCTCGCGCTTCGGGGCCACGATCCTGGGCTCCCCCAACTTCGGCTACCGGCACTACCTGAAGGTGCTGGGCGACCGACCGGTTGACGAGCTGGATCTGTCCGCCGTGCGCGTCATCTTCAATGGCGCCGAGCCGATCTCCGTACCGTTGGCTCACGAGTTCCTGGACCGTCTCGCACCCGCGAAGCTGGCACGCACCACCATGTACCCGGTCTACGGCCTCGCGGAAGCCTCACTCGCGGTCACGTTCCCGCCGCTCAACTCTCCCATGCAGACGCTGACGCTCAACCGTCACAAGCTGGGTGTTGGTGATGAGATCGTCCGCGTTGCCGCCGATGACAAGGACGCCATCGAGTTGGTATCGGAAGGCGTAGCCATTCCGAACAGCCGCGTAAGGATCGCAGGCGATGACGATCAACCGCTGCCGGAAGGTCGCGTAGGCCACGTGCATATCAGTGGCGCCAACGTGACACATGGCTACTACGAAAACCCACAGGCCAACGCCGCGTCCTTCACGGCGGACAAGTGGCTCAAGACCGGTGACCTGGGCGTCATGGTCGGGGGCAACCTGTACATCACGGGCCGCGCCAAGGAGATCATTTTCGTCAACGGCCAGAACTACTATCCGCACGACCTGGAAGCGATTGCGCAGCGTGTGCAAGGGTTGGATCTGGGCAAGGTGGTCGCGGCGGGCGCGCGTCCCCGCGGCGCCCAGACCGAGCAACTGGTTGTGTTTGTACTGCACCGGAGCGGCGTGGAGGAGTTCCTTCCCATTGCCACCGAAGTGGGCCGGCTCATCAACGAGCAGGTCGGGCTGGAGGTGGCGGAAGTCGTTCCCGTCAAACGCATCCCGAAGACCACCAGCGGCAAGATTCAACGTCACCTGTTGGAAGAGGGTTACGTCAACGGCGAGTTTGACGCGGAGCTGCAGCAGCTCGCGGCCCTGCGGCAGGCTCAGCGCGGCACACAGTCCTCGGCGCAGAACCAGATCGAGGACAACCTGCGGCAGATCGTGGAAGGCGCGCTGCCAGGCAAGCGGGTGGACCTGCAGGACAACCTGTTCGAAATCGGCGCCAGCTCCTTGAAACTCATCGAAATTCACGAGCAGATCGACCGTCAGTACCCGGGCCTGGTGGACCTCACGGAGTTGTTCGATTTCCCCACCATCGCCGAGCTGGCAAAGCACCTGGAGGACAAGCTGGCCGCCTGAGAAACCGAGGAGTATGCTCAGCTGCATGCACGCAAATCCGACCGAGCAACGCCTGTCCGAATGCGGCATCCGGCCGACGGCCCAGCGGGTTCAGATCGCGCTGCTGTTGTTGGCCGCGCCCCAGCACCTGTCGGCTGAGCAGATCCTGGCGAGCCTGCGTGCCTCGGGCGCACGGGTTTCCAAGGCCACTGTGTACAACACGCTCAACTTGTTTGCCGCGCATGGGTTGATCCGACAGTTGTCGGTTGACGGCTCGCGCAGTTGGTTCGACTCCAACGTCGACGCCCATTACCACTTCCACGATGTGTCCAGCGGAGCCCTGATAGACGTGCCCGTGCCAGAAGTTGAGTTCAGCAAGCTGCCGGTGCCGCCGCCGGGCACCGAAGTGGCCGGCATCGATCTCGTCATCCGCCTGCGCAAAATACCGTAGCCGTGCTCGAAGCAGTTGAGATTGAAACCGGGCGCAACCCGACCGGTACGGTACTGTGGCTGCATGGCCTGGGCGCGGACGGTCACGACTTCGCTCCGATCGTCCCCCAGCTCGTTGAGTCGCATGAACGGCCGCTGCGCTTCGTTTTTCCCCATGCGCCTGTACGTCCAGTCACCATCAACGGCGGAATGGCGATGCGCGCCTGGTACGACATCCTCGGGTTCAACCGCGGAGTGCCGCACGACGAGGTGGGTATCCGGGCATCCGATGTGGAAGTACGGGCCCTGATCCAACGCGAAAATCAGCGCGGCATTCCCACAAATCGGATCGTCCTGGGCGGCTTCTCGCAGGGAGGCGCCATTTCCCTGTTCTCGGGTCCCCGCTACCCGGAAAAGCTCGCCGGCATCATGGCCCTGTCCTGCTACCTGCTGCTGGAGGACCTGCTGCCGACGGAGCGGACCAAGGTGAACTACGCTACCCCTGTCTTCCTGGCGCATGGCAACCAGGACCCGGTAGTGGACTTTCGCCGGGGACTGGAAGCTAAGCAGTTGCTCGAAGCAGGCGGCTATCCTGTGGAATGGCACCCGTACGTCATGCCCCATTCCGTCTGCCCCCAGGAAGTAGCCGATATTGCCAACTGGCTGCGGAAGGTTCTCTAGCGCCAGCTGCGGCGACCCGCTAAAATTCGAAATCCGGTGCCGACTTAGCTCAGCTGGTAGAGCACATCATTCGTAATGATGGGGTCCACGGTTCGATTCCGTGAGTCGGCACCAATCTCCTACGCTCATACTCCCCGCCGTTCTGCAACGAATGGACCGAAGCAACCGGGAGCCTCGAGCTTGCGCAAAAGAAAATCCAAGTCCGCCCAACGGCGGGGCATACAGTCCTTCGATACAGGGTTACGGGTGCTTGGGGTGCTGGCCAACCTGAGCGAGCCGTCAACACTGGGGACGGTGGCGAAAGAATGTGCTTTGTCCGCCTCTCAGGCACACCGCTACTTGTCCAGTCTGTTGGCTTCGGGAATGGCCCTGCAGGACCCGATGACCGGACGATACGAGATCGGCCCCACGCTGCTGAAGCTCGGCCTCGCGGCGCTGGCGCGAGTCGATGCCTTTCGAATCGCCGATAGCGCGATCAGTGAGTTCGCTCGACGTTCGGGCCGCACGGTTCAGATCGCCGCGCTGGGCCCGCTCGGGCCCACCATCGTCCGCTGGAATGTAGGCACCCCTCCTGTCGTCACGTCGCTGAGTGTGGGCTCGGTGCTGTCGCTGTTGCATTCGGCGACAGGTCGGGTCTTTCTGGCATTTGCGCCCGAGCAGGAAACACGTCCGCTGGTAAAACGAGAGCTCGCCGTGCTCTCAGCCGCCGGATCTGTCGACGTAGAAACGCTCAAAAAGCAAGTCCGCCAGGCCGGCTGCGCAAGTGTCGACGGAGATGTGGTTCCGGGACTGCGCGCCACCGCGCTCCCGATTTTCGATCTGCAGGGCCGTGCAGTCCTCACCGCAACCGTGCTCGCGAGCGACTCCTTCGACAGGGCCGAGGACGCTGCGATTCGCAAGGAGCTGGCCGCCGTATGCGCAGGAATTACTGAAAATCTGGGCGGTCGACCGCCATCGCCCTAGTCGCGGCGCGCGATCCGCGCACCCAAGAGCCATTTGACATGGTGCAATACATTGCCCATTCTGCAACGCACTGGATGGGCATGGGTAGCGGACAAACAGGTGAACGAGGTATTGGCAGGCACTCAGGCCGAACAGCTTCAGACGCTGTATCGGCAAATGTCACCGAAACACCTGGCACCGCTGTGGGAGCAGTTGTCGGAGCTCGTGCCACGCGTTCCGAATTCGCGCGCTCTACCGCATCGCTGGTCGTACGAGGAGGTTCGCGGATACCTGGCTCGAGCCGGTAGTTTGATCAGCACCCAGGAGGCCGAGCGCCGCGTGCTGATTCTCGAGAATCCGGGGCTGCGCGCCTGCGCATCGATCACACCCAGCCTCTACGCAGGGCTGCAGCTCATCCTTCCCGGGGAGATTGCGCCCTGTCATCGCCATTCCCAGTGTGCGCTGCGCTTCGTGCTCGAAGGCGAAGGCGCATACACGTCAGTGGACGGCGAGAAAGTAGTCATGCGTCCGTTCGATCTCGTGCTGACGCCCGCCGGGCAGTGGCACGATCACGGCAATCCCACCGCGCAACCCGCGATCTGGCTCGACGGACTCGACATCCCAACCGTCCGTCACTTCGAAGCGGGTTTCGCCGAAACCTTCACTGAACCCACTCACCCTGAGACGGCCTCACCTGGCGATACGCTCACCCGTTACGGACACAACATGCGTCCGCTGCGCAGCTCGAAGGCGGATCGTCGCCCCGCGCGCCAGCCTCTTTTTCACTATCCCTATTCAACCTGGCGACCGACGCTCGACTGGATGCAGGCCGCGGCACAGGCAGATCCCCATCTGGGACACGCGCTGGAATTCATAAATCCCGCGGACGGTGGTTCCGTGATGCCCACAATTTCCGCGCACGTGCGGCTGCTTCCGCAGGGATTCGAAACGCGGCCGCGTCGTTCGACCGATGGCACTGTCTTTGTCGTCGTCGAAGGTGCAGGCGAAGCCCAGATCAACGCTGAGGTCATTGAGCTCCTGCCGCGCGACATCTTTGTCGTGCCTTCGTGGATGACGCTCACCCTGAAGGCTCGTGAGCGGTTGGTGTTGTTCGCCTTTTCGGACCAGGCGTCACAACAGAAACTCAACCTCTACCGGGAGGAATGTCTGTGAGAATGGTGTTCGAACCCTCGCCCCCCACGCTGGCGCGTACGAGCTCCAACGAGCTTTTTCCAGTACGCCGCGTGTTCTGTATCGGCCGCAATTATGCCGAGCACGCCCGCGAGATGGGCCGCGACCCGGATCGCGAGCCGCCGTTCTTCTTCATGAAATGGGCAGAAACGGTCGTCCCATCGGGATCCGTCATCGCCTACCCGCCGGCAACGACCAACTTTCATTACGAGGCGGAGCTGGTCGTCGCCATCGGGACCGGTGGACGCAACATCCCCGCAGCTCGAGCGCTCGACCATGTTTACGGCTATGCCACCGGGCTGGATATGACACGCCGGGACCTGCAGCTCGAGGCACGCAAGCAAGGACGGCCGTGGGATGTTGGAAAGAACGTGGAGCAATCTTCACCATTGGGACTCGTGCATCGAGCGTCCGAGATCGGTCATCTTGCCGCCGGCGCCATCACGTTGGCGGTGAACGGGCAGATTCGGCAAAGCTCGGATCTGAGAGAGCTGATCTGGCCGGTGCCGGAAATCATTGCCTTTATATCCAATTTCTATCGACTCGAGCCGGGCGATCTCATTTATACGGGAACACCCGCAGGTGTCGGGCCGGTCGTGCCCGGCGATACCCTCGTGGTTCACATCGATGGGCTCTGCGATCTCCAGATCCAAATCGAGCCCAAGTAATTCCCATGCACGCAAACGTGCAGACAACACCCGCATCGGTCATAGACGACGCGCCATTCGGCAGTCTCCAGTTTTTCGTCGCGGCTCTGTGTGCTGTAGTAGCGATGCTGGACGGGTTCGATACACAGGCCATTGCCTACGTCGCGCCGAGCATCGTCGATGACTGGAAGCTGCAGCCGGCGACGTTCGGACCCATCTTCGGCGGAGGATTACTCGGGCTCACAATCGGAGCGCTGATCCTGAGTCCGTTTGCTGACAAGTTCGGACGCAAGGTCGTCATCGTGGCCTGTGTCGTCATGTTCGGTGTGTGCTCATTCCTTACAGCCTCCGCCGACTCGCTGCAGCACTTGTTGATGTACCGCGTGCTCACAGGAATTGGCCTTGGTGGTGCGATGCCCAACATCATCGCGCTGACGAACGAATACGCACCGTCACGCATGAAGGCTACTCTAGTCACCGTGATGTTCTGTGGGTTTCCGTTGGGTTCGACGCTGGGAGGTTTCCTCACCGCGCCACTGATTCAGGCCTATGGCTGGCAGTCGGTTTTCCTCGTCGGTGGCGCCGCACCGCTCGTTCTCGTTCCCATATTGATGTTTTTTCTGCCTGAGTCCATCCGCTTCCTCGCAACACGCGACAGCCGCAAAGAAACGGTAGCGGCGATTCTCAGCAGGATCGACCCGCGAGCATCCGTTGATGGATTCATCGCCGAGGTTCGCGCCGAGGCAGGAACACAACATCAACAGCGGCGGTTTCCGGTGCTCGAGCTGTTCAGGGACGGACGCGCACGCAGGACGCTCGTTGTGTGGACCGTTTTCTTCATGAATCTGCTGGTAATGTATTTTCTGGTCAACTGGCTGCCCTCGCTCCTGCGCAATAGTGGCTTACCGCTCCAGATCGCGATCCTGTCGACCGCGCTACTCAATCTCGGCGGCGTAGCAGGCGGTATCGTGTTGGGACGCTTGATCGACAGGCGCGATCCCTATCTCGTTCTCGGTGTGGCATATGCAGCGGCCGCCGGGTTCATCGCACTGATCGCCTCATTCACGTCCAACGTGCCGTTTCTGCTGATTGCCACCACATTCGCGGGCGTGGGTGTCTCGGGTGCGCAGATCGGGCTGAATGCCGTCACGGCCGCAAGCTATCCGACTGCGATCCGCTCTACGGCCATTGGCTGGGCGTTGGGCGTAGGACGAGTGGGCTCGATTCTGGGGCCTACCATCGGAGGCGTGTTGTTGGGCCTCGGTTGGACTCCTGGGTCACTCCTCATGGCTGCAGTCATACCGGCAGCGATTGCTGCAGCCGCCGCTATTTCCCTTCGTTACGTGTGATGCCCACGCTGGAAGTCCAATGAAGTTACACGGCTACTTTCGCTCCACAGCGTCGTATCGCGTGCGTATAGCGCTCAATCTGAAGGGACTCGATTACGAGAACGAGTTCCATCATCTGCGTCGTGGTGAGCAGAACGCACCGCAATATCGAGCGCTCCAACCGCAAGGGCTGGTACCCGCGCTCGAGATGAATGGAGCTGTACTGATCCAATCCCTGGCGATCTGCGAATACCTCGACGAAATCTACCCGCAGCCCCCGCTGCTCCCCGCGGATCCGCTGTTGCGCGCCCAGGTGCGGGCGTTTGCTCAAGTCATCTGCTGCGACATCCACCCGATCCAGAATCTGAAGATTCTCGCGCGGCTGCGCTCGGCAGGACTCACTGAAGAAGCCGTCACTCGCTGGGCGGTGCAGGTCATCACCGACGGGCTCGATGCCTGCGCAACGCTCGCCGCTCATACAACATCGCGGTTCTGCTTCTCTGACCTACCCTCGTTGGCCGACATCTGTCTCGTACCCCAGCTCGTGAATGCTCGACGTTTCGGCGTGCCACTGCGCTGGCCCCGATTGCTCGAGATCGAAGCAGCCTGCCTCGATATGGAGGCGTTTCGGCGTGCGGCGCCGGAAAACCAGGCGGATGCGGCACTGGAAACCTGACACACCTCAATCTGCTCGCAGCGCATGAGCGAGTGTTACCGTCCCGCTGAGAACTTCCTTGTCGCTCGATTCCCCAACAATCACGCGGTAGGTGCCTGCGTCCGCGCGCCACTGCCGGCGCTTCACGTCGAAATACGCGAACGAGCGCGCATCGAGCGGCACGGAAACTCGCCGGGTCTCTCCCGGCTGCAGGCTCACCTTCGCGAATCCTTTCAACTCCTTGGGCGGACGTGGCACTGTTGTTGTCGGCGCACTGATGTACACCTGTGCCACTGCGGCACCCGTGCGTTTACCTGTATTCGTGATGTCGAACGCGACGAGCTGGCGTCCAGGGGCTCCGGCAACGGGCTCGACGACGAGCGCATCGTACTTGAAATGCGTGTACGAAAGCCCGTGCCCGAAGGCGAACAAAGGTTTCGTGCCCTTGGCTTCGAAGCCGCGATAACCGACAAACATGCCCTCGCGGTACTCCACGACCATGTTGTCGGGTTGCGGGTAGTAGGTTTCATAGACTGGATTGTCCTCCCAACGCCGCTCGAAGGTGGCAGGAAGCCGTCCTGACGGGTTCACGTCACCAAAGAGAATTTCAGCGAGCGCCCTGCCGCCCTCCTGTCCGGGATACCAGGCCTGCAACACGGCCGGCACCCGCTCGAGCCAGCGTGTCATGTCGATGCCACCGCCCGAGGTGAGTACAACCACGGTATTCGGATTGCTCGCGACGACCGCCGCGATGAGCTCATCCTGGCCGGGAGGCAGCGTAAAGGTCCGATCCCAGTCCTCCGTCTCAGTGGTCGCATCAAAACCCACCGCGAGCACGACAACATCGGACTGTGCGGCGAGTTGCACGGCATTCGGATCGACCCACGCACCCAGCGGGACGATCCCGAGGCGAACAAACGGGACGGGCCCGTCGATCGCGGCCGGCACGGCGTAATATTCCAACACCACCTCGTGGGGAGAGCTGTCGAGATCCAACGGGAAACTCTCGACTGCGGCCTTCTTCATGCTCCAGTGCTCGGCAATGAGGCGCGCATCCACATACAGCCGATAACCGACCCGACGCGAGAAGCCGCCCAGGTGCACGAACAAATCCTGAACACCCGGTTTTGCCGGAGTGTAGAAGCCCGTCCAACGCATCGACTGTGCACGCGGCGGCGCCGTGTTGATTTCGAGCTCACCGAGTCCCAGGGGCGCGAAGTCCAGGGGCGCACCCTGATCGATGTACTTTTCGATGCGAGTGCTCGCGGGCTTGCCGGCCAGATCGACATTGTCGAACTGCTCGAGGGTCACACCGGCGTCGCCGCCCGTCGCAGTCGTCCGGAAAGCCGTTGTGTGCGCAGCGCGCCGCAGATCGGGAATGCCTCGCGCGTACTGCACGTCAGCGCCCCGATCAAAGACCCCCTCCAGAAAGCTGACTGTGTGGAACGGTGGCACGGTGGCACTCCCCCCACCATGGGGCACTGCCGGGTGCGCATCCGGGCCGATCACCGCGACACGCTTCACGTGCGCCGCATCGAGCGGCAACACATTGCGCTCATTCTTCAGAAGAACGATGCCTTCGCGCGCGGCCTGCAGCGCTGCATCCCGGCCTTCGCGGTTGAGCAGAGAAATCGACGTGTCGAGTTGGGGCCGATCCAGCCAGCCGAATCTGAGCGCCGTGCGCAGAATCCGGCGCACCTTGTCGTCAATCGTGGCGCGTGAGACTTTCCCACTTTCAACCAGCGGAATGAGCGCCGTGCGATTCAGAAACTTCCCGGACGGCATTTCCACATCCAAACCTGCGTTTGCGGCAGCCAGCGTGTCGTACGTCGAATCCCAATCCGACATCAACACGCCGGCGAAGCGCCACTCGCCCTTCAATATCCCCAGGTTGAGATACCGATTCTGCGTCGCGTGCTCGCCATTGACCCGGTTGTACGAGTCCATCACGACCGCTACGTTCGCCTCACGCACCGCGGCTTCGAAGGGCGGCAGATAGATCTCCCGCAGGGTGCGCTCATCAATGTGTACATCGAGCCTGTGGCGGGCGAACTCGGAATCGTTCGCGACGAAGTGCTTTACCGTCGATGCCACACCCTGGCTCTGCACACCCCGGATCAAACCGACCGCCATACGCGAAGTGAGCCAGGGGTCTTCGCCGAAATACTCAAAATTGCGGCCGTTGAGTGGCGAGCGATAGATGTTCACTCCCGGTGCAAGATGGAAATGCACGCCACGCGCCCGAGCGTCGCGCCCCATCTCCCGGCCTACCCGCTCAGCGAGCTCGGTATTCCACGTTGCGGCAAGCGCGATGCCTCCCACCATGGCATTGCTGCGGGAGCCGCGACGAATGCCAAACGGGCTATCCGCCGTTGCCATTGCGGGCACGTTCAGCCTCGGGACGCCGGGCACGTCTGATCCGGGCACTCCGCAGAGCATGTCGATCTTTTCCTGGAGTGTCATACGCGCCAGGATCGATTCCACCCGCTGTTCGGCCGCGGCGTCGAGGGGTGACGACGCTGTGGCTTCGCGAACACAGGACAACACCAGCATCAGGATCAGCCAGCATCGCAGTGTCGCTCTCATGGGCGCCCCTCGTTCATCGCGCCCACGCTAATCTGATTTTATCGCAGGTTCATCCTGATTTTAAGCAACTACTTCCTGTATTCTAGTGTCGGTGACAACGTTAGAATACGGGAAGTAGTTGCCAATTCTGCGGGAGAACATGCACGAAGATCAGGTTAGCGTGCTGTCACATCCGAACATGTTAGGGGGGAATCGGAGATGACCAAGCGTCGCGCCATCACATCGACTTTGTCTATTCTTTCTACCGTGGCACTGGCCGGCGGTACGCCACTCGCAGTAGCACAGACAGCCACACCCGATAGTGGGCATGAATCCGAGGGACTGCAGGAAGTCGTCGTCACGGCGCAGAAGCGCGTCGAGCGGCTGAGCGACACCACGGTCTCCGCTGCGGTCGTGAACTCAGAACACCTCGTGCAAACGGGCGTGAGCACGCTCGATGATCTCGGCAAGGCGGTTCCCTCGCTCGGCGCCTCACCATCGCCTGGCCAGAATCGGTCCGGGTTCTCGATGCGCGGCATCAGCACCTCTGTCATTACTCAGGGCGCACCGAGCGGTGTGGCGATAATGGTGGACGGCGTGACCCTGGCGCCGGAGTCGATGGGTGCACGGCAGCTCGGCGACGTGGAGAACGTGGAAGTGCTGCGTGGTCCGCAGGCTACTCTCGGAGGACGTACTGCATCCGCTGGCGTTGTAAACATGGTCACCCGGGGGCCATCGCATACGTTCGGCGGCAACCTCTCCGCGACGTTTACCGAAGACAATGAGCAGGCGTTGCAAGGCTTCCTCACGGGGCCGATTTCGGACCAACTCGCGTTCAGCGTGGCTGGCTTTGGCTCGAGTACCGAGTACCCCACTCGTAACCTCGCAACGGGAGATAACGATCGCGAGCGCGCTTATGGCGGTCGCGGCAAGCTCCTGTACCAGCCGACAGATAACCTGGATGTTATTCTGACCGCGGCCGCATCGAACACCAAAGACCGCGGCACGTTCGCGGACTACATAGCTATCGACCCGGCCGCGAATTTCCGCGGCAGCCCCCGCATCCCGCAGAGCGTGGCATTGCCGGGCATCACCGTCAGCCGGCAGAACCTGGACTACAACGTCATCGGCAATCCCAACCAGGACGGCACGGACCGCTTCTATTCCCTGATCGTGAACTGGCGCGTCGGCGGTTTCACGCTGAGCTCGATCACGGCGCGGCAGGAAGAAGACCGTGCGTTGCTGTTCGACAACTACGATGAAGCGGCAGACTCGGCTGCGATCCTGATCGGTCCGCCGTACTCGTGGAACATGAAGCAAAGGTCCATTTACGATATCAAGACCACTGCGCAGGAATTCAAACTCGACTCGCCACAGCTCGGCTTCCTGCACTTCCTGGCCGGCCTGTACTTCGATCACGACATAACGGATTTCGACTTCGTGCGCGCCTCCTATGTCAACAATGGCGCCGGCCCGCCTCCTTTCAGCGCCTACCGGATAGCCGATACGAAGACCTCGGCAGCCTACGGGCGCGCGGAATGGACGCTCGTGCCCGAGAAGCTCCAGTTCATTACCGGGCTACGCGTGAACCACGATGAGATCGGCTACACCTATTCGCTGCGCAACACGCCGCCGCCAGCGGCGCAGATCGCGACATTCACGCGCAGCGATTCGGATTCCAAGACGACAACCGTAGGTGACCTGACTTTGCGCTATCGGTTCAGTCCCGATGTCATGGCCTACGTGAGCTACACACGAGGCTACAAGCCTGAAATCTGGAATCTCGATGGCACGATCACACCGACGAATAACTTTGTGCCCGTGAAAGCCGAGAGCATCGATGCATACGAAATGGGCCTCAAGGGCACCTTCCTGAACAATCGCCTCTCTGTGAACGCCGCGGTCTTCGATACCTTCGATAAGAACTTCCAGGTGCAGACGTTCGATCCGAACGCCGTCTCCGCGACATTTGCCATAGCGAATGCCGGCAAAGTGCAATCGCGCGGCGTGGAGCTCGATGCGCGGGCCTTGCTGCCTGGGGACCTGCGTCTGAGCTCGAGCATCGCATTCGTCGATGCCAGGTTCGATCGCTATGACGCCGCCAACTGCTATGGCACCCAGACGCTCGCGCAGGGCTGCCTCACCGCACCGAGTGGCAACAAGTACCAGGTGCTCACAGGACAGCGTCTCCCGGGCGCGCCGCGATGGAAGGGCAATATCGGACTCGAAAAGCGTATCCGGTTGAACCTGCCGGTGGACCTGAGCATGAATGGCAATTACGTTTACCAGAGCGCAACCACTTTCGATCCGAATCTCAGCCCGTACGCGACCCAAGCCGGCTATGGCATCGTCAATTTCGGTGTTGGAGTGGTCGATCGGGACGATCGCTACGATGTCACGCTGTTCCTGAACAACGCGTTCGACAAGCGATACATATCAGGCGCCATCGATCAGACTGCCCGCTGGGGCAACAAGCTGGCGATTGTGGGCCAGTGGAGCCGTGATGCCACGCGCTATGGCGGGATTCGCCTCAACGTAAGATTCTGAAGGACCCAAGGATCAGGCAGTGGCGCCGTGCTCGAAGCACGGCGCCACTCAGCTCGCCCGCTCCTCGCGCGCACCGATGCGATCCATCGCAACAGCCACGAGGATGACCAAGCCCTTTATGACTTGCTGCCAGAACGGCGAGACATCGAGAAGGGCCAGTCCGTTGTTCAAAACGCCGATGATCAGGCAACCGAGCAGCGTCCCGACCACCGACCCTCGTCCGCCCGACAGCGATGTGCCGCCGATGACCACCGCCGCGATGCCATCCAACTCGTAGCCCAGGCCCGCATTAGGCTGTGCCGAATCGAGGCGCGCCGTTACGAGCAGGCCGGCCAGCGCACTCAATGCACCACCGAGCGCGTAGACGGCCAGTTTGATTCGATCGACATTCAAACCGGTGAGCCGCGCCGCACGCTCGCTGCCGCCAACAGCATAGAGATGCCTGCCGAACGGCGTCTGACGGCATAGGAAAGTCGTGGCAGCTATCAGCGCCACGACGATCCAGACAGGCACGGGAATTCCGGCGACAAATCCCGTACCCAGCGAGTCGAAGGCGGGGCCGAGCCCCGTGATCGGATAGCCACCCGTCCAAAGGAGAGTCAGTCCACGGGCAATGCTCAACATGGCGAGTGTTGCCACGAACGGCGGCAGCTTCAGCCGGGTGACCGCCAATCCGTTGGCCGAACCCAGGAGCGACCCCACCAGCAAGCCCGCCAACATCGCGCCCGTCACGGTGAAGTCGAGCTGCAAACCCCAACGCCCGAGGAGAATCCCATTCTTCAACAGGCCGCCGGCAACGGCGCCCGACAGGGCGAGTACCGCCCCCACGGACAGATCGATACCTCCTGAGACTATCACCAGCGTGAGGCCGATCGACAGGCATGCATTGACCGAGATCTGTCGCAGAATAGTCAGGAGGTTATCAACAGTGAGAAAGGTCCGCGTCGCGAGGCTGAGTACAACGACCATCAACATCAAGGCAAACAGCGACTGCAGCGAGCGCGCGGAGTTGCCGGAGAGCATCCGCTTCATGACTGCGAACCTCCCGCCATGTGGCGCGGCAATGCCGCTTGCAACAGCATTTCGGCTGTTGCCGCGCCGCGCGCGAATTCACCGGTCTTCGCGCCTTCGCACATGACGATGATGCGGTCACAGAGCGCCAGCACTTCCGGCAGCTCCGATGAGGCGAGCAGAACACCCAGGCCCTCGGCTGCGAATTCCTGGATCAGGCCATACAACTCGTTCTTCGCGCAGATGTCGATACCGCGCGTCGGCTCATCGAGCAGCAGCACTTTGGGTTGTGTCGAGAGCCACTTGGCGAGCACGACCTTCTGCTGGTTGCCGCCGCTCAGATTGACCACCGGTTGCTCCAGAGAGTGGGTTTTCAGGCGCAGGCGCTCGAGCATCGGTTTGATGTGAGCCGTTTCGCTTTGCCGCGAGAGCACTCCGTAGCGGCTACGTGCCCGCATGCAGGCGAGGCCTGCGTTCTCACGTGAGCTCATCCCCAGGACGAGCCCATCGTGCTTGCGATCTTCGGGAACCAGTGCGAGTCCGGCGGCGATTGCCTGAGCGGGCGACCGGATAGCAACCTGGTGGCCTGAGACGCGGATCTCCCCGCCGGCCGGTGCGCCGTGAGCGCCGAAAATCGTCTCCAGCAGTTCGGTTCGGCCGGCACCGACCAGACCGAACAGACCTACGATTTCGCCGCGCGCGACCTCGAGACTGACTTGCCGGACAAGATACTCCGCCGGGCGATCCGGATGGCGCAGCGACAGATTCGATATGGCCAACACTGTGGAAGCCGCGGCCTCGTCGCGGGTGCGGCGCACGAAGGCCGCGGCCTGCCTGCCCACCATCAGGCGAACGATCTCCTGCTGCGAAATGCTGTGGAAGGGCACCTGCGCAAGCAGTTTCCCATCGCGCATGATGGCAATGTCATCGGCCAGATCGGCCAACTCCTCGAACTTGTGGGTGATATACAGAATCGCAACGCCGTGACCTTTCAACTCGGCAATCAATCTCAACAGGGAGTCCGTCTCCTCGCGACCGAGCGCGGAGGTCGGCTCATCCATGATCAACACGCGCGCTTCGATTGAAATCGCACGCGCGATCTCGACTACTTGCTGCTGAGCCACTCGCAATGAGCCCACGGGTGTTTCGGGCAGGACGTCGAGTCCCATGCGCCGCAGGAGCGCGCCGGCGGCGCGATTCATCCGCGGATAGTCGATCGAACCCCATTGGGTGCAGGGCTCGCGCCCCATGAAGATGTTCTCGGCAACACTGAGATTGCCCGCGAGGCTCAGCTCCTGAAAGATCGCGGCTACACCTCGTTCACGGGCGTCGCGTGTACTACCGAAGCGAACGGGGACGCCCTCGATCCGGATCTCGCCACAGTCAGGCCTGCTGACTCCGGCCAGGATGCTCATGAGTGTTGATTTCCCGGCACCGTTCTCCCCGACGAGTGCGAGCATCCGTCCCGACTGCAATGTCAGACTGACGTCATCCAGGGCTTTCACACCTGGAAACTGCTTTCCAACACCGCGCATCGCGACAGCGGGAACTGTTCCGGTCGTGGTCATTGCACGCGGACCCGGATTGGGGCGAGCTTCAGCACCGGCGCATCGCCCATGGTGTCATTGAGCCGCGCGGCCGCCAGAAACTGCACTCTGGAGCCGGCCTGCACGGCGCTGCGCAACGGCGCTTCACCGCGCGTCTCAGACAGGCGATTCAGGCGAGCGCCGAGCTCGTTAAATTCAAATGAGCTGAAGTCTTGTGGATGCAGCAGTCCCGTGGCATCACGCAGGGCGGAACCGAAGATCGGCCCCGTCTGCAACACCGTCCGGACCGGTCCGCCAACACCGAGATCGAGCCACACCCCGGCACGGTCCGTTGAAATGACCCTGCCCTCACCCGCCACGAGATAGAACATGGGACCCCCGATTCCAGGCCGGCGCCCGTAGCGTTGCCCGGCGGCGGTTGGATCCTGATTCAATGCTTCGAGTAACGCGCGCGCATCGGTCGGCGGGACGCTGGGTACCGCGAGGTGCTCGTTCCAGAAATCGGCGGCTAACCTGCCGATATCTGCGGCTGCAAGCTTGCCATCCCCTTGGGTTGGGCCGCCTGCGAGGCGCCGGATGTGAAATGGAGGAAACAGGTACAGCATCACAACGATGACTGCCGCCAGGATGCTCAGCCGCGACAGTTTGTGCAGGTGCCCTCCCATGAGAGCTACTGCGCGAAACGGGCAGCGTTGCTGCGAGTGATGAGATCGACTGCGACCGGTACGCGCCCGGGCAATTTACGCTCGCCCTTCAGATAGCGATCGGCAAACTCGGCCGCCGTAGAGGCCATGACCTGCGGATACTGCATGGCCGTCGCGCTCATCTTGCCCTGCGCAACTGCCTGCACCGCGTCCTGTGAGCCGTCGAATCCAAACACCTTCACCCTGCCCGCACGGCCGGCACCCAGCAGGGCCTGATACGCACCCAGGGCCATGGCGTCATTCCCGCAAAATACAGCGTCAATATCCGGGTGCGCCTGCAGGATCGATTCCATCACTTCCAGTGCCCGGCTGCGATCGAAGTCGGCGCTTTGCTGCGCCAGCATCCTGAAGCCGGGAAAGCGATCCACCACACTGTGGAAGCCACGGGATCGATTCCAGGTATTGTTGTCACCGACGATGCCGAGCAGCTCCACATAGTTGCCATGCTCACCCAGCTGCTCGACAAAGTACTCGCCGATCGCCTCGGCTCCCGCGTAGTTGTCTGAGAGCACCTGCGACACGGCCGCCTCCCGCGAATCGATCTCGCGGTCCATGGTGAACACGGGTACTCCGGCGCGTGTTGCCTGCAACGCGTTCGCAACCGACCCTTTCGCATCCGTTGCATCCAACAGCACGGCGCGATAGCCGGAGGTCACGAGATTCTCGAAGTGGGCTGCCTCCTTTGCTGGATCGTTCTGTGAATCGAATATCGTGGCCGGGTGTCCCCGCCTCTGCGCCTCCGCGCGCGCCGTGTTGGCCAATACGACAAACCAGGGGTTGTTCAGCGTGGACACGACTATGGCGATGCGTCCCGGCTCGGCAGTCTGATCCACTTTTCCGTGCTCAGCCCCTGCATGGCAGGCGGCGAGAAGCAATAGCGCTCCGAGCGCCGCTGCTGCGCGAACGATCGCGGAATTCCACGTCAGCATCCGACTCCCCCTCGAATTGAGCTCACACTCGCAAGTCGCTCATGTAGCGCTCAGCACCTGCTGCACCGCGCGAAGCCACCCTGCATGAAGGGCTTGCGCCTGCTCCAGTGCCATGGCGGGACGGTAGATTACTTCATCATCCTGCGCGGAAAAGCTCTCCGGAGTATCCAGAATGCCCGCACCCAATCCACCCATCAACGCAGCTCCGCACGCGGCGCCGTCTGAGACCGCACTGACGTGCACCTGGACACGCACTACATCGGCGATGAACTGCATGAGGTAGCGATTGCGTGTTGGCCCCCCATCGGCCCGAATGGCAGGCAATTCGAGGCCCGTCTCGGCCCGCATCATGTCCAATACATCGCGAAGCTGGTAGGCGATCGACTCGAGTCCGGCGCGCACGATATGGCGGCGGTCACTGTGGGCACTCAGGCCAACAATGGCGGCGCGCGCTGAAGCACTCCAGTACGGCGCCCCTAGCCCGGAGAATGCGGGGACGACATACACCGAGTCCCCTTCATCAGCCACTTCGCGAGCCACCGATTCGGAATCGGACGGGTCATCGAGTATACCGAGCTGAGTGTGCAGCCAGGTCAATGTGGACGCGCAGCTACTGATGATTCCTTCCAGCGCGTAGGTCGTTCGATCACCGCGCGTCCACGCCAGTGCTGCAACCGTGCCGCGCGAGGCCGACGGTACTTCGCCTCCGGTGTTGACGAGGACTGAAGCGCCGGTACCCAGGGTCACTTTCGCACTGCCCGCTTCGAGACAGCGATGCGAGAATAACGCTGCCTGGGAGTCACCCATCACGCCGCGAATCGGCGCGGCGCGCGCGAGCAGGCCCTCGAAGTTGGTATCACCGAAGTGCGCATCACTGGCCCGTACCTGCGCCAGGGCTCGCATCGGCACCTGCCACCATTCGCACAGCTCTGCGTCCCACTGTCGCTGGTGGATGTCATAGAGCAGGGTTCGGCTGGAATTGGTCTGGTCAGTTGCGAATACCGCACCGCCCGTGAGACGGTAGATGAGATAGGTATCGATAGTGCCGATCAACGCCGACCCGCGCTGCAAGCGCGCGGCGATCCCGGGGCATTCCCGAATCAACCACTGCAGCTTGGAAGCCGAAAAATAGCTGTCTACATACAGCCCGGTTTTCCGCCGGATCGCGCTATCCCGTCCAAGAGTTCCTTGCAAGGCGCACAAGGCTGCTCCGCGTCGACACTGCCACACGATTGCCGGTGCCAGAGGAAGACCCGTGTGGCGATCAAAGACAACTATTGTCTCGCGTTGGTTGGCAATGCTGACGCAGGCCACTTCGCGGGAGCTATGTGGCGCTTGGTCCAACACTTCACGGGTAACGGCGAGAGCGTTCCGCCAGATCTCATTGGCATCGTGCTCCACCCATCCGGGCTGAGGATACAACTGCCGATGCTCGCAACTGGCCCGCTCCAGCACGCGGCCGGCAGTATCAAACAGCACGGCCTTGGTCGCCGAGGTGCTTTGATCCAGTGCCAGCAGAGTCTGCACGGCTTCAGTTCCGCGGCAGGTCGCGGGCCAACAGCAGTCTCGCAGTCGCTGCGAGGCCCTCCATGCTGATTCCGTAGTGACGGAAGATATCCGCCTGGCTGCCGGTAACCGTGTACTCATCCGGAATCCCAACGCGGCGAAAGCGCGGTCGAAGTCCCGATTCGAGCACGACGGCGGCGCATGCCTCACCGAGCCCGCCGTGAATCATGTGTTCCTCCACTGTAATCACAGCACCACACTCAGCGGCTGCCGCGCAAATGGAAGTTACATCGAGTGGCCGGATGCTCGGAATACTGATGACGCGACACGACAGATTGTCACGCATCTCGAGCTCACCAGCAGCCAGCAGTGCGTGGGCCACCGTTTCCCCGGTCGCGATAAAGGCCAGATCGGATCCCTCCCGGACCGTGATCGCCTTGCCCGGCCGGTATTGCTGCTCCGGTGGGTGAAGATCGTAGAGGGGTGCTTTGCCGAACCTGACATACACCGGTGTTGCTGCCACCGCGGCGGCTCGTACCGCCCAGCGCGTTTCGGCATTGTCCGCGGGGACGATGATGTCGATGTTGTTGATGGCCCGCAGCGCTGCGAGATCGTGCAAAGAGTGATGGGTGGAGCCGAGCGCACCATAACTGACGCCGGCGCTGATTCCGATCAGCTTCACGGGGTTGCCGGAATAAGCCACGTCATTCTTGATCTGCTCGAGCGCGCGGGCGGCGAGGAAGCAGGCCGGAGAGACTGCGAACACTCGCTTGCCGGCCCCGACCAGGCCGGCGGCGACACCGACCAGGTTCTGCTCGGCAATACCGACCTCGATGATCTGCTCCGGCAAGGCCAGCCCGAACGAGGTCAGTCGCGCAGAGCCGCGGGAATCACTGGTCACGGCCAGCACGTGCCGGTCGGCCCGAGCCAGATCCAACAGAGTGTCAGCGAAAACCTCGAGATTGGCACGGCCCAATTTGAGCCCCAGCTTCCGGGCCATTTCGCGCGCGGCCTCACTGAACATCGGGGGCGCCGGGGCACTCATGGGTCGGTGTCGCTGTGTAGCTGCGCGATGGCTGTATCGATCTCGGACAACGCGCGGGCGTATTCGTCATCGTTGGGCACACCATGATGCCACTTGACGACTCCTTCCATGAACGACACGCCGCGTCCCTTGGTTGTGTCAGCGAGAATTGCAGTAGGCTTGTCAGCGCGGGACGCACGCAGGACGGCAGTCAATGCCTCGAGATCGTGCCCATCCACGGTCTCAACCTGCCATCCGAACGCCTCGAATTTGGACTCCAGAGGCTCGCTGCTGCAAACATCACGCGTGCGCCCCGTGATCTGCAGAGTGTTGCGATCGACGATGGCGATCAGGTTATCGAGGCGGTAGTGAGCTGCGCACATGGCGGCCTCCCAGTTGGATCCTTCAGCGAGCTCGCCATCCCCGAGCAATGTGAACACGCGGCTGCCAGTCGAATCCAACTTTGCGGCGAGCGCCAGTCCGACGCACATCGACAATCCATGTCCGAGCGCACCCGTGTTTTGCTCGACGCCCGGAACCTTGCGGGTGGGATGACCCACCCAGTGCGACTGGTACTGACACAGAGTGAACAATTGTGACTCGGGAAAATAGCCGCGATCCGCCAGCACCACATACAGGGCCTCCACACAGTGCCCTTTGCTTTGGACGTAGCGGTCGCGGGCCGGATCCGCGAGCGCCTGTGGTGATACGTTCAGGATCCGATTGTAGAGAACGTTGAGTATGTCGAGGCACGACAATCCGCCACCGGTGTGGCCGGCGCCCGCGTGTTTGATAATCTGCAGCAGCTTGCGCCGGTAGTGCCACGACTTGAGCAGCAGTGGCTGCGTGGCATCGACGGGCGTTCGACCCGGCACAGGCCTGTTATTCATGCTCAATCGGGCTGCGATGACCCGAACAACAGGCTGTGTACGAGCGTCTGTGCGGCCAGTGCATCCTGCCGCGACTGACACTGCAGCAATGCCTGGCTGTCGATGCGCTCCAACTTCGCATCGAGCGCCCGCAGAGCGGCAATGCTGCGCCGGGCCGCCGCAACCGGGTCTTCGCGAAATGGAAATTGATCGAGCAGAATCGGTCCGCGCCAGTTGATCGCGCGTAAGGCGACCATGAATTCGAGCGTCTCGATCGGGTGAACGGCGGCAACGGCGAGATCGTCATCCCAATCGCGCCAGTTATCGTTGACCTCCACGCTACGAAGCTTGCCGCGTCTTGCGATGAGACGCAGCTCTTCGGCAGGGGTCTCCTTGGCCATCAACGAATGCCCGAAGTCCATCACGATGCCGACGTTCTCTACTCCCATATCCTCGATGGCAAGCAGGGTGCGCGCGGCCGTACTGAGCGTAATGTGTGTACGGGGTTCCTTTGATTTGTATTCGATGGCGAATCCCATTGAGGGATCGCTGAGTGCCACTTCCCGGATGCCGCTGACAGTCAGGTCCCACAACTGCAGGTGGTCCGCTTGAAAAGGATAGTCATAGCCATCCTGGCCCGGCCAGAACTTGACGTAGTCGGCACCTAACACTTTGGCGGCGCCGACTGCTTCTTTGCACAGTGCGATGACTTCGGCGCGCACGGAAGGATCCGGATGTGTGAAGGCGCCCTTCTGGAACTTGCGGGTGTAGATCGCAGGTGTCACCGCCATGGCGCGCAGACCTGCGGCATCGAGCGCCTCTTTGACCTCGCGCGTAGTAACACCCGGATCAAACGGGTAGTTGATATCGACAACCGACAGGGAACCCACCTCTGCGGCCCGCGCAATCGCACCCAGGGTACCGACCGGAGGCCCGTAGGCATCGGTCGCGTACCGATCCACGAACTGCCCGAACATCCACAGACCTGCTCCGAACGTGAGCCGTCCCTCGCCTTGGTTCTTTTTCCCCGACATTGCCCTTGCCTCTCGTCCGACTGTCCGAACTCACGTTCGTAATCTAGCCTGAGGTTTATGGCTGTTCCTCTCGCACTGACGTAGATATCTCCTGTATCCTAAGATCGTGACCTCCTTCGATCCCAAGCGTCCCGACTTCGCGCCGTACGGATTCACCTGCGTCCGCTGGCGTCCCTCGCCCATGCCGCGTCCCGACCGACACAATGAGATCGAAATCAACCTGCTGCGGACGGGGTCACTGACCTATCTGCTCGGGGGACGGAAGGTGCGCATCGAAGCGCGGCGTCTGAGCGCCTTCTGGGCAGCCATGCCGCATCAGATCATCGAGTTTGAAGACACCACCGAGTACTTCGTCGCGACACTGCCCCTCGCATGGTTCATCCAGTGCCGGTTGCCTGAAACGCTGGTCCAGGCCCTCCTGCAGGGACAGGTGGTCGCCGAGGCGGATTCCGAGCGCGCGCAGAGCGATCTGCCGCTGCTGATGCATTGGGAGACGGATCTGTGTCAGCCCGACCGGGAGCTGAAGAAAGCAGTGCTACTGGAGTTGGAAGCACGCCTGCTGCGGCTGGCGTACTCGTCCCTGTCCAAAGTGCCTGCACACGGCGGCCGTCACAGGCCGGCTTCGAGCCGCTCGGAGCTCACCAAGGTCGAGCAGATGGCGTGTTTGATCGCACAGCGCTACGCGCAGCCTCTGACCGTGGAGGACGTGAGCCGCCACGTGGGACTGCACCCCAACTACGCGATGGGACTGTTCAAACGTGGCATCGGCACGACCATCGTTGACTACATCACCAAGCACCGCGTCTCGCATGCGCAGCGCCTGCTGGCCACGACCGATACCAAGATCGTGGAAGTTGCGTTGAGCTCGGGATTCGCCTCCACGAGCCGTTTCAATGCCGCGTTTCGCCAGGAATGCGGGTGTCCGCCACGCGAATATCGACAGCAGCATCGCATCACCGAGTGAGCCGGCCGCTGCCGGGTCAGCGCCGACTGCATAGTCAGTCCAGCGTCAGTCCGGCGGAATACGGACCCTGATCCCGTCGAGGCGATCCTCCATGATCAGTTGGCACGTGAGCCGCGAGTTATAGCGCGCCGCCTCTATGGCTTCGAGCATGGCTGCCTCATTGCGCGACACCGGCGGCAGCGCGCCGAGCCATTTGAAATCGATGTAGGCGTGGCAGGACGCGCAGATGCAGGAGCCCCCGCATTCGCCGATGAGATAGGGAGCCAGTTGATCCCGGGCCGCCTGCATGATCGAGCGCCCGTTGTGGGCGCTCACCGTGTGCTCGACCCCATCCTTGTCCATGAAGATAACTCTGCCCATGCGTCGAGCTTACATCGTTTGCCCTATGGCGCCGCAGGACGTGCGAACTCGGGCGTGACGGGCCTGGGCGGATCGCCCGGCTGGTGCGTCAGGCCGAATGACTCGAGCCACCAGAAGAAGGCTTCCTTCCAGTGATCGCTGGTTGTGCCCAGTGTGTGCATGCCGAACCCGTGACTGCCGCCGTTATACAGATGCAGCTCCGGGCGATACCCGGCGGCATACAGCGCGTCGTAAAAAGATTTCACCGGCGCACCCACCAGCTTGTCGTTCTGCGCCACGGCCAGAAACAAAGGTGGCAGCCCCCGGGGAATCGGTGGAAGTGCGCCAAACGGTGCACCGTAGATGGGCGCTGCGAAGTTGGGTCTGGCAGCAGCCTCATCCTGTAACACCGTCCCCGTCGTCACCATGGCGCCGGCCGAGAAACCCAACATGACCACGCGCTGTGGGTCGATTCGATAGGTGGCTGCCCGCTCACGAACCGCTTTGATGGCTGCAATGCCATCGGCAATTCCAGGTTGGGCGCGGGCCTCGATGTCAGAGTCAACCGCCGCGCGCCCCGCCATGCACGGATCCGGGCTCGCATGCGGCGGCTCGGGTGTCAGTCCAACCCGCGGCGGATTGTTGGGATCCGTCTGTGACACCCGGTATTTCAGCACGAATGCCGCGATTCCGCGCGCGGCGAGCCATTTCGCCACCTCGTTACCTTCGTTATCGATGGCGAGATACCGGAAGCCACCGCCCGGAGCAATGATGACGGCCGTACCCGTGGAACGGGCGGCAGGCGGCAAAAACGCCTGATACGTCGGGACCGACACGTTGTAAACGATGTAGTCCGGACTTTTCCCGTCCGTTCTTTCCGGACACCTGGCATCCTCGGATCCCGGCGCTACCTGGGAATACAGCCGTACGGGCTCGAGCGCCTCGATCCGGGCCGGCGCTGCCGCCGTAGCCGGGATGGCTGCCGCAAGCAACCCGAGGCCGCTCAGGATAGTCGCGTGTCGAATCAATTTGATTTGCATGTTATTCAGGTGCAGAAGTTTTCTGAAGCGGGCCGCAGCCTATGCTGTTGCCCGACGGTGTGCCCTCCGTCGGAACGGTCAACAACACGCGGCGATAGCTGGTCAGAGCCGGCGAACCATCGTCCGTTACGCTCAGTACGATGTGATAGACACTCTCCGCGGGAATGTCGACGTTGGGAGCTGACTTCACGGCGGCCGGCGCTACAACCTGCGCCTCCTTGAAGTCCGCTCCGGCGATAGCGAGCTGCTGTGGATTGACGCCGCCGCTGGCTTCGCGGTACTGCCACCAGTGATAAGTCAGGTTATTGCCGTCAGGATCGCGCGTGCCTGCGGCTGTCAGTGTGATCGTGCGATTGGCACACGACGTGATTTGAATCGGCGCACGACCCGCTACTGCGTTGACTACAACCTGTGGGTTGTGATTGGCATCCGCGTAACGCGCCGTGGTTGACCACGCGATGCGGGCGGCAAAGTCATTCTGAAACTCGGTTCGCCAGCGCCAGACGCTCACCTTGTTACCGAGCATTTCAACGCCATCAACTCCCTTTGCCCGGTCCAGTGTGTCACTCCATAGACCCAGGGCAGGTCCCACGCTCCCATACCGACCACCCCAGCTTCCCCAATCCGGATGCTGAGGCGAGCCCAGCCCGGTTGGAATCAAGTACAGAAACGACGGAGTATCTCCCTCCATCAGATACATCGGATATGGATAGAGGGCACCCAACGGACCCTTGCGAATATGAGCATCGAGCCATTCGCGTGATACAACGTCAGGGTTGGCGCCCGGCTCACGCGCAGATATTCCCGGCCACGTCGCCAGACGGTACTGGTTGAAAGCATGCGTGCTGACTATCCAGAATAGCGACGGAAATGTTGCACGAATCCACGGCCCCGCATCGTCCTGGTCGGAGATCGAATACACGCGCAACCTGGAAACAAAACTCGCGACCGCATCGGCAGAGCGCGTCGCGCGCACGGTCCACAACGCCTGGGCGAGATCAGTGGCTCCTCCCCAGAGTGTCAGCCACACAGGACGAGGATCCGGGCGGTCGACAGCCTCGATAATCAGGCGGGATGCATCTGTGTCCTTCTGCGCACCCACTCCGCTCATTCCATACTCAGGCCGGCCGGCCTTCATGCGTTGCAGAAGCGATTCCATCCGAGGATAGCCGGTCGCGTGCACTTCGAGATCGGGCCGCACCTGCCCGTAGGCACGCACACGCTCTTCGATCAGTTCCGGGTGTACCGCGGAGCGCTGCCATGTCGATGTGACAGCCAACAATCCTTCGACGTCAAATTCGTTTGAATACAGCAGAAAGCGCACCATCGACTCTGAGTCATCCGGTTCATTCCCAATGTCGGTAAGGACTATTACGCGAGGCTTCTCGGACTGCGCAGACCGGTCGGCCGCGTGGGCGCTCGCCACGGCAACGAGCAGGATCAGCGCCAATGACGCCTGGCGAACCCGACATTGTATGGACATTCGCTGCCTCCTCAGATGAGCCCGATACCGGTTATACGACGACTTTCGAGGTACGTCTTCCATCGATCCCGCGGTTATTACCCGTATAGTAGTGACGATCAGCCGCCGCGAATCTGATAACTGAGCAGGAGCGCGATCGTCAACCGGCGTGGCACGCCAACGTTCCATGTCCAATCTATGGCCTGTGGACGTACGATTCCACAAAGCTTGGTCGTGCGGAGTGGCGTAGTGAAGTGGAAGTTGGTCATCACAGTTATATGGGCTGCCTGTAGAGCGGGACAGCCGGCGCTCGCCGCAAGCGAGTCTGCACAGAGCGCCCCAGACTACTCACAACCCGCGGCATGGGCGGCCTATCCGGGTCGCCATAGCCATGCGGACGATGTCCCCGCCGGTTTGTCGGCGGGTAACGAACATGACGTGGGCGTGTTCTTCATCCACCCGACAACCTATCTGGCCCCCGTTATGGGGAACGCCTCTTACGACGCGTCAGGAGAAGTTGGAGCGCGCGTTGACGAAGCAGTGTTGCGGTTCCAAGCCAGCGTATTCAACGAGTGCTGCCGGGTCTTTGCACCGCGCTATCGACAAGCATCCCTGAGAGCGATCACCACCAATACCTCTGCCGCCTATGCAGTGGCGGATCTCGCCTACAGCGACGTCGCGCATGCGTTCAGCGAATTCTTACGCGTAAATGGGAATCGACCTTTCATTCTGGCCAGTCACAGCCAGGGGTCGATCCACGCTCTGCGCCTTCTTCAACAGCAAATCATCGGTACGCCACTCCAACACCGGCTGGTGGCCGCGTATGTCATCGGAGTGGCTCTGCCTGTCCAGATCGCCGACCTGGGACTTCCCGTGTGCACGAGAGAGGACAGCACAGGGTGTGTCATCACCTGGAACAGCGTTCGACGCGCTCATGTTGATCGGCGACGCAAGGAGGACTCAGTCATCTGGTGGCAGGGAAGTTATCAGCCCATTGCGGGGCGTCGGTTGGTCTGTGTCAACCCGCTCGACTGGCGGCAGGACAGTACTGCACTCCCCAACGCCAATCTGGGAGCGGTTTATAGTGACGGCCGAAATGAGCCCCTGCCAGCACCGCTGCCTGGGCTCACAGGCGCTCGGTGCGAGGACGGACTTCTGGGGGTTGAGATCCCGTTAGGGGAGCGGCGGCACTTCAGCGATGTACTGACCATGACAGGCATCTATCATGACTTCGACTACGGTTTGTTTTACGTGAACATACGCGAGAACGCCTCAAAGCGAGTGGCCGCCTGGCGTCGTGAAGCGCATTAGAGTAGACCGCACACGTGGGACCAGGAGAGTCGCATTCCCACCGCCCCACGCGTCATGTATAAGGACGCGGCAAGGTTGGCATGGTACGGGCTCTCGATGAGGTCGCTATGGCATACGCGCTATTGATTGTTGAGCCCGTGGGACAACGCGGGACCCGAACCGAGTCGGAGGGACGCGCGGCGTACGACAGCATGCTCCGCTTCGGAGCCGATCTCAAAGCCCGCGGCCTGCTCACCATCAGCCAGTCCTTGAAGACCGACTCGAGCGCTGCCCGCGTGCATGTTCGTGAAAGCCAACTGACTGTCCTTGATGGTCCCTTCGCCGAGTCGAAGGAGGTAGTTGGAGGTTTCTTCCTGCTGACCTGCGCAACTCGCGAACAGGCGATCGCCATCGCCGCCGAATGCCCGGCCGCGAAGTGGGCAACGGTTGAAGTGCGTGAGCTCGGTCCCTGCTTTGAATGACGACGGCGCCTCCGGGTCGGATCGGTTGCGTCGAATTCCAGTGTCCCTCGTCCCTGGGCGAACCGCGCGGCAGGACTCGAGAACCCGAGGTGGTTCCAGCGCAATACCGCCTGGGTATAGTCCGGTTCGAGCGCGTAATCGGTGAATACGCTTCCCCCACAGTATTTGCTCGAGAATGCCAGGCAACCGTCCCGCGTCAGGGGCTGCGGAGGCGGGGCTAGCGCTGAGGAGTAAGCCAGCGGTAAGTGGCTGTCCCTGCTCAAATTATTGCGTTTGAGTGGAAAGTGTTGCACTCGAGCAACCAAGGCAGCAAACTAGCGCGCTGGGTTTGTATTGATGGGGTCTCCCGTTCGATTTTGTGAGCCGGCATACCCTTACCAAGGTCTGTTTCGAAGCTTTTTACGCACGCGCGTCTCGTCCCGCCGCCCCAGCCTGTCCCCTCGGCGCTTCGTGGACCTGAATATTCTTTCGGGGCGTTAAACTTTCTTACGTCGGATGGCTTCCAACCCGACAGCGACCGTAGCGGCAGGCAGCCGTAGTCAAAGGAATTACCGTGGGCGCGAATGCCGAACACAAGATCCACCCGCCGACCGACCACGACCATTCCGAGCAGGTCCGCTGGATTGGCCGTGAGCCGGCGCCGCACGAGCCGTTCGTAACACCGATTCCGCCGCTCACCTCCGATTCCGAGGGCGGCAGCCGCGCGGGTGGCAAATGGATCGCCGGGGTGGTGGTCGCCGCCATTCTCGCGGTGGTGGCCTGGATTCTGTGGCGCGGTCAAACCGAAGACCCCGCGTTGGTCACGCTTTCGAGCCAGCACACCCTCCCGTTGGTCAGCGTGACTTCACCGGGTGTCACATCAGTGACATCTACAGTGACATTTACCGGCACTGTTGCGGCGCGTTATGACATGCCGATCGGCATCGAAGGTGACGCGGGCCGGATCATCGGCGTGTATGTCGAGGCCGGCGACCATGTCAAACGCGGCCAGCTTCTCGCCAAGATCGATGAATCAGTCTGGCAGCCACAGGTGAACCGGCTGGCGGCCTCGTTGGAGCAGGCCAAGGCCCAGGCGGCCCTGTCTGCCGCGGAATATCGCCGTGCGGCGGCCGTTGAATCCGCTGGCGCGCTCTCCGCGGAGGAAATCGAGAAACGCCGCGCACTGTCAGTGACTGATGCGGCCAATGTCAAAGTCGCGGAAGCCATGTTGGCTGAAGCACAGGCGCGCCTCGCGCGCACTCGTGTCGTGGCGCCAACCGATGGCACCGTGCTCACACGGCATGCCGAAGTTGGACAGACAGCCAGCCCCGGCGGAGAGGCGTTGTTCCGGTTGGCCAGCGGCGGTGAGATCGAAATGCGCGGCCAGGTCGCCGAACAGGACCTGTCTGTTCTGACAGTGGGTCAACCGGCATCCATCTATCTCGTGGGCTCGACCAAGCCGTACGAAGGTCGCGTCCGCTTGCTCGGAGCGGTGATTGATCCGCAATCCCGCCTGGGCGACATCCGTATCGCACTGAAACCGGACCCCGCCCTGCGCCCGGGTGCATTTGCGCGCGGCGCGGTGTCTGTCAGCAAAGCTGACCGCCCCATTCTTCCGCAAACGGCCGTCATGTCTGACAGCAAGGGCGCTTACGTTTATGTCGTCGGCAACGGTGACAAGGTCGAACGACGCGACGTGCAGGTGGGCGGCACAATCTCTGCCGGCATCATCATTTCGGGTGGTTTGACCGGCCAGGAGCGGATCATCACCACCGCCGCCGGGTTCCTGCGTGAGGGAGAGCAAGTCGTGGTGGCCAGGCCCGCGGTGGCGAGCGCGTCATGAAAAACATCTCAGCATGGGCGATCCGGCACCCAGTCTCTCCGGTTGTGCTGTTCGTCGTGCTGTTGTTCATGGGCATCGTATCCTTCGTCCGCCTGCCCATCACCCTCAATCCGGACGTCGCGTTTCCCATGGTTCACGTCAATGTGTTTCAACCGGGAGCCGCGCCCCAGGAAATCGAAACACAGGTCATTCAGAAGATCGAGGGATCGGTTGCCGGCGTGGGCAACATCCACAACATCACGTCGCTGGCCCTGGAAGGGACTGCCAGCACCTGGATCGAATTTCAGATCGGTACGCCGATTGATCGAGCTGTCGCCGACGTACGCGACGCTGTTGCAAAAGTCCGCAGCCAACTTCCCAACGGCATTCAGGAGCCGATTGTCCAGCGCATGGACGTCGATGGCGGCCCAATCGCCTACTACGCGGTTTCGACGACAGAACTGAGCGAACAGCAGTTGTCGTGGTTCGTGGATAACACTGTCACCAAACGCCTGTTGTCTGTACCGGGCGTTGCGCAGGTGGGCCGTAGCGGTGGCGTGAACCGCGAGATCCGTATCGAGCTGGATCCAGCGCGCATGCAGGCATTGGGAATCACGGCCGTCGACGTGAACCACCAGTTGATGACGTTGAACCTGGATTCGCCGGGCGGCCGCGCCCAGGTGGGTGGTGGCGAGCAATCCATCCGGGTACTGGGTGGTGCCCGCACGGCCTACGCGCTCGGTGATACACAGATCGCTTTGCCAGGTCCCGGCAATCGCTTCGCACGTCTTCGTGACATAGCCAACGTTCACGACGGTGTTGGAGAGATCCGCAGCATTTCGCGGCTCAACGGGCGGGATGCAACGACTTTCTCCGTAGCGAAGGCCAAAGGCGCCTCCGACGTTACCGTGATGGCGGCTGTCGAGAAGGAGCTGGAGAAGGTTCAGAAAGAGAATCCGCAGGTCAACATGTCCAAGGTGTTCAACACCGTGGACTACACGAAAAAGCAATACAGCTCAGCCCTGGACGCCTTCATTGAGGGCTCGATCCTGGCAGTCATCGTGGTGTGGTTCTTCCTGCGCGACGGGCGCGCCACGGCCATCTCCGCCCTGGCCATCCCGCTGTCCGCGATTCCCACGTTTGCATTCATGCAATGGTTGGGCTTCTCCCTGAATGGCATCAGCCTCCTGGCACTTTCACTCGTGGCGGGCGTGTTGGTCGACGATGCGATCGTGGAGATCGAGAACATCGTACGTCACATGCGCATGGGCAAGAGCGGCTTCCAGGCGGCGCTCGATGCGGCCGACCAGATTGGCCTGGCCGTCGTCGCGACCTCGTGCACCATCATGGCGGTGTTCCTGCCGGTCAGCTTCATGCCGGGTATTACCGGGCAGTATTTCATTCAGTTCGGCCTGACTGTCGCGGCAGCAGTGTTCTTCTCACTGCTGGTGGCGCGTCTCATCACTCCGGTAATCGCGGCCTACACACTGAAGTCCGAAAAGGTCGCGGATCATACCGACGGCCCGTTCATGGCCTTCTACATGCGGACCCTGAACTGGTGCCTGCACAATCGGTGGAAGGCAATCGGGGCCGGCTTTGTGTTCTTCGCGCTCTCGATCGAGGGCCTGATGTTGATCCCGAAGTCGTTCGTGCCCGATGCCGACATGGGCTCGTCGAACCTGGGCATCGAGCTGCCCACGGGTGTACGGCTCGAAGATACGGCGGCGGCGTCAGCGGCCGCCTATCGGATCGTGGCGCGCCAGCCCGAAGTGGTGAATATCGTGGAGTCGATCGGTGAGGATGACTCAGGCGAGATCCGCACCGCTCAGATGTATATCTCCCTCGTCCCTCGAAACAAGCGCGACGTCTCCCAGAAGGACTGGGAAGCCCGTGTCATGAAGGAGCTGAGGGCACTGCCTGACGTACAGGTCCACTTCAACAAACAGTCGGGTAACGGCAGCGGACGGGATATCAATCTCTACATCACCGGAGACGATCCGGAATTGATCCAACACACCGCGGAGCAGGTGGTGGATGAGATGCGTGGGCTGCCGGACCTGCGCAATGCCCGGATCAACGGCGACATGCAGCGGCCTGAAATTCTCATCAAGCCGCGCTTCGATCTCGCCGCGCAGTTGGGCGTAACTGTCTCCAGCATCAGCGAAACGATCCGTATCGCGACACTGGGAGACATCGATCAGAACAGCGCCAAGTTCTCGCTGTCGGATCGGCAGGTACCCATCCGGGTGAGCCTGCTGGAGTCCACCCGCCGTGACCTGACGACCCTCGAGAACCTGCCCGTCCCGACTGCCAGCGGCGGGGCCGTGCCGCTGAAGGCTGTGGCGGATATCAGCTTCGGTGAAGGGCCCACGAAAGTGCGGCGCTACAACCAGAGCCGCCGCATCATGCTCGAAGCCGATCTGAGCCCTGGTGTCGCGCTCGGTACGGCGCTGGACAAGATTCACAAGCTGCCGGCACTTACGCACCTGCCCACCGGAGTTCGACTCGTTGACGTGGGCGATGCCGAAGTCATGGGCGAGCTGTTCACCAACTTCACCATCGCCATCACTACAGGCATTCTGATGGTGTTCGCGGTGCTGGTTCTGCTGTTTGCGCGCGTACTGCAGCCGATCACCATTCTTTCTTCCCTGCCGCTGTCCATTGGCGGCGCGGTGCTGGCGCTCATGCTGACCAGGCACTCGCTGTCCCTCGGCGTCATGATCGGCTTCCTGATGCTCATGGGCATCGTGGCCAAGAACTCGATTCTGCTGGTGGACTTTGCGATCGAGGAGATGCGGCTGGGCAAGGACCGCTGGACCGCCCTGCTGGAAGCGGGACACAAGCGTGCCCGCCCGATCGTAATGACCACCGTGGCCATGGTTGCCGGCATGCTTCCCGTGGCCATCGGCATCGGCGGCGACAATGCCTTCCGCGGCCCCATGGCGATCGCAGTGATCGGCGGACTCATCACTTCGACCGCATTGACGTTGGTGATCGTGCCCGCAGCCTTTACACTAATCGACGACATTGAGGGGTGGCTCGGACCCAAGTTCGGCCGCATTCTCACCACCCATACTCCAGAAAGGCCGGCATCGGAACCTCATCCAGCTGGCTGAGGTTCTCGTCGACAGTGTCTACGCCAGACGGCGGGGCCATCCCGCCCGCCTCCAATCCAGCGGCTGCCAGTGACGGCCCGGTGCGCCGTTCGGCGTGGTGGGTACGCATGCTTGCCGCCCTGCCGCTACCGGTGCTGTACGCCGTTTCCTCCATGGTCGGCTGGCTGGCCTGGAAGGTCGTGCCCTACCGCAAAGAGCTGGTGCACAACCATCTGAAGATCGCGTTTCCCGAGCTGGACGAAAAAGGCCTGCAGGACGTGATGCGGCGCTATTACGCCGGCTTCGCGGACATGTTCATGGAGATCGTGAAGTCGGCCACCATGCCTCCTGAGGAGATCCGTAAACGGGTACGCATCGTCAACATGGAAGCGCCCCGCGAGTTGTTGGCGCAGGGCAAGTCGGTGTTGTGCGTTGCGGCACATCAGTGCAACTGGGAATGGATGCTGCTCGGGTTTTCCCTCGAGTTGGAATACCCGGTGGATGCGGCCTACAAGCCCTTGGTGGACCCCTGGGCCGAGCGGGAAATGAAGATCGTGCGCAGCCGCTTCGGCTGCCGGCTGGTTCCGGCCAAGGAGCTGCTGCCGGACATCATCAAGCGGCGGGGAGTCACGCGGGCCGTGGCCATGGTCGCCGACCAGGAGCCGACCACCAGCGAGCACAAGCACTGGACGAAGTTTCTGAACCGCGATACGGCGTTTTACATGGGGCCGGAAGAGATCGCGCGGGTGACGAAGTTTCCGGTGTTTTTCATCGTCATGCGTCGCGTGTCACGCGGGTATTACGAGCTCGCGTTCGAGCCGTTGTTACGGCTCGACGAGAAGCTCGCACCAGGTGAGCTGACAGAGCGTTATGCGCGGATGGTGGAGAAGCAGATCCGCGACGCGCCGCCGGATTGGCCGTGGTCGCACAAGCGGTGGAAGCTCAAGAAGTCGGTTTATGGGGCGCGGCGCTAGAGCGACGTGCTTGGCCGGCGCGCGTTGATCCCGTGCGCCACACCAGGCACTTTCGCTTAAGACGGCGGCCGACGATCGCCACAGCGGCGCGTCGACTATAGTCAGCGCGCCGCGGCGAATACCTACGACACCGCCTTTTCCACCGCGGCCTTGCGCAGCTCCCGCGGCAACGCAAAGAACACTTTCTCCTCGCGCCCAATCACTTCCTGCGGCACTTCCGCGCCCCAGCTACGCAACCGCTCCACAACCTGCTGCACCAGCAGTTCCGGAGCCGATGCGCCGGCCGTCACACCCACGGCATTCTTGCCGGTGAACCACTCTTTGTGCATGTCATCCGGCCCATCCACGAGATAGCCGTTCACGCCGGCGCGGTCAGCCAGCTCACGCAGCCGGTTGGAGTTGGAGCTGGTCCGTGAGCCCACCACGACAACCACATCACATTGCTCGAGCAACTTCTTGACGGCATCCTGACGATTCTGTGTGGCGTAGCAAATGTCTTCCTTGCGGGGCGTCGACAACGCCGGGAACTTCTCCCGCAGGGCTGCGACGATGGCGCTCGTATCGTCCATCGACAAAGTGGTCTGGGTAACAAAAGCGAGGTTGGTCGGATCACGCGCCTCGAATTTCGCCACATCCTCCACGCTCTGGATCAGATGAATCTGGCCGCCGTGGGAGAAGTCGAACCGCCCCATCGTGCCTTCGATCTCAGGATGGCCGGCGTGGCCGATCAGAATGACATCGCGACCTTCGCGGGCGTAACGCTGTACTTCCATGTGGACCTTCGTCACCAGGGGACACGTCGCATCAAACACCGTCAGGCCACGGGTTTTGGCTTCCGCTTCAACAGCGCTCGATACGCCGTGAGCGGAGAAAATAACGGTGGCGCCCGAGGGCACTTCCTGCAACTCCTCGACGAATACGGCGCCGAGTCCCCGCAGCCGGTCAACGACGTGCGTGTTGTGCACGACTTCGTGCCGAACATAGATCGGCCGTCCGAAGAGCTCGATTGCGCGCTCCACGATGTCGATGGCCCGATCGACGCCCGCACAGAATCCACGTGGGTTGGCCAGAAGAACTTTCATACATTCGCCCTCTTCGCGCCATGGCTTTCCCGCCAGGCGTCATACAGCAGAAACACGGCCCCGACAGTAATCGCCGAATCCGCGACGTTGAATGCCGGGAACAGACTATTATTCCAGTGCACCAGGATGAAATCGACCACGTGACCAATCCTCAGGCGGTCGATCACATTTCCGAGCGCTCCGGCCAGGATCAGTGACAGCGCGCAGCACAGTAACCACTGTATGCGGCCATTCAAGCGCTTCATCCAGCCGAGGATGCCGACACCCACTGCAAAGGCCAGGCCGGTAAACAGCCAGCGCTGCCAACCTGACTGATCTTCCAGGAAGCTGAATGCGGCACCGTTGTTGTACGCGAGCGTGATGTCCAGGACCGGCAGCACGTAAAAGCGCTCGTACAACGCAAAGTGATGAACGATCCAGAGCTTCGTTACCTGGTCGATCGCAATCATGGCCACCGTCAGCGGAAGCCAGATCCAGCCACTGGGTCGGGTGCTCATGCAAACCTCCGGTTCTCGCCCGGCCCATCGACGTTCGTCACACAGCGACTGCAGATTTCAGGGTGGGCGGCGTTCGAGCCCACGTCAGCTCGACGCTGCCAGCAACGCACACACTTCACGGCCTTCGTTGGCGTCACCTTGAACGAAACATGCGGAGGCTGAGCTCCATGCAGCGGTCCATGTGTTGTATGAACGGTGCCCTCAGGCAACTCGTCGACCTGATGGACCCGCGCATCCGAGGTAATCAGCAGAAAACGCAGTTCGTGGCCCAGCGCATTGAAACGCGCGAAGTCGGCCGGCTCTGCGTAGACATCCACTTCGGCATCGAGCGGCGAGCCAATCGCGCCCTCACCACGGATCCGCTCCAACTCGCGCTGAATATCACCGCGCATGTGGATCAACGCCGGCCAATCGATGTTGTCGCGGGGTGTCTCCGGTGTATTGTGCCACGTGCTCAGGAAAACAGACTGCGGCCGCTCGCCCGGCAGAAACTTCCAGATCTCCTCCGCCGTGAACGACAGAATCGGCGCGAGCCAGCGCACCATGCTTTCCGCGATGTGATACACCGCCGTCTGCGCAGACTTGCGCGCATGACTGTCTTTCGGTGTTGTGTACATCCGATCCTTCAACACATCCAGATAAAGCCCACCCAGGTCCACGATGCAGAAGTTGTGGATCTTCTGGTAGATGACGTGAAACTGGAACTGCCGGTAGGCGTCCAGGATGTCTTTCTGCAGCTCGCGGGTTCGCTCGAGCGCCCAGCGATCCAGCGCCACCATGTCGGCCGTTGCCACAGAATCGCGCTTCGGATCGAAGCCGCTGTCGAGGTTGCCCAGCAGGAAGCGCACGGTGTTGCGCATACGCCGATAGGATTCGGCCATCCGCTTGAGAATCTCATCGGACACGGCGATTTCGTTGGCGTAATCCGTCGCCGCCACCCACAGGCGCAACACATCCGCCCCCAGGCTGTCAGCCACCTTCTGGGGTGGAATGACATTTCCGAGGGACTTCGACATCTTGCGGCCCTTCTCATCCACGGTGAAACCGTGAGTGAGCACCGCTTTATAAGGAGCGCGCTCGTAAAGAGCCTCGGACAGCAGGATCGAGCTGTGGAACCAGCCGCGATGCTGATCAGAGCCCTCGAGATACAGCTCGACAGGCGACTTCACTTCCGGACGCGCAGTGCCCACGCACTCGAATGACATTCCCGAGTCGGCCCACACGTCCATGACGTCAGTGACCTTATCGTAGTCGTCCGCTTCCTGGTGCAGCAGCGCCGCTGGATCGAGGGAGAACCAAGCATCGATTCCTGACGCTTCCACACGAGCGGCCGCGAGCTCGATGAGCTCCTGTGTCCGCGGGTGCAGAGCGCCTGTTTGTTTGTGAACAAACAGCGGGATCGGCACACCCCAGGTTCGCTGGCGCGAGATGCACCAGTCAGGACGATTCTCGATCATTCCGGTGATGCGTTGCTCGCCCCACGCAGGAGTCCACTGGACCTTCTTGATGTCACGCAAGGTATGCGCACGAAGCTGGTTCTGGTCCATGCTGATGAACCATTGCGGAGTCGCGCGAAAGATCAGCGGCGTCTTGTGGCGCCAGCAATGCGGATAACTGTGGCGATAGGACACGTGGTGCGCGAGGCGTCCACGCTCCTTCAGGACCTCAATGATGGGTCCAACGGCTGCTTCTACGTCGAGCCCCGCAAACAACGGGGTGTCAGGAAGGAAGCGGCCGTCGTTGCCAACTGGGTTGGAGACTGGGAGGTTGTACTTGCGGCCGACGATGAAGTCGTCGAGACCGTGACCTGGCGCTGTGTGTACCGCGCCAGTGCCTGTATCCAGAGTCACGTGATCGCCGACGATGACGGGGACCTGCCGGTCCTGGAAGGGATGCTGCAGCTTCAGGCCTTCCAACTTCGCGCCGGTGAATTCTGCCAACGTTTCCTGCAACGTCATTTTGTAACGCTGCAGGCAGGTTTGGAGGAGCTCGGTCGCCAGGATCAGGCGATGTGGCTCGCCGTCCTTCGTTGCTTCCACGAGGACGTACTTGAACTCTGGTCCCAATGTGACGGCCTGGTTAGCTGGCAGTGTCCAGGCGGTCGTCGTCCAGATGACGACATCGACCGGAGAGCTTTTGAGCTTTCCGGCACTCAAATCAACACGTTTTTCCAGATCGCGGTTGTCGACAACCTGGAAGTAGACGTCGATTGCCTGGGAGGTGTGCTCCTCGTACTCCACTTCTGCTTCGGCGAGAGCAGAACGACACTTCAAACACCAGTGCACGGGCTTTACACCCTTGTACAAGTGTCCGTTGGCAATGATCTTGCCGAAGGCCCTAAGTTGTTGGGCCTCATAGTGCGGGTCCATCGTCAGATACGGGTTATCCCAATCACCCAGCACGCCCAGACGTTTGAAGTCCTTGCGCTGCAGCTCGATCTGCTCCTGCGCGTAGGCACGGCAGGCGCTGCGAAACGCGCTCGCATCGAGCTTCCCGCCGGGACGGCCGTGCTTCTTTTCGACCTGCAGCTCAATGGGCAGGCCGTGACAGTCCCAACCGGGAATGTAAGGGGAGTCGAAGCCGTCGAGTGAACGCGACTTGACGATAATGTCCTTCAGGACCTTGTTGACCGCGTGGTCAATGTGAATCTCGCCGTTGGCATACGGCGGACCATCGTGCAGGACGAAACGCGGACGGCCGCGTGCGATTTCACGTTGCCGTGCGTAGATCCTTTGATCATCCCATGCTTTTACCTGCGCGGGCTCGCGCTGCGCCAGGTTGGCCTTCATGGGGAAGTCCGTCTGGGGCAGGTTGATGGTCGATTTGTAGCGGTTCTCTGATTCTTCAGCCATTGTTTGTCAAAATCCGTCGCGCTTCGGCGGCATCTTTATCCATCTGAACTACGAGCGCGTCGAGGTTTGCGAAATGCTCCTCGTCGCGCAGCTTCGATACGAATTCCACTTCGATTTCGCGGCCGTACAGGTCGCCGGTGAAATCGAACAAGTGTGCCTCCAGCAACATCTCGCCGCCTCCATCAATGGTGGGGCGCGTTCCCAGGCTTGCAACGCCTGGCAGCGGTTCGGCGGCCACACCGTGCACGCGAATCGCGAAAATACCGGCCACCGGCACACGCCGCCGGCCCGTCCGCAGGTTCGCGGTCGGGAAGCCCAACTTGCGGCCCAGTTGATTACCCTGGACTACCCGTCCAGTCATCGAATACGGTCGCCCCAGCCAGGAGCGCGCGAGCGCAAAATCACTTCGCGCCAGCGCCTCACGCACACCACTGCTGCTGATACGCACGCCTTCGAGCAAAACAGGCTCAACAACATCAACCGCATATCCGAGCGCGGCGCCGTGGGCGGCCAGACTTTCAGCCGTTGCCTCGCCATTGCGTCCAAACCGGAAGTCGTGGCCGACAACAATCTGATGCGCGTGCAGCTGCTGTGCGAGCAGCGTCGCGAAGTCCTTCCCTGAGAGGTTACGCAACCGCTCGTCGAAACGCAGCACACACATATAGTCGACTCCGCAGTCGCCCAATATGTGCCAGCGCTCGCGCCAGGACGTCAGTCGCGCCGGCGGGCTTTCAGGCTTCAGATACTCGCGCGGCATGGGCTCGAACGTGAGCACCATGGCCGGCCGGGGCTGTCGCGCCGCGTGTTCACATAAGCGCTTCAACAGGGCCTGATGCCCGAGATGTATCCCATCGAACGTACCGATCGTCACGACACAGCCCCGATGGCGGTCGCGCAGGTTCGAGGGACCGCGAATGAGCTCCATAGAGGCTTAAGTCATTGACGGTAAAGCGCCAAAGTATACCGCGTTGACAAGCGAAGGTCGTATCAGCAGACTACCGCCCCCCGCGATTTCAGGGGATATCGTTCCAGACGGAGATTTCGTGGCTAATACCAAGTCCGCCGAGAAGGCTGCTCGCCAAGCTGAAAAGCACCGCGCCCGTAACGTTGCATTGCGGTCACGCATGCGTACTGCAGTCCGCAGCGTCACGACAGCCATTGCTGGTGGAAATAAGGACACGGCCACGGCTTCTTACAAGGAAGCTGTACCGGTTATCGACACCCTCGTGAACAAGCAGATCATCCACCGCAATAAAGCGGCGCGTCACAAGAGCCGACTGGCTGCTCGTATCCGCGCCATGCAGTGAGGCAGCGATGAACGCTATCGTCAAAGACGGCAGGATTGCCGTCACAAACGCAGCTCCCGCCGCACCCAGGGGCTTCAAGTTGAAGCCGGCTGCGCGTCGTGAGTTTCTTCTGCAGACGATTCGCGAGCGCGGTCCTCGCGCTCCCGCTGCTCCTCCAAAAAGCTCATAACGGCTTCGGCCAGATCCTTCGTCCCCCGGCCGGTTGCGCCGGAGATGAGAAAATGCGGCCCACGGAAACGTAGGCTGCGGACGATCTGGCGCGCCCGTTTTTCCGCTTCTTCATCCGGCATCAGGTCGCGCTTGTTGAGCACCAGCCAGCGCGGCTTCGCAGCCAGCTCCTTATCGAATTTCTTCAGCTCGGCCACGATCGAGCGGGCGTCTTTGACCGGGTCCGCGTCGGGGTCCAACGGCGCGATATCCACCAGGTGCAGCAGGACCTTGGTCCGCTGAAGGTGCTTCAGGAACCGGATTCCCAGGCCCGCGCCCTCTGCCGCGCCCTCAATCAGCCCCGGGATGTCAGCCATCACGAAGCTTCGATGCTGGCCCACGTCCACCACGCCGAGATTCGGGAAGAGGGTGGTGAACGGATAGTCAGCGACCTTCGGGCGTGCCGCGGAGACCGCGCGAATCAGTGTGGACTTACCTGCGTTCGGCAGGCCCAGGAGGCCGACGTCCGCAATAACCTTCATTTCCAGCTCTAAAAGGCGCTTTTCGCCGGGAAGGCCCGGTCCGAACTGGCGGGGCGAACGGTTGGTGCTGGACTTGAATTTCAGGTTGCCCCAGCCACCTTTCCCGCCGCGGGCGACCAGGAGGGTATCGTCGTGGCGGGTCAGGTCACCCAACAGCTCATGGGTTTCCGAGTCCCTGACAATGGTCCCGATCGGTACCGGGACGTAGGTGTCCGAGCCACCTTTTCCAAAGCAATCGTTACTGGAGCCATTTTCGCCGTGCTCGGCACGGTACGTCTTTTCGATGCGGAAGTCGGCCAGGGTATTGATGCCCGAGACGGCACGCAGATACACGTTCCCGCCGTCGCCGCCGTCACCCCCGTCCGGTCCTCCCAGGGGAACGAACTTTTCGCGGCGGAAGCTGGTGCTGCCGCGACCGCCGTTGCCGGCCTGGACCCTCAGTTTTGCCTCATCGACGAATTTCATAATTGGCAGACTTTATCGCTAATTGAGCGGTAGGTGACGGGCATTGAAAACCCAGCCATCGCCGGGACGTTTGCGCAACCAGCCGACGCCGGCGCAAACAAAAACCCCGGCATTTCGCCGGGGTTTTCGATGATCGCTGCGGCTAGCGCCAGACCTCAGTGGGTCTCGGCTGCTGCGGCTTCCGGTACGACGTGAACGTACATACGCTGCTCGGCGCCGCGCTTCGAGAACTTCACCACGCCCGAGATCTTGGCGAACAGGGTGTGGTCCACGCCGGTGCCCACATTCGCACCCGCGCGCACCGGCGTGCCACGCTGACGAATCAGGATGTTGCCTGCCAGAACGTGCTCACCGCCGAAGCGCTTTACGCCCAGCCGCTTTGAGTGAGAGTCACGACCGTTGCGGGTACTACCGCCTGCTTTTTTGTGTGCCATGAGTGCTAAATCCTAAGAAAATTCTATTGGGTCGGGTCGATCGGTATGGCTCAGCCCGCGCTGATGTCCGTGACCTTGACCTCGGTGAAGAACTGCCGGTGGGTGCCCTGGCGCAGGTAGTGCTTGCGGCGGCGGAACTTGATGATGCTGACCTTGGCGGACTTGCCATGGCGGACCACGGTAGCCACAACCTTGCCGCCCTTCAGAAGGGGCTTGCCCAGCTTCACTTCGGCGCCCTCGCCCACGAGCAGCACCTCACCGAATTCGACGGTGGCGCCCGGCTCGGCGTCGAGCTTCTCGACACGGAGAAGGCCGTCCTTGGAGACACGATATTGCTTTCCGCCGGTGGCGATGACTGCGTACATAGTGATTAGGGAACTGGAATGGGGTCTAAAGAAGGCCGCGCATTCTACTGGCGCGGGCCTGGCGGGTCAAACGTCCTTTTCCTCAGCTTACACCAGCACTTAGCTGCATGCTCTGCCACCTTCGCCATTCTCGCCACCCCCTGCATCGGCTAGGATGTGTGGCTCAATATGAATGCTGCCCGTGACACTCTGTTCCCAGGAACGATGACCCTCGAAGAAATCCGGGCGCTCGTTCAATCGGATCTCGAATCCGTCAACCGCGTCATCCGTGCGCGGCTCAAGAGCGCCGTCCCCCTGGTCGACCAGGTCGCGGACCACATCATCGCGGGTGGCGGAAAGCGCCTGCGCCCCCTCCTCGTCGTCCTGGCAGGAAGGGCCTGCGGACACGAAGGACTGGCGGCCGTAGAAGCGGCAGCGTTCATTGAATTTATTCATACCGCCACGCTGCTGCACGATGATGTCGTGGATGGCTCGTCGATGCGGCGTGGACGTGACACCGCCAACGAAGTGTTTGGCAACCAGGCCAGCGTTCTCGTGGGTGACTTCGTCTACTCGCGCGCTTTCCAGATGATGGCGGCCCTGACCAACCAACGTGTCATGGAAATCATGGCCGAGGCCACCAACGTCATTGCTGAAGGCGAAGTCCTGCAGTTGATGAACGCGCATGATCCTGACACAACAGAGCAGCGCTACCTCGAAGTCATCCACCGCAAGACGGCCAAGTTATTTCAGGCCGGCGCGGAGGTTGCCGCGGTGCTGGCGGGTGCGCCGAACAATGTCGTACAGGCATTGGCCGCCTACGGCAAACACCTCGGCACTGCATACCAACTCATGGACGATGTCCTCGACTATCGCTCCAATCCCGCCGAGCGCGGCAAGAACCTCGGTGATGATCTCGCGGAGGGTAAGCCCACGCTGCCTCTGATCCATGCGCTGCGGCATGGCGATGAATCCCAGAAGGCGGCCATCCGGCTCGCCATCGAGAACGGCGGGCTCGCCCAACTGGAACCCATTGTGGCGGCCATCGAGTCCACTGGCGGACTGGACTATGCCGCCCGGCTGGCCCAGAACGAGTCCGAGCGCGCGCTGAAAGCGCTGGATGCGTTACCGGATACTCCATATCGGACCGGGCTGGCGGCGCTTGCGCGGTTTGCGGTCGCGCACACCACCTGAAGGGCAGATTTGCGTTGCTGCGGAGGGGGGCCTTCAGTACACTTCGCGGCCCCCGCTACCCGCGTCGCCTCCCCGGCTCGCTTGGGCGCCGGGTGTCCATGTCGGGGTGTAGCTCAGCCTGGTAGAGCACTACGTTCGGGACGTAGGTGTCGCAGGTTCAAATCCTGTCACCCCGACCACTGATTTTTGGTGTATTCCGGTCTCATGGGTAACGTTTTATACCGGAGACATGGGTAACACTTTAGCAGCGAAGGGATTGGGCGCGCACTCCACGCGCCCGCACTCCTCGTCGAAAAAGCCCAGGTCGCACTTCATAAAGCTCACCAGCCAGATCTTTTCGCTCACCTCTTTGATTCCCACGCGCTGACCGGCGAACACGCAGCTGAGGTTGATCTTGCGTCGACCGATGCAGATGCGCCCGCAGCTGGTGACCAGGATGGTGCGATCGTGAAAGGGATATTCCAACTCTTCCAAGCCGGCGTAGACCCGCGCTGAGGGCCTGTAAACCTCTGCGGGGTACTTCATGTTCAACGCCTGATGGGGCCGTTGATTGTTATAACAGTCCATGAATCGATCGAACTTGCCCTGCTGCTGCAGGAAGTTCTTCGCCGGCGGCTTGGTCGCTTCCTTCTTCAGCGTCAGGTGCATCCGTTCGTGCCGTCCGTTCTGTTGTGGTTGACCGGGCTCGATGCGTTCGATGCTGATCCCCAAGCGCAACCACCACACTGACAAACGACTCAGGCCGAAAAATGCGGTGCGACTGGCAAAAGGAATTCCATTGTCCGTGCGGATGGCCAGCGGCAGTCCAAACTCCTTGAAAGCCCTTTCAAATACGGCAAAAGCGTATTCACCGCGAGTATTTTCCAAGGCATCGCAACCCAACAGGTAGCGACTGGCGAAGTCGGTGATCGTCAGCGGGTAGCAGTAGCGCCGATCCGCCAGCATGAACTCACCCTTGTAATCGGCACACCACAACTCATTGGGCTGCGTGGGCCTGGAAAGCTGCGTACCCTCGGCGAAGTAGTGAGCTCGGCGGCCAGTGCGGTTCACCAGGCCGTTGCGATCCAGCACGGCATGCACCGTACTGATGGCCGGCAAGGAGATCTCCGTGTGCAGCCGGCGGATCTTTTCGCGGATCTTCGGAGCTCCCCAGCTGGGATGCTCCCGTCTCAGCTGCACAATCAGCGTTTCCACCTGGAACGGCAGCTGATTGGCTTGCCGGTACGGGCGACGGGACCGATCGGTCAGCCCCTCCATCCCGCAGGCTTTATAGCGCGAGAAGATCTTGTAGCCTGTTTTCCGAGAGATATCGAACTGCCGGCACAGCACCGCCATCTTCTCCCCGTCCAGCAACCGGGCCACGAACCGCAGTCGTTCGTCCATCTTGCAACACTCCCGCCACGGCATTTGGGGTACCCCCAAATGCCTGAAAGTGTTACCTATGTGCCCGGAATGGAGTGTCACCTATGTGCCCGAATGGGCACTGATAAGCCTTTTCTCTTCCGCCCTTCCCGGTTTGTCACGGAATTTGTCACAGAGCCTGAGCCCAGCCAGAGCCAATCCATTTCAGGTCTGGTGGAGGTCGATCTGCGCTCTACACGTCTTCTGTTGATCGGAGACCTGGGCCATAATGATCGTGGTTTGATAGGGGGCTGTGTGCGTCGGTTTCGGCCTTCGTCCTGAGCGCTAGGGGCTAACCATGCTGTGAAATCGGACCTCAAACGGTTTCCCGGTAGAGCAACCATGCAGCTCTGGCGGCCCCTTGTCATCCCTCGATTTTGTAGTACGCGGACTTCAACACTACGCGTCGCATGACACTTTGCGAGAGCATGACGGTTGCATCCCAGAGTTCGGGAAATTTGATCTCTTCGACTAGGCGCACGTGAGCGACTGCCTTTCGACTGGCACCGATCTGCTTGTCGAAAATGGATACGCCATCGTATTTGAGCAGGTGCTCACACGTGCGGTACTGATATTGCCCCTTCGTACGTAACTCACTCGCGTTGATCGCGTGCTTCGTGGGGAAGCGTTGAAGAAGCTTCTTCAAATAGGGGATCAGATCCATACTGGCCGATTTGTTTGCTTTCAGCCGTCCACGTCTAAATATGTGTCGCCAGCCGTATTTCGTGAACTCCACTCTCCCGATCACCGGGGATTGAGCGCCGCTGCCAGCTCGGTATGCCTGTTTGACTCGCTTTCGACGTTCAGTGATGTTGCCTGTCCGTTTTCTAACCACCAAACCCTTCGCGCCAGATTTCGTGGCAGTCTGGGCAGCCATGCATCTAGCAAGATCGTAAATTGTGGCTGGCGACACTTCATGGAGAGCGCCATAGCACTGTTGAGTCGCCTTCGTCTTTGGATGAACGTATGCCCAGAACAACTTGCTGGTGTCGCGATCCACCCATATGACACAGATTCCGTGACTCGTTCGCTTTGCCTCTGCCTTGGCCCTGCCACTCAGAACGAAACCATCCGGAATGAGCCTTCCACAGCTCTCTCCCGATTTCACCTGAGCGAGGATCAAAATCCGCTCGCCTTTGTGCCACGGGTGTTGCGATGAGAAAATCAGATCAATCTTGCAACCATCTTCAGCGCGCGATCCCCACTGCCCTTCACCGCGACACGCGAGAATCATCTTTGCCATAGCGTACGACTCAGCATCGCCTCCATTCAACGAATTGTGAGCGCGATCCTGTACGGGTGCGGCGGTTTGAAGTGATGTTAGAAAGCTCTGCATCGAATGCCCCTCCTGGCGAATTGGGAAGCGGTTCTTCGTCTGTCATTGTGTACGAAGCACAGGAAGGATTGCCAATTACCCTGCATGGCTGAACGTGCGGCCATCCGATTGGTATTCGGACCATTGTGTGTCATTCTGTCCCAGACACGCTGCGGCCCGATCAGACAGGCCGCCGCTTCGCAATCAAACTGCCCCCGTTACCTTGTTCGTGACCCCAGGTAAGTTGGAGTTGGCCAGCTGATATGGCCCGTTCTTGGCAAGGGCTGCACGTAAGGACCTCGCGGATTTGCGCATGAGTATTTCCTTCTTACGGGGAGGTTTGGTGGCCGGACGAGGCAAGGCGATGCGCGGCAGCTTGAAGCGACGATGGATCACGCTGATATCCGCGGGTTGGCTACCGCATTGCATCGGTCCGTCGCGGGGCTGCCTCGATCTAGAGCCGGGGATCATCCCGTTTGGGATGCCCACATAGCTGGCCCGAGGGTTCCCCTCATCGTGTGCCGCGCATCGCCTTGCCCGATCCAGAGGGTTTGAGCAGATCAATCTACGTCATCTGGGTATTCTCCAGGAAAGTCTGGTCCGCCGGTATTTCAAGCGCTAACCGTGACGTGTCGACCTATGTCCCACACGAAGCCAACTAATTCGCGGGCGATCGCCACACAGATTTTGTTGTGTTGGATCCCACGGAATTTCAGTTGAGATATCGATGATTCAGCTTCAGTTGGGCACGACAGGCGATGGTACGGATCGCCGCGGGCTGCTGCTCCTGGCGCTTTTGAAGTGGGAGCGTAATACGTGGTGGGAAGCGGTAGTTCCAAGCCGCCTCGATCAGTACCCGTCGGGCGTGGCTGTTACCCCCGGTCGGTCTCAGGGTTCGGCCGTCGGCGAGTGGACGCGAACGTCTAACCCAAGAAAGGTTACTCAGCGCACCGGCGCATCTGACGGTCAACGCGGACGCGGACCCCGCGAATCGTGGCGGTCCCGGATCGCGTCGGCGATGGCAGGGGTCTGCAATGACCTCAGACCAGTGGTCCAGAGGCAGTTGTAACGCCCCGTATATTGTAATGCAGAGTCTCTTCCGCTAAGACTCTGCTCTTGGCCTGATTATCCGGCTATTGTCTTCGCATAAAGGTCTGCGGTTTAAGCGAGGCGAGCAGCCTGTCAGTGGCTTTGAATCTTCCGGAACGCAGCTTTGGTGCTACGATCCCTGCCCCTCTGGACCGTCGACAAGCGCCTGGCCGCCGTCGCCCTCGATCTCGCGGCCTCATGAAACGCAGGCCCGTTCCGTGGAATAGCGAAGTCACCGCCGTCGCCGCTCTCCGAGCCCATCTGCAATGCAGGGTCGGCTAGCGCGGACTCCGCTTCTTCCGAGATGTTGAACACGTCATTGATGTGCCCCGATGCCCCTCGTCTTCAGGCTGCCGCTTTGCGGTGGTCGTAGAAAACCGATTTACGATCGCTCAGGATTTCCTCGCGTCGAATCTTCGCAACACCGGAAGGGCCCAGCCACTCATCCACATTGTGACGTCTATATCAGAATTCGCCTCGATGATGACTCGTCAATCGCGGGGCCCCACGGCGTTGCGAAGCTACTCAACATGCAACAGTAGCTCCGCGGCCCACACATAGAGGCCTGCTTGGCCGGCTACTGTGAAGAGCCATTCCGGTCCGTGGATATTAATTTCGAACGCACCTGAGAACAGTAGCCCCACCAGCACGGAAACCATGACGAGCACGACGAGAAATAGCCAAACGCCCAGGCGGAGATGCGTCGCAACTCGCCAGGAGTATACGGCGGACACCGCGTACGGAACGATCGCGGGCATGGCAATGAAAATGACTCCTAGACCCGCGCGAGACCGCCAATACGGGAAGCTCACCAAATCGATTTGACTCAAATAGAATACCGCGGAAAGGAAGCCAACCAGCACATGGGCGAAGACGAGTAACTTTCGATTAAAAACTTGCCGTTTGTGCCGCAAGACGGGAAGGTCGAGTTCTCTGTTCACGTCAAGGATGTTGGTCGATCGGCATGCGAAGGATCGGGCCCAGTCGCCGATGCCTGAAAAGTAAACACGCGACACGTAAATTGATCCCGCATCGCAGCCAGAACATACCTAAGTCGGGCGAACGGCAACGTCGCCCGCCCGGTGCGTATTACCCCCTCCTGACGACACGGGTTCGGCCGCATCAACTAATCCTGCGCGTCGGCATTCGCGGCTCGATGCTTCTACAAGGGCCGATATCAACCAATGACGAATGCGCGATTTGATCGAATCGTATCGTTGAAGGGTCCCAGCGCGACCAGATTGACATGCACCTCCTAACCCTCGCGCTCGTGAGCGGCAGCCTTTTTGCGGACCCCGGAATGGGCGGCGGAATATATCTATCACTTGATGGCGCTTTGTGAAAAGCAATGCGTTGCCACGCTCGACGGGTCACGAACCTTCATGGCCTACGGCGGCGCCACAAATAACAGGCTTCCGACGGACATCAAAGCCCGCTTTTTGAAGTTGGGAGAACATCTTCTCTCCCAAATCCATCGCCGCCTTGTGACCGGACTCGAGTCCGAATCCGAATCTGGGTGTCGTGAAGACGACGAACTGTGCGGGATCCGAGTACGGTTCCAAGTGCACACCGCAGAGGTTTGGATCCTCTCTTCCGCTCAGCGGAGCATTCTGCAACCAGAACCTCGCGCCATGCCCTCGGCCCTCTACAGCCCACGTCACATTTCCGGAATCAGATGTAGTTTTGCCAACCGCTGTTACCAGACCGTCTTCTTTCGCCAGCGAATTGATCGTTCCAATAAACTTCTCCGGTTCGCCGGGACGTATCACGACATAAAACTGAAACACGGCTGGACCTGGGGCGCACGACGCCAATGTAGCGAGACACAGCAGGACGAAGAAGCATTTTTTCATGACTAGCAACCGGGGAAATTCGCCGCCGCGTATGCAGCGGCTGCCTGGTCAACATTATCGAATACGGCCGGACCGGTTACATCATTGATGAGGTCCAGTAACCCGCCAATATCCACATTGAAGCCCGTTTCCAAACTTGCGTAGGGTGACTGCGATTGCGGAAGGGAGGAATAGCCTCCGGTTCCATGCGTTAGCATGTAAGCCCCGTCTGAGGTGTCCAGAACCGTTCTCTGCACCGTTCCCGTAAAGACATGGAAGGGTGTCGTGGTGTTAGTCCCTGTCAAACCATCTGCCGAGAAGGTTGTATTGACCCATCCGCCAGGAACTCCCCAATTGTTCACAACCAGGTATGTACCAGGTGCTTTCGGCTGCCCTTGGGTAAACACATTGGGAACTGTGAACCGACTTATTAGGTCACTTTGCTCCTGCTCTGTGAGCGGTCTCCGGCACACCGGATTCTGTGTTCGATAGTCATGGCCTTGCTTCGCGCCAGCCGTATTTGAAGGATGTACAATGAGATAGTTAAACCAAATGACCGTCGGAATCCGGATTGTCTGCGCAGGTTGTCCCTTCTTTGGAGGGGACTGCACCGTCACGGTCTGAACGCCCTCTTCCGCGGATGTAACTCCAAAGAACTCTCCTACAGTTATGAAACTCAAGTCCGAAATAGAAAGAGGAGGAAGGTTGGTCTCCGGAGCGTTGTTGATGACTACAGTGGGAAGAGCGTTAGTCGGCGTACCCTTGGCCACTTGGAATCCTGTCGGATCTGTGAAACTGAGGGGGTTATTGCGCACATAGCTGTACCGATTGTAATCCTGCGGTAGGGTCCGATCCGGAATCGTCGGATCGGCTGACAGAAATCGACCTGTGATGGCATCCTGAATCCGGCCATTCATGTCATTGAGACCCATGGCGCCCAAGGCCACCTGCCAAGTATAGCCATGCCGGGTGACGGCATTCATCTTCGTCAGTTGGCCATTCGTCGGTGCACCGCTCCACGTGCAGGCGTTGCGCCGCGCGCCAAAGGCCGTGAAACTTTCCTTCACGTAGGTAGTGCCATCGCTGTTCAGGATTGTGGCAACGCTGCCCTGATGGTCCTCACGCACATAATGCAAGGTATTCACCCCTCCGCTGGTGCGACTGTAGATCGCCACCTTCGTACCGCCCGCGAAGATGTAATGCCGGTAGTCGATCGCACCGGCCGTGTTCACCTTTTCCAGCAGTCCGCCGATGAAGTACGTCGTCTCAACTCCGCTGTTGCTGTTGAGAACCGCCTTCCATCGGTCATGAGTGTAAGTGTAGGCAAATTGGACCGACTCCCCGCTGCCCGTGTTGTTAATCAGCAGCGGATGGTTGTAACTGGTCCAAGTGATGCCCAATCCATCGCGCGCCGTGGCGTTGCCATTGGCATCGTAGGTATAGCTGTAGGCGCTGCTGCCCGCCTGCGTCACTGCGTGCTTGTGCGAGGGATCGTACGTCCAGGTCGCGCCGCCGGCCAGATCGCTACGTGAGGTAATGTTACCAGCATCGTCGTAGTGCATTTGCAGATTCAACGTGCCGTTGAGGCTGGAGTGATCGAGGCGATAGTCGCTATCGTAGTAGAAGTTTTCCGTAAGACCCGCATTGTTGTTCTGCCGTTGCGTGACATTCCCCAACTCATCAAACAGATAGGACTCGTTCTGCAGCGTGGCCGATCCACTGGGACCCGACGTGATAGCACTCGGCCAGGTGGTTATGCTGTCCAGTGTTCGGTTGGTCACCACCCCATTCCCGAGAGTTTCCTGGGTCACTTGACGCCAGGCATTGGCTGCGTTTGCTTGCCAGTAGACAGTGCCTGCGATCGCATCCGAAACCTTCTGTGGGTAGCCATTCTGATACGCGTACGACAACTTCAATCGATACCCCGATGTGCTCGTGGGATACGTCAAGGTATCGAGCAGTCCGGTGACATTGTTGTACGCCAAGTCGTACCCGTAAGTAGCATCCGACGGGATGGTAATAGATCGGTTTGAGGGTCGCGCATCGGCGTCGTACGCATAGGTTTCCGTGTAGCCATTGGCTGACACCACCGTCAGTTGACCGACATCGTGATTGGACGCCGTGTGGCCCCAGGTCCAGTTGGTCGTCAGATCCGGTTCCGTGCGAATCAACGGTCGCGAGTTCGCATCATAGGTTTGCGAGAAGCTCTGTCCCTTCGCATCGCTCCAAGACGTGACTTCACCGAGCGCATCGTAGTTGAAATGTCGATGATGCCCTGCCGACGCTGGCGCTACATCCAGATCCATGTCCGTGGCGTCAGTTTGAAAGGCGCCGAGGTCATAACTGGCCGTGAAGAGAGAATTAGACAGGCTGTCGGTCACGCTCAGCACGTTGCCGAAGGCGTCATAGGTAAAGTTTTGATGATATCCGGTGGGATCCTGAGAGACGCCCAGGGTGCGGGCGACCGTGTTGATCTTCACGGTGGCTATCCCCTGCGGATCCGTATAAGTGACGGTGCGGCCCGAATACTGAATGGTCGACGTCTGCGGGTTGGAATTGCTGGAATTGATGGGCCGTTGAGTTTGAGTGAGACGACCGATGGCGTCGTAACTCTGCGTGACGCCATATGGACAGGGAGCTGCCGTTCCAGACCACGCACAGGGAATTCCCTGAACCCGTACCCGCCCGAAGTTATCGTACTGAACGGTGTTGAGGGTATAGGCACCGGCGGCAAACGATCTTTGGGTCGAGAGCACCTGGCGATCCAACGGATCGAACCACGTTGACCCGTCCGTTTGGATACTACCATCCGTGGAATGCACGGCTCGGCCCACTACGAGCCCGTGACTTCCGACGGTGCATTGGCCGGAGGATGCGCAATCACTGAACGTCCAGGTGGTGTAAGTTCCGTCAGGTCTCGTTTCCTGTTGTCGCCGCCCAAACGCATCGTACTGCCAGCTCGTGGGTGGCGCATTCGCAGTACTTCCGTCTGCGCTCTGGACGACTTCGCTGGTCTGTACGCCCCAGTTGTAGTCGTAACCTTTGACGGTCCTATACCCGGAGGCGCCCAGCGCGTTACTGGCGGCGTCGCGCAGGGTAACGGCGAACTGCCCAGTCGTACCCCAATCGACCGTCGACACGCGGGCTGCCATACCGATACCGGTCACCGTCTGACTGTTGATATTCCCAAATCCATCGTAACCCAGGCTCGTTGTCACGGCGTACGTGGAATTGCCGGGTTCCGCGTTCTGGACATTGATCCGGCAGTGCACATAGTCTGACGGGCTGTCGAACGCGGTCGTCCGCGTAATTGCCGAGGCACTCGTGGCGCTCTTGGTGACGGTGATCTGAGTCGGTATGTTCAAGCACCAGTTGGTGCCCGAGTCAGGATTGATTGTGGTGGCCGTGGTCGTCGTCCAGGATTGCCCCACATAGGGCGAGCTGGAGTCGTTATCCGTCACCGTATCCGTCACATTGGTCGCATTGCCGTAATTGTCGAACTGGCTGGTCTTCGACTTCGTCGCGATGAGTAATCCATTTTTGGGCCCACCCACCTCATAGTCCTGCTCAGTAGAGTTTTGAACAGATATGAAATGCCGATCGTTGTAGGACGTGGAATGAAGGACCGTGTCCTGATTGGTGTATGTGGTGTGCGAAACGAGCGTCGTCCCGTTGTTCTGGAATACATCCGACTGTAAAACTTGTCCGAACTTGGGAAAACTCTGCTCATACGTGGCCTTTGAAACCAGGCTGTTGCTCCGACTGTCAGTGACTTTGACGGATTCAAAGCCCTCAAAACCCCAACCCAAGAGATTCCGTCGCGCGCCGGTATAGGTATAAGTTTGCGTGAAGGTGCCACCGATGCCATCGGATTGATTAACGGAGCTCACCACATACAGCGGCGCATGGACATCCTGCTCAGGATAGGTGGTGCTGTTGCCGCTGGCACTATAACTACCCTGCGTGATGGCGTTGTAGCTCACCGTGAAATTGATTCCGTAACCATCCGTAATCGAGGTAAGCAAGTCCGGCCGCTGACCGAAGCCGTTGTGCGGGTAATATCCGATACTGGTTCCACTGTAGTACCCCAGGTCATCGAGTCCATCCGCGTTGGCATCGAGCGTAAAATAGATGCTACTGGACGGAATGCTGGTGGGGATCAGGCTGCTGAAGCCGGTGCCCGTGGACAAATAGACGCCCAGGTTGGTGCCATTGTTAACGACCAGATCAGTCCGACCGTCGCCATCCCAATCCATCGCCCACAGCACGCTCGTAGAACCGACGTTAACAGTGGTAGGCGAAGCCCCGTTACACCCCGATAGATGCAAGATGCCATTGGCAATGAACTCCGAACAACTGTCGGAATTGAAGTTCAGGAAAGTGACGATGGACGCCGCTGGATCTGAAGACACCAGGTAGCCCGTAAACGTGGAGCCGTTGGAAATCAGTTCATAGGTTTGCTTGGTCGTGCCATTGTTAGTGATCAGAGCAACATCCTGGCGGCCGTCGGCATCGAAATCGAGGCCCCGCACGTTTCCTGCCATTCGGATGATACTGTCTCCGTTGTAGCTGCCAATGGCATAGGAGGAAGAGTTGGACAGGGTGTAAGCGATGACGACGCCGCCAAAGCTCGGAGCAGTAGTGGAGCTCGTATTCAACTGTGTGAATACGCGAGTGATGCCGCTCACAATCGAACTGGCTATGAGGTCGGGGCGGCCATCGCCGTTGATATCGGCCAGAATGAATTGGTCCCGACCGGTGTCATAGGCCAGGCCCGTCGAAACGCCTGAGAACGGGTTTCCATTCGAAGTGAAACTGTAGTAATACCAAGTGCCGCCATTGTTCCCGAGGATACCTGACTTGCCATTGCCCAAAATATCGCCGAAGAGCTTTGGGGTTGGCACTCCGGTATTGAAGGGCGTCCCGTAGCCGCTGGGAGAGCCCAGCGCCACATACAGGGCAGTTCCGTTGCCATACAATAAATCCGGAAAGCCGTCACCATTCACATCGTATACCCATGGATGAGCGCCAGTGCCATTGGTGATGGGAGTCACGGGCGCGGCGCTGACGCCCGCTTGCCCGTTCTGATACGTCATGGTCGTGGGACGGAGGCAGTTTGTTGCACCCGCATCCGAACACTCTGTAACCGAGATGAGGCGCTGGGCGCCGTTGGTTCCGGTGGAGGGTGACGACTCATAGCCCAATGAATACAGCTTGATGGTCGTGCCCGAGCTATTTTTAATGTTGATACTCTGCAGTAGCTCGATATTGAGCACCGAGGTACCCTGGACGTAACCGGAGACCGAGCTCGGAGCCGCGTTGGTGGTGTAGGTGAACGCCATCGTGTAATTGAAAGTGCTCGCGCCCGCACTGGTCGGGCTCCAGGAAATCGACGAGGGAAGTCCGACTCCACTGACCTGTGCACTCGGGGCGAGGTAAGACAGGGTGAGTAATGTGTTGCCATATCGATCCGTGATCTTATCGAGGGCCCAGGCGACCGCTGTGCTGCCCGAAGTGACAATCTGCGAGCTGTTGCCATTGCCATATTCGTACGTATAACCGTCCTTTCCCTGGACAGTGAAATACGATGGCCCGTTGCCGGCCACGCCGTGCGCGGTGATGTTGGAGAAATTGGCGAACAGCGTCTGGTAGGTAGTTCCGTCCTGACCATACGTTGACAACGTATCGCTGCTCGTGAGGCGCAGCCGTTGGCCATCGAGGCAGAACACATCCGTGGCGGCCAGTTGCACCGGGCCCGCTGCGCCATCTTGCGCGATGGTCCGATTGCATCGGGAAATCATCGAGAGTCCCGATAGAGACCAACCGATGCCGACACTGCCTCCGCCGCCTCGATGATCGTACGTCAGTGCCATCTGCGGCCGGACACCTCGGGGACCGGGCGGCGACCAGATGGGAATACTGTAGTTGGCCGCGCCCGTGGGCGATACGTCAAATGAGCCTCGAGTTCTGCCGATGACAGTCGTCGCACTGACAGTCTGGACCGTCACGAGTCCGACGAGGAGCGCAGCGAGCCATTGGATCCAACGGGGGATACGCATCGGGGAATTCCGTTCGGGAGGTTGCGTGTTATGAGAAATTTGCTGTGCGAAAGGCAGCATGCAGCGCATATCAGGGCGCTCCTAGTTGCAGTCCGGACTGCTGGCAGCCGTTGTCAGGGTGAGGACGTTGGAGTAGGTACTCCAGTTTCCCGCCGCGTCCGTGGCACGGACGCGATAGGAGTACGCGGTGCCGGCCGTGAGACCCGTATCAAAGTAAGGCGGACCATTGGTGGCGGTGCCGGGTGGCACCGGCGTGCAACTGGCACCCGAACAGCGCTCGACGCTATAACCCGTCACACCGACATTGTCCGTAGAAGCACCCCAACTCAGATCGATTTCCGAGCTCGAAGAGGCCACCACCATGAGATTTGAAGGTGCAGTCGGTACCTGCGTGTCCCCTCCTCCGCCAGCCGGTGTGGTGATGCTGACGGGAGGGCTCGAGTAGGAACCCAGATTGCTGTTGGCATCCGTCGCCCGCACACGATAGGTGTAGCTCGTTGATGCCGTGAGCCCGGTGTTGCTGTAGGAAGTGGTGGTGGGCGTCGCAATCTGCGCGAAGTTGGAGCAACTCGCGCCAGTACAGCGTTCGAGCAGGTACCCGGTGACCGCGACATTGTCGGTCGGAGCGGTCCAACTGACGTTGATCTGCGTACTCGAGACGGCCGTGAGGTTCAAACCCGTGGGCGCACCCGGGGCGGTCGAATCGGCCAGGGCCTGAATCTCGGCAGCACTCAAAATCCGGTTATAGACGCGAACCTCATCGATCAGGCCATTGAAGCCGCGCGCATTGTCGACGGGCCGATTGCCGATGGTCAGTGGAGTCGTAGTATCGCTGAGCGCAGTACCGCTGCCATTGGCCGACGTGCCCGCGGCACTGACATCGATGCCGTTGATGTACAGATGGATGCCACTGCCGAGCGCGGAACCATCCCAAGTCGCGGCGACGTGCTGCCAGCTATTGAGAGCAATGGTCGAGCTGGCAGAGGTCCGATTGGGCTGAGTGGTGCTGAATTGGTCGCTTTGAAACTTCAGCGTGTTGTTGAGCCCCAGGCAAAAGAACCAACCCTGATCGTTGTTGTCCTTGTCTACGATACGCCCGCCCGATCCGCCCCCGAGGCCCGCCGGCTTGATCCAGGCGGTGACGGTGAGATGCGTCGTATAGAGGTTTGCCAGCACACCGCTGCCATTGACGGCTACCGACTGCGTGCCGCCAGTGAAGCTCAGCGCGTAAGGTCCGACCCGGCCCGTGGACCAGGTGGGGCTGTTTGTTAGAGTGCCGGTATCTGCATTTCCGGAAGCATCCGCGGTTGTGCTGCCGGTGCCCTCATCCAGGCTCCATCGACCGACCGGACCGGTTTGAGCGAAGCACGGCGCAGCCAGGAAGACCCAAACCAGTGCAATCGAGCCTCTCGGCATCTTAGATAGGACCGATTCATTGAGCACAGCGGCTCCATAGCGAACGGCTTTGGTGCGTTCGAGTGGGGAAAACGATGGCGGAAGGGGGAAATGAGCCGGCCGCTACGCGGAGTTACCCTCTGCGCTGAGATATTTGGCCGTGATCATGCAGTGTAGACCGACACTGCAAAGAAGAATGAAGTCGCGGCCCCTACCTGTGATCGACGCCACATCGACGTGCATAGCAGCCCTACCTCAGCAGCGCAGCTTCGGACCGTCCCTCTAACGATCTTAGGGTCCGGGTTCAATCGCGCTCGTGTTGTTGTTGGATTCCCGAGCCATCCGATGACGCCCGGCCATCATCTTGGGCTTTAGCTTGGCTGTCAACCACTTTTCGGTCAAAATGGAGTTGAGTTTCATTCGCCACAAAAAACGCCGGGTACTGTTCGCTTCATGACGCACCCACACGGCTTCTGTAGGCATCGAGTGCACAGGCCCCAAGTGCAAGGGATGAAGGCTTCGGTCGCTGGGATTGCAGCGACGTTGCTGCTACACGGGTTTGCCCTTGCACCGCTTGCTTGGGGTGGACATGTTGAACGCCATCGCACACCCGACATGGAAGGAAGCTCGGCGAGTCAACACGACTCCAACTTACTCGACTCCATGATGGTGGTATTCACGGAGGATTCCGGCGCGATTGGGGACCCTGCGCGAAACGACTCGCCCTCGACCCGTCCCTTTCTGCTTCCGCAACCGGCACTCGCAAAGGTGGCGCGCCCACATCTAACTGCGGCCAATCTGGATCTGAGTGACGAACCTGAGAATCGGATCCCAACGGAGGCCAACGGAAATGACCTGGGGCGTTCAATGTTGTTCGGGCGCTATATGGGACAGATTTCGGCCCGGGTCGAGCGAGCCTGGATTCGACCGCGATCAGTCCCCTCCGCGGGTAAATTCACCTGTCGCGCGCAGATCACCCAGGATCGAAAAGGTCAGGTGCAGGAAGTCACACTGCAGGAATGCACCAACGATCCGCGGTGGCAAGTCTCACTCGTGCGTGCCATCAATGGCGCATCACCCTTTCCAGCACCGCCGGATTTGTCGGTTTTTTCAAACCTCATCACGGTTGAGTTTGATTCTGATCCATATGTACCCGGCGCAAGTGAGGAAGGCTTTGAGCCGAATATGCCTGCGTTCGCGAGCGCGGTTCCGGCCGATAGTCCGTCGCGATCCTCGCCCCCCGTGGGACGCACGGTGAGAGAGGTACTCCCGGACGGAACCGTGAAACTGACCATCATCGGACCGGCAAACAACGTGCGCTGACGCGCCAGAAACTGGAAGGTCCCATACAGTGGGAGTCCTGAGCCACCGTGGAACGCTCCAAGCTGACCGAACGCACCTTTGCCTCAAAAGGCTCGAGGGGACTGCCGGATGAGTTCCATCAAGCGGCCTTGCCCCATTCATCCACGTTTTTAGATTGCAGTACGTAGGTGTTGCAGGTTCAAATCCTGTCTCCGCGACTATTCCATTGAGAGAGCTGCTTAGTGCTGTACGGGTCTGCTCTCCATTTGAAACCGGTACACCGGGCGCCATCAGAAACCGTTATTTCGCCGCCGCTGCGCGTCGGCCAGGACTCCGCATCGCGAACACACGGGTACGCAGTCACTTCACGCTTTGTGGATTTGCGGGGCCTTGCTTCGCCGCGTCCTCCAGCAGTGCTGCAGTGTCGTCTAGACCCCGACGGCGCGCGACCTCTGCAGGCATTTGCCCCAACGGATTGCGGAAGGTCGGATCGGCGCCGAATGACAGCAGCAACTCGGAAATCTCGACAGCCCTTTCGTCCTCGTCAGGCAGGCAGAATAACGCCGGTTCGCCGGGGCGATCTTCGCGATTGGCACGGTCCGGCTCTTCGGTAAGTAACTGTCTCAGCCTGTCGACCGCGCCAGCAGAGCAGAGTCCGCGGAAGTTGCGGCTGTGAGGCGAGAGAAGCTTCATCATATCGGACCGCTGATGATAGATCGCATGGGTGAGAGGCGTTCCGCCGTAGCGCAGCTCGAACGGGTCGATCTCTGCACCGCGCGCAATGAGCAACTGTGCGATCTCCACCGCTCCGCAGTGAGTCGTGAAATGCAGGGCGCGGAAGTTCTTGTCATCGCCCACGTCGGCTGACATGCCGAGATCGAGCAAAGCTTCGGCGACATCGGCGCGATGCAGACGGATGACTGCGAACATGGGTTCGTGGTTCTGAAGAAACTCCGGATGCGTCAGGACGAGCTCACGCATTCTTGCGAAGTTGCCAGCGACGGTAGCGGCAAGGAAGTCTTCGTCCTCGGTGAGCTGCGGCCGAGTTGCGCCGTGACGTACGAGCAGTTCCGCGACGTCCTCGCGCCCCGCCAGCACAGCGTGCTTGATGACGGGCTCGCGCGAATAGAAGTTGATCCCGCGCGCATCTGCGCCGTGCTCCAGCAGCCAGCGTGTTCGCTGAATGTGATCAGGCACGGCGTTTCCGAGAAGGTATGCCAGCGCACTCGAAATCCTCTCGCCACCCAGCTCGTTCGGTGACGGACCCGTCCATTTGTGAGTTTCACCGCGCTTCTTGGATTCCGACCAGAGCAGGTCGAGCCAGAACGTGGAGTCCGGCCCGAGAGAGGTGTTGTACAGAGCCTGGGGAGCAAAAGGATCGGCGCCGCGCGCGATCAACAGGCGCACGAATGCTTCCGCCAGTGGATGCGCTGCTTGCTGCCCCTCACCACCACCGATGACACCGACCAGCACTGTGAATGCATTGGCGCCATCCGACCAGCCCGCATTGGGGTCGGCACCAGCATCCAGCAGAATAGTTGCGATCTCGAGTGCGTTGCTGGACACCGCGTCGATCGGCAAGCGCGCGTAGGCGAGCCGCACGAGAGGCGTCCAACCATCAACGACACTGCGGTCATGAATCGCACTGGGATTCTTGCGCAGGATAGTACGCACGGCATCCACGTCATGGGCCGCCACGGCGGTGTGGATGCTGTCGCGGACAATCTCGGGATGGCGTTCCAGCAAACGGGCGGCAATGACACCTCGCTCGGATCCATCGCGCTCGTAATCGCCCCACTTCTGGGTCGCTGGATCGGTGCTGTAACGATTGACAGACTTCTCGAGAAACAAATGGACGCGGTCAGCGACGCTGCGCGCCCGATCCTCGATCTCCTGCTTCAGCGCTACCCAGGATGAAACACCATATTCGCGAGCCAGCGCCTGTTGTATCTGCCGAAGTTTCGGCACGCCCCTGTGATCGGGAAAGACACGGCGAAAGCGATTTAGGGCTTCGCTATCCCCGGCAGCGATGGCTTTGAGCCAGCGCTTGGCCTCGCCGCGCAGGGCGTCCAGATTGGAAAAGGCAGAAAGGGACCGGGGCATAAAAGCTTCCTTCCGAAAAACGCCTGATGTCCGCTTCCCAGGCCGGAAGAAAGTTTGCGCCGACTACGGTCGAACCGAATGGGTGGGAGCTAGCTCCCTTGCCGCGGACAGGTGGCGCCCCAAGCGCACTATCGCTATCCCACAGCAAAGCGTGGTCCGATGTCAATATGAGCGAGTTCATGGCCAGGGGTGTCACCTCACGCGCACCCTCACCCGAAGTGCAGAAACGGTTGTTCCGGCCGGAGTTGGAAACGCGCAGATCCCGGGAGCGACCTCGAACCTCACTTACTGCCAGTGGTCGGATGTATCCCCGAATAAACGATCACGGGAGACTTGGCGTCCAGATACAAACGAGCCCTGACATAGAGCCCGGCGATCACATCAATATCGTCGGCGTTTGCGCCACCTTCTTCCATCAATATCTCAGTGGGAAGCTTCCCATGGCTGTACGCCTCGGCTCGCAGGGTGGCTTGGTGATCCTTCATGATCTCTCCCGACATCACTCCGCCCACTCCGCCGCGGAACGTCACCAGGAAATCTCCGCTTTCATGTCGTCTCACTTTGAAGTCGGGGTGATGTTTGACGACGGACGTCAACCTTTCCCTGCAAGCCGCGTCGGTTGGAGCCTGGGAGTCGAGCCAGATCATGAAAGTCCCGTTGCCGAATACCGTAATTCCTTTCCCAGGCAGATATTTGCGTAAGTGATCCAGTGTCCACTGCAGCGTCGGGACCGGAGCCGGCACCCAGACAGGGGCGGGAAAATCAGCCATGGGCCCCAGCTCCTTCATTTAATTCCGCCCAGATAGCCATTATGGGTAGCGCAGCAGCACAGTTTGGACATTGGACCCGAGGAAGCTTCAACGCCGCGCGATTGGTCCCGATCGGGTCCGGTACACCAAAATACAAGGTGGGGTCCGAGGGGTTTGCAATCACCGTTTTATGGCCGCAATGGTCGCACGTCACATACTCGATTTGGACGCGCTGCAGGCAATCCCCGATGAGCAGCAACGGCAACACTGTCCAGGACCTCAGCCCCTGTGAACGAACCATCCCCAGACGAAATTGATCGGCGTGCTTCGTTACAAAGGCGAGCAGGTCGGTCACCAGCTTCCGGGTGCCCTCCAGATACACCGGCGCACCCAGAAAGTCTGGATTTTGGCCAATTTCCTGCCACGATTTTGCCGTTGGAATCGTGACCGCCTGTCCGTCAATCAATTTCTCTTCGAACCGGGCATCCGCATCACTCATGACGCTCCCTGCTGTCGAGGTTTTCGGGCGTCATTGTATCAGTCGTGAACGCTCTCACTTCAGTGGACGATGGGCTTCAGAAGATCAGTGCCCCCTCGCAGCAGGAGCTCACTTTCGGTCGCTCCGGGCAGCGTCTGCGGGACCAGGAGCGATTTCGGCACGTAACCGCTGTATATCCGACCGCTACCGGCGTACCGGGCGGCTATAGCCTTATCGGTCGTGACTGAAACGAACGTTCTATCCAGTCCGAACTCAGGCTTCAGGAGTGTTCCGAACTCAGCATGCGCTTGGGCGTACTGCTCTTCGCTACCCCAGATATCAATCCATTGTTGGTGTGTCGCGTCGGCGACGGAATAGGCCTCCTTCAGGCTGCCGGTCTCCTGATAAGTGATTTGCGCGGCATCACTGAGAAGATGGCCGGTCTCCTCGAAGGTCTGGGTTTCGAGGACCCGGGGGGTCCCACGATAGACCAGAACCAGATCCTCCCCCGCCCCCGCGGCGACTGTAACATCATGGACAGCGTTGACGGCCTTGGATGCATCCTGCACGACCTGCTCGGCCTTCAACACATCGCCGGCCACTCCGACCTCTCCTGCGCCTACGAAGAAGCTCGCGGCGGTCACCCCCGCGTTGCCAATGAACTTCGAGGGATCCTTCTGGAAGCTCGTGCTGATACCGTTCCAAAGTGTGCCGGCGAGCTGGGCGTTTTCGTTGTAGTTGGTGATCCAACTGGTGGTGTTGGCCAGACTGGCGATCTTGCCCAGCGTCTCCACGGAGTTCACCGTGGTCTTGATGCGGCTCAGGTTCGCATCCGGGTTGGCAGCCCACTCCAGTGGGTTCAGGAGTTGGTCCGCGCCATAGGCCAGGTTCACAACGCCTTTGCCCAGGTCATAGACGGCGCCGAGGCCCCCTTCTGTCACCCCGAGCAGGTTGGACTGGTACTGTCCATTGGCCTTCGCAACCCAGGCCAGTGCGCCGCGGACGCTGCTGTCCTGATCGAGACCGAGCACATCGGAAAACCGATTTGCGAGATTCGCTTCCGCCTGGGGAAGCTGAGCTCGGAAGTTATCGAGCCACTGTTCGCCCTTTTGCACCCCTGAGTCGATCGCGTTGCCCCACCGGGTGACGGTGTTATCGGCGGCCAGTTGCAACTTGCCCAGATCGGTGGCGGCGAAACCGCCCTCCTGGAAGGCGCTCACCTGGTCGGAGACGTATGACTCCGCCAGATTCCCGAGCGTGCCGAGATCGGTCGCGCCGAGCCCCCCCGCCTGGAAGGCGGTCGCTTGAGAAGACAGATACGAAGTGGCACTGTGATACAGGTTGCTGTACCAACTCCCGCCGCCCGAATCCGTCGACTGCGGCATAGTCGGAGCGGTTGCGGGCGCCTGATAGACAGAGGGTGTCCAGCCCGGATTCGCCGCCAGAATCGAGCTTTGCGCCTGCGGTGACAGAGTCCACCACGGCCCATTGGGCGCCATCGCCTGCTGCTGCAGCATCTGCTCCTGCTGTTGTTGCTGCTGCAGCTGCAGGGCTTGCGCCTGCTGTGCTTTGATCTGGTCTGTGGTCGCCTGATCCGCGGCGATCAAGTTGCCACCCGCACGCAACACCTTCGCCAGCGACGCATCGCTGAGATTGAGATCCGACAGGACCGGCAGCTTCAGGTCGGTTCCAATCTGCAGCCCGTGTATCGCGCTGTAGGACGGGTCGATCCCGTTTGCGGCCATGATGAGGGCGGCGTAACGCTCATCCCCGTAGAGGTTGCGGGCAATCTTGGCGAAGCTGTCGTTCTTCTGCACCGAGTAGATGACAGGTCCCGACTTCGCGTCGAGGACCGCGCTGCCTGGCGGTTTGACGCCGTCGACCGCGCTCGTCGTATCGATCGTCGTATCCGTAACGATCGGTGCCAACTGCGTCGACACGGCGCTCGCTTTGAGCTCCCTCGCGGCTTCCGACGGCAGTTGAACAACCTGCCCATTGGAGCGATTCACGAACGCATTCTTCGTCGGATCGAAGACGCGGGATCCCTTGTCCGCTGTCGGCAGATACCGCGAGAGCACATCGCTCGCCTGTTGGCCGATGAACTGACCGACCTCCTGCCCAACGCTGTTCTCGAGGTAGCTTGCGGCACCGTCCTTGTCGACGAGACTCAGGGCACCCGCGACAAGCGTGTTCGTTCCTAGCCGCAGGCTGCCGTTGACGAGTTGCTGGCTCAACGTGTTGTTCTCTCTGCCCTCAGTCACGGCCTGCGACAGCGTCGCGCCCACCGCTCCCGCCCAGTCGCTTGGCGTCAGGCGATCATTGCGTACATAGGTCTCCGCCAATTGCGCCCACGGTGACACATAGTTGGAGATTGTCTGGATCTGGCTCGCGGCCTGATAAGCGGACGTGGCCTTGTCGAGCTCTTCCGCCGTCTCCGCGAAATTCGCCTCGCCGGTGGCAATGTCCTTGGCGGCGCTCGCGTAACCTCCCACCCCCGCCGCCGCAAGACTCGTCCAGCTCGTGATCTTGCCGTTCTCGATGAGCTGCTGACTGGCGACCTTCGCCACATCGAGAGCCGCCTCCGAGACCTTGGCGTATTGCACGATCCCGTTGAGCTCCCCTGCCTGCGCAGCAAACTCCGCTGCTTGCCCCACACCCTGGGCCGCGCCACCCAATCCACCGGCAATCGCACTGGCGGCAACATCCTTCCAGGAAAAGCTCTTCTGATAGCCGAGTCCGATGAACAGCCCCTGCTGCACGACCGATGCAATCGCACCAACAATCACACCTGCTGCCGCATACGCTGCGATAGTGGCCGCAGTGCTCGCCGAGGCGGCGGCTGCAGCGCCGCCCAGGAACGCCGTGGCAAGGCCCGCGGTCGCAATGATTGCAACGACCGCAATCACCACGATGATGATGATCGCGAGAATCGAACCGCACCCGCCATGATGCGGCGGCGGCGGGCTCTTCAGGTTCGGCAGCGTGCTGCCGACAATGTCGGTTTCGCTGTAAACCTTGTGATTGTCGGCAGTGAGGGTGCCGCTCTGGATGGTGTTCGGGATGAGCAACACGGTGCCCGCTTTGAGCGCATCCCCTGCGTTGAGTCCGTTCGCATCGGCGATGACGAACCACAGCGAGGGATTGCCATACATCTGAGCGGCAATGCTCTGCAGGGTATCGCCCTGCTGCACCGTGTACGTCAGATTGATGCCGGGGTTGTCGCTGCCCAGATTCTGGATCTGCGAGTAGCCGTCGCTATCCAACTGGACGCTGAACGACCCATCGGTGCCGTGGATGTTTTGCCCGACTCCATAACCATTGGCATACAGGAATTGATCGGTCTCGTTGGCGGATGATTTTCCGTCGTCGTGGAACTCGTAGATGATGTGACCGTGGTTGTCGACGATGAAGGTCTTGTATTCCGGCCGGTTCTGACCATCTCCCTGGCCCAGGTCGACCCGCACCTGCATCTTGTTGACGTCGTACGTATCGACGCTGTTTCCATTGGCATCGCCGAAGGCCTTGACGCTCTTCTCGCGCCCATCGCCGTAGTAGGTGTGGTCGTAGGTGTAGGTCTTGCCGTTGTTCTGGAGCACCGTCCGCGTGATGCGCATCGTCAGATCGTACGTATTGGTCGTGATCTGACCGTCCTTGTTGCTGGTCAGCGTCCGGTTCTCATCGTTGTATGTGTTGACGGTCGAGGATACTGCCGACCCGTTCTTGAGCGTCGTGAACGTCAACACGTTGCCCATGGCATCGTAGGTCCACTTCTGCTGGTTGGAGTCCGACCCGGTGAAGTAATCGCCTTCGATAACCCGGTCGTCCGCGTCGTACGAATAAGTGACCACCACACCGGCATTGTTCCAGGTCAGCCGGTTGGAATCCGCGTCATACGTGTACCCATTGATGATGGAATCGCTGACGTTCCCGGCGGCATCTGTCGTCCGCTGCACTTCGGTGAGCACCCGCCGATCCGCGTCATAGGTATAGACGTGATCGATGTAGCGGAAATTCGGGTTGTGGGCGCTGTTCTGTCCGAGCGGATCGTAGCCGTTATCGGTGTACACGCGGGCAATATTGCCCTCGGCATCGAATTGGGTGTTGAGGTTGTCGCCCGTGACGGAATCGCCCCAGCGGACCAGCTGACCGAGGGCATCGTACTCATACGAGATGTTGCGGTTGGCAACATTGCCCGGAGTCGTGACGACCTCGGTGAGCTGATGGCCCAGCAGATCATACGTTGAGCTGGTGGAAACATGGGTCGCCAGGTCGACGATCCGGGTCACCTGATTGGCCGCGTTGTAGCTGTACTGGATATCCTTGCCGCCGCTGGGATCAGATGCGGCGCTCGGGTCGCTCACCGTGGTCGGATCGTACTCGTTGGTCTTGCGCCCATAGACATCGTAGCTGTAGGCGACGATGTTGCCGTCCTGATCGATGTCCTCCAGCAATCGCCCGAAGGTTCCATACACATGAGTCTGAGTACGGCCCTCTGCGTCGGTCTCGGAGATCAGATTGCCGTAAGCATCGTAGGCACGCTGGTCATGCGTCGGTTGACCGTTGAGAAAAACCTCGGTGTCAATGACGCGTCCCAGGCTGTCATAGACCTGGTCGGTCTCCTGGCCGAGCGGATACAACGTTTTGAGAAGGTCATTGCGGCCGTCGTAGACAAAACTCTCCGTATTACCCATCGCGTCGGTCTGACTGGTGACGCGGTCACGCTGGTCATACGTGTAGTGAGTGACATTCCCTTTGCCACTGGTCTCGGTCAGCTTGCGGCCGAAGGCATCATAGGTATAGGTCGTGACATCGCCGGCCGGATCGACCTGCTTGATCAGGTTGCCTTGCAGATCGTAGAAATTCGTCGTGCGGTGACCCAGCTGCGTGATCTGCGCGGTAACGCGACCAAACTGGTCCACCAGCGTCTGGGTCGTCTGGCCGTAGGGATCGATCTGCTCGATCTTAGTGCCTGCCGCGTTGAAAACGGAACGAGTCGTGTTACCCAGGGCATCCGTATGCAGGACGGTATGGTCGAGGACGTCGTAACCATAACGATCGACAGCACGCACCAGGCCGGAGCCATCGGCTGCTTCCACTTGCGCCCCGAATTCCGCCACCTTGCGATTGTGGCCGTCGTAAGCGGTGTAGGTCGTAATGGCGTTGGCCGGGTTGTAGTTCGGGCTGCTCCGATCTCCCAGCAGATCCGTCTTGACGGCATTGCCATTGCCGTCGACACCATACTGACGCCACAGCCCATCGCCCGCGTTGGAGGCGGTCTTGTAATTGAGTGCGTTGTATTGCGTTTCGACAAAGTAGCCTGTATTGCGGCCGTCGACCTGCAGCGATCCGGCCGGCTCACCCGTCTCCACCAGGCTCAGTGACAGGGAGCTCGACAGCGCGCTGATATCCAACTTACCGGTGTACACGCCTGCGGAAACCGTGATCACGCCCTGAGTGTTGGTCGCGAGAGTTCCACCAGACTCCTGCGCCAGCACAGTCAGGGAGTGGCCCGTGTACGTGCCGCTCGCGGTAGCGGCATCGATCCGCTGCCACTCTACGATGACCTTGTTGCCCTGGGCATCGACGTAATACACCTCGACGTCGTAGTGACCAGCAGCAAGGTTGCTGAGCGTGGTGCTGTACGCACCTGCCCCGGTGCCGGTGAGAGCCACGTCATGATCGAAGCTGGTGCCCCCGCTGGCCACGCGGTAGGCCAGATGCAACCCATCGCTGCCGACGTTGGCGGCCTCGTTGGTGCCCAAAGTCGCCGCAACTGTCACGTTGTATCCGGTGGTGACGGTTTTCGGCGGATCGTTTGGGTGGTCAGGGTCAGTGACCTGTTGGGTCTGGGGAGTCGAGCTGACAGTTACGCCGTGCGTGTCGATGACTTCCTGGCCGTAATAGGCGGAGTAATCAGTGCTGGAGTCCGTGCTGCCATCGGTGGCAATGATTCGACCGCCATCAGTCGAGCTTACGGCCCGCTGACCGCCGATGATGATCAGTTGATCGCTGCCGGCCGGCGGAGCATTCCAGCTCACGGCGCTGCGCGTCACCGAAGCCCCGCTGGGGCCGACGATGTACTCGAAGTGATCCAGCTCGACACTGGTGCCGTCGGCACGAATGCCCATCAGCACGATCTCGTACGTGGCGGGCGCCAGGTTGTTGGTATCTCCCAGCACCGCGTTGTAGGTCTCAAAGCCCTGACCCGAGTCCGTTCCGGACACCGCGGTCTCCGAGAAGGCAGCCGTGCCACCCGCGACGCGCCACTTTGCCTCGACTCCGGTCAATCCGGAGGCATACCCGGAAGGAACGTGGGTGCTCACGGAAATGGTGTAGGCGGTGTTGCCGTTGTTCGTGATCTGCGACTGGGTCACCGTGGTGGTGGTGGCAACCTGATCCGCCGCCGCCGCGAACGTACTGCTGGCGCTGGCGTAGGAATTACCCGCCGAGTCCTGCCACTTGAAGGCAAAAGACAGCGTCCCCGGACTCGTCACTCCCGACAAGGTGGCCTGATAGGTGCCATCGCTCTGCAGGACAAAATTGGCGGTCTGGTTGAGATTGCCGCTAGTGCCATACACCAGTTGCGGATTGGCGGTACCGGCGTCGAAGTGCGCGGTGACTACGATTGTGCCGGAATTCGGCTGCGCGACCGACACCTCGCTGAAGCGTGGGGGAATGGTGATCGACTGCTCCGCAGTCCAAGTCTCGTTGCCGTAGCCATCCTCGGTGACCACACGGAAATAGAACGTGCCGGAGCCGGACGAGGCGATGGACGCCTGCCCCTTACCGTTGGAGCTGACCTGCGTGGTGGTACGGCTCGCGTAATCGCCGATGCTGGAGTGAGATGTGGTGTCGTAGACAACCCAGGTCTGCACTGGATGTTGCGGGTTGCCCTGAGTCTTATAGGTAACATTCACCGCATCGCCGAGACTCGCCGACACGTTGGTCGCCGGTGTGGGCGCGCCGCCCGTCAGAATGCCCGAGTAAGCCAGGACCTGGTTGCCGGCCGCATCGTACGTATATTGGGTGCCGCTGCCGTCCGGACTGATGGATTCCACCAATCGGCCGACACCATCATAACTGGCCTGAGTGACATATCCGTCCTCGTCCTGGGTGTAAGTACGCCCAGCGACGGCATCGTATCCATAGCGCTTGGTCAACGTCCCAGACACCAGGATGTCGGATTGCGATGTCCCGCGATTCAGGGCGTCGAAAGTGAAGTCGGTTTCCTCGTCCTGGCTCGCATCCGCGCTGACCAGCGAGGCGAAGTGGGTAGAGCCGTTCAACTGCGCCAAGTCCACCCCGGCGGACACTGTGTTGATGTAACGCTTCTGTGATATCACGTTGCCGTTGGCATCATAGCTGTAGGTCGAGAGCACCCGCCCGCCGTCGATGACCGCCACGTTACGATTATCGGCGTCGTAGTAGCTGTACTGGGTAACGGCCTGAGCCGTCCCTGCGCCCAGGGTCTTAGTAAGCTGGTTGCCCACCTTGTCATACGTATAGGTAGTGGTGGGCCGGGTAACACTGGTGGTCTGGGTGTTGGGATCGAAGGTCGCGATCTGGGGATCGGTCTCCTTGATCTTCCGCGAAGCCGCGTCGTACTCGATGTCCGTGACATAGACGTCGCCGCTGGGCGCAGTCGGGATGACGCCCGGGCTCAGCGTGCTCGAATCGAGCGGCTGGGTGTAGATGCGCTGCTCGATGGGATTGCCCTGAGAATCGTACGCCCACTCGGTGAGATATCCCGCCGAATCGACATTGGCGATCCGATTGCCCTTGACGTCGAAATAGTTAAACGTGGCATTACCGTTACGATCGAAGCTCTCGACCATGTTGCCGAAGGCGTCGTACACGTACCGTTCGGTCACCTGTTTGGTAACCGTCACCGAGCTCGGATTGGCCGTATTGGTGTTGACGAGCGTGGTGATCTGGACAGGCGGATAGGTGGTCGAGGTCAACCGCCCCATCACGTCATAGGCATAAGTGATGGCCTCGGTGTTGCCTGCGGGCGGTGTCGGCACCACTGACGGGTCATGCGCGCCGGCACTCAGGCGCGTCATATATAATGTCTGACTGGTCTTATCTCCGGCGGCATCGTACGTGTACGTCGTCAACGCATCATCCGCGTTGATTAGCGCGATCAGCCGGTTGTCACCATCGTAATACTTCGTAGTGATGTTACCGTTGGCATCTATCGTCTGGGTCTCATTCCCATTGGCATCGTAGAGATACGTCGTCGTGGGCCGTACATTCGTGAACTTCCCAGAGCTGATCGTATACACCTGCACCTGCGGCTTAATCTCCTGCACCAGGCGGTTGTCGGCGTCATAAACGTAGTTTGTAGTATTGCCACGCGCATCCGTCGCAGCGGTCTTGTTCCCGATCCGGTCGTACGCAAATGTCGTGGTGTTGCCCAGCGGGTCCGTCTGACTTACCAGCCGGTTGTTCAGATCATACGTAAAGGTGGTGGTATGACCGTCTCCATCCGTCCGGGACACCACGTTACCCAGATGGTCATACGTCGAAGACTGCACGATATCCAAGCCGCTCGGATCGAACGTCTCACTCAACTCACGATTGTTGACATCATACGAATAGTTCGTCGTACGGACTTGGTTCGGATCCGTCGTGCTGGTAATGGTCTGCGAGAGCTTGTTGTTCGCCTTGTCGTACGTGAAGGACGTTATCGTGCCATCGACGTCGGTGAAGCTGGTCAGGCGATTATCAGTATCGTAGGCGTAGTGCAGCGTCCGTGGCGCCGAGGTGTTGGCAAACTGTGTCTCGGACACCTTGTTTCCGGCACCGTCATAGCTAAAAAGCGTGACCGAACCGTCCGGAGCGGTCACGCTGATCAGGCGGTTCGCGCCGTCGTACTGGGCGCGCTCGACCCGATCCAGGCTACTGGGGGTCGGAGTCGGCGGGACATGGGGATTGACCGCACCCTTCACAGGAGTCATGTACACGGTTGTCAGAACACGGTTGCCGGCTGAATCGTAGGCAAACGTGTTGATGAATCCCTGCGGATCCGCTACTTCGGTCAACTGGTTGTCGCCGTTGTAGTAGTAATGTGCAACAGATCCGCGTGGGTCGGTCACCTGGATGCGATTGCCCAGCGCATCGTATTCGTAGGTCGTGCGATTGCCCAAGGCGTCAATGTCGGCAATCTTGCGGTTATCGAGGTCGTACTCCATCTGCTCCGTGCGCGCGTCGGGAGTATCGGCCGCCCAGGTCCGCGACAGCATATTGCCCATCGCATCGTACGTATACTTCATGACCGTCCCCGTTGGGTCGGTCTCGGCAGTCATGTGGCCATTGGCATCGTACTGATAGGTCGTGGTCGCCCAGACTCCGCTGGCCGGATCGCCGCTCTGGAGTTTCTGTTGGGAAACCTTATTTCCCACATGATCGTAGGCATTGCGGGTGACGCCGCCATCGGGCGTCGTCGTCTGGATCAACCGGTTCAGCAGATCGTAGGAATACTGGGTCGTGTGACCGTTGCCATCCGTGGTGCTGATACGGTTGCCGACAGCATCGTACGTGTATGACGTCACATTGCCGACAGCATCCGTCATGCTGAGCATGTTGTTGTTGGCGTCGTACGTAAAGGTATTCGACTGCGGGAACGCCTGCGCCGCCTTGGCCGCGCTGTAGGAAGGATCGCCGGAGCTGACCAGGTACTCTCCGTGGACAATGCTGACCTGGTTGCCGAAATCGTCGTAGCCGATGGAGGTGCTGAATCCTTCCGGATCCGTCACTTCGGTCTGCCGGTTCAACAGGTCGTAAGCATAGGTCGTAGTGCGTGCATCGGTCCCATTAGCAAACGACTGCGTAGCACTGATCAGGTTGCCGCGCAGGTCATAGGTATTCCTGGTCAGCACACCGCCCGCTGACAGACTGGTCAGTGAATGCCCCAATGCGTCGAAGGTGTTGATCTGCACACCCCCGTTGGCATCCACGATCCGCGTCTGGTTGCCCTGGGCGTCGTACCCATAGCGCGTGACCGCGCCTGCGGGGTCGGTGACCTGCACCAAACGGTTGTCCAGGTCATAAGCATAGGAAGTCTGGCGCTGCTGGCTGGTTCCTGCTGCCTGAACGGTTAGAACCTTGTTGCCGGCCCCGTCATATTGATACTGAGTGACGGTTCCCGACGCATCCGTGGCCGAAACGAGCCGACCCGTCTTGTCGTAGACGAAAGTATTGGTCCGCTGCTCGGCAAACCCCACGGCCTGCGTGACCTGAATCTGATTCCCCGCCGCATCGTACGTATAGCTCGTGATGGTACCGGTCGCATCCGTGGCTGCTGTCTCGCGGTTGTCGCCATCGTAGGTGAGGCTCGATGTACGAGCTGCGGACGTTCCGGCGGCGAGGGTCTGCGAGACCAGGTTGCCATCAGCATCGTAGGAGGTCTGCGTCACCACACCCAGCGCGTCTGTCTGGGAGACAACCAGATTATTCGCATCGTACGCGAACGTGTAGGTACGCTGCTGGGAAGTACCGTAGGCCTCGTAGCGTGTGAGGACATTGCCGTTGGCATCCAACACCATGGAGGTGGTGATACCCAGGGCATTCGTGGTCGAGACATACCGATCGGCCGCGTCATACTGATATGTGGTCGTGCTAGATTGCGAGGTGCCCGCGGCCTCCGTCATCGAGATCCGGTTGCCCTTCGCGTCATACTGATAAGTCGTAACAGCGCCCAGAGCGTCCGTCCGCCGGATCAACCGATTGGTGGCGTCGTATGCGAAGGTCGTCGTGCGTCCCGCATCCCCGCTCACTGGTTGCGGAACAGCACCCGAGGCAGGAATAGAGACGACCTGATCGTATTGAGTCTGTTGGATGCGATTACCCACCGCATCGTACTGATAGGTGGCCAGATACCCCTGCGGGGTGACAGTCGCGATCTCCTGGCTATCGGCGTCGTAATAATTGTGTGTGACCTCGAACCGGGTGCCCGCTCGATCCAGCGCCTGCTGGATTTCAAGGACATCGCCGACAGAGTCATATTTATAGCGGGTGACGAAGCCCTCGCCATCGGTACGGGTGCTGACCCGGTTTAGCGCGTCGTAGGTAAGTTGCGTTGTACGGTCCGCAGCATCCGTGGTCAGCGAGGGGAGCACTCCCGGGTCAACCGGCAGCGTCACGGGCTTCGCGTACAACGTTTGGGAGATGAGGTTCCCATCAGCGTCGTATGAGTAGCCCGTCGCGTAGCCGACGTTATCGACGGACAGGATCACTTCACGGTCGGCATCGTAGTAGCTGGTGCTGATAAACCCGCGCGCATCAATCGTTTGCACACGGTTTCCAAGCGCGTCATAGCGATATTGAGTTACGTTGCCGAGAGGGTCCGTGACGCTTGTGATTCGCTCGTCCGCGTCATACGTATAGATGGTGGTCTTGCCGAGCGCATCCGTCGCCGACGCCTTATTTCCAATAGCGTCATAGTGGATGGTCTGAGTGTTGCCCAACGCGTCGGTTTGCGAGATCTGGCGGTTATTCAGGTCATACGCATAGGTCGTTACATGACCGTTGGCGTCCGTCATAGTCGTTCGGTTGCCAAACACGTCATACGTATAGGACGTCACGTGCCCCAACGCATTTGTCGCGGTCAGAACATGGTTGTCGGCGTCATATGTGAACTGAGTAGTTTCGGGGTGTGCCACCGCCGCCTTGGCGGCGCTATAGGCGGGATCGCTGGAGCTGACCAGGTACTGACCATGGGTCACACTGATCGCGTTACCGAAGTCATCGTATGAAGTCGAAGTGCTGAAACCATTGCCGTCTGTGGTCAGTGTCTCGCGATTCAAAGCGTCGTAGGCGTGCGTGGTCGTGCGGGCATCCGTGCCGTCAGCGAACGACTGTGTGATGCTGACAAGATTGCCAACGAGATCGTACGTGTTGCGTGTCAGCGTACCTCCCGCTGACAGGCTGGTGAGCTCGCGACCCGAAGCGTCATAGGTATTGACGGTTACGTTGCCCTTGGCATCCGTAATTCGGGTCTGATTGCCCTGGGCGTCGTACTGATACTGCGTGACCCGGCCCAATGGATCGGTCGACTGCAACTGCCGGTTGTCCAGATCATAGACAGAGGAGATCTGACGCTGTTGAGGGGTGCCTACCGCGTTGATGGTCAGAATGTTGTTGCCGGCGCCGTCGTACTGATTCTGGGTTACCACGCCCAGCGCATCGGTCGCGGTCACGAGCCGGTTGGCGCGGTCATAAACGAAGGTGGTGGTACGAGCCACGCCGAGCCCGGCGGCCTCAGTCACCTGGATCTCGTTACCCGCCGCGTCGAATTGATAGGTGGTCAGAACTCCGGAGGCGTCGGTTTCCGCGACCTGCCGGCTGTCACCATCGTAAGCACAGGTCGTCGTCTCGACCTTTGAAGTGCCGGCTCCTACGGTCTGCGAGACGACATTACCCGCCGCATCGTATGCAGTCGTCGTGACGACGCCGAGCGGATCGGTCTGCGACACGATCTGGTTCTTGGCGTCGTACTGATATGTAGAGACACGCTGCTGCGACGTTCCGTAGGCCTCATACCTAGTCAGAACATTGCCGTCCGCGTCCAAAACCATGAACGTCGTAATGCCCAACGGGTTCGTGATCGAGACGTTGCGGTCCGCTGCGTCGTACAGGTAGGTGGTCGTTCGAGCGCTGGCGGTGGCGGCTGCCTGCGTCATTGAGACGCGATTGCCGCGAGCATCGTATTGATAGATGGTCACGACGCCCAGCGCGTTGGTCTGGCTGATCAGCCGATTGTCCGCGTCATACACGGAGGTCGTCGTGCGTCCGGCATCGCCGCTCACCGGCTGCGGCGCAGCGCCCGAGGATGGAATGGCAACGGTCTGATCGTATTGCGTCAGCTTGACGAGGTTGCCAACAGCGTCGTACTGATAAGTCGACAGGTATCCCTGCGGGGTGACGCTGGCAACCTGCCGGTTCACGGCGTCGTAGTAGCTGTGCGTGACCTCGAATTGCGTCCCCGCGCGATCCAACGCCTGGCGCGTCTGGACCCGGTTGCCGACGGCGTCATAGACGTACTGAGTAACGTAGCCCTCACCGTCCGTCTGACTCGCCAACCGATTCAGCGCGTCGTAGCTATACAGCTGGGTGCGATCGGAAGCACTCGTAGCCGGAGTCGGGCGGACCGTCGGATCCAACGGCAGCGTCAGCGGCGACGAGTAGAGGGTTTGAGAAGCCAGATTGCCATTGGCATCGTACGAGTAGCTCGTGGCATAGCCATCATTGTCGACTGCCAGCGAGACCTGATTATCGGCATTGTAGTAGGTCGTACTGACGAAACCGCGAGTGTCGGTGATCTGCACGCGGTTGCCGTTACCGTCGTAACGATACTGGGTCACATTGCCCAGTGGGTCGGTGATGGCCGCGACCCGATTGTCGGCGTCGTAGCTGTATAGCGTCTTATGCCCCAACGCATCCGTCAGCGCGACCAGATTGTTGTTCGCGTCATACTGGTACGTCTGGGTGTTGCCCAGAGCGTCCGCCTGACTGATGAGCTTGTTGTCGAGGTTGTAGGTAAACAGGGTCGTCGCCGCGGCTGCCGTATTTGCCGCATGCGTGATCCGAACCTGATTGCCCACGGAATCGTAGGTATAGGTCGTCTGAACGCCCGTGGCGTCCGTCGACGTAATCAACTGATTGCGCGCGTCGTATGCGTAGGTCGTCACATGGCCGTTGCCGTCCGTGACGCTCAACTGATTTCCGACGGCATCGTACGAGTAATGAGTGACTGCGCCGGCCGCATCGGTGATTTGAACCCGGCGGTTCAGGGCGTCATAGGCATACGTGGTCGCATGGCCGTTGGCATCCGTGCTTCTCGTCAGGTTGTAGACGGCGTCATAGTTCTGAGCCGATACATTGCCCGCCGCATCGGTAACCTGACGAAGGTGGTTCTCCGCGTCGTACAGATAAGTCGTCGTCTCCTGAGAAGACGTGCCTGCTGCGGTAGTCTGGGTAACCCTGTTACCCAGCGTATCGTATGTAAAGGCCGTGACCCGACCCAACGCGTCCTGCATTGAGATCTCGCGATTACCCGCATCGTAGGTAAACCGCGTGATCCCGCCGTTGGCGTCAATCAGGCTGAGCTTGTTGCCTACTCCGTCATAGGTCATCCGCGTCTGGAAACCCAGCGGATCAATGATAGCAATGTCGCGATTCAGGGCATCGTAGACATATCGAGTCGTCTGACCCTTCGCATCAGTAACCTGCAGACGGTTGCCGACTGCATCGTAAGTAAAGGTCTGCGTGTTACCTTGCGGATCCGTTGTGGTGAGCAACCGATTGTCGAGGTCATAGACGAATCGGGTGGCTCGCGCGTCGGCAGTGCCGAACGCGGCTGTGCTCGAAGCGAGATTGCCGAAGGCGTCATAGGTCTGATGGTTGTCGACACCCAACGCATCGGTTGTGTCGATCATCCGGTTCATCGAGTCGAATGCGTAGGTCGTCTTGCGACCCAGAGCATCCGTGCGACTGACGACATTACCGTCGCCGTCGTAGGCAACCTTCGTCTTCTGCCCGAGCGCGTCGGTCGTCTGCACCAACCGACTCATGGCATCGTAGGTGAAGGTCGTCGTGCGCCCAAGATGGTCCGTCGCGCCGGTACTGTTTCCGTCACGGTCGTAGACGAGCCGCTCGGTGAACTGCGCCTGTAACGTCTTGATGTCAGCAGCCGTGAGCTGCGCGACCAGTTTGCCGTTTCCGTTCGAATCGACGATGCCCAATTGCTGGCGCATCTGGACATAAAGCGCGGCATCGCTACTGATCAGCGCATTGCCCACACCGTCCGTGATCGCGACGACCTGATTGAACTCATCGTACTGATAGGTTTCGACCTTTCCGTTGGCGGTGCTGTCAATGACGACATTACCATTGGCGTCCAGGTGCGCCTGCACACCCACCTGTATGCTGGTCCGGTTGCCGCGGCTGTCATACTTATAGACGGTCTGGATGCCGTTGGCGTCCTGAACCAGGACAGCCCGGTTGTCTTTATCGAAGCTCGTCCGGGTCGTGTGACCGTCCGCATCCGTGACAGCAATCTGGTTGCCGTTGGCGTCATACTGATATTGAGTGGTGTAGCGAACCGCCTGACCCGTCACCGGATCGGTTACCGCCGGCTGGACGACGGTCAGCAGCCGGTTATCACGATCGTAGGTATAGTTTGTCGTATTGCCGTTCGCGTCCGTGGAGGCAATCCGGTTGTTGGCGCCGTTGTACGCAACGTGCTGGATGTTTCCCAGCGCATCGGTCTGGCTGATCAACCTATCCTTCGCATCGTAGTCGAACTTCAGCACCTTCCGCGCGGCAGGCGCCAGCTCGGCACCCACCACGATGCTCACCTGATTCAGGTCTGCATCGTAGGCATATTGGGTCACCAGGCCACTGGCATCGGTGACGCTCTGGACGAGATTGTTGGAGTTGTAGACAGTGCTGGTTCGATTGCCGTTGTTGTCGACGACGCTGATCTGGTTGCCCACGCCGTCGTATCCGAAGGTCGTCGTATAGCGGACGTTGTGCCCCGACGCATCCGTTACCAGCGGCGTGGTGGCGGTCAGAAGGCGGTTCAGTGCGTCGTAGGTATAGTTGATCGTGTTACCGTTGGCATCCGTAGCGCGCGTCCGGTTGCCCATCACATCGTAGCTGTACTGAGTGACGCGAGTGCGAGTGAACGCCTGACTCTGGTCCGCCGATGGGTCGATCACCGTGATCAGGAGGTTGTCGGAGTTATATAGGTACGTCACCGTATGGCCGGAGGCGTCCGTGACCGCGATCTTGTTGCCGACCGAGTCGTAGAAATTGACAGTCGTGTTACCCAGGGGATCGGTCGAGGAAATCAGCCGATTCTCGGCGTCGTACGTGTTGTGCGTTATCCCGCCATTGCCGTCCACCTGGGTCAGCTTGTTGCCGAAATGATCGTACGTCGCAAGTGAGGTGTTACCCTGCGCGTCGATGGTCTTGGTATTGTTGCCGAACGCGTCATAGAAGTACTGTGTGACTTCCTGCGTCGACGGATCGGTGAGATTGCTGGAATCCAGAAAGACGGTTTTCGTCGTGAGGTTGCCCAGCGAGTCATAGGCGAACCGGGTCAGATCGCCGCCCGGGGTCTGCAGTTGCGTCAGGTTCTGATGCGTGTCATACGTATAGGTGGCCGTGTACAGAGCCTGGATGGCGGCCCTGTCGGCGGCGGTGAGCTGCGCGACGGTCTTTCCCTGCCCCGTCGTAGGATTGATGAATCCCAGCTCCTGACGCTTGGCGACACACAGCGGATCGTTTGACGTCAACAGCGCGTTGCCGTCGGCGCTGGTCATCGTCGCGATCTTGTTGAAGCTCGTGTAGGTATATGTCGTGACGTTGCCGGTGCCGTCAGTGGTGCTGCTGACATTGCCGTTGCTGTCGTAGGTAAAATGAGTCGTGTAATGCGCTTGCAGCGCCGCGATATCGGCCCTGGTGAGCTGTGAGACCGGTTTCCCCTGGCCGGAAGCATCCACGATTCCATAGCTCTGGCGCAGATTGCGGTAGTAAGCCGAATCGCTTCTGATGATCGCGGAGCCGTTGGCATCCATCGCGCTCGTCAGATTCTCGTTGGCGTCATATCCATAGACGGCGTCGTTGCCTTGTGCGTCCCGGACGTTCGTGACCTGGCTGTTGCTGTTGAACGTATAGGACGTTGTATCACCGGCGGCATCGGTGACCGTCGTCGTGCCGCCCAGGATATTGCCGAACAGGTCCCGGCTGAAGTTGTAGTTGAAGCGGGTGGTATTGCCCATCGCATCCGTGATAGACGCGAGCAACGGACCGCCCAGTCCGCCGGAGTAGGTGAAAATCCAGGTGCGTGCAGCCTCGCCCGCAGTCGGCGGCAGCGTGATGCTGCGGAGCGTGCCATCCAGATTGTACGCATAGCGCGTTATCTGGCCCGCACGATCCGTCATACTCACCAGCTCGTTACCCAGGTACTGGTAGCTGGCGAACACGACTCCCGTCTCATCCTGGATCTTCGTCAACAGGCCGAACTGATAGATGAAGCTCAGCCTGTGCCCGTCATTGTCAGCGATGGAGGTGAGGTGACCGAGCAGGTCGTAGCTATAGGTAATGGTGTTGCCGTTGGTGTCCTTGCTCTGGAGCAGCCGGCCGCTGAAATCGTAGGTCAGGACTGTCTGATTGGACTGCGTCAGGGAATAGGTGCCGGAGCGCGCATTGAACGAGATCGTCTCGTACGCGCCCGCCCCATCCACCGAGCGGTATACCCCCCGACTGGGGTCGAAATTGAAGGTGAACTGGCTGCCATCCGCGTTGGTGACCACGATCCGGCCGGGAGTGATCACCGACAGACGCGAGAACTCGCTCGAGGTCCAGCCTTCCCCGTTCGGGGAGTTGAACTGGCCCTGCGAGTTGTAGGTACGGGTCGTCAGGAAATCATTGGTCTCGGACGGCAGGAACTCATCCAGATGGCTCAGGACCAGGTTGCCGCTGCTGACGTTGACGTAGATCTGTTCGCCATCCCCGGCGTTGCCGGCGCCCGTCGTATCGTTCCGATTGAGAAGATACAGTGAGCTGTCGAGGATACCGGTTCCATTCCCGCCGATGATGTTCGCCATGTGCCGCTCCGTCTCCCTGATTTACGGAGGACACGAACTCGGATCTCGGCGTCGCGTCCTTCTGAGCCTGTATCCGCGGAATGACGAACGAGTTTAGGGCTTGAATCGGCGCGCAAAAGGTGGTTGCCTTACGAGATGCGCGAACGAAACGCTTCACCTGCAGAAAAACAACCCGGGCCGGACATTCGGGGGGCACTGAGTCTCGCGGCCGCCTGCGCGAAGCGGGGCGAGCTCGATGCGGCCATCGTTCACCTGAAAGAGGTCCTGGGGACAACACCCGATAATGAAATCGCCAACGGGATGCTCGCCGGAATCTATGCCGAGCTGAAAATGCCCGAGCGTGCCACCGTCTATTTTCAGCGGGTGTTGGCAGTGAACCCGCAGAACGTGTTGGCGCGCTTTCAGCTGGGCCTGCTGCAGCTCACGGGCGGCCAGCCACAGGCGGCGGTGGAAACCCTGCGGCCGAATCTTGCCGATAACACGGAATTTCTCGCGCACTTCTACAGCGCTCGGGCACTCCTGGAGCTAGGGAAGACCGGGGAGGCGCGCGTGCTGCTGGAGCGGACAGAGCAGCGAATGCCGGCGGACCACCCGCTGTCTGGCCAGTTGCGGGAGCTCCTGCAGTCCACAGGGAAGTGAAAGTCATGGAACGATCCGAGGATTTGACGCGCAGGATCGATCGCTACGAGTCGTACGTACGCGCAGACCCCGGGAATCCACTGTTGTGGATGAATCTCGGCGAGCTGTACCACCAGGTTTCGCGGTTCGATGAGGCAATCGCCTGCTTCGAGAGATGTCTGCACGATCATCCGCAGTTCACGAGCGCCCGCGGTCATCTCGCCGCCGTCATGATTTCACAACATCGATTTGACGACGCAGAGCGAGTGCTGCGAGGACTGCTTCGGGAAGCGAGTGACAACTCAGCCCTGCTGTTCAACCTGGGTATCAGCCTGTATTACCAGAAGCGCTGGCCGGAAGCGGAGCGCGCTTTCAGCGACGCCCAGGCCCGCGGTCTGAGCACGCCGGAAAGTTACGCATACCGCGCCCGCTGTCGACACTACGCGGGCGATATGGAGCAGGCCATTCGGTTCGCCCGGCAATGGGTCGACGCCGCCGGCGATGGCCATGCCGATGACAATAGCGAAAGCCGTGGCTACCTGGCACTGCTGTATATGGACCAGGGCGATCTCACCCGGGCGCGACAGTTGGCCGGGGAAGTGTTGCTCGCCTCGCCGGAAAACATACATGCCGGGCTGGTCATGGGGACCGCCTCCATCGAAGCCCAGGAGATTGTGCGAGCCGCTGAGCAGTTTGAGCGAATTCTCGCGCGCGAGCCGGACAATTCCCGTGCGTGGCTCGGCGTCGGACTGGCAAGGCTGTATCAGCAAAGACATGAGGACGCCATCGCCGCTCTCGAAAAGGCCGTACAACTGATTCCCGACAGTGTTGGTATCAGGGTGACGCTGGGTTGGGCGACCTTGGCAGCGCGGGACCTGGTGGGCGCTGAGCGGGTCTTCCGCGAGGCCCTCGAAGTTGATCACAATTTCGGCGAGGCCCACGGTGGACTCGCGGCCACCCTCGCCTTGCAGATGCGAATCGACGATGCGCGCGCGGCGATCAGGCTGGCCCGGCGGCTCGATGCCCACGGGTTCGGCAGCCTGTTCGCCCAGACCGTGGTGCTCAAACTCCAGGGCAAGGACAAGGCGGCCACCGAGATCCTCGCCGGCCTGCTGCAACAGGCACCGAGCCCTGACGGCAAGACCCTGATCGAGCAGATCGAAATTTTCACACGCAAAAATCCCGTGCGCGGCGGCACGCCCACGCGCCATGTCCCAGACGGAGAGCGCCGATCATGAACCCTGCGACGGCGGGCGGTATCGAGCTCGACGAGGCCGAGCTGCTGCACCTGGCGTTACACGCCATGGGCAGCAACCATCACGAAGAATCGATGCGGCTGCTCAAACGAACCTTACACGCATTCCCCGAGAGCGCGCGTGCGCGCTACCTCCTGGGAGCCGAACACGCTCAGATTGGCCTGTACGATCGGGCGGTCGCGGAAATGACCGAGGCGGTCAGGCTCGATCCGAATTTCACCGTCGCCCATTTCCAACTCGGCCTGCTGCACATAACGGCCGGCCGTGTCCCCGAGGCCCGGGCCGCCTGGCTGCCGTTGGATCGCCTGGCACCGCAGGATCCGCTGCGACTGTTCAAATCCGCGCTGCTGCACCTGGTACGCGATGAATTCGCGGCCTGTATTGAAAATCTGCAGGCCGGCATCGCCCGCAACCACGTGAACAAACCCTTGAACGACGACATGCGCCGGCTGCTGGCCGACGTGCAGAATCGGCACACAGGGCCGGCGGCCCCCAACGCAGACCCACCGCCGCTGCAGAGACTGTCGCCCACGAAACACTCGCTGTTGTCGACCTACGATCGAAATCGGAATGACACCTCGACAGACTGACGGCAGCGCCGGCAGCTCGGCACCCTGACATCGGGTCTGACCCCATGGACCCTGTCAACAGACTCGATCAGATCATGCGCGTCATCGGACAACAGATGTCCGAGAGGGCAGCGCGCCTGGAGGCCGGTGGCAAGCCGTTGCCCGCGGCCGGTCCAACCCGCCTCGCGCGCCGTCCGTCACTCACCGCGCTCAAATCAAAAGTACAGGAGCGGCTGAACGCGCTCGATCCGGACGATCCCCGCCACCCGGAAAAATCGCGGCGCGTCTTCCTCGAATCCGTGCTGGCATGGCAGTTCGGCAACGAGCTGATGCTCGATCGGGGATTCGCTGAGATTGTTGCAGGCGTGCAGGAGGCGTTGCGAGCACATCCGCAGGCAGACGCACGGCTGGGAGAGCTGCTGCGGGATCTGATCACAACTCCACGTCGAACTGCTCCAGCGCCTCGTAACCCTCGCGAATGAGTTGCAGCGCGCGGGCGTGCAGTTGGGAGATGCGGCCCTTGCTCACCGCGAGCACCTCGCCGATTGCCTGGAACTCCATGTGCTCGAAATAGTGATAGCGGACGATCAGACGCTCCCGTTGGGGTAACGCGTCCACGAGTCGGATCAACCTCGACCGCACCGCCTCGAGTTGCACGGATCGATAGGGATCCGCCCCCGAAGCGCCGGCAGGGTTCCACTCTCCGTTGTCTTCGAGGACATAACCCATGGCCAGCAGGATGGTGATGTCCACCATGCCGCTGAACTGGTCATCGGCGTCGTCACGATCGCGTGTCTCGAATGAATCCGCCCGCTCGTGAAGCCGGGAATGGCGCCGTTGTGCTGCCTGCGCGGCCAGCTCGGTAGTCTGTTCGAGGCCGTTGAGAACGGCCCCGCGAATCCGGTAGCCGGCGAAGGTGGCAAAACTGGCCTCACGCGCAGGCTCGTACCTGTCAATCGCTTCGAGCAAGCCGACGCGCGCGTACTGGAGGTAGTCATCGAACGCTACGGCATTGCCGAATCGCCGGCCGAACAGATGCGCCGCGATCCGGTGTGTCATGTCCATGTAGCGCTGTACCAATCGCTGGCGCGTCTCGGGCTGGCGCGTGCGCCCGTACTCCTCCCACAGACTTCTTTCGGGCTCGGGATCCGCTGCAGACGCGCTCCCCTGTTGCATGGGGTGCTCCTCAGCGGAAGCTGGAAAGCAATGCGCCGACGACCAGGTTCCAGCCGTCGATCAACACAAACATCAGGATCTTCAGCGGCAGTGAGATCATCATCGGCGGCACCATGAGCATGCCCATCGCCATGAGGATGCTGGAGACGATCAGGTCGATCAGCAGAAAGGGCAGGAACACGACGAAGCCGATCTGGAATGCGGTCTTCAGCTCGCTCAACATGAACGCAGGAACCAGGTGCACCGTTCGCAGGTCATCGAGGCCCGCCGGCTCCGGTGCCCGGGCGATGTCCAGCATGAGCCGCACATCCTGCTCCCGGGTCTGTCGGATCATGAACTCCCTGAAAGGCCGCAGCGCCGCGGTCACGGCAACCTGCTCGGATATTTTTCCGTTCATGTACGGCGTGAACGCCTGATCGTTGGCCTCCTCGAGCATCGGGGTCATGGTGAATGCGGTCAGGATCAACGCGAGACTCAGCAACACCGCATTCGGCGGAGTGTCCTGCATGCCGCTCGCCTGGCGCAACATCGACAACACGATGATGATCCGCGTGAAGGAGGTCATGACAATCAGGATGGCCGGCGCGAGAGTCAGAACGGTCAGCAGCGCCAGGAGCTTGATCGCCGTTGCGGTCTGCTGCGGCTTCGAATGAGCCTCCTGGAGCTGGATAGTCAGCCCTGGCAGGGTCAACGCCGGCGCGGCCGACGGTGCTCCTGCCGCGCAGGCCGGACGAGGCGCTACGCTCAACAGCAATCCGACGAGCAACACCAGAATCGCCACGGCCCTGGAAAGCGCACTGCACACGTCATTCACCCGCGGCGCGCTCGTCAGTCCCGCGTGCTGCACCGAGCTCGACGATGCGCTCACCCGATTGCGCAAGCAATAACTGCCGGCCCTCGTATTCCAGCAGAAACAGCGTCAGTTTCGGGGTGATGCGCCGGCTTTCGAGGAGTTGGATCCGGCTCTTGCCATCGAGCGAATAGCCACGCACTCCGGGCAGGTAGCGCTTTGCGAGCACCGCTGCGGCAAATGCCAGTATTGCCATCAGCACCAGCCCGCCGCCCAGGCGCAACGCCAGGACCCCAAAGCCGTCGGAGTATTCCTCCTTGTATGCGATCCGCCGCGGCGCAGTTTGCGATGCCGCGGCGAGAGGCTCACGCTCCGCATCCTGCCCGTGCGCACCCGGCGACAGAGCAAGGCCGCCGACCAACACGAATGCCGCGATCCAATTGCGCACGTTATTCAATTGGCGATGATTTCGGTAATGCGCACGCCGAACGAATCGTCCACCGCGACCAGGGTCCCGCGGGCGACGACCTTGCCGTCCAGCGATATCTCAACAGGCTCGCGCGTATCCTTGTCGAGCGTCAGCACCATGCTCTCACGCAGGTCGAAGAGCTCCTTCACCGTGAGCTCGCACTGCCCCACCGAAACAGCCAGGCGCACTTTGAGGTTGCGGATGAGATCCATGTTCTCACCCAACAGACGCTTGCCGGGGCCTTCAGCCGCCTGCAGCTCGGACAGTTTGAGCATGTGAATTTCCGAAGCGCCAGCAGTCATCGTGTTCTCCCGTAAATCAATCAATTGTCATGTCGGCAGCCGCGTCGATGTCAGGTCAACTGCAAAGCGGTGCGTCCTGTTGTGGATCCCAGGCGTGCCGCGCAAACGACGCCCCCGCCCCGGACGCGCAGCTGCAGCGGCTCGCTGATCTTGCGGTTGAGCCTGATCACATCGCCCACCGCCAGGGTGGTCAACTCCTCGAGCGCCAACTCCGCCTCGCCGGCGATTCCATCCAGCACCACCACTTGCGCTTGCAAAGCCCCTGACAGAGGCTCCACCGGTGGAGCGGCAACGCGCCGAGGGGCCTCCACAGCCAGCCACCGCTGCACAGTGTCCGGCCAGATCGTGATGACCAGATCCAATGAATCACCGAGCCGGCAGTATCCAAACACCTGGGCATCAGCGGGACCGCCGGCGAACGCTGGCGAGGTTGCACGGCTCCACACCGGGCTGCTTTCGGCGGGGTGCATTGCAGGTACTGCATCCAGGACACTCTGCCCGAGCTCCTCCAGCAGCCCCACACCCAACTCTCGCATCAATTGCAGGCCGGCGGAATCGAGGGCGACCGACTTACCGATAACGTGCCCGAAAAGACCCCGAGGCCAGTCGTCCGGCAAACCAACGGCCAACAGCGGCGCGGATTGACGGGTGGCCAGAATCCACTCCAGCCGTTTGGGGATCTGCGCCGTATCTTCATCGCGAAAGACGAGCTCGCAAGCTACACCCGCATCATCGGGCGCGTAGCGGCTGTTCCAGCGCCGCAGCCCCTCGGTCAACCGCGCAGCCACGATCCCCCGCTCAGTGCGATTGACCAACTTGTATGGCCGTATTGTCATTTTCCCTGTCCTGTCAACCACCGCTACTGCCACCGGTGCGCATGTCCACCAGTTGCTGGATCATCTGGTTGGCGACGCTGATGACCTGCGAGCTCGACTGGTAGCCACGCTGGATGATCACCAGGTCGGTGAACTGCTGTGTCAGATCGACGTTCGACAACTCGACCTGTTTGCTGGTCAGCGTGCCCATCACCTTGTCGTCCGCACTGCCCAGCACAGGACTCATGCCGGCCGGATTGGTGAACACCTCGTTGCCCGACTGCCGCAGGCCCTGCAGGTTGTCAAACCACGCGAGGGCCAGCTGTGGCCCCTTGGCGGTCTGGCCGTTCGAGTAGCTCAGCGTGAGGAAACCCTGCGTGTCGAAAGAGGTGCTCAGAAGCGACCCGGACGCCTGGCCATCCTGGGTATTCATCTTCAGGTCGGAGGTAGTACCCCCTGAGAAATTGGTCGCCGCCGAAAAGCCACCCGCCGTCCCGAAGTCCAGCGTGATGTTGCTCGCGGCTACCCCGTCCGGTGCCAGGGAGATCGACACCGTGTTGTAGCCGGTCGCAGGCGAGCCGTCGGCGTTGAAGCGGATCTCACCATTGCCGATGGTTTTACTTTTCTCATCCTGAACCTGGACCAGCCAACTCCCGGTCGTGGCGCTGTTGTTGTTGGTAAACGTCAGGGACAGCGCGTGGCTTCCGCCGACGCTGTCGTACACGGTGACCGAGCCCACATGGTCGGTTGTCGCGCCCCGGGACAGGTTGCCCACGAACGAGACGTCGGTGGTGGCCTTTGCAGCGCTGGTCTGTAGATCGGCGAGCCTGATGTCGCTCAAGTCACTCTTGCCCCTGATCGCCTGCACGCGGGCACCGGTCGTCTTGTCGATCAGATAGCCGCTGGAGTTGACATCGAACTGCCCGGCACGGGTGTAAAATGTGTTGTGGCTCCCGTCCTGCAGAACGAAGAATCCGTTGCCGGAAATCGCGGCATCCAGCGGATTGCCGGTGCTGCTGGTGGTGCCCTGGGCGAAATTGATACGCGTGCCGCTGGTGTCGGTACCCTCTCCGATCTGAGACTCCTGCGCCGTGGTTTGTCCGCCGCTGGAGCTGAACTGGTAGAACAGATCGCGAAAGGTGACCTCCGAAGACTTGAAGCCCGGAGTATTCATGTTGGAGACATTGTTGCTGAGCACGGTGAGCGCCTTGGAGAAGCTCAGCAGGCCGGTGTACGCCGAATAAATAGAGTCGAGCATGGAGGCGCCTCGCGAGTTATTGGACGACCGTGACCTGCGACACATCGACGCTGGTGAGAATAGTGCCGTCCGCGAGCTTGACGGCCAGCTGCGGAGTGCCGTCGGCCTGGAAGGTAATGGTGGTGACGGAACCGGTCTTCGTGCCGGTGCTGGTCGTCACCTGCACACTTTTGCCCAGCAGGCCCACGGTCTGCGAGGCGGTCTGGATGGTCAACAGCGAGTTGGTCGAATCGGTCTGCTGCTGCATGAGACCGAGTGTCGCGAACTGGGCCATCTGCGCCAGGAACTGGTCGTTGTCCATGGGCTTCAGCGGGTCCTGAAACTGCAACTGCGTCGTGAGCACCTTCAGGAAATCCTGCTGACTCAGCCCTGCATTCTGCAGTGCCGCGGAGGAACTGGTGAGATTCGCTCCGATACTTTCCACAGTCATATCGATCTCCTTCAACCTGCCTGTTGTGTTTCGCTCGTTACTCTGATCGTCATTCCGGCAGCCGCCCGGGTCTGCAGGCTCGACAGGTGCAACTCGTCCGTAGCGAGGAGCGCTTTGCGCAACTGCTCCACGTTGAATTGCCCTTGTGATTGCTCCCGATGCCGCTCGATTGCCTTGAGCGCCTGCCGCGCGGCGCGGACCTGGGCGATAACGTTTTCCTGATGCTGCCGCGCATTCTCGAGTTGCACCGTCTGCTGCTCTTTCTGTAGCACGGCGCTTCTGAGACAGTCGTGCAGGCGCATCCTCGCATCTACATCGATGCTCGCACCGTCTCTATTCAGATTGCGCTGACAGGCCTGTAGCTGCACAACCTGCGCCGCCTGCATCTCCAACGCCCGCGTCTGGCTTTCGAACCGCTCGTTCGCGACGGCCAGCTCCGCTCTGGCCTGATCGAGCTCCGCGCAACGCTTTCTGAGCAGCGCCTGCAGACCGTATCGGAACAGAGTTGAATTCGAGCCGTCCGTAGCCATGCGCTCAGCGCTCCCGTGCCAGCAATGTTCGCAGTTGTTGCATCGCCTGGGAGCGGGGCACCGCCGCTCCAGGCGCCTGGGCCAGGAAGCGATCCAGGTGCGGCGACCAGCGCACAGCCTGATCGAGCTCAGGATTGACCCCCGCGCGATAGGCACCCACATCGATCAGATCCCGAGAGGTGTGATACACGCTCAATGCTTTCAACACCTGCTTGATTGTCGCGAGATCCTCTTCCGGAACGAGCTGACGCAGCAGCCGGCTAACCGAATTGAGGCTGTCGATCGCCGGGAATTGCCCCCTGTTGGCCACCGCACGCGACAGGCTGATGTGCCCATCGAGCGTGGCACGAACCGCATCAGAGATGGGATCGTTCAGGTCATCCCCTTCCACCAGCACCGTATAAAACGCGGTGAGGGATCCTCCCGACTCGTGAATCCCTCCTCGCTCCAACAGCCGCGGCAGCGCCGCGAACACCGAGGGTGTATAGCCCCGCGCGGTGGGCGGCTCACCGATGGAAAGACCGATCTCACGTTGGGCCATGGCGTAACGAGTCACGGAATCCATGGTCAGCACCACATGGAGTCCCTGCGCCCGGAAATATTCCGCGATAGCCGTTGCAGCGTGCGCGGCGCGCACGCGTACCAAGGCGGGTTGGTCTGATGTAGCTGCCACCACCACGGATCTCTCGAGGCCTTCGGGCCCGAGAGTCTCTTCGACGAAGTCCCGCACCTCGCGCCCGCGTTCACCGACGAGCGCGATGACATTCACGTCGGCGTTCATGTTTCGGGCGATCATCCCGAGCAAGGTGCTCTTGCCGACACCACTGCCGGCAAAGATCCCCACCCGTTGACCGCGGCCGAGGGTAAAGAGGCAATCGATCGCCCGGACTCCGGTTTCCAACACATCGCGTATCCGGGCGCGCTCGAGTGGGTTGATCGGTGACGGCCGCAACGGATATCGGGCGAGCGGAGCCGTGATCGGACTCCCATCCAGGGGCGCACCGAAGGCGTCGACGACCCGGCCGAGAAGAGCTTCGCCCACGGGCGTGTCCGCAGCCCTTCCGGTCGCAACCACCCGGCTTCCCAGACTCACCCCCTGCAGCTCGTCGTAGGGCATCAGAAGGACTTTGCCATCCCTCAATCCGAGGACTTCGGCCACGACCGCGGCATCGTGAGCGCGCGAGTGGATTTCGCACATCTCCCCGACAAAAGCGTCCGGCCCGATGGACTCGACGACGAGCCCGAAGAACTGGGATACCCTGCCCAGGCGCTGCATGAGCCCGGCACGCCGAACCGCGGCCAGACAATGTTGCATTCCAGGGCTACTCATCCGTCGTGATCTCAATCGGGTCCGCCCAGCTCTCACGGGCACTCAGCAGCGTGTCGCGCAGGCGTTGCAGCTGAGTCTCGAGACGGGCGTCCAGGTTTCCGGAAGGACCCTCGATCACACAGCCGCCCCACTTCACCTGTGCGTCGGCGACCAACTCAACCTCGCTCGCGCTCCCATCCTCCAGCAGCTCGCGGCGACGGGCATTGAGCAGCTCGAAGTCCTGCGGAGCGACTTTGACGAGCATGCGGCCACGCTCCTTGCAGCAACGAATCGCCTCGCGCACCGCTGCAACTACGGCCTCGCGTGTTGCGAAACCTGTTCCCAGGATCTTGGTAACGGCAACGAACACGATCTCCAGCGCCTCATCCCCTATGTCCTCGACATGGCGTTGACGCGCGTCCCGCACCGACCCGAGCAGCAGGCGCAAAGCTTCCAATTGCTGCGCGTAATGCGTTTCGGCAGCCTGCCATGCCTGCTTCATCCCTTCTTCCCTGCCGCTGTCGATCGCTTGCTGCCGAAGCGCCGCGAGCTCGCTGCCCAGGCGTTGTTTGTACTCCTCGTAGGTCGGCATTGTGGGAGCGGCGGCCGCGGGAGGCGCGGGCTCCTTCAATGGCACCTGCACCCGAGAGGGCATCTGCTCCGGCTGCCCATACGCACGCGGCGGCACCTGCACCGGAATCATACGCACCTCTGCCTGCAGAATCGGCACCGGAAGGGTCTTCGACTCCGCCGCGAAACGTGCCGAGCGGATGATGCTCGTCATGACAGATCCAACCTGACGCCGTCGAGCGCCGAACGCTCATGTACGGCGCGTTGCAAAGCGGCGTCGAACGCCCGGGTCACGGGGGTTTGTGTTTCCGCCGGCGCGAGCTTCCCGGCGAATGCGCGGATCAGCGCGTCGCGAATCTGCGGCTTGACACGGTCTGACAGTTCGGTTGCCAATGCGCGCAATGCCCGGATGCGCTCCGGGCTCACTTGGCCGAGCAGTTCCTGGGACCACGGCCACGGGCCGGCGGACAACACCAGCGCGATGGCCCAGTCGGGTTGCCCAGCCAACAGTTTTCCGACATCCGCGGCAGTCGCGGTCGCGAGCCGGTCGCCCGGCGACGGCGCACTTCCAACAGGAGTCTGTGGTGGGGCGGGTACCTCCGGGCGCGACGCGTTGTGCGCACGATACTCTTGGAGCGCAGCGCTCACGCGCTTGCAATCTTCCGCGCCCAGATGACTGAGCAGCCATTCGCGGTCTGCAGCGCCGATTTCTCGCAACCGAAGCGCGATACGTGTGTAGGTGTCGTCTCTCACCGGTCTATCGCTCCAGCCGCTGGAGCCTTCTCAGCCTGCAGCCACGACTCGAACTCGATCAGTAACTGCTGACGCTCGCGAACGGACAATCGGCGTGCGAGGGTACTTTGCTCGGCACGGCGTCTGCCAAGCACCACAACGAGGAAAATCAACGCGAGGACAGCCACCAACAGCGCTGCCACAATCTTCGTGTCGTGAAGCCACCCAACCCGGGTCACCGGCGGCTGATCAGGCGTGATCGCGGCGGCGGGAGAACTGACCACGGCGCCACTTGCGGTGGGCTTTGTCATGATTCGCGACAGAGTCTCCACCGAAATGGCATCACCGCGCTCGGTGTTGAAACCAACGGCCATGCGGACGATTTCCCGAACGCGACCGAGCTGATCGTCAGTCAGCGTCTGCGGCACGATGACTCCGACACTGATGCGCCGGATACCACCTGGAGTCGACAATACCTGCTCGCCGCTCTTGCTCAGTTCGTACTCCACCTCATTTGTCGAGGTAAGCGTGCCCGTTGCCTCCGCAGGACGATCGTCCGCTGCGTCTGCAGTTTTAACCGCCGCGGCGCTGGAGGGTTGACGGTAAGTCGACTCGCGCCTGCGCACGACAGCACCCACTTCGTCACCGCGCCCGTGCAAGGGAACGATGTTTTGATCCGTGCGACGGATCTCGTCGAAATTCAACGTTGCATCCACACTGACGATGGCTTGCCCGGGTCCGAAGGCCCGGTCCAGAACCTCGGAGACCTTCCGGGTGAGGTAGTCGTCGGCCTGTTTTTTCAGCCGCAGTTTGCCAGTCGCGGGTGCACCACCCGCGTCCGTGTCCGCCTCGGCTGAGAGCGCAATTCCGCGCTGATCGGTGATCGTCACCTGTGCGGAATCGAGGCCGGGTACCGCAGCCGCAACCAGGCGTTGAATACCCAGGATCTGTTCGTTGCTCAAGTGCGCCCCGGGCTTCAATACCACGCTCACGGCGGCCTTGGGATGTGCCTTTTCGCGACTGAACAGCCCGCCCTCCTCGACCACGAGGTGAACCCGAGCAGATTTCAACTGCTCGTTGGCTATGATGGTCCGGGCGAGCTCCCCCTGCAGTGCGCGTTGGTAGTTGATCTTCTGCATGGACTCGGTCATTCCGACTTCCTTGTTGTCGAAAATCTCGAAACCGACTCCGCCACTGATGGGCACACCGCGGCCCATGAGACCCAGGCGAACCTCGTGCACCACCTTGCCGTCCACCAGGATCTTCGTGCCGTCATCGCCAACCTGGAACGGCACCTTCATGCGCTTGAGCTCGGTGACGATCGCGGCCGCATCGCGTGGATCCAGGTCCGAGAACAGCACCTGGTCGTTGCTGCGAGACGCCCAGAAGTACATCCACACCGACACAACCAACATCGCCGCGAGGGCGACGAGCATGACAGCCCGGCCGGTCCGCGACAGGCCGATCCAGATTCCCCGCAAATTGTTCCACAGCTCATCCATGCGTGTGCCCGCTCAGACCTGCATCTGCATCATGTTCTGATACGCCTCGAGAACCTTGTTGCGCACCTGTACGACCAGCTCCAGCGACAGGTGCGCCTTCTCGAGGGAAATCATGACCTGATGCAGGTTGGTGTTTTCTCCGACAGCCAGCTGACGGACCTGCATATCCGCCTGCGACACCTGGGTGTTGACATCGTCGACCTGCTGCGCGAGCCAGCTGCCGAAATCGGTGGCCGGTGGTTGAGTCGCCTGGGGAAACTCCACCGACGGCAGCTGTACTCCAATGGCCGTAACAGGATCGATCATCAGCGTCCGCTCCCGACTTCCAGCGCTTTCATGGCCATGCTGCGGCCGGCATTGAACACGCGCACGTTGGCTTCGTAAGCACGGGTAATGGCAATGAGGTGCACCATTTCCGATACGGGATTCACGCCCGGATAGGACACGAAGCCGTTGGAGTCGGCATCCGGATGCCCCGGCTCATAAACCTGGCGGGCGGGCAGGTCGGCCGTCTGTACTTCCCCCGTCGGGCCCGACCCAGCCAACCCTGCGCCGCGGTTCACGGCATTGAGCACCGCATCGAAGGGAGTCAACCCGGAGCGCACAACTACTTGCAGCGGCGTAAACGGCAGCCCGTTCGCACCATGAGTTGTATTTGCATTGGCGAGATTCAAAGCGGAGACCTCGAGCCGCTGCCGCTCGAGATTCATGCCCGCCGCGCTGATATCGAAGATCGAGGAGATATCCATGCATCTGACTCCGTTACATCTTGCCTTCGCTGATGGCCAGTTCCGTGAGACTCGCCAGCTTTCCCTGTGCGGTGAGCAGGGCCTGGTACTGCACGGTGTTCCTGGCGAGGTCCGCCATCTGCATGTCGAGCTCCACCCGCGGGGCGCTGGGATCGGCCACCAGGGGCGCGCTCTGCAGAGAGTCCTGCATTCTCGCGGCGTCCCGCATGACTGCGCCATCCTGCGCGCGGTCGGTGACCCGGCCCTGCAGATCCGCCACGAGTTGGTCGAAACGCGCCACCAGGGGACGGTAGTTGGGGGTGTCTACATTGGCGATGTTTGCGGCAATCGCGGCATGCCGCGCCAGTGCGGCGTCGAGTGCAACGCTGACGAGCTGCGAGGTCGTGCCTCCCAGGATGGGATTGATCTGACTCATGGTTGGCTCTCCACTGTGTTGCCGGCGGGCGCGACGATTCCCAGACTGCGTCCGAAACCGAGCTGCAGTTGATCGGCCAGTCCGCGCGCAAGCTCCCGCATCAGCAGCTCGCCGGCCATGCTGCCCTCAGGACCGCCTTGCGTGTCCAGGGTCTGCGCGAGCCCGGAGCTCTGCAACAGCGTCTCAATGAATAACGACTCGAAATCTTTCACCGCCTGCGCCGGCCCGGCGCTACGCGCGGAACCAGGAGCCGCGGCGGTGGCCGTCACGTCTGGAATTGCCAGAGTCGGTTGCAGCGTATTCATTGCAGGATCAACTCTGCATGCAACGCGCCGGCTGCCTTGATGCTCTGCAAGACCGCAATCACATCGCGGGTGTTTGTTTTGATCTTGTTGAGCGCCTCGACCAGCTCCGCAACGCGGGTATCGGGTGGCAGCGACACCACGTTTACGTTGTCCTCGTTCGCATCGACACGGGTTTGTGGCACCACCTGGGTGCTGATCTGAGCACCCGGTCTTACATAGGCCCCCTCGGGCTGCGACACGAGATAGTCCGTGACGATCGATACGCGCAAGTTGCCATGGGCAACGGTAACCGCGGAGATCCGGACGGCCCCGCCCGAGACGACCGTTCCAGTGCGCTCGTTCACCACGACGCGCGCGCGTTGATCGGGCTGTACAACAGTGTTTTCAACACGAGCCACGAAGTCGACGAGCCGATCGCGGTCCGACGGCGGAATGTCGACGGCCACACGTCCGGCATCGACCGCTCGGGCGACCCCGCTCTGGAGGTTTGCGTTCACCGCCTCTGCTACCCGGCTTGCGGTCGTGTAGTCCGGATCGGACAACAGGACGTCGATCCGGTTGTCATCCTTCACAATTCTCGCCGCTACGTTTTTCTCCACCGTAGCCCCTTCGGAAATAGTCCCTGCGGTCGGATGATTGCGCTGTACCGAATTACCGTTGAGCTCGTACTTGTAGCCCCCGACGGCCAGGGGCCCTTGCGCCAGCGCATACAGCGATTTATCCGGTCCATAGAGCGGCATCATGAGAAGCGTTCCGCCAGACAGACTGCGAGCATCTCCCACGGACGAGACATTCACGTCCAGCTTGTCCCCCGGCCTGGCGTAGGCGGGAAGCGTGGCAACCACCATGACGCCCGCAACATTGCGCGTGCTCAGTTGAGCCATTGTTACGTTGACATTGAAGGACTGCAGCGCATTCACGATCGACTGCAAGGTGGCCTGGCTGCGAGAGGAATCGCCAGTGCCAGCCAGCCCCGTGACGAGTCCGTATCCCACGACCATGTTGTCCCGAACGCCGTCGATGCGGCCGAGATCCTTGAGGCGGACGCCTTCTCCTGCGCCGCCGGCCGCCGCCGCCGCGAGCGGCACGAGCGCCGCGGTCGACACGAGCCAGCGTAACCCCCTCATCACAGAATCCTCAGCCAGCTCAGGATCCGCGTGAGCAATCCCTGGCGTTGCTTCTCGGACAGCACGCCGTTGCCGGTGTAGCTGATCCTGGCCTCACTGAGTCGACTCGACATCACCGTGTTATCGGCCGCAATGTCCTGCTGTCGAACCCGGCCCTCCACGAAGAGCTTCTGTTTATCGCCGTTCACGATAATGCTCTGTTCGCCTTTCACACGCAGGTTGCCGTCACTCTCGACCGATTGCACGACTACCGTGAGGCGAGCGAGGAGCTTGCCCGAGCGCTCGATGGTGCCGCCTCCATTGAATGTCTCGTTGAGATTGAATGCCGCTTGCTGCTGCCGCTGGTGCAGGCTCGCCGAGCCTGACACGCTCCCATCCTTGTCCGCGGTCGTGCGCGCATCGGTCGTCGAGCTGGTGATTTCAGTCACCACGACGGTCAAGTTATCCCCAACGCGCAGCGCCCTGTGGTCGGCAACGAGCGCGTCGAAGGATTCCCGCGAGTACAAATTTTCCGCTGCCGCGGGCAGCCAGAAAGACGCAAACACCAGAGCGGTCCAGGCGAGAGTTGCCCAGGTTATGTTGGAAATACGCGGGTTTCTCATTCGATCACCACCGCATGCGCCTGCCCGACCACCCGGGCGGCGTAGTTCATATGGCTGCTCGGATTCTGCAGCGTGACCGGCTCGCCGAGGCGCGCCTCCCGCACAGCTACGGCGCTGGTCTCGATCGCAACGGATCCATGCCTGACTTCCACGGTCACCTCCTGACCGCGCAGGATTTGCGGCATTTCCTCGAGATCTTCCTTCATGACAATGCGTCCGGAAGCGAGCGTGTGACGCGCGCGCATCCGTGTGACATCCACATCCAAATCCAACGGGACACCGCTCAGACGAGCAACATCGCGCTCTTCAACAGCGAAATCGCCGGCGTCGACAGAGTCACGGGCACTGCGATTTCGCTGCGACACCAACACTGGCCGATAGGCCTTTACAGAGAACCAGACGGGTACGCTGCCCGCCGGGCTGCCGGCACGGCCGACCTTGATCCACACGCACGTACGGGATTCCAATACCCTGCCATGCGTAGCTTCGACGGGAGCGCCTACAGGGATGACTGCGGGCAAATGACCGATCGGTGTCAACTCGAAGCGCTCGATGTCGGGCCGCAACCGGTGCAGATGGTCCAACAAATGAACGCGTGCTGCTGCCATCGCCGGATTTTCCGCATCGGCGGCGGACTCAGCGGCACCGGCGGCGGCGAAAGCCGTGCCGCTCAGCAGCAGCCATGCAAGCGCTCTGATCATCGGTAGAGATTGTTGCTGATGTTGAGGAGCTGGTCCGCGGCCTGCACCACTTTCGAATTCACTTCGTAGGCTCGCTGCGCGACCACCAGGTTGACCATCTCGTCGATGAGATTGACATTGGAGACCTCCAGGTAACCCTGGGTGAGCGTCCCGATGCCGCCCTGCCCCGGCGTCCCCGATTGCGGATCGCCCGAGTTGTTGGCCGAGCTGCCATCCGTCGTGGCGACGTACAGGTTGTCCCCCATGGCCAGCAGGCCCGCTGGATTCACAAATGTAGTGAGCTCAATCTGCCCCAGGCTGATGGGTTTCAGTTGGGAAGGCACGGTGGCCTGGACCTGGCCATCCGAGCCGATGGTGACCGCAGTGGCATCCGCGGGCACGGTAATCCTGGCGGCGAGCGGATAACCGTCCTGACTCACGAGTGAGCCATCCGAGGTCACATGGAAAACGCCGTTGCGAGTGTAAGCGCTGCCGCCATCGGGCAGAGTCAGCTCGAAGAATCCCTGGCCCTGGATGGCAAGATCGTAGGGCTGGCTCGTCTTCTTGACATCCCCGACGGTGAACACTTTGTCGGTCGTGGCGACGCTGGTGCCCATTCCGGTCACGGTTGGACCCGCCGCGCTGCGGGTTCCGGGCATCGCCCGGTACAGCAGGTCCTCGAAGTCGAGGCGATTGCGCTTGAACCCGGTGGTGTTGACGTTCGCCATGTTGTTGGCGATGACATCCAGGTTGGCCTGCTGCGCCTGCATTCCCGTGGCGCCGATGTATAACGATTCGAGCATGGAAGTAACCCCCGTCGAGCGCTCAGATTATTTTCAGGTTGAACCCAGGTCCGTGATCGCCCGATCGAGCATGGCGTCGTAACCCTGCAGCATCTTCTGGCTGGACTCAAAGTGCCGCACCGTCTCGATCATCTTGATCATTTCATTCATGGTCACCACGTTGGCCGCTTCGGTGTAACCCTGGCGGACACGGACCGTGTCGGCCGGCGCCGCAACCGTCGAGTCGGTTGCCGTGTAGATGCCGTTCCCAGTCTCCAGAAGCGATCGTGGATTGCTCACCGTGACGATCTTCAACTGACCGACGACGGCTCCGTTGTCGCGAATGTTTCCCTGTGCGTCGATGGACGGCGCGGGACTCGTCAGGCGAACATCCCCTTCGGTCGTCACGACCTTGTAACCGTTGCCTGTCACGAGTTGACCGTCCGCGTCGAGTCGGAGTGTGCCCTGGCGCGTGTAGGCCTCCTGCAATCCGGTATCGATCACGAAGTAGGCATCGCCTTCCAGCGCCAGGTCGAGCGGATTGCCGGTATGAGTCAACGTCCCGGCGGAACGGTCCGTGTAGGCCGTCAGGAGCGATCCGGCCCGTTCGCCGGACTGGGTGCCCGCGGCCGACTGGAGCAGCTGTTGGTCGAACGAGCCGCTCACCGCGAGCTGGCGCTTGAACCCGACGGTCCCGACGTTCGCCAGGTTGTTGCTGATGATGCGCAGGCGCTCTGCGTCATCGCGCATACCCGTTTCGGTCGCCTCGACAATCGTACTCACTGGCTCTCTCCCCGCAGTCTCTCTTCTATGGCAAACACATGTGTCAGCAGTATGGCAACGAGTTGGAACAGCTCCGGGCCGATCGTGCCGTCCATCGGCAGCCGATAGAGTTGTTCGAGCAACTGCGGATCCTTGACGACGCCGGGACCGTGCAACCAGTCGCGTTCGCGCAGCATCCGCTCAGCCGCTTCGCCGCAGCCTTTTACGACCACTCTGGGCAGTTCGTCCCGCGCCTCGAAGGCGAGGCCGACCACTTTCTGTTGTGTGGTCCTGTCGCTCATACGAGCCGGTTCAGCGAGTCCAGGCTGACCACGTGCTCGATGACCGAGCGCACTACCGGGTTGTGCGGATTTTCCGCGCGCACCCCGTAGGCAACCTCATCGACGCTCCAACCACTTTCTGACAGTGAGCCTTTGAGCAGATCCGCGTAGCGCGCCGTCTGGGACGTGCGCTCTTCACTGTCGGTCGTGATCTGCACGCGCACGTGGCCGCCGGTAATGCGGGCGAGCACATCCACCCGACCCATCTGTTGAGTGTTCAGGGAAAAGAGGACCTGGCGATGTTGCAGTCCCTGCGCCTGACTGGGGGGACGCTGCTGTTCGAACAGGGCGAACGACACCTCCACCAGCCTGCCACCCACCAACAGGGGCAGGAGGCCGGAACGATGCGCCACCACCCCACCGGTCTGGGCATTCAGAATCGTGGCTGCCAGGGAGTCCTGCAGCTTGCGGCGCGACTCTCCGTCGCCGAGGAGATCCGTCTGCTGCCGGCTGGGGGTGTATTGAACCACCTCGAGTCCAGCCGTTGCCCGGCTCGTGTCGGCCGCATCGGCATCGGCTCGGGGAGCCGCCGCAACCTTTCTTTCCAGGATAGCCCCGAGCAGATCCGCGAGTTGCCGGATTGAGCTCTCCTGCAACTGCGCGTCTCGTCCCCAGGAGGCGTTGACCTGTGGAAGCGACTCGCTCCGAGCCGCGTCCGAGGCCGACGGCGCGGTACCAACTGCAAACTGCGCCCGGTACATTGCCTCGAGGAGCACGCTCGACTGCGGCAGCCCAAGCTTACTCAACATCGCCCCGGCAAGTCCCATGGCCTCGGGGTCATCAGCGCTCCGGCCCGCTCGCATCAAGGTTGCGCGGTCAGCATCGGTCAGCTCGATGCGATAGCGTTGCAACACGTTGTCGATTGCGGAACCGTTGACCGCCGGGGAAAGCGGCGGGCGCGCCTCAACCGCGGCGGACTCGCGTTGAGAGCTCCTCTCCTGCGAGTTCCCATACAGGCGATGTAGCTCGACGCGGTCTCCGAGTCCGACCACGCGGCCGTAAAGGATCTCCCCCGCTGTCAGAGGTATCGCGCTGTCGACAACTCGCTCATCGGCTCCGAAGGCCACGAGATAGCGGTTCTCGTCAAACCCGCGCAACACCCTGCCCTGGATGATCTGACCGATACTCAGAGTATCGGCGAAGGAACTGGCACCGGAAAGAAAGAATTTCCCGGCAGTCGATGTCCCGGTGAACGGGACGCCTGCACCGATGTTTTGCACCGTCATGACATCACCGCCGTCATACGGTCACCATCGCGAACGCCCTCAGGCTTACGGTGGTCGGCACTTCCGACAGCGAAATGACGGCGAGCTGTGGCAGGACGCGCTCGGTGAGCTTGCGCACATACCGGCGCAGATTGGGCGAGCACAGGATGACAGGTGTGTGATTGCTGCCCATCATCCGCTCCATCTCGCCGCCCAGCCGCCTGAGCAGTTGCTCGGCGAGTCGCGGCTCGAGGACGAGCGTCGACTTTTCGTCGACGGTGCGCACCGCCTGGGTAATCGCCTGCTCCACGCTCGGATCGAACGTGAGCACGTGGAGCTCGCCCGCGGAGTTCGCGAGGCTCTGACAGATGGCGGATCCAATCCGCTCACGCACTTTCTCCGTCAGAAACTCGGTATCGCGATTGCGGGCCCCATGATCCGCCAACACCTCCAGCACCAGCTCCATGTTGCGGATGGAGGCCCGCTCGCGCAACAGGTTCTGCAGAACTTTCTGCACATCGCCCAGGCTCAGTACTTTCGGTATGAGATCCTCCACCAGGCTCGCCTGGCGCTCGCGGACTCGCCCGACCACCCGCTCTGTTTCAGCGCGGGTGAGGAGGTTGGGCGACTGCTGTTTAATCACCTCTGTCAGATGGGTCAGCAGTACCGTCGCCGGGTCAACTACAGTGTGGCCGGCGTCGCGAGCCGCACGGCGCTGCTCGTCCAGAATCCAGACAGCCGGGAGACCATACGTGGGGTCCTTAGCCCGGATCCCCTCCAGCCTGGAAGCTGTGTTGCCTGCGCTGATGGCCAACCAGCGATCGGCAACGATCTCGCCTTCCCCCACGCGGGTGCCGTACAGGCAGATCTCATAGCGGTTCGGACCGAGCCGCTTGTTGTCCTTGATACGCACCCGGGGAAAAACGAATCCCAGGTCCAGCGCCTGTTGCTTGCGGAACGCAACGATTCGCTCCATGAAGACGCTGTTGTCGGCACCGACCAGCGCCACCAGGTTCTGACCGACCAACAGCTCGAGCGGCTCCACGGTCAACAACCCGTAAAGGTCGTCATCGCCGCCGCTGGCTGCGGACTTGCCGGCACCGCCCGGCGTGAGCTCCTGGTCGCCGGTCTTTTTCTTCGCCACCGAAACAAAAGTAACCAGCGCGATCGCGAGCAGAATCGAAGCCGGCGCCAGCGGAATGCCCGGCAACAGCAGCAACGCGGCAAGCGCGGTCGCCACGAGTGCAATCGTCTTGGGATATGCCGTGACCTGCCGTGCAACTTCGCGACTGAGTTGCGCATCGGTGGCGGCACGAGTCACGATGATGCCCGTTCCCGTCGCGATCACCAGGGCCGGTATCTGGGTGACGATTCCGTCGCCGACGGTAAGCAACGTGTAGGTCTGCAGCGCCTCGCTCCAACCGAGCCCGTTCTGCGAGATCCCGATCGCAAGTCCACCGATGATGTTGATCAGGATGATGATGATCCCGGCGACGGCGTCGCCCTTGACGAAACGGCTCGCCCCGTCCATGGAACCGTAGAAGTTCGCTTCGCGCTCGATCACCTTCCTGCGGTTGCGCGCCTCATCCTGATCGATCAGCCCCATATTCAGGTCCGCATCGATGCTCATTTGCTTGCCGGGCATGCTGTCGAGCGTGAAGCGGGCTGCGACCTCGGCAACTCGCTGCGCGCCGTTGGTCACCACGACGTACTGAACCACGATGAGCACCGTGAACACGATGAGGCCGATGACGTAATTTCCCGCCACGACATGCTCGCCCACGGCGCCGATGACGTGGCCGGCGTTGGCTGATGTCAGGATCAACCGGGTGGCCGAGAGATTCAGGCCGAGCCTGAACAGGGTCGCGATCAGCAGCAGCGAGGGAAACGTCGAGAACTCGAGCGGCTTGGCCACATAGAAGGTCAGCAACAGCAGCAGCAGCCCGAAGCTGAAATTCGTCAGCAGCAGAAAGTCCAGCAGCCAGGGCGGAATCGGCGCGAACAACAGCAGGAGGATGAAGACGATGCCGACGACCAGCAGCAGGTCCGACTGTTGCGTCAACATGCCGCGCAGGGTGGCTCTCACAGGGGCACTCACGGGCGCACCTCTATGGTCGGGCGGGACGTTGCCGATCCGGTTGAACCCGACCGGGCACGCCTGACTGTCGCCGCTTCCGCGTAGACACGAGCCACCGGTTCATAGAGCGCTTCCGGGATCAGAGCATCGATGGCCACTTCGTCGAACAGCGCGCGTGCCAGTAAGCGCTGCTCCACGATGACGACACCGTGACGTTGCGCCATTTTTCTCATCCGCAATGCAGTCTCACCAGCGCCTTTTGCCAGGCATCTCGGCGCAGCAGACCGTCCCCGTTCATATCTCAGTGCAACCGACAGATGAGTGGGGTTGGTAATCAGAACATCGGCGTCGGGTATGCGTCGCAACGAGGCGCTGCGCTTCGCCGCCTCTCGCTGCAACTCGCGGCGCTTGGCGCGAATGTGCGGGTCGCCCTCCCGCCGCTTGACCTCTTCTTTCTGCTCCCGGCGGCTCATGCGCATCTTCCTGGCGAAGTCCCAGCGCACGTAGGCGAGGTCGAGCAATGCCACAATCAGCATCGCCAGTGTCAACTTGAAGCCGAGGGATTGCGCATACCCGAGGAGCATGAGCGGATAGCCTTCGGGCTGCGCGCCCGGCATCGCCAGGATCCCCGGCAGCAGACTCACGATGGCGCTCCAGGCAACCGCCGCAAACACACCCAGCTTCAGAACCGACTTGCCCGTCTCGAACAGCGCCTTCGTGGAGTAGATCCGCTTGAAGCCCTGGACCGGGTTCAACCGCTGCAGGTCGGGCTTCAGGGGGTGGAAGCTGAAGATCGGCCCCGTCTGCAGCAGGTTGGACAGCACGCCCACCAGGATGAGCAGCAGGAAGAACGGCGCCAGTGAATGCGCCACCTCGCGAAACAAACTTTCCATCCAGACACTCAGGCCGACGGGCTCGAACGGGACCTCCTGCACGTGCCCCAGGAGATTACGAAAGCCATCCGCCGCATCGGTGATGAAACGCCGCCCCCAGATCGTGGCGCCCGCCAGCGCGGCGGCGAGCATGAACACCGAGTTGGTGTCGAGGCTCTTGGCAACCTGGCCCCGGCCACGCGCTTCCTCGCGCTTGTGGGGTGTCGCAGGCTCCGTCCTATCCTGGTCCTGTTCCTGTCCGGCCATGGTCAGTGGGTGATGATTTTCTGCCAGCCGCTGAACAATCCGTCGAACACGCGTGCGAACGCCGGTCCCATCGATCCGAGTGAAATAGCCAGAACAACCAGGCCTACGAGAATCTTCAGAGGCAGCCCGACAATGAATACATTCATCTGCGGCAGGGTCCGCGCCATCATGGCCATGCCGATGTCTACGAGCAGAATGACGGTCATGACAGGTGCAGCCAACAGCGCCGCGAAAACGAACATCCCACCGAACTGCTCGATGACCGTCGCGATCGGCAGCGCGGTCAGTCTCGCGCCGGGCGGAATCCGCTCCAGCGAAAACGCGAGTCCCCGCAGCAGCAGGCGGTGGCCGCCGATCAGGAAGAATGTCAGTACGGCCGTCAGGTTGAGAAACATTCCCAGCAACGGCGCGTGGTTGCGAGTGGCGGGATCCAACAGGCCGGCGACCCCGAAACCCATCTGTATGTCCATGATTCTGCCGGCAAACTGGAAGGCCGCAAAGCCGGCGAACAGAGCGAAGGCCAGCAGGCTCCCCACCATGAGCTCATTCGCCGCCGCCAGTGCCAGATTGTCTGCAGACGCCGCGGCGTTGGTCACGAGTCCCGGCGCCATTCCGCTCACCAGCGTGGCGGACAGTGCCAGGACCAGCAGTACACGAACCTGCAAAGGCATCCCCAGCGATGCGAATATCGGCGTCATCAGCATAACTGCACCCAGTCGCAGCGACACCAGCAGTGTTGTCAGCAACCAGGACAGTTCCGCTGAAAGCAGCATCAGAAGTACGTCGGGATGTTGCCGATGAGCGTGCGAGCGAATTCGGTAATCCGCCCCAGCATCCAGGGGCCGAAAACCAGCAGCGTGATGACGACTGCAACGATCTTTACGACAAACGCTATCGAGGCTTCCTGCACCTGCGTTACGGCCTGTAGCACGCTGACTGCGAGCCCGACCACCATGCTGAAGCCGAGAACCGGCAGGCACACGTAAACCGCCGTCCATAACATTCGCGTCGCGAGCACGAGCGCGAGATCCTTGTTCAGATCACCCATCCTTGCCGACCCTGCCCCTGCGGACTAATCGCGATGACCCTAAACCCGCGTTCTTCAGGCGCGGATACATTAGGTGGGACGGTTTCCTTACACTTATCCATCCCTTGGATTCAGTAGATCACAACGTGTCACAGGCTGTCAAAGGACAATCGGCGGCGGCCGGATTGTTATGTTTGTATGAGTCCAACGGGCGCCGCGTCCGCCCGCGCCGTTATTGCGCCGTCATTTCACTAGTTTGAATCCGGTCCGCTCGCCGGCAAATCAAGGGCTTGGCCACTGGCGCGGGGATCTCGTTTCCCGCCTATCGACCTTGGTCTCGATGGTAACGCCTGCCGTGCCGACTGAGCCGGGCAAAGCAACACGCTATCACTCCACGCCGAGCCAACAGGTGCTCGGCGTTTTTCACGATGACATCGTGAGCGGCGATGTTGAGAACTTCAGGTTCGAGAGCGGACCTCACGCGGACCCGAACCGGCATGGCAGGAACAGACCGGATCGCTTCACCCCGACCCATGACAAATGTGACGTTCCGGATAGATGAGTGACGGTTTATTCCAAAATAGACTGTTACCTTTGTGCCTGACGGGCAATGGGTTAACCTGCCACAGCGACGCTTCTGGAAGAGCCCGGCGAGGGTAAGGACATGGCACCATATCAAGCAATCCCTGCGCGACTGCTTTCACTCTGACGATCCGCTTTGGCAGGGGATGTCTCTGGGGCAGGGGCTCGCCGCCTGTAGAGCCGCTATCAGCGGATTGAATGGTCGATAGCCGCGTTTCTGCAGCGAGATGCAAGCCGGTTGATTGAATGGAGATGGCAACTAACAGGTCTAACGCCCGAAATCCACCACAGCGGCCGCTATTGGAAACTCCATCAGCCGGTGCGTCGCCGGTCCTTTCGGCGTGACCGTCCACGGTCGCCCCTTCGCAAATGCTTCCAGCGATTCATAGGCTCCGAGCATGTCGAAGTGGTCGATCACGTAGGGCAAGCCCTCCGCCTCGAGCGGGGAATTGCCGTCGCTAACATGGAAGTGAAGATGCGGCCCCGTCGAGTCCCCCGTATATCCGAGGCGCCCAATCACCTGTCCGCGCTTGACGCGATCACCGGCCTTGACGACGAGGCTGCCCGGCATCAGGTGCTCGTAGAAGGCGTAACGCTGTCGTCCAAGGTCGAGCGCAACGTAGTTTCCACTCGCGTTCTCGAGCGTATTATGGATGGAGTCAGTGACCGATGAACTCTCGGCGATACCGTCGCGCGCAGCCACCACGCCGGCATCGGCAACCGCAAGCACTTCAGCGCCGTAACCGTACCAGTTGGCCACTTGCGACTCATCGTCATGTGTATATTGGCCGTTCTCATTTACCTTCATCCAGTCAACCGCAAACCGACCAGGAATTCGCGCGCGGCCATTGAGCGCGTAGATCACGCGGCGGTGGCCGCGAACCGCCGACTGATCGTAGATGGCGACCCACGGTCCTCCACGCAAAGGGGGACCGAGTGCGACCGGCTGGCGCGCGTTGACGGAGACCGTTCCACCTTCCACTAGAACGTGTTCACGACCCGACGCCTGAACGAGATCAAGTTCGACACGGTGTCTGAGTGCGCGGGGAACATCGGGAGTGCCCACCGTAAATCCGAAGTACACAACCGCGCGTGCTGCTGGAGCGATCGAGCTCTTAGCTGCCTCTGTCCGAGGTCCTGGGTGCCCTATCAGCTTCGCAAGGTCCGCATCGCGGAATTCGCGAATGACATGTCGGCTGTCTGCGGCGTCAAGGATCTCGATACGCGTGAGCTCAATCTCCACCGCTGCGAAATTCGTAATATGAAGTTCGTACACGAATTCCAGGGACCCGTCGGTTCTGACAGGCTCTGGCGCAACCGGAACTTGCAGATCGACCGACTGCAACTGCTGTGCAGTCCCTGACCTGTCCGCCGCTTCGGTGGCACCGGCGGCCGCGAACGTCAACAGAAGAAGCGCTCGGATGCCGTTGTCTATCGCAGCCCGACGCATCCAGATCTTCAATCGATGCGTCTCCTCAGTGATCCAACGCCGCCAGAAAACCTTTCAACGCGTCATTGAACTGCTTCGGCTGGTCCACGAACACAGCGTGGCCTGCGTCATCGATCGCGACGAAGCTCGCTCGCGGAATCTTCGCGGCCATATCCTTCTGCTGCGCCAGTAACGAAGACGACGAAGCCGCGATGACGAGAGCGGGCTTGTCCAGCTTGGCCAGAGCCGACATGCGATCGGCTCCGAAGATGTCGGCGATGAGCATCGCCACTCCCGTATCGACCGGCGTCTGCAGAGTTGCTTTAACGATCCCCTCGAAATCCAGATCCGGGTGCGGTTGTTTGAAGAGCGAGCGCACCGACCTCCTGGAGTACGCCTGCGGGTCGCTCATGTAAGCGGGAATGCCGGACAGGATTGCCTGAGCAAACTCGGGATTCTCCTTCACCTCGCGCGGCCCTATGGATACAGGGCTGTCAACAAACACGACGCCTGCGATGGATACGCTTCCGTACTGTTGTAGATAGGCAGCGACATCCTGCGCCCCTTGTGACCATCCCACTAACACGGGACGGGATATGCCCAGAGCGGCCATTATTTCGTGGAGATCCGCAGCGCGCACTTCCGGGCTGTTGCCTTCCCTCGTCTTTGCGGACGACCCTTGCGAGCGCGGGTCTATCGCGATAACCCGCATCTTCTGCCCAAACTCATGCAACTGCCCCGTCCACAGATAAGCAGGCAACCTCCAGCCCGGTATCAGCACGAGTGCGCGCAAGTCTGCAGACTCGCCGGACTGCAGATAATGAATGCCGATGCCCGAACGCAACGTGATGTTGCCTTCTCTAACCGGGGATGCCCCCTGCGTTGAGGCCGTGTCGTTCGACCTGCACAGGGTCCACGGGGCGAGAATGAACAGAACCGCGGTAGATAGGAAAAAGGTTCGCCGCTTGGACATTTGCCGCGACTCCCGGGCTGGCCAAGGCGTACTGTAGCTGCGTCTTGATCAGCTCTGATCTCCATTCAGCGACCAAAATCGTCAGGTCAGCGCGCCGCGTCCATGAAGCTGCTGAAGAAACCTCCGATGAGGGCTTTTTCCGGTGCCAATCGACGCCAACACGCCTCCCCCTCGTGCTGGTTTGCAAGGCCTACCAACCCAGCGCCTGCTCCATGGCGGCGATTTCGCTCGTGGATTCCTGCAGCAACTGCCAACAGGCGGCGGGCCGCAGCTGCAGGCGTTGCGCCGCTCCCAGTCCCTGGAGCTGAAGATCGATCTCCTCCGGGTGTTCCTTGAGCCGAACCAGCAGGCAGGCGATGGTGAGCACGTCGCTCAGATCGGCCGCCCCTGCGTGATCCCGGTCGAGGTCTTCGCATTCGTTGACCGCGTTAACGATTTCCTCAGGCATCTGCCACTTCTCCAGAAGCGCCTTCGCAATGTTCGAATGCCAATCCCGAACGATGGCGGAGTACGTCGTTGGATCGGCCAGCAGCTCCTGGTGCTGGCGCGCCCTACTCAGGATGTAAAGCTTACCGATCCCGTGCAACAGGCCGGCAAGCAAGGCCGTATCTGCATTGGCTCCGCCCAACCTGCGCGCGATCACGTACGCCACGGCTGCGACGGCTGTGCTCGATTCCCATAACTCTTGGAGCTGCTTCTCGAGGCCCTTCAGAGCCTCTGACTTTCTCAACTGCCATACGGCGAATGCAATCGCTGCGCTGCGCACCATGTTGAGGCCCAGTCGCGCGACTGCGGTCCGCAGGTCGGTAACGGTCTTGCCACTGAAACTGATCGCCGCCGAATTGGCAATATGTAGAAGACGCGCCGCAAGCGCAGGCTCGGTGCTCACAACACGAACGACCTTCTCAGTCGTTACATCTTCGTCTGCGAGCACCTGGCGGACACGGATCGCAATGTCCGGGAAGCTGGGTAAGTCCAAAGTCCCGGTCGACAGTTCCCGGCCCAGGAACTGCACGAAGCGGAATGCGGCAGTGTCCGTGATATCGCCGTGAGGGGTCCCATCGTGGGGCGTTGTAGGGTCGCGTCCAGCAGTTGTTGTGGTCATTTCGGCCGTCTCCTTAGCCTGCAAGGCTATCAGGACAAGGCTCCGCTCACTCGTGACGGTACTCCCAACCTGGAACATCGAGGTAAAAGCGAATCGACGGTTGCCGGCAACGACTTGCGCAACTACAACGATGCGCATTCGCAATGACGCGTACGCGCACCGCGCGGCAGCATATTACTCGTCAAATAACAGGTTTCGCAAAGAAGCGAACAGCATCACTGCGATTGCGATGACCCACACACAAACGAGACTTTTGAAGCTGGAGCGAGAATGGCGCTCCAGATTTCGCCGGAACGAATGCAAACTCGCTCGGCCTCGACGTGCCACCAACAGATGAGGAACCACACCCAGCAATAACCAACTGGCCGCCGTGAAGAGGTACATGGCACCCACCGCCTGATGCGGTGTACGCGAATGATCCGCCGTGAACCATATAGCAGGCAGCAGAGCCAGCGGAAAGCTGAGGCCCCACAATAAATATCTGACTCGTTCCGCACCAGGCATCGTTGCTTCCCACCCTTCTTCCCGCGTCAAATGCGCCGCCGGGCCGCGTTTGGTGACAGCGTTAACCACCGCGACCAGTACCATCGCGACTGCGCCAATGGAGATTCCCAGCCAGGGTATACGGATCAAATTCTCACCAACAGTCAGCTATTGGGGACGAATACATCGCGCAAAAGTGAGATTCCAGGTTGCAGCGTATGTACCGAAGTATGTTGCTCCAATAATGGCTCCGGTCTTACCTCCGCGTAGCCCGCCAGCCATCCCTCCTCTCCAGCCGCCTTCTATTCCCCCGCGAATGGCGCCTACAACTGCACCACCGACTGCACTGCCAACCACCTGCTTAACTGCCGGATAGTCCGAGTCCTGCCATCCAGATGTCGCTTCATCGGTAACCACGCTCTCCGCTGCTCCAGAGTATTCGCGGGACGTTGCCACGCCAGCGACAGCGTTTGTCGCCCGCGTGAGTGTCGATTCCGCCCCCGTCGCGTCGGCTACCTGGGATACGGCGACGCCCGCAATCAGTCCGATGGCTGCGCCCGACCACGACTTGGATGCCAGGGCGCCCGACACCGTGCCAGCGACAATCGTCGCTGCGTTGAATGCCGTGTGTTCAGCCTGAGCTGCACATCCTTCCGGATTGACCTCTACTTTGGGCGGCTCCTGCACATAACAATTCACTCCGGCCCTACACGGTATCTGTTGCGACGGCGATGTGGTCCCTCCTGACCCACTGCCTCCGCCTCCGAAACCGCCCCCGACCCCACTCGATCCACTGCCACTGAATTCGTTCTCGTTGCCGCCGGCTGAACCGCCTCCGAGAAGGATTGATGTCACCGAAGACCCACCTTGGCAGCTACCGTCGGAGCAGGTCTGCCAATTCGTCCAAGTCTCAATGAGTGTACCACCACTGAAACCACCCCCTGAACCACCCTGGGAAGGAGTTAGATTGAGAAGGTCAATATATTGGCCCTTGGCCACGGTGAATCCGGTTGGGTCGGCGTAGGTCAGCGGGTTGTTGCGGACATAACTATATCGGTTGAAGTCCTGCGAAATGCCCACCTCCGGCGCGGTCGGATCTGCGGACAGGAAACGACCGGTGACGGCATCCTGTATCCGGCCATTCATGTCGTTGAGACCCATGGCACCCAAGGCAGTCTGCCAAGTATAGCCATGCCGGGTGACAACGTTCATCTTGGTCAATTGGCCATTCGTCGGCGGTCCGGACCAGGTGCAGGCATTGCGGCGCGCGCCAAAGGCTGTGAAGCTTTCCTTCACGTAGGTGCTGCCATCGCTGTTCAGGATGGTAGCCACGCTGCCTTGATGGTCCTCTCGCACGTAGTGAAGCGTATTCGTACCTCCGCTGGTGCGGCTGTAAATAGCCACCTTCGTGCCACCCGCCAATATATAGTGCCGATAGTCCGTCGCGCCTGCTGTGCTAACCTTTTCCAGCAGATCGCCGATAAAGTATGTTGTCTCTGTTCCCCCACTGCTGTTGAGAACCGCTTTCCAGCGCTCATGCGTGTGCGTGTACGCGAACTGAACTGATTCCCCGCTGCCCGAGGTGTTGATCAGCGATGGATGGTTGTAGCTGGTCCAGTTGATCCCAAGTCCGTTGCGGGCAGTGACATTGCCGTTGGCATCGTAGGTATAGGTGTATCCCCCGGCACCCGCCTGGGTTACGCCGTGCTTATGAACGAGGTCGTACGTCCAGGTCGTGCCGTTGGCCAGATCACTCCGCGCGGTGATGTTACCCGAACCATCGTAGTGCATCTGCAGGTTCAAGGTGCCATTCAAAGTCGAGTGTTCGAGTCGATAGTCACTGTCGTACCAGAAATTCTCAGTGAGACCGGCGTTATTATTCTGTCGCTGTGTGACGTTACCCAGCTCGTCGAACAAATAGGATTCATTTTGAAGTGCCGCCGACCCATTCAGACCGGAAGTGATGGCGCTCGGCCAAGCAGTAATACTGTCCAGGGTACGGGTGGTCACGACTCCATTGCCCAGTGTTTCCTGGGTCACTTGGCCCCAGGGATTCATGGCATTCGCCTGCCAGTAAATCGTGCCCGCAATGGCATCGGAGACATTCTTCAGGTACCCGTTTTGATAAGCATACGAGAGCTTCAATCGATAAGACGCCGTGCTCTGAGGGTACGTCAGCGTATCGAGAAATCCGGTAATGCCGTTGTAGCTGAAATCGTAAGTGTAGGTTGCATCTGAAGGGATAGTAACCGAGCGATTCTGGACCCGAGCATCCGGGTCGTAAGTGAATGATTCCGTATAACCATTGGCAGAAACCACACTCAGTTGCCCGACATCGTGATTCGAGGCGGTGTGGCCCCAGGTCCAATTAGTTGTCAGATCGGGCTCAATGCGAGTCAGCGGTCGCGCATTCGCGTCATAGGTCTGTGAGAAGCTCTGTCCTTTTGCATCACTCCAAGATGTGAGTTCGCCCAGTGCGTCATAGTTGAAATGACGATGTTGTCCGGCAGTTATTGAGACATCCAGATCCATGGCCGTGGCGTTCCGCGGAAAGGCCCCCACGCCGTAGTCATAATCACCTGTAAATAAGGTATTGGATAGACTGTCCGTTACACTGAGTACGCTGTCAAAGGCATCGTAGGTGAATGTCTGCTGGTACCCCGTTGGGTCGCGGGAGATACCGAGTGTTCCCGCCACGGTGTTGATCTTGACACTCGAGACTCCCTGCGGGTCCGTGGATGTGACGGTGCGACCCGCATACTGGATAGTTGCGGTCTGAAGCGTCGTATTGCCGGAGTTGATTGGCCGTTGACTCTGGAACACTCGCCCGAGCGCGTCGTAGCTGAGCGTGAGGCCATAGGGGCAATGAGTAACCGCTCCAGACCACGCACACGGGATATCCTGAACACGCTTCTGACCAAAATTATCGTACTGAACGCCGGTGAGATCGTATGCACCGGCAGCAAAAGACCTCTTGGTCGAAAGGACTCGTCGATCCAACTGGTCTAACCAGGTCGATCCGTCCGTTTGGACACTTCCGTCCGTAGAGTGTAGCGCTCGCCCCACGATCAGCCCGTGAGGCCCGGCCAAGCATCCGCCGGACGAGGCGCAATCACTGAACGTCCAAGTGGTGTATGTACCGTCAGACCTGGTCTCCTGCTGGCGTCGACCGAATACGTCATATTGCCATGACATAGGCGGCGCGTTGGCGACACTGCCGTCGGCGCTCTGGACCACCTCGCTGGTCTGCAAACCCAGGTTATAATCATATCCCTTCACGGTTTTATATCCGGACGCTCCCAGGGAGTTACTGACGGCATCCCGGATGGTGACCGGAAACTGTCCCGTCGTGCCCCAATCCGTTGTGGTGACGCGAGCAGCCATGCCGCTACCCGTCTCGGTCACACTGTTTACATTCCCGAATCCGTCGTAGCCCAGAGCCCGGGTCACCTGGTAGCTCGAATTGCCGGGCTCTGTCACCTGCGTATTGATCCGGCAATGGAGATAGTCAGTGGAGGGATCGAAACCGACGGTCCGAGTGCGCGCCGTGATGTTGCTTGCGCTTCGGGTCACCGTAATCTGAGTTGGAATATTGATACACCAATTCGCGACTCCGCCTGCAGCGTTGTACGTTGTCGCGACGGTAGTGTTCCATGATTGCCCTGTATAGGGCGACGTCGAGTCGCTATCGGCGACAGTGGTACTGGAGCTCGTAGTATTGCCGTAGTCATCAACCGAATTGGTCTGTGTCGTCGTCGTGATAGAGGCCCCATTGAGCGTTCCACCGAGTTCTCGATCGTCTCGGGTGCTCGATGATACGAACACAAAACCTCGTTGGTTGTACACCGTCGCATTTAATCCGTGGTAGGTGTTCGTGAGAGTGGTTCGACTCAGCAGAGTCACTCCATCGTGCTGGTACAGATCGACCTGAGTTGGCAACGCAGTGTAGGGGAAGAGCTGCCCATAGCTCGTTTTCCGCACCAGGCTCCCGGTTTGATTTGTGCTCAGGCTACCGCCGCGGTTGTCCGACTCCGTGACGGATTCGAACCCTTCGAATCCTCGCCCTTTCAGGTGCGTGCGCGCGCCGACGTATGAAAACGTACGGACATAATTTCCACCCACTCCATCGGACTGAGTGACGCTACTGACAACATAGATGGGGGCATATACGTTTTTTTCTGGATAATCCGTTTGGACTGAAGTGGCCGTATAACTTCCCCACGTTGTCGGTACATAGGTCGGGCTGTAGTTGACCCCGTAACCATCTGCGATACCGATGACCAAATCCGGCTTTTTCGTGGATTGGTTGTGCGCGTAGTACCCGATCTGCGTACCCGAATAGAATCCGAGGTCATCGAGACCGTCCGCATTGGCATCGATCGGAAAAAAGCCGCCACTGCTCGAAATGCCGGTGTGAATCACGCTACCGAATCCATTGCCTGTGGAGGGGTAGACATCCAAGGTCGAGCCGTTTTGCACCAACAGGTCCGTCCGCCCGTCGCCGTCCCAGTCCATTGCCCATACCACGTTGGATGAGGGGGCCGTGATGGGGGTTGGAGAGGCGCCGTTGCATCCGGAAGGATGCAGGATGCCGTTCGTGATGACCTCCGTGCACGAATCGGAGTTGAAATTGAGGAACGTGACGATGGCCGTCGCCGGATCGTTGGAAATCAAATGGCCTGTGAAGGTGGATCCGTTGGAGGTCAATTCGTAGGTCGACTTGGTCGTGCCGTTGTTGAACACGAGCGCAATGTCCTGGCGACCATCCGCATCAAAGTCGAGACCATGAAGATTTCCGGCCATCCGGATGATACTGTCTCCGGCATAGCTGCCGATGGCATAGGAGCTGGAGTTGGACTGAGCGTAGGCGATGGTAACGCCACCAAAGCTCGGTGCCGTGCTCGAGCTCGTATTCGGCTGCGTAAAGACTCGGGTGATTCCACTGACAATCGAGCTGGACACGAGATCCGGACGGCCATCTCCGTCGATATCTGCTAGAATGAATTGATCCCGAAACGAGTCATACGCTCCCGCAGGCACACCGGAGAACGCACTGCCACTCGCAGTGAAGGTGTAGTAGGTCCAGTTCGTGCCGTCGCTTGCAAGGATGCCCGATTTCCCGTTGGCCAGCAGATCACCGAAGAGTGCGGGGAAATTATTCTTTGGCACCCCTGTGTTAAAGGGCGTCCCGTAGCCACTGGAAGAGCCCAGCGCCACATACAGACCACTCCCGTTGGCATACAGTAGATCGGGGTAGCCGTCACCATTCACATCATACACGTGGGGCGCACCGCCAACGCTATTGGTGATGGGAGTCACTGGTGTGGTGCTGACGCCTGCTTGTCCGTCTTGATAGCTGATCGTAGTCGGCAACAGGCAATTGGTTCCTCCCGAGTCGGAACACTCCGTGATCCTAGTGAGTCGATTGATACCGGTCGTCTGGGATGGCAGGTAGCTGAACGAATATAGTTTGAGAGTCGCTCCCGAGCCGTTCGCAATATTGATGGAAGTCAGCGACTCCTGGTTGAGAAGCGAGGAACCGGCGACATACCCGACTACCGTGCTCGGACCAATGTTCGTCGGGGTATAGGAGAAAGTCATTTTGTAGTTGAAATTGCTCGCACCTGCGCTCGTCGGGCTCCATGAAATCGCGGCAGGCAGAGCGACACCGCTGACCGCCGTGCCGGCGGATACATAGGAAATCGTCAGAACCGTATTGTTGTATCGATCTGTGACTTTGTCCAAAGCCCAGGCAATCGGAGTCGTTGCCCCCGATGAGATGATTTGCGAGTCCGTGGTGTTTCCGTATTCGTAGGTGTACCCGTCCCTACCCTGAACGATGAAATATGCCGGACCATTACCGGCAGTTCCATTTGCCGTCACGTTCGAAAAGTTCGCGATTTCGGTCTGGTAGGTCGTTCCAGGCTGCCCATAGGTGGATTGGGTGTCGCTGCTGGTCAGGCGCAGTCGCGCGCCATCGAGGCAGAACGCGTCCGTCATCGCAAGTTGTACCGGGCCCGCAGCACCGTCCTGTCCGATCGTCCGGCTACATCGGGATATCCTGGAGAGCCCGGCCAGGGACCAACCAACTCCCATGCTGCCACTCCCCGAACGGTGGTCGTAGACGAGCGCTATCTGAGGCTTGAAGCCGCGAGGACCAGGTGGCGCCCAGATCGGAACACTGTAGTTGGCATCGCCCATCGGTGAGACACCAAACGACCCTGGGGTCCTGCCGATGACAGTGGTGGCGCTCACGGACTGGACACTCACGAGTCCAACGACGAGCGCTGCCAGGCACTGGATCCAACGAGTGGTACGCATTAAAAACTCGCGGTCTTGGAGTTGTGTGCTGTCAGATGTTTTCAAAACGATGCCTTTCATGATGTGCATGACCTAGTCGCACTCAGGACTGCTTGCCGGGGTCGTGACGGAAACGACATTCGAATAGGGTCCCGCATTGCCGGCGGCGTCGGTTGCACGGACGCGATAGCTATAGCCGCTCGCGGGCGCGGTGGTCGCGTCGTAATACGGCGAGGCCGTGACCGGAGGGAAAGGCGTGAAGTTGCTACAGCCGGCACCGGAGCAGCGCTCGACTACATAGTTGACGACACCGACATTGTCGGTCGCAGCCTGCCAACTCAGATCGACTTCAGAGCTCGAGGTGGCCAGTATATTCAGGCTCGCGGGCGCTGTAGGCGGCGAGGTATCGCCCGACCCCGCCATGGTCGGGGTGCTGACAACACTCGAGTAGGTGCCGAGATTTCCGGCGGCATCTTTCGCCCTCACCTCGTAGCTGTAGCTGGTGGAAGCCGTGAGCCCGGTATCACTGAAAGTTGTATTCGCCGTGGTCCTGATCAAGCTGAATGTACTACACGAGGCGCCCTGGCATCGCCAGACCTCATACCCCGTCACGCCCACATTGTCGGTGGAGGCACTCCAACTGAGATTGATCTGACTCGATGAGGCGGCAGTGGCCGTCAAGCCCAACAGAGGCGCTGGTGGTGAGGTATCGCCACCGGACCCGGCCGCTTTAAACGCGGCCATTTGCATGATCCAAGCGGCACTGGCGGACAGCGGCGCAGTAGCGGAATACGCCCCTGTCGCACTCACGATCTCATCCTCCAGGATGTTGCCATCCCAGGTGCTGATCTGCCGCCTCGTGAATCCAGGGCCCGCGTCCACAGTGCCAGACAATACGGCGTTGCTACCCACGAGCAGGTCGTTTGCATTGGTCGTGGTAGCAGAGCCGGAGCTGCTGGTGGCGCTGGTTCCTGTACTCACAGCCGTCACATCCAGCGGGCTCGCGGTGTCAACTCCGCTGTATTCAGCCACCCGCAGATCCGGTGTCCCGGTGGCCGTACTGAAAGTCACGTTGACCGTGTTGGCACCAGCGGCAGCAGAGACAATGTTCTTCGCATAATAGATGGCACTGGCGGCACCGCTGAACGTGGTCGGGCCCACGGCCAGGGTGTATGTGTTGCCCTTGGTGTCCGTGACCGAACTGATTGTGGCACTACTGCCCCAACTCAGGCCGACGACGTTGAAATCGCCGGCTGTTTGGGCTGCCGTAAATGCGACAGAAATCGAGCTGACTGTCGTACTCGGGCTGGCCGAGTTGCTCTGGATGTAGGTGATCGGATTGGCGGACGTCGTGGCAGTGACCGGGGGACTCGAATAGGGCCCAAGATTTCCCGCCGCATCGGTTGCTCTGACCTGATAACGATATATGGTCCCCGCGGACAACCCGGTATCACTGAACGTCGTGCCGCTCGGAGTACCCACCTGCGCAAATGTGGTACAGCCCGAACCGGCGCAGCGCTCTACCCGATAGCCGGTAACGCCGACGTTGTCCGTCGCGGCAGTCCAACTGAGATTGATCTGACTGGCTGAAACAACGGAAGCAGTCAATCCGGTGGGAGCAGACGGAGGTGTCGTATCACTGCCAGCAGCCGCCTTGAATGCCGCCATCTGCATGATCCAGCCGGCGCTCGACGTCAACGGCGCAGTGGCCGAATAGGCTCCGGTTGCACTGACAATCCGATCTTCCAGAATGTTGCCGTCAAACGCACTGATCTGCCGCCGGGTGAATCCCGTGCCCGCATCCTGCGTGCCGGAAAGCACGGCATTGCTGCCCACCAGAAGATCATTCGCGTTGGTAGTGGTAGCAGAGCCCGAATTGCTCGTAGCGCTGGTTCCCGTACTGACCGCGGTGACGTCCAGCGGACTGGTGGTATTGATGCCGCTGTACTCGGCTACCCGAAGGTCCGGGGTGCCGGTCGTCGTATTGAAGGTGACGGTCACCGTGTTCGCGTTGGCGGCGGCGGCGACAATGTTCTTGGCGTAGTAGATGGCGGCAGCCGCCCCGCTGAATGTGGTTGGCCCCACAGCCAGAGTGTAGGTGTTGCCTTTGGTGTCCGTCACTGAGCTGATGGTGGCGCTGCTGCCCCAACTCACTCCTACGACGATGAGATCCCCTGCGCTCTGGGCTGCGGTAAATTGGGCCGAGAGCGAGCTGACGGTTGTACTCGGACTGACCGAGTTGCTCTGAACGTAGCCAATGGCTGCGAATGAGGGCTTTGCGGGGACCATTCCACACATAACGACCAACGCGGGCAGCACCCAGGGTGGAAGTAGTCGGAGATGAATCCAGCCGCGTTTCGACTTCAAGCTCGTGCTATCAAACACACGCACTCCTCGGTCTCGGTCCCAGCGAGGACCGATACACACGTTCAGGCGATGGAGTTATGGCGTCAAAGCGCAGAAGGAATTGATGGAATGAACCCATTCACATCGACAGCGGCCTTCCATGCCACTTCGCGACGAAGTTACCGTCGTCTCAGCAACTGTCCACACTCCCTTGGCGATGCTCGAGACGAGCGTCGTACTTCAGCCTCGATGAAGTCAACTGATGTTATTCGTGAATTGATATTTTGGGATGTTTGTCTCAATTCTGATTGGAACTCGTCGCCGATGGCCCGTACTAGCAGTCACAGTTGGAATTCAACTCACGGGCGCTGATCAGTCCATGCATACACTTTATGTCACGTGGCGCTACCGATCGCCCGCACCGGGCGCACGGTGGTCGGCAACGGCAGCCGGTGTGCTGGGGACCCTCCTCGTACACGCCCTGTTGTTCACACCCCTGATGTGGGGCGGGCGCCACGTACGGCCACGACAACCCGATGCTGCTGGAGCTGCCGCCAGGCACCAGGATGAGAAATCGCCGGATTCGATGTTGGTGGTGTTCGCGGACGATTCATTGGCAATCCACGATGGGACTTCAGTTCTCGATCCCAACGTGATTCTGCCTCCGCCGTCGCTTTTACCGGTTGCTCGTCCTCAACCACCCGCGCCGCCCTCGAGCTGGATCGATGAGGTGGATGACGCGCTCGCGTCGGAGGCGGACGGTGACCAAACGGGTCGATCTATGCTGTTTGGGCGCTATATGGGACAGATCTCTGCCCGGGTGGAGCGCGCGTGGGTCCGACCGCGGTCCATCCCGCCTTCGGGATCGTTCAACTGCCGAGTTCAGATTACGCAAGATAGACGCGGCAATGTTGAGGAAGTCACTCTGGAACGATGCTCCGAGGATCCACAATGGCAAGTGTCCCTGGTTCGGGCCATTCAGGGAGCGTCCCCGCTTCCCGCACCACCGGATGCTGCCGTCTTCTCAAATTTGGTCACCCTTCAATTTGATTCTGACGCTTATGTAGCTGGATCCAGCGTTCAGGGGTTTGAGCCCGCGCCGCGACGCCCGACCCGATGACGGTCAGTGCCGCGGCCAGTGGAAGGACTCCGTACAGTTGTGGGTGCACCATTTTCCGGCATTGCCACGACACAATTCGCATCTCGAGCCACAGATGGCCGTCGTTTTGTTCAGACCAAGTCGGTCTGGTACTACAGGGATGGTCAGGGACGTGTGCGTGTTGAGCTCGACTTCGGCACCGGTCATCCCGAAGGCGCCGGCTCGCCAGGATAAACGGCGCTGGACGCGATGATGAGTTGAGTAAATCCGAGGACGGTCTTTCGCGAACTGGATGGATCGGCGTGGCGATGTCAGCGACGATTTCTTGCTACTCTCGTTCCGTTGGTTTATCCAAAGGTCAGAAGAATGCGACGTCTGCTGTTCCTGTTTCTCGTCCTCCCTACCGCCTCATCGGTTTTCGCACAGGCCAAGGTCTCCGAAGTGCCGGGCGCTCACGACCCGGTTCTCGTCAGCCGCTTTACCGGCTCGGTACTGCAGAACGCGGCGGACGAGAAATACGCCTCGATCCGCGTCCCCGCCGGACCGGGCCGCGTGGAGAACGCCGGGCTGACGTTCGCCAACGCCACTACGGTTGAAGGCCATGTCAGCAGCTTCTTCTACGTCGCGCCGAGGGAACGAAGCGCACTGGAGGTCTTTCGCAATTACCAGTCCGCCTTGAAAGGCGCGGGGTTTGCGATGCTGTTCACCTGCGAGCTGAGCGCCTGCGACGCCGCCCGGATCCGCGAGCCCTTTGCGGGTGAGCTGCTCGCTCCGCGGAAGTGGGCCGCGGATCGCATCGATCCAACCAGCTCGTTCGATCGCGACGTGCGCTTTCTCAGCGCCAAAATGAGTCGCGACGGCAAGGAGGCATACGTGATCCTCTATGTGGCTGAGCCGAACTCCATATGGCAGGCCCCGGTCGCCGCGGTTGTCATCGCCGAGCCGACGCCGATGGAAACCGGCAACGTCGTGGTCAATACCGGTCAACTGAAAAAGGGGCTGGCCGAGAACGGCAAGATCGCGCTCTACGGCATCTACTTCGATACCGGTCGCGCGGAGCTCAAACCCGACTCGAAGCCGCAGCTCGATGAAATGGCGCGCCTGCTGACGTCGGACAAGTCGCTGAAGGTCTACATCGTGGGCCACACCGACAACCAGGGCACGATGGAGGGGAATGTCACCCTGTCACAGCGCCGTGCCGATGCGATCGTCGCCGCGCTCGTGTCGGAATACAAAGTCGATGCCGGCCGGCTGCGCTCGCGGGGTATCGCGAGCTTTGCGCCGGTCGCCACGAACCGCACCGAAGCTGGACGCGCGAAGAACCGGCGCGTGGAGCTCGTCGAACAGTGAAATTGCAGGATCTGCTTCGCGATGGACTGGCGGCAGGGTTGATCGAAAACCGTATCACGCGGAGAGCTGTTGAACGACTTCGCCGTGTCAGAACGGATAGCGCGGCGGAGTGTCCTTGATAGTGACCCACTGCCAGGCGGTATATTCCTCGAGATCAGCCGGTCCACCTACAGCCGCTCCGGCGCCCGCGACGCCCGGGCCGCCGAACGGATTGTTGGCATCGTCGTTCACTGTCTGATCGTTCACATGCACCATGCCGGCGTTCAGCCGATCCGCGATACGCATGGCGCGCCCAACATCGGATGAGATGACCGCGGCAGCCAGCGCCCCTTCATGCAGGTTTGCAAGACCGACGGCCTCTTCATCCGTGTGGAAAGTGATGATGCTGGCGATCGGTCCGAAGGTTTCCTCATCGAACGCACGCATTCCGGGCTTCACACCCGACAACACGGTGGCTTCATGGAACAACCCGTTCAGCTCCCCACCTGCCTCGATCCTGGCACCGGCCTCGACGGTATCCTCCAGGATTGAGCGCAGCCTTTGGACCTGCCGGATGTTGATGAGCGGACCCAGAGCGAACGGGCCCGCGCTCGGATCCCCCACCGGCAAGGCGCGAGCCTTTTCAGCCAGTGCCTGCGTAAAGCGTGCAGCGATCGAGTGCTGTACGAAGATCCGGCTCGAAGCCATACAGATCTGCCCCTGATGGAGGAAGGCGCCCCAGGCGGCGTTGTTGACGGCCGCATCGATGTCCGCATCGTCCAACACAATCAGCGCGTTGTTGCCACCGAGCTCCAACGACACCTTTTTCAGGGTCCCGCCGGCCAGCTCCGCCACCCGCCGGCCCACCGCTGTCGAGCCGGTGAACTGGATCATGCTCACATGCCTGGACCGGCAGAGCGCTTCGCCCGCATCCGGTCCTCCAGGAACCAGATGCAACACGCCTGACGGCAGGCCTGCCTCTTCAAAAGCACGTGCAATGATGACCCCGCCGGTGAGAGAGGTCTGAGCGTCGGGCTTGAGCACTACGGCGTTGCCGGTTGCCAATGCGGGTGCCACGGCGCGCATCGCCAGAAGCAACGGAAAATTGAACGGCGATATGACACCCACGACTCCGCGTGGGACCCGGCGCGCATAGCTCAACCGGCCGGGTGAATTGGAGAGGACTTCGCCGCGTGGCTGCAGTGCGAGACCCGCGGCCATGTGAAGGATCGCGACACTTTCGCGCACTTCGTGCTGGCCTTTGGGCAAGATCCCGCCGGACTCGCGAGCCACGAGTAACGACAGTGCCGCCCTGTCCTGCTCCAGGTACTCGGCAGCTCCCCGCAGGATGGCCGCGCGCCGACGCTCCCCCAGCGCTGCCCAGGTCTTCTGCGCGAAGGCCGCTCGTTCGGCCGCAGCCTCGATATCAACTGCATTGCCCACGCCAATGTTGGCGAGCACCGTGCCGCTGGCTGGCTCCGTAATCTCGCGCGTGCCTGCATGGGAGGTAATCCACTCCCCGTTGAAGATCTTGCCAACCCAGCGGTAGCCCGCCAACAGCCTGCTTTTTGCGGAATCGCTCATGCCAATTGCCCCTCGCCGTACTCAGTGCCGGAAGCGCACGGTGAAATACCACTCACGCGGTGTGCTGTAGGTGCCCGAGATCACGCCCACGGACGGGTTGTTGTTACCGGTCACCAGATATCGCTTGTCGGTCAGATTCTCGACACCCAACACGAGCTGCCACTGTCCGGAGTCCGGTCCATAGAACACCGAGGAGCTGAGAATCCCGAAGGAGCCTGCAATCAACTCAGGCGTATTGAGCGCATCACGCGCCATGCGATCCTTGAAGCTGTAGTCCAAACGCACGCCGCCATTGCGGTCATCCGGCAAGGAGAGCCGGTAACTACCGCCGAGCGTCGCCGACCACTTCGGCAAGTTTATCAACATGTCATGTAGGCTCAGACCGCCAGCCAGAGCCACCGGGCTGAGGTTGGTATAGCGTCCGTCGAGAAAGCCTACTGAAGCGTTCGCCTCGAAATGCGTGCTCAACCGGGCGTTGGATTCGAGCTCCACACCGCGAATGCGTGCCTCGCCGGCGTTGAAGAACCAAGGCGCGCCGAAGGTGAAAGCCGGGGCGGCCCCGATCTGCATATCTTTATAGTTCGTCCAGAATGCAGCCCCGTTCAAACGCAGCCGATGGTCCAGAAGCTCGGACTTGAGACCGACCTCATAGGTATCAGCCTTCTCGGGGTCAAACTGTGGTGGTTTGGTCGGGTCAACCGGCGCACCAGCGCCGGCCGAGACGAGTACCGGGACAGCCAGGCGCGTGGTCCAGCCACCGCTTTTATAACCTTGTGCGAAGGAGGCGTATGTCAACACGTCCGGACTGAATCTGTACTCGAGTCCGGCCCGCACCGAGGTATTGGTGAAATCACGCTTATTCTGACCGACCGGGAACAAAAGGCGCGGGTTGGCAGGATCCGGGAAAACGGCCGCGGGTATACCCAGGAAGTCATTGCCGAAGTTGTTGAGGTCGCTCTGCCCGCCCGTGAAATACTTGGTTTCGGCGGTATAACGCACCCCGAAAGTCGCCCCGAGCTTCTCGGTGATAGCCAGGTTGTTGTGGGTAAACAAGGCCCACGCCCTGTTTTTGAAGGAGTTGGGACCATAGATCTGCAACAGTCCCTCCGCGAAGGTCACTGTATCCAGCAGCCCGCCCTGCTCCGTGAAGTAATACGCGCCCAGGACCGACTTCAGCCGTTCGTGAAATGTCGTTGTATTCAGTTGCAGCTCCTGGCTGAGCTGCTTCTGTTGCATGGTGAAGGAGGTGTCGATCATATCAATCGGAGTTGCGGCCGCGTCCGTGCCGAACTTCGATTCGAGACGCCGATATGCGGTGATCGACTTGATTGACGCAGTCTCGCTCAGACGCCAGTCGGCGGTCGCACTCGTACCCCACGTACGCACGTTTGAAAAGTTGCTGCCGTTGGCGTAGGTGCTGTCGATGTTGCCCGTTCTGAAGAAATTCCCGAGTGGCAGGCCACTCGAGGCCGCACTGGCCAATGAGGTCCCCACCGTACCCCGCGGCTTGGTGCACACATCCCCGTTGCCCAGATTCAGCGGGATACCACCCACGCAGGCGTTGTAAATGAAGCCGAACAGAGTCGCCGGAGTCGTAGCGTAAGCTCTGATGAAAGTTTCCGGATTCGCCTCTTCGGGCGCATCCGTCAAATCCGCCGCGAGCACCAACCGTAAGTCATCGGTTGGTGTCAACAGAAACTTCACACGAGCGGTGCGCGAGTTCTGTCCACCTTGGGTGGACGAACCGCTGTAGTTGGACTGCGCCCGCACGAAGAATGGCGAGTCAGTGGAGTAACTCGTTCCCGTGTAGGGCGCACCGGTGACCGGATTGACCACGTCCGCCCTGGTTGGATCGAACGCGATACGGTGCTGATAGCCATCGCGCTGTTCCGCTGAGAACGAGATCAAGGAGTACAGCAGCCCGTCGATCAATGGAATATCGACCGAACCACGCTCGTCGTGGCGATCCAGTGCGCCGAGCGTGAGATCACCCTGCGCCGCGAATTCCCTTCCGGGATCGCGCGTAATGATCGACATCGCACCACCAATGGTGTTGCGCCCAAACAGGGTCCCTTGGGGCCCCTTGAGTACCTCGATTCTCTCTACATCGAGCAGATCGACCGCTGCACCCACCGCGCGCGCGTAATAGACGCCATCTACGTACAGGCCGACTCCGGGTTCCATGTTGAAAGCGAAATCGTTCTGGCCAATGCCGCGCACGTACGCGCTGATGATGGATGAAGAGCCGGCAAAGGGAGAAGCGCGATCGATCTGAATGTTGGGTGAGAACGAGGAGACCTGCGCGATGTTGGTGATGCCGCGGCCCTCGAGCGCCGCGGCGTTGAGCGCAGTGATCGCGATCGGCACATCCTGCACGTTTTCGGCGCGCTTCTGCGCGGTAACGACAATCTCCTCGAGCCCTTCCTTGTCAGCCTCCGCGGCGCTCGCCGCCAATGCAGTGCCAAACAGCGCGGCCACGACGGCCACCTGCACTGATGTGCAGCGGTACTTCAAACTCATAACTTGCCCCCTCGTTGTCCGGACGGATCCAGCTCTGTTTAGTGACGGCAGTGCGAGCCATCGTTGGAAGGGAACTAGGCAAATCGCGTACCAATGTCCCGTTGACCCGGTTTTTTGCCGCACCGCAGCCAAATAGCCTTTTAATTTCAATTAGTTATGCAATACCACAGAAAGGGTGTCGACTGGAGCCTGGTCGCTGGACGCCACGAGGCACTTCACGATATCGTGAACTCGAGGATGATGAATTCATGAAATGACGAAACCAGGCAACACTCACTCGACCGACAGCCTCATCTCACTGGCCGAAGCCGCGCGCAAGTCCGGCAAGATGTTCGAGCGAGGCCGCAGCGACGATCTGCTCCCGAACGCTTCGCCAACGTTGGAGGAACTGGCGGAATGCGTTTACTTCGCGCCCGGAGACGGACGCATTTGGCTGAACGACCAGCGGATGGTGTTGTTTCATAGCGCTTCCCTGGGAAGAATCCGCCGCGAGCTCATCGAGTTGGTAGGCCGCGAACGGGCCCAGGGCTTGTTTACCCGTACGGGTTACGCGCAGGGAGCCGCGGATGCGCGCTTGATTCGCACACGCTGGCCCAACGAGGACCTCACTCACGCACTGGCGGCTGGACCTCGTATTCACACACTCGAGGGGTTTGTGCGCGCTTCTACGGTGCGCTTTGATTTCGACCTGGAGAGAGGGCATTACTCCGGTGAGTTCCTCTGGCACGAGTCCAGCGAGGCGGATGAGCATCTTGCGAGCTTCGGTGTGAGCAACGAGCCGGTCTGTTGGCTGCAGACCGCCTACGCCACGGGATACACGAGTTGGTTATTTGGCAAACCGATCGTTTTTCGAGAGATGGAGTGTCGCGGCATGGGAGCCGCGCAGTGCCGCTGTATCGCGCAACCCTTGGATGCCTGGGGACCAGACGCGCGAGGAGCGGATCTGGAGGCCTATTACCCGCCCACGGAGCCGTGCGAGTCAGTCACGGTCACCCCTGCAGTTGGAATCTCGGCGCGATTCATGGCGGCCCGACACATGCTCGACCGCGTCGCACCGACACATGCGACGGTTCTGCTCACCGGGGAGTCCGGCACCGGCAAGGAGTTGTTCGCGCGCACACTGCATGATGAGGGCCCCAGGCGCGCGCGCCCGTTCGTTGCGCTCAACTGCGCCGCGGTTCCCGACACGTTGGTGGAAGCCGAGCTCTTCGGTATCGAGAAAGGAGCCTACACCGGCGCGACGAGCTCCCGGGCCGGTCGATTCGAGCGGGCTGACGGCGGCACCCTGTTTCTCGATGAGGTAGCCTCGTTGAGCCTGGTAGCGCAGGGTAAGTTGTTGCGCGCCATCCAGGAGCGTGAGATTGAGCGAGTCGGCGGTTCGCGGACCATTTCTGTGAACGTACGGCTGGTGGCCGCGAGCAACATCGACTTGCGCCAGGCAGTGGCCGAGGGTCACTTCCGTCAGGATCTTTTTTTTCGCCTGAATGTCTTTCCGATCGAGCTGCCCCCGCTCAGGGCCCGCCGGGATGACATTCCCCTGCTGATGGAACACTTCCTGCGGCTGTACGCCCATGAACACGCCATCAAGCCCCGCGGCTTCACTCGTCGCGCCGTGGAGTCCCTGCTCGGCTATGACTACCCTGGTAATGTCCGCGAGCTGCAGAACCTGATCGAGCGAGGTGTGGTATTCGCCGGCAATGACGGCCTGATTGACACGGTGCACATGTTTCATCGCGGCGAGGTGTTGTCACCCAAGCTCCTGCAAGTCGGCCCAAGTGGCGGACTCGTGCAGGGCGCGGCCGCCGAGGCGAGCGATGCCCCCGCACCCGAAGTGGCGCGCACGTTCGCCGACATGGAGCGGGAGTTGTACGCACAGGCATTGGCACGCTCCAAAGGCAACATCTCGGCAGCAGCCCGCGAGCTGGGTTTGAGCAGGCCGGCATTCGAGTACCGGCTGCGCAAGCACGGTGGCGCAGGGGCACTATTGGCAACCGCCGACACGCAGCCAACTGTCAGGCGGCCGGGTCCCCGCCGACCTCCAACAGGTTGACAATAGATCGCTTCGCGCCACAGCCGTGCGATGATCGCCCAGGCACACTTCCCTCTTCCGAAAATGCGTTAGAGTGTTTGAAGAGCGGGGGTGAAACGAATGCATCTCGAAAACAATCGCGTCCGGCTGTCAATTATAGACTCTGGCGAGACAACAGCGCCCACCGTGGTATTCATACATGGCGTGACATTGAACGCGCAGTCATATGGATGGCTTCCCGCCGAAATCATGCGCGGCCGCCGGATCCTGCGTGTTGATCTGCGGGGTCACGGACGATCAGAGTGGATGCCGGGCAGTTACACGCTCGACAGATACGCGGAGGATATTGCCTCAATCATCCGAGAGAGGGTCGGACACCCGGCCGTAGTCGTAGGTCATTCGCTGGGAGGTTGCATCGCGTGGCACCTGGCGCAACATTGCGCAGATGTTGTGTCCGCGGCCTTGATGGAAGACCCTCCCCTGTTCCTCGGCAATCGCGAGAGTTTCGATCGCTCGGGGTATCGTGAGGTGTTCCTTGCGGTGCGCGAGGCGGTTTCTGCGATTCAGGCTCAAAACAGCTCAGAAGACGAGATTGTGCAGCAGCTCTCCAACATGCCGACGCCGGACGGCTCCACGCTGAGCAAAGTAACCACCGAAGATACACTGCGTGCCATGGCGCTCGGCATGCTCCGGCTCGACCCAACTGTCATTGACGCCATCTTGGATTGTTCCACACTTGCGCCAGTGGACCTGAGCGCACCAGTCAGGATACCGGCGCTCATTCTCGCCGCTGATCCGGGCCTGGGGGCAGCATTGCGAGCAGAAGACATCAGGCGCCTGGCTGACAGTCATCCGAATGTCCCGGTGGTTACGGTCAATGGCTGTGGACATATGATCCACGGTTCGCGGCAGCACCGCGGACTGTACCTCGAGCATCTCAATGAGTTTCTCGAGACCCATGCACCCCGCGAATGACGGCACGATCGCTCAGGCGAGATTCTTCAAAAGAATCTGCACCGAAATCAGCGCGTTTCGATGGTCGTCACTTTCTGAACGATCCTCCAGACTCCGTCAACTTTCAGACACGACAACATGTCAGTGAAGTAGCGTGGCGGAATCTGCAATTTCAACTTCAAAAGCGCGAGTTCTCTTACGACGTCTATCGACAGTATCTCATCGTGACGCTCCAAGCCCTGTAGCTTCGGGGCCTTCATGCTCCGGACCCCCGCCAGCCACATCTCAATCGGTGTCACGCTGACATTACCGTCCTCGCCGGCTTTCGTCACCGAGCAGGAGGGATGAAACAGGGAGGCGAACTTGTCGGCATCCATTTCATAGGCAGCGTCGCAATAGGTCTTCGCGATCGCGGCCAAAGCACGAATATCAGTATCCATAGAGTTCCACGTTACCACCCGCTCGTTGCGTGAAGACTCTACTACTCGGGGCCGGACCGATTAATAGCGTGGCGCTTAACATCCTTGTAAGCCGGGCTAAGTAATCACCCGATGAGCATGGGCTGGCGAGTGTAGTGAAAATCCGGCGGGAGACGCGGCAGTTGTCCGATGAAGCGTATTCGAGCCGCTTTATTGGACAAACGGCCGGAGCTCCGTCGACCAACGACTCTTGTCCGTTTTCGAAGTTTTGTTACTGGCGTAATGTGCAGGGATCATTGCTCGACGACCTACTGGTCGATGTCGCCGATGCGATCGAGAAGGCGCGGAGCACCGCCGCCAGATCGGTCAACTCGGTCATGACGAGCACATACTGGTTCGTCGGCCTTCGAATCGTTCAACATGAGCAGCGGGGAGCAGTACGCGCTGCCTACGGAGAGCGAGTTCTCAAGCGTTTGGCGCATGATCTTTCCGAGCGTTTCGGCCGGGGCTTCTCCGAACGGAATCTCGAACAAATGCGAGCCTTTTATCTCGGTTGGCCGATGCCGCAGACAGAACTCGCGAAATCGCTGCGGTCGTCCGGGGCGCAGCGAGAGAGATTAATTTCGCAGACAGCGTCTGCGAAATTGCCCGACGTCTCAGTTGATATGGCCCATCACTGCTTTCCGCTTCCTTGGTCACATTACGCGAGGCTTCTCGCCGTTAGAAACGCGGCCGCTCGAGCCTTCTACGAAAGCGAGGCATTGCGTGGCGGTTGGACGATTCGGCAGTTGGACCGCCAGATTCAGTCTCAATTCTATGAGCGCACAGCACTCTCTCGCGACAAGGCAACTCTGCTCCGCGGAGGTGCCCGCTCGTTTGCAACCGACACGATGACGCCCGACGAGGAGATCAAAAACCCTTATCTCCTGGAATTCCTGGGACTCAAGGACGAATATTCGGAGACTGAACTCGAGGAAGCCCTGATCGGGAAACTGCAGGCATTCCTACTGGAACTCGGGGGTGATTTCACTTTCGTCGGACGCCAGCATCGACTACGTGTCGGAGACGAGTGGTATCGGGTTGACTTGGTGTTCTTCCACCGACGGCTCCGATGTCTCGTCGTTATTGATCTCAAACTCGGCAAGCTCACGCACGCGGATGCGGGACAGATGCATCTATATTTGAATTACGCACGTGAGCATTGGACGCTCCCTGGTGAGAACCCGCCAGTCGGCTTGATACTTTGCGCCGAAAGGGATCACGCAGTGGCGAAGTACGCACTCGAAGGTCTCCCCAATAAAGTGCTCGCTGCAGAATACCGAACCGCGCTGCCCCGGGAGGGAGTCCTGGCGAAAGAAATCGAGAAGACCCAGCGGCAACTCGACGCACTGCGTCCAAGGGCCCGTGTAGTACGACAACGGAGCAAGAGGTAATTGGCTTGCATCAGGGGTTGTCGGCTTCTCAATGCACTCGCGTGCAACCGGCCATTCAGCGCGAACGAAGAGTGAACAGGCGCTAGTTCAAAGCGTGCAGGAACGCATCGACCTTTGTATCCCATAGTTTCGGCTCGCTCGCGACCCGATGACCAATGGAGAGGGAATGATCGGCGACAAACACATACTCTCCTGTTCCGCCGCCTTTGCGAAATTGTTCGAAGAATCGGCGGGTCGTGCTTTCCGAATAGTACGGATCACGAGAGGCGTAGATCCAGATCGTCGGCGCGTGTGCCCGAGTGCCCGCCGAGCGGAACCACTCGTCGGCGAGCGCCTGTCGCGCGCTGTTCTCTTCGGGAGGCCAATCCCCCGTGACCGAGAGCCAGCCGCCGACGAAGTTGATCACTCCTTTGCACAATTCGGGACGCTCGGCAGCCATGCGTAGCGAGAGGAACCCGCCGCGTGAAATGCCGGCGAACAGGAGCTTCGAGCCTCGCGGTACTTCCTGCCCCTCGATGATCTGATCGATGACTGCATTGGAATCGCGGATCGCTTCGGCGAGACCCGGCTCGGCTCGCGCACGATACTCGGCAAGCGAGCATTTCCCCGCGACGTATGCACATTCTTCGACAAACGTTCCCGTGGATTCGCCCAGACCGCGGCGCGTCGGTTGCACGACGGTGTAGCCCCGTCTCACCAGGAATTCGATCAGCTGCGGCGCCACGAATGGGATCGGCTCATGCGGGTCGAGCGCAATGCCGCCCAGAGAACCGTGACTCAAAAGGACGACTTCATGGCGATTCTGCGCAAGCGGACGCCAGATGTAGGTGGCGAGCGAAATAGACCCGTGGTCGTAAGCGTCGTTGACCGTCCGTGTGGCGAACTTGCGCTCGAATGTATACGCGACGCCATTGTCGAAAGCGCCTGGGTCTCGTCGCGCCTGCCCGACGGCACCGCCCCCGAGACCCAGCATCGTTGCAGCGAAAACACCGAGAAAGAGCATGCGCTCGTACGATCTCGCGATAGCCACTCTGTACCCCCGGGTTCGGCACAAGTAACGTCCGCTTTGTACCACGATTGGAGTTGCCGTTCTGCTAAATGAACGGTCACCTCATGCGCACCCGCGCCTTGCTACACGGGTCCAGGCGCGCGATCAGCGCGCCGCGAGGGACTCGATTGTTTCAGCACCGGCCGTGCACTGGAATCCCTGACTTCCGGTGAGCACCGCCTCACCTGAGACCGCCTCTCCAAACAAGGCTCCTTGCCCGCAATCACATCCCAGCACCTGCAAAACAGCCAACTGCGCCGCATTCTCCACCCCGTCGGCCACACTCAACCGGCCGAGGTTACGAATGAGCGACAGAGTCGCGCCGACGATGGCCAGGCCTGCATGCCCTGCCTGCAAGTCCCGTGTGAATGCCCGGTCGATCTTGACCGTGTCAAACGGAAACTCCCGCAGCACTGACAGCGAGCAATGACCGGCGCCAAAATCCCGCAGGGCGACCTTGACACCCTGGCTCTGCAACTCAGTGAGCAGCCGCCGGACATTCTCAGCATCGCGCATCACTTCCCGCTCTGATACCTCGATCTGCAGACATTGGGCCGGAAGCGCCGTCGCGCGCAGCGTGCCACATACCTGCTCAATGAAGCGGTCTATCCGTGCGAGCTCGGAATGCGAGATGCCCAAACTGATCTTCGCGGGCGCGCGTTCGAGGTCCTGCCGGCGCCATTGCGCCAGGGCCCGGCATGCCTCATCCAACATCCACGGACCAAGCGCAACCATCAGACCGGAATCCTCGGCAATCGGCATGAACTCGTGCGGCGCGATGGCCCCCAGGGTGGGATGATTCCATCGCAAGCTCGCTTCAACATAGCGGCGCCGGCCGGACTGCAGCTCAATCACCGGCTCGTACGCCAGATACAACTCGTTGGAACCGATGGCCCGCCGCAAAGAGGTCTCAATGGTGAGATGACGCGTCATGCGCTCGTGCATCGCCTCGCTGAACACCACCGAGCAGCCACGGCCGGCGCGTTTCGCCTCGTACATTGCGACATCCGCATTGCGAACCGCCTCTTCCGCACTGCCGCCACATTGGTCGCCGGTGACGATCCCAACACTGGCCATTGAATGCACTTCGTGCTCGAAGATGCTGTAACCGGGTGCGAGCACGTTGAGCAATCGCTCGGCCACCCGCACGGCATCGCCCGGTGCCCGCAGGTCATTGATCAAAATCAGGAACTCATCGCCACCAAAGCGACTGATGAGGTTGGTACTCACGTCATCCGTGCGCCGGTCCCCGACGCGCAGCGCAGCTTTCAGACGCCGCGCAATCTGACGCAGCAACTCATCCCCGGCCTCGTGGCCCAGGGTGTCGTTGATGACCTTGAAACGATCGAAATCAAAAAACAACACCGCGCAGCCCGACTGCTGCCCGCCGCGGACCCGCGCCAGCGCCGCCTCCAGGTGTTGCATGAAGACCGTTCGATTGGGTAAGCCGGTCAGCCGGTCCTCTTGAGCGGCCTTGATGAGAGCGGACTCCATTTCCTTGCGTGCGGAGACATCCATGACAATGCCGGCAATCAGTTGCGGCCGGCGCTCGCCGCGCGCCTGCAGCACCTTGCCGCGAGCGAGAATCCAGGTCCATTGGCCAAATGCGTGCTTGATGCGCAATTCCTGGGAGAAAAAGCTCCCCGAGCTGCGCAGGCTCTCCCCGATCACCCGCTTGAACGGACCATAGTCCTCGGGATGGATCAGAGTCCGCAGGCGCGCCAGATTGAGCTTTCCCATCTCACCCGCCGCGTACCCCAGCAACGCGTCGGTTCGATCACTGGTCGTCACGAGCCGACTGTGCGAATTCCATTCCCACGTCCCGACGTTGGTTCCTTCAATTACTTCCCTCAGGCGGCGGCGCTCCGTATCCAACACCTCCGCCGCACGTATCGCCGCCGAAGCACTCTCCAGAGCCGCCTCCGCATCGGCGAGGCCACGGCATCTGACACGGTAGAAAAGAACTCCAACCACCGCGATCAGAACACCGGCAGGTGCCAGCCCGAGCAAGGCGCGATTGCGATATCCGGCCAGACGGGAAGCAAACACACTCGCATCCACATCCAACCCAACTGCCCCTATGTCGCGTCCGTGCGAGTCCCGGATCGGCGCGAAGCCTGACATGAAGATGCCCCATTCGTCCGAACCGAGCTCCAGGTTGGCAGTTGCAACACCGCGTGTCTGCGTGTCGCCGAGTGCCTGCAGCATGGACTCGTTTCGATGTGGGTAAACCTCCCACACACCCGATTGCTCCGGTTGACCCGAGCGGGTCCGTGCGTGAGGGTCGGCGGCATCGAGAACGAAATGAATCGTGTCCCCCACCCGCGCAATGGTGTAGGCATAGTGAATTTTCGGCACCGCCTGGCACAAACGGCGCAATGGCGCGACTGCGCGAATGTAATCCGCATCGTTCAACTGCTCGGGCCTGCGGATCTGCTCGAGGAGCACCGGATCGATCGTCGTGGCGGCTTCTGCGGCAAGCTCGGTCAGGTAATCGCTGAAGTCCTGGTAGGCCGACTGGCGGGAGCTCAACCACAAGCCCAGGATCGCAGCCCCAACCACAATCAATACCAGTGCCGACAGGAGCATCGCTTCCCAACGCGCGCGCCGGCGTTGCCGTATGGCGACGCGCGACACCTCGCCGGGTGGAGGCTCAGACTCGAGGGATGGCTGTTGCTGCACTGCCAACAAAGTTACCTTGCACGGACGGTTGTCATATTTTCCCATTTATCAGGCGCGCCGCCGCTCGATTAAAGCTCTAAAGTAGGCAGATGTGATGATTTGGGAGGCTAGTCACATCCGAAATACACAGCGGCGTCGCTAACATCCGGAATATGCATCCCTCTCAGCCTGCAAACGGCCCCATCGGACACGCCGCCATACGTGAAGCGGCCGCCGCCCTGTGCATGGCTGAGGCGGGGACGAGCTCACCGGCGCGTCTGATCAGTCTGCTTTGCGACGAGCGTCTCAGCGGCGACGAGCTGGCCGCAAAGATCGAAGCGCATCCCGTGTTGTCCGCTCGGGTCCTCCAGGTTGCCAACTCCCCCTATTACGGTCAGGTCAGATCAGTCGGCACCATCAAGCGAGCCCTGCAACTGCTCGGCGTCAATGCCATCCGTGGCATCGCTGCGGCCGCGTTCATTGACCAGATGATTCCCCGTCGCATTGCCACCCTGCCGGATATCCCGTCGCTCCTGCGCCACAGCCTGGCGACTGCAATCGTGTGTGAGATGCTGGCCGCACGGATAGATCCTCTTCTGGCACCCAACGCATTCATTGCCGGTCTGATCCACAATCTGGGTACTGTCATCCAGGCGAGTCTCGATCCGGCGGGCTCGGCAGCGCTCATTGCCGCACGAGCCTCGGATCCTTGCGGACCCATTCGCGCCCTGGAACAACAACACTGTCAGCTTCATCATGAAGTCTGTGGTGCCGTGCTGTTCGATGCATGGCATCTTCCGGACTCTCTGGTCAATGTTGCATTGCACCATCACGGACCGGACGACGCGCCTGATCCCCACCGCCGGCTCGTCGGTCTCGTCTGGGTCGGTGCCAACGTGGCTCTCGCCTGCGCAAATACCTTCTCACTGGAGCCGGCCGTTGGCGCTCTCGACTACGCTAAAATTCTCGTGCTCGGTCTGCGGAAGGACCAGATCGATGCCGTTGCTGACGAATTACCCGAGCGGGTGGAGCTACTGAGCCGCGCTCTGACCTAACGTGACCGCAACCACTGCGTCAACTCCGCAGCCGGCATTGCCTTTGCAAACAGCCAGCCCTGCACCAGGGTGCAACCGCAGTCCTCGAGAACTGCCAACTCGGCGCGAGACTCCACACCCTCACCCACTGTCACCAAGCCGAGCTCGCTCGCCATCTCCACGGCCGAACGCAGAATCACCCGCTGAGAATCGCGCTCGTGCACGCCACGAACGAATGACCTGTCAATCTTGAGCTCGGTAAAGGGGATCTGGGCCAACTGTTGCATCGACGAGAACCCGGTGCCGTAATCATCCAGCGACAGACCAAAACCTCGCAGTCGAAGACGTGTTAGGACGCCGAGCGCCACTGCAGGATCACGCAGCAATGACGACTCGGTGACTTCGAGAATAATGCGTTCCGCGGGAACTCCATAACTCCCCTGCAGGCTCGCGATCTGCTGCACGAGCTCCGCGCGATCGAGCAACAGGGGAGAGATGTTCACGGCCACCGTGAGATCGAGACTCTCGGCTCTCCATGCGACCGACTGCAGCAGTGTTTGATTCAACACCTGCAGAGTCAGCTCGTGCACCAGGCCGCTTTGTTCGGCCAGTGGAATGAACCGATCCGGCGTGACCAGTCCCAATGTGGGATGCTCCCAGCGAACGAGCGCCTCGACACCGCGCACGATTCCGGTCGTGATCTCGACCTGGGGTTGGAAATGCACACGCAGCTCACGGCGGTCGAGAGCCGCACGAAGAGCATCCACGTCTATCAGAAGTGCCTGGGGAGCTTCCCGTCGAGCAGGCTTTTCGGGGTCCCACTTCGCTACTGCCGCCGCCAGCCCACTGCCCGTCAGCGGCTTCTGCACCGTATCCAGAATGCGCAGGCCCAACACGGAGCCCATGTGGCTGACCGACTGAATCAATGCTCGTTCGCGGGAAGAGGCAACGACAATGGGAATGTCGATACCGCGCTGTCGCAACTGCGCAAGCAGCTCCGGCCCATCCATCGTCGGCATTTCCAGGTCGATTATCAACAGGGCGGGCGCAGGATCCAGCGCTTCGAGCAAAGCCAGAGCTTCACTGCCGTTGCTGGCCTCATGGACGGTGGTAATCCCTATCTCCCGACACAGCCGTGCACCGTGCGCCCTTTGCACCGAACTATCATCGATGACCAGTACGGACTCGAAGCGACGCTCGTTGTTGGCAGTTATTGCCGTCATGCCTGTCAAATCGCTATGCCTGCAAACTGAAGAATAACGGAATTTTGTAGCCAGGCGGGATTGCGGCCCGGCAGAGCGTCATTCGCCGCAGTAAGGGTGGCGGACACAGCCATGCAAAGCATAAAAGCGCGCGGCACAACCTTTCGTGACACGAGTGGCCAAATAGACGGAAGTTGCGAGAGCTGGTTCAAGATTCTGGCCGACCTGCCCGCGCGATGCAGTGTGCTGCGCAAGACAATATTGCATCGCAAAGTGTGTTGGCACGCTTCAGGACGACCTAACGAAACTCGCAGTTTCGAAGTGACGCCTGTAGCACCGAAAATGATGCGTAGCCCGGACATTGGCGAGGAGAGCTGCATGAGCCTGCCGGCTCGATCGGCGATTGTGCAAAACGCCTACGTCGTGCGCGACCTGGATGAGGCCTGCACACGATTTCATCGGCTTTTCGGCATAGGCCCCTTCGTGGGCGGTTCCCAGTTCGAGCTCGCGAGCCATGTTTACAGGGGCCGGCCCGCGGATGCGGTGTCCCTGCGCGGCGTCTTCGTGCAGTCCGGCTCGCTGAATGTAGAGCTACTGCAGGTCTTGTCGCGTCCGCCTAGTGCCTTTCATGACATGTTTTCCTCGGGCGAGTCGGGCTTGCATCACTGCGCAGAATTCTGTGAGGACTATGAGCAGCGCAAGCATGATTGGATCGCTGCTGGTTATGCGGTCGCGAGCGAGTTCACGCTCAGCTGGGGTGCAAAAATCTGCTACATCGATGCGCGTTCCGTCTTAGGGCACATGATCGAGCTTTATACGGAAGACCCAGTGATCCGCCATATGTATCGACAGGCGCAGGAAGCACCGCTTCGCTGGAGCGGCTCACCCCTCATCATCCCTTGGCAGTGAATCAATGGGACGCACGCACCCGCTCGCCCTGGCTTCCGGCGTCATGCCCGAAGCAACACCTGTGCAGCTCGTTGAGGCCACCGCGAGTGCGGGTTTCGACTTCGGCGGCATGTGGATGGAGCCGGAGCAATGGACCGACGCGACCACGCACGCCGTCGCATCCGCGCTGAAGGAAACGGGTGTCAGGCTTCTCGACATCGAGGTCGTGTGGATCAAACCCGGGGCGCCCGATCCCAACCACTTGCGCATCGTCGATGTCGGCGCGGAGCTGGGGGCACGCAATGTCTTGTGTGTTTCGAGCGATCCGGACAGCGGCGCGACGCGCGACAAGCTGAGCATCCTCATGGAGCGCGGCGAGCGCAACGGTATCCGTGTGAACCTGGAGTTTGGTCTGTTCACGGAAGTGAAGACCATTCAGCAGGCGCGCGCACTTCTGGGGCAGATCGATGGGGCCGCCGCCGGGCTGCTCGTCGATTCGCTGCATTGGCAACGCTCGGGAGGCACGCTCGCGGATATCGAGTCAATTCCTGGAAGATGGCTCAGTTATGTCCAGCTCTGCGATGCGCCGGTCCCGGGCGCTGATCCGACAGATGCGGCGGCGATATTAACGGAAGCCATTGATGGGCGATTACCACTCGGGGAAGGGACGCTCCCGCTGCGCGAAATCATCGAGCGCCTGCCCGATGGGTTACCGATCGCAGTGGAAGAACGTTCGAAGTCCCTCCGCGACGCTTATCCGGACCTCAACGAGCGTGCTCGCGCCGTACTGCGCACGAGCAAGGCGTTCCTGGATCGACTGCAAAGATAGTAGGGCGATCAGACCGCCGACCCTGCGGAGCTCATCCGCTGTTGGAAGATCTCCTGCAAACGAGCCAGAAATGCACGGACGGCGGGGTTGGTGCGACGGCTTTCCGGCCAAAGAGCCGTGATGTTGTGCCGCTCGACAGCGAATTCCGACAGCACCGGGACCAGCTCGCCACGAGCCACATAGGCAGATGCTATGAAGCTCGCGCTGATACCAATACCGCCGCCGGCTGCGAGCGTCGCGACTACCGCATCGCTCGTGTCCACGACGATGCCAGACGGCGGCACGAGCTCGATTACTCGTTCACCGATCTGAAAAGGCCAGCGAAACGGTTGACCGGTGCTCTGGTAGCGCAGATTGACCGTGTCGTGCCCTTTTAGCTCGTCGGGATGCGACGGAGTGCCCCGCGACGCCAGATAGGCTGGCGATGCGAACGCGCAAAGCCGATGTGGCGCGAGCCGGCGCGACAAGAGCCGCGAGTCTGACAAGTCGCCGATTCGTACCGCGATGTCGATTCCTTGTTCGATGAGATCGACGATGTGATCGCTGAGCCGCAGATCGACCGTCACCTTGGGAAAGAGCTTGCGAAACGCCGGCAGCGCGGGCGCAATCACATGAATACCAACCGGCAGTGACGCGGCAATGCGCAGTGTGCCCGACGGCTCAGAGCGTGCGGTCAGCGCTGCCTGCTCTATCTCTTCCACATCGCGCAATAGTTTGAGCGCGCGGTCATGCAGCTCGCGGCCCTCCGGCGTGAATGTCAGGGAGCGGGTCGTGCGAGTGAACAGTGATACGCCCAGACTCTGCTCGAGCCGTTGCACGCTCTTGCTGACCGCGGAAGGCGAGATTGACAGCGAACGAGCAGCGGCGCTGTAGCTTCCCATCGATCCGGCGCGGGCGAATGCGATCAAGCCAGTCAATCTTTCCAGGGACACTTGTTCCTTCATGGAACTATAGAAGCGCCGAATGCCGGGATTATCAAGCTCTGGACATAAATATATAAAAGGAATCCGACACACCAGTGCAGTCCGTGGAGGGTTCCATGAGCAATACGATGAAGGCAGTGCGATTTCATTCATTCGGAGGCCCCGAAGTCCTCCAATACGAGGACGCGCCGCGGCCCGAGCTCGAGGCTGGCGAGGTGCTCGTGCGAGTTCACGCGGTCGGCCTGAATCCGCCCGACTGGTATCTGCGTGAGGGCTACAAGATGTTGCCTTCCGAGTGGCAGCCGCGGGTTTCATTTCCTGCGATACCTGGGACAGACATCTCCGGCGTGGTCGAAGCCGTGGCCCCGGACGTCGCAGACTTCGCGGTTGGTGAAGAAGTCTACTCAATGGTCCGCTTTCCCAGCGGACTTGCGGGAAACAGCAAAGGCTATGCCGAGTATGTCAGCGTTCCGGCGTCGGAGCTGGCATCCAAGCCGGCGGGCATCGATCACGTGCACGCCGCCGGAGCTCCAATGTCTTTGCTGACTGCATGGCAGTTCATGATCGAGCTGGGCCACGACGAACCAAACCCCCTGCAGAGAGGCCGCCATGTTCCTGTCCCGCTCGAAGGCAAGACCGTTCTGGTAAACGGTGCTGCGGGAGGCGTCGGTCACTTCGCGGTGCAACTGGCGACTTGGAAGGGCGCGCACGTCATCGCCGTGGCGTCAGGCAAGCACGAGGCCCTTCTGCGCGATCTGGGTGCCGACGAGATCATCGACTACACCCAGAACGCTCCAGAGGATGTGGTCCGTGACGTCGACCTCGTCATCGACGCGGTCGGTGGCCCGGGCACAGGGCGCTTCCTTCGCACTTTGAAGCGCGGCGGCGCGCTGTTCCCAATCTTTCCATTGGGCTTCTCCGGGGCCGAAGAGGCCGAGCGTCTGGGTATGACGGTTTCGACTACCCAGGTTCGCTCGAGCGGTGCGCAGTTGGAGGAAGTCGGGCGCTTGCTCGATGACGGGACCCTCCGTGTTCTCATCGACAGCACCTTCCCGCTCTCCGAAGCTCGTCAGTCCCATGTGCGCGCCGCGAAGGGACACATCCAGGGGAAAATCATCCTCACCGTGTGACACCGGCAGAGCGGCCATTCACGATGAAGCTGCGTAACGCACTGCCGATCTCGGCTGGCGCGTCCTCCTGGACATAGTGAATTCCTTTCACAGTGACCTCCTGTTGGTTTGGCCACCGGCGGCAAAACTCGCGGGCGGCACCCACCAGAATTGCGCCGGGCTCGGCATTGATGAAAAGCTTTGGAATCGGCGAGCCCGTAAGCCAGGCACCATACTGCTCGACGATGGCGGCCACATCCGCGGGCTCACCCTCGATGGGCAGCTCGCGCGGCCAGACGAGTGTCGGCATGCGCGCCTCCCGCTTCCGGAACGGCATCCGGTACGCTTCCATCTCAGCCTCACTCAATTTCCGGATGACGCTCTTGGGTAACACGGTTTCGATGAAGAAATTCTCATCGAGCACGAGCCGTTCGCCTTCCTCGGAACGCAACGCACGGAAGAATTTGTCGCGCCCCTGTGGGAAATCCTGCCAACGACGGGACGCAACAATCGACTCCATATAGGCGATGGCGCGAATCTGCTCAGGGTGCCGGAAGGCCCGATAAAATCCCAGCGCAGAGCCCCAGTCATGCAACACCAACGTCACGTTGGCCACGAGCCCGAGCGTCTCGAACCAGGCATCGAGGTAACGTGCGTGATCGAGGAAGCGGTAGGCGCCTCCGGGGGAGGGGCCGGATTGTCCCATCCCCACGAGGTCCGGAGCGAGGCAGCGTCCCAGTCCACTTACATATGGAATGATGTTGCGCCAAAGATAAGCCGAGGTCGGATTGCCGTGCAGAAAGACGATGGGATCACCCTGCCCCACGTCCACGTAACTGATCTCACTGTCCAGCACTTCGACCCGTCGCCGGGGAAGTTGGTCGATCGCACTGATTGTCGTACTCATCGCAGTATGCCCCTGTTCCACTGACTTCATGGTCAGGGTAAGCCCTACCCGCCCGAGCGGGAATTCGCTAACCTCGCGCAATGGCTGATCGTTTTCGCACAGGGCGGATCAACTGGGAGGATCTGCGTTTCTTCGCGGCTTTGGCACGCCATGGCAGCCTGTCAGCTACCGCACGGGCACTGCGAGTCAACCATGCCACTGTCGCACGAAGAATCGGAGCGCTCGAGCGTGCGCTGCGGGTCGAGCTCTTCGAGCGACTGCCGACCGGCTACGAGCTCACCGAGATCGGACGCAGTGCGCTGCAGGCCGCAGAGGCAATGGAGAGTGCCGCGAGCGGATTTTTGCGCTTCAAACCGGAAGGATCGGTGACGGGGCTGGTTCGAATCACGGCAACACCCAGCCTCGCTGAAACGTTTCTCATTCCACGGCTGGCCGCTTTACAGCAGCAGCATCCGCTGCTCGACCTCGAGATCACCGCCGAGCGCCGGGCGCTGAGCCTGCGGCGCTATCAATCGGACATCGCGCTGCGCTTCGGCCGGCCCGACCGAGGTGAAATCATAGGGCGTCGCATTGCCGATCTGGCCTATCGGTTCTATGCAACACCTGCCTGGCGTGGCCGGCTGGCGCGAGGCGCGGCCCCGCGTTTCATTGGTTTCGACGAGGCGGGCACTGACTTTCCGGAAGCCGTGTGGTTGGCACAGCAGTTTGAAGATGCAAAGTTCGCGCTACGCTGTAATAACCAGACAGGTCAGATTGCAGCCGCACGGGCCGGATTCGGTATCGCGCTGTTGCCGCACTTTCTGGCAGCCGGCGATCCCGCACTGGTGGAGCTGAATTTATTCAAAGCTCCGCCGACGCGCGAGCTGTGGCTTTTAACCCGACGTGACGTGCAAACGAACCAACGCATCCGCGTGGTGTCTCAGTTTCTGCTCGACCTCGTACAGCGCGAGCGAGCGCTGTTTGAGGGAAGTGCCGGCTGAGTAAATAGGGATAGCAACTTCTCGGGGATCAATCCGGAGAGCATGGATGAGAAGCGCAACGAGGCCTGTGGCTTGGATCGTCATTGTTACCTTGATTGCGTGGCCGGCCAGCAGCCATGATGGCGATGTTGGTTTGCCGAACTACGTCGGAGGATGGATGGCGCACGGCCACCCCGGCTATCACGGGTATGGTTGGTATCGACGCACTGTGACGGTGCCGGCCGGAAACCGTGCGTGGGATGTTCTCGGACCGACCGCGGTCGACCACGGCTACGAGGTGTACTGGAACGGCTTGCGACTGGGCGGATCGGGCCGGCTTGGCGCATCCCCCAGAGTCGTCGGCACGCGGCCGAGGATTTTCGCGCTGCCCGCCGATGCGGCCGGTACCCGCGCGGTGCTCGCCATCCGCGTGTTCATGCAACCGGGCTACGGTTCAAGCGACAATGGTGGCGGCATCCACGTCGCGCCGACGATTGCGCCGCGCCCGGAGAGTCAAGCGCTATACCGCGTACAATGGTGGCGTACGATCGCGGGCTATATCGTCGAGGTGATCGAGCCGCTCGCCATGTTCGCCCTCGTTGGTTTGGCGCTTGCGGTTCGGCCGCGCAGCAGCCGCCCGGGCTTCATCGGGTTTGCCTGCCTCGCACTCGTCCTTTGGGCGCTGAAGCGCCTCGACAATGCGATTGTCGCGTGGACTGATCTGTTGAGTCTGCCCACCTACGTTTGGTTGACAAAAGTACTCTGGACGCCCCTCAGCCTCGCTGCCTGGACCCTCGCCTGGAATCGTTGGTGCCTGCGCCCCGCGCGGGCGATCGAAGGCGCAACCCTGGTGCTCGACGCCGTAGGGGTCGCAGGTGGTGCGATGAATGTCGTCTCAGAACGTCCCCATGATGTTAACAAACGGCCCACGGCTTCGATATGACAGGTCCGTGAGATCGTCCGAATAGTCGGTGCAGTTGTAGCCCACGCCCAGCTTTACGTTTTTGCTCATGTGCCGGTACAAAGCCACGAGCAACCCGGAACGGCGGTCCTGGGCTTCGAACACCGTGAGTCGTCGCCCTTCGATCATGACATCCCACTTGCGGACAACATGCAAATCACCGCGCAGGATAATGAGATCTGCCCGGCTCGAGAGCCAAGGTCCACCCACACGCGTGTCCTGCAGCTCCCCGTAGCGCTGAGCATACTTTCCTCCCAGCGACAGCCAGGGCACGAGGTCGTAGATCGAGTCGAGCGATATCACGTGACTACGCTCTGCGTAGTCCAACGTGTTATCAGTGAGCCCTACCTGTCCGGGCGAAGGCAGCGAGTAGAAGTACCGATATTGAAGCAGTGTATTCCAGCGATCATTGGCGACGGGACGGAAGGCACCGCCGAATGAGGCGTCGACGAAATTGCCGTCGTAGAAATTGCCCTGGCTCGCGCGGCTGGTGGAGAAGTTGGTTTTGGCCATGAGCCGCCAATCCGGCGAGACTTGGTATGAGCCGGCATTGCGCGACAGCCACGTGTCGCGCTCCCCGGCGGTGCCATTCTCGTGGCGGAATTCCAGGCTCGATGCGAAGCGGATCGCCTTCTCCTTATAGCCGGTACTCACGCTCACCGCATGGCGGGTCAGGTCCCCGGCCAATGGATCGCTGATCGTGCCCGTCTCCCATTTCACGCCGTAGTTCCAGCGATCGTTGGGCGCCAGATCAACACCAAAGGCGTTGGTCGCACTATCAGGGCCTGCGCCATGACCATCCCGCGCTTCGTCATAGACACTCACCTGGTCGCTCAACTTGACGCGGCTACCGACGACGGTGTTGTTGAACCGTCCTCGATAAGTGGAGTCATCGCGCTCGGTGACAATGGAGTGGGCTAAATAAACGTTTGACCGATCATCGATGCGATAATCCCCGGTCAGTTGCCCGCCGAACCCTCCACTGCCTTCCGAAATCTCGCTGCCAAGACGGAAATGATCGTTGATCTGCTTCTGTGCGCCTACGCCGATGCGGTCGTTTGCCTCCCGGTCACCGCTACGGTCGAGAGTGTCCTGAACGTATGTATATGCCTGCCACGAGGCAGGACGTGCAGCGACGTCTGCTGCGGTCTGCGCCGGGACGCTGGCATGCGTAACATCGTAAGTGTTAGCCCCTGGTTGCATTGAGGCTGCAGACAGGGGTCCGCTCGCGAAGGTTGCCGTCGGCGCCGCTGCACGTGCCGACGCGGCTGCACTGCCGGAGATCGCCGCGGTCGCCGGAGATGGTTTCAGCGCTGGAGATTGCTTTTCTGGGGACTTCGGGTCTGTCTTGGGCGCCGGAGGTTTGTAATCGAAACGCACAATCGCGTCGGTGCGAGCGCCGTTCTCGGAAAGCAACGTACTCGCATTCGCGACATCATTGTGCCGATCGTCATAGCGTGCCCCAACACTGGCGCCCCATGAGTTGCTGATCTGATAGTGGACCGCGGCTTCCTCGCCATCGATGCGATCAGTCGCGGAGCTCTTATCGTCGGCTTTCACATCGATAGATGTGCGCGCGTTGAGTGGAACACTGAATGCCGCCCCCTGCTGCTTGATGGCATCAGTGGCAGCCAGAGCACCGGCGCCGGAGAAACCCGCCTGCCGATCCTGCCAGTAGACACTGCCGCGGCCCCGCGCGGACTGCCAGATTTCCGACAGATCAATTGCGCCGTGCACCCTTCCAGCATTGGCACGCGCATCCGGTGTCGTGGTCTGGTTGAATCCAAAACCGCCATCAATCGAGCTGAGTTGCGACCCGCTGCCGTCGGAACGGGCGACCTCCAGGTCCAGGTAGGTTGCAGGCTTGTAACGCAAGGTCGCATCCAGGCCGCCCACCATCTGGCGATCGATGCCCTCCCCTTGGCGATAACCGCTCAGCCCCACGCGCACAAAATCATTGAGCCACGTGCTGTTGCGAGCTCCGTAGACATTGCTCTGTGCGGTGTTGAGGCCCGGGGAGTATTCATATGTGGCGACCAGGTAGGCGGGATTGCCGCTCAGGCTGCCTATCTGGATGAGCCCACTTCCATCGGCAACCGATGACAGAGGCGCGCGCAACAGGATGGTTCCCTGCAGATAATTGAGGTCGTAATCGAGCCCTGGAATGAGCTGGGTCCGTTGCAACGGAATGGAAGAAGTCTGGTCGCGGATTTCAATCCACAACCGTTCCGAGCCGCGGGTGATGTCCTGACGATGTAGGTAATAGAGAGAGCCGCCCGTACCGCGAAACTCTTCGCGTGAGTCCAGGGTTCCCGGTTCCGCGCCAAACGCATCCGTAGTCGAACGGCGCTCACCGAAGGAAGTTGCACTATCACTCTTCAGTAACAGGTCGCCGCCGTAAAGGCTGCGGCTGAACTGGTTCAATTCGAGCCCGTTCCAGGCGGTCTGAAAATTACCCCAGGTTGCACGCGAGTCATTGTGCTCGACGCGCGCGTAGACCTGGCCGTTGGTCGGCGCGTCCCATTCGCTGGTGCTGTCGTCGCCGTAGACTGGATAAGCCTTGTCAGCATCAATCCGCTCCAGCAGGAAGCGCGGATCCTTGGATGCAACATTGGTAAACAACTTCTCGATAGGCCGCTCCGTCGTATCGACGCTCAACGTAACCAGATAGTCGTCATGTACTTTGCCCTTGGCATAAAAGGCGCCCCGGCCGTCGACCTCTGTGGCCTTCCCATAGCGATCGGTATCCCCAGTAACGAGCTCTGCCGGTCCCGTGGTGTGATTGGGCGAGACTGTCAGTTCACCGAGCGCGACGTAGAACCAGCTGTCCGGCGTGATTGTCAGATTGCGTGCATATTCGGTATGACCCCCATCCGGAGTGTCTATATCGACATTGACCGTATGTGTCCCGGCGGGTAAAAGCTGGCGCACGACGAAGCGTCCCTGATCATCTACAGGTGCGATGGTCCCGAGGGCACGTACAACTTCGCCCTTTGCGGCATTACGGCCGCTCACGGTGACGCTGCCGCCATTCACGGTGATGTTACGAATTCGTAGAGTGTTTTGTCCGTAACCGGTAAGACGCTCGCGCGCGGGGGTGCTTTCATCCCCGATCGGCCGCGGATGGTCGAGAACGGTCAGCGGCTTGAGGGCCGTTTCATCGAAACGCCCGTGCTCGTCGTACACCCGCAGCGTGTAGACCGAAGTTGCGGGTAGGCGCGCATCCGCAGTTAGCTGGAGCGTCGCGCCAATCGTAACAGGCAGAACCAGGAATGGACGTTCGCGCGAATCCTGCCCCACCGTAAAGAAACGAATCTCTGCTTTTCGAATCCAATGCACGTAGTTGCTGTACGTCGCAAACTCAACTACCTCGTCGCGCGCCACGCCATTCGGCCAGGCAGTCACGTTCAGGGCGGGATCGGTCTTCAGTGGATCGAACTGAATCTGGATGTCATTGCGATTGGCCGCGACATCCACGCACCGCTGGTGATCGGCCTCGTTGAGTTGGTCAGCCCGCGTCTCAGGCTGGCCGTCGATTGTAATTCGCAGGGGCGCAGCCGACGCGGTTTCCTGGCTCGCACAGAGATCCATCATCCGGTTTGCCGGTGCGGGAACCGCCGTAGTTGTAGTCTGGTCGTACCAAAGCTTCAACTCGACACGGCGGTTCTTTGCCATGCCGGCAGGGGTATTGTTGTCGGCTACCGGCTTGCCATCCCCCTCTCCGCGGATCGTAAACGCCTCGGCAGGCAATCCGAGCCGCCCACGCAAGTACTGTGCAACCTGGAACGCACGCGCTTCAGACAACCCCTGGTTGTCATGGTAGATCGACCTGGCGTGAGCGCTCAGATGTTGATTGTCGGCGTGGCCGGTAATGAGGAACCGTAGCCCGGTCTTGCCACGGACGCTGTCCGCTATTCGATCCAACTGCGCGTGAAACGCTGGCAGTAACTCGTCGCGCCCGGATTCGAACAGCGCTCCGAGGTCCGCGTCCGAAAGCGTCTCGGTACGTGCCGCCTGCTGCGACGGCAGCGATGCCGCCGAATCGAGCATCGCTTTGAGATCACGCTGCGCTACATGTGACGGACCTGACAATCCATCGAGCGATGTCTTGAATTCGCCGTTCTCGCCCGGAGCTGCCGTGAAAGTCGCGCTGTCATCAGCGACCTGGCCGCGCAGGCCGTCACTCGCCAAAGCAATCGCCATCTGGAGAAGGCTCGCCGTCAGCAACGACAGCACGTACATGTGCTTGTTCATCGGCGCGGCTCCGTCTCGTCTTCGACCTGGAGCTGATAGCAACAGTGCAGCTTCTCCCACTGCTGCCTGATCTGCTCAATGAGTGCGCGCTTACGACGTGCTACGAGCTTGCGATCCGAAGCTCCCGGCGCATAGGCAATGCGCACCACGGAAGGCCGATCTCGCAAAGACTGCGGCAACTGCGCAACCCGCGCCTCCCATTCGGGCTTCAGCCGAATGTCTTGCGCCTGGTACGCCGCGTCGCTCACTTCAATACGGACGACGCGGTGGATCGTGGCGCCGAAGTTGAGCTTGCTCATCTTGCCGCCCGTGATCCTCACGTCACGCGGATTTTCGGTGGTGACGCGGTAGCCCGAAGGCAGTGTCCTTTCATCGAGCTTCATGACGAAATTCGAGCCACGGTACGCATTCGGAATGGCGGCACAGGCGACATGGAAGCGCCCTTCCGAATCCGTCGTGACCAGAATGCCGTTGGTGGTGGCCAGGCGAACGTTGGGAATGCCGGGTTCGCCGGAATCCTGATAGCCGTTCACGTTCTTATCGTCGAATACCTTGCCGATGATATCGGCGCAGTCGAATACGGGGTCTGGAACCACGCGCACAGCTGCTGTGGCAACGTTAGATATCGCCGCACCGATCAGGTTGTTGATTGCGAACGCTTGGTTGACGTACTGCGCCTCGCCGACGCCGGCGCCCACGACCAGGACCAGCTTGTAGGTGCGCCGCTCCTTTGCCGCAAAGGTCTGATTGACCCAGGTGAGCTGCCGCCCGAGTCTTTGCGGCTCGAACGCAATCCCGTTGACCGAGGCAGATCCCGCGCGATAGGCGAAGCCAGGCGGAATCAGATCACGCAGGTCGACATTGGTCAGGGTCGCATTGAGTGTGTTCGTAGCCGTGATGGTGTAAGGCACGAGGTCGCCCACACTGACATTCACCATCGGTGTCGTCTTTGTGACGACCAGTGCGCCGCCGAGAATCGGATCGATTGGAATGTTGTTGTCGACTACGACCGCCGATGCTGGCGACAACAGCAGTCCGTAGAAATACTGCGTTGTATTCGCGGTGGCAGCCAACGAGGCCGAGCTGGCCGGACAGGCGCCACTTACGTTTGGAACCGTCGCCGCGGGCGCAGATGTCGACGCCTGGACAACTGCAGGCGCAGGGATCGGCCCCACCGTTAGAGAGCCGGCGCAAGCCGGAATGAGAACGGACTCTCCGGGCGTGTAGCGGCCAGGCGGCGGTGTGACCTGTAGCGTGTAGGTGCCAGCCGGTGCGTTGCCGAGCAGGATGAACTGATAGAAACCCTGAGCACCGGTGACCTGCTGCAGGTTGGAGGTTCCGCCGAGAAGCTGGGAGGTCGCATCAAATCCCGGAGGACCCACGAGCGTCACTGTCGCTCCGGCAATCGGTTGCCGGCTCACGGAATCGTAGACCACGCCCATCGGATCGACCGGCAGACTCTGCTGCACAATACGCGCACCAGGAGCCAGGGTTATTCCGAATAACGTGCCACCACGGGGGTCGGCGCCGCCCGGGTTGTTGGGACCCACGACTCCGGGGGAAATCGGGAGTCCGCTCTCGTTCGCGACAGGCGTACCGAACACCACGCGGCTTACAGGCTCGCGAAAGCGGATCTCGTAGCCGCTTCCTGGTGTTACGTTGTCGAATTCGTAACGGCCATTCGTATCCGTTGTTACGCTCTGCAGGAGCAACGAACCCTGATAGAGCTCCGCGATCCAGTTGGAAAGCAGATCCTCCGTGCTCTCGCGCGTGCGATTGTGATTGGCATCGCGCCAGACCGTGCCACTGAGAGCACCGGCCGCTCCGTGCTCCGCAAAAAGGTAATTGACCGCGTCAACAGCTGCTCCCAGGGGAATCGCGCTGATGAGATTGGTGTTAGCGACTCCGCCCGCCGTGCCCACAGTTTCACCGCTGGGGGTGTAGTCGGGTGGTTGAGTTTCAGCTATGGAGTAAGTACCACCGACGACATCCTTGAACGAGTAGCTGCCGTCCTGAGCCGTCGTCGTGGTCTTGCTTACGGGATTCCCGCGTGCATCGGTACCGCTCAACTGCAGCGATACACCCGCGACTCCTGGCTCCTCCGGGTCTCGTTTGTTGTTGCTGTTCGCGTCCGTGTACACAGCGCCTGACAGGCTTCCGGCCGTATCGCCGAAATTGATTACCGGCGGTGCACCGCCCGCAGTCAGGTCGACAGCGACGGTGTCAGACGTTGAGCTGCCGTAACCGACAGGCTGCGTTTCGACTACGCTGTAGTGACCGGCCGGGATATTCGAGAAATCGTAGCTGCCGTCGGCGACGGTAACGGTGGTAGCCACTACCGCGTTGCTGCTATCGCGGAGCGTTACGCTGACGGCGCCGATACCGGCTTCGCCTGCCTCCAGCGTACCGTTGCGATTGCTGTCCAGCCAAACGTGCCCGGTGATCGATTGACCGCGTTCGCCGTAGAGATAGCCGGTTGCCGCATTGCCGGGCAGCAGATTGATGTTGCTGAAGGTATCGGCGGCGGCCAGTGTGCCGCCTGCGGTTCCGACCGCGTTCGTGCCTTGAGCATAGGTTGTTGGCTGGCTTTCAGTCAGGGCGTATGCACCGCTCAACAGATCGCTGAACGAGAAGTCACCTGTCGCATTGGTCACGGTGGCCCGCGAGACCGGCGTTCCTCTTGCATCAGTGCCGGTCAGGGTGACTGGCACGCCTGCGATGGCAGGCTCGCCCGGGTCGTGCTTACCGTTATTATTCGTGTCCGCGTAAACCTGGCCGGCAAGACTCGAAGTGATCTCCGCAAAGTTGGCTGTTGCGGATGCTCCCGCAGCGACCGTAGCCGAAACCGAATCGGGGCTGCCCAGGCTGCTCCCGTAGCCGATGGGTTGTGTCTCCACGACCGTGTAGTTGCCCGAGGGCAATCCCGCGAAGCTGTACGTGCCGTCGGCAGCGGTCGTCGTCGTGCCTACAGTTGCATTCGAAGAGTTTTTGAGCGTCAGGATGACACCTGAAATCCCAGGATCTCCTGCGTCGCGGACGTTATTTCCGTTGACGTCTTTGAATACGGTGCCAGCTACCGTCGTACCACGCTCGCCGAAGGTGTAGCCGGTCGCATCAGTATTCACGGCGAGATGAATGGCGCTGATGAGATCGTTTCCGGCGCTGCCACCGGCAGTGCCGGCAGCATCCAATCCGTCTGCAAAGGCTGCGGGCTGAACCGTTTCGGCGACCGAGTACCCGGCCGCATTCGGCGTTAGTAGATCGATGAACAGGAAGTTACCGCTCGCGTCGCTCGTCGCAACACGGTTCACGGACTGTCCGGCCGCGTCAGTGCCGCTGATCGTGACCGACACACCATTGATACCCGACTCGCCCGGGTCACGAATTCCGTTGCCATTCAGATCGACGTAAACCGAGCCGGCCAACGTCGAGAGCGTGTCGGCAAACTGCGCGGTCGCGGCTCCTCCAGCAGGCACTACTACCGCGACCGTATCGGGCGAGCTGGCCGAGGAGCCGTAACCGGTGGGCTGTGTTTCAACAACAAAGTAGTTACCCGCCGCAACGCCGGCGAATAGATAACTCCCATCCGCTGCAGTGGTAGTCGTCGCTACGACCGAGTGGGCCGAGTTCTGCAGTGTGACAGTAACGGCGGCAATGCCCTGGTCGCCGGGCAGCTGAGTGCCATCCCGGTTCGAGTCGCGAAACACGGTACCGGTGACGGCAGATCCGGTCTCGGCAAAGTTGTAACCGGTCGCCTGTGTCCCCGCGGGCAGCGCAATTGCGCTGTAGATATCAGTACCAACTGTTCCGCCCACATTGCCGGAACCCAGAACGTCGAGCCCTTCGCCAAATGCGGCGGGCTGCGTTTCCTTGATGACGTAAGTGCCAGCCAGCAGGTTGCTGAAGGAATAGGTGCCGGACGCACTGGTAGTGGTAATGGTAGGACCTACAGTGACCCCATTTGTGTCCGTACCCGTAAGAGTGACCGTCACTCCGGGAAGTCCGACCTCACCGCTGTCCTGCACTCCGTTGTTGTTGCCATCGAGGAAGACGGTTCCCGCGAACGAGCCAGCGCTCTCGCCAAAATTGACCGTGGCGGGTGTTCCCGCGGTCAGCGCCAGCGCCACACTGTTGGTCGCGTTCTCCGGACCGCTCTGATAACCGGTGGGCTGAGTCTCCACAACGGTGTAGCTGCTGGCGGGCTGCGGTGGGAAGCTATAGGTGCCATCGGCAGCCGTAGTGGTGGTCGCAATGACGGTGCTGGTCGAGTCCTCCAGAGTCACAGTAACTGCGGCGAGGCCAACGTCACCGGAGTCCTTGGCGCCGTTGCGATTCGCATCGCGATACACCGTTCCGGAGATAACGGTACCGAGCTCGGCGAAACGATACCCGGTCGCCACTGTGCCGGCAGCCAGCGCTATGGCGGAGACCTTGTTAGCAGCCTGAGTGGGCGTACCTCCTGCCGTGCCTGCTGTGATCTGCCCGTTGGCATAGGCGGTTGGCTGAGTCTCGGTGAGGATGTAGCCGGTTGCATTCGGCGCAACCAGGTCGTTGAAAGCGAAATTGCCGCTCGCGTCACTGGCCACAGACAGGCTGACAGAACCGCCCGCGGCCGTAGTTCCCGTGAGCGTGAATGTCACTCCCGCAACAGGTGAATCAGTGCCGTCGTTCGCACCGTTACTGTTGCGGTCAAAAAACACCGATCCCGTGACCGCCCCGGTGGTGTCGCCAAAGTTGTTACCGGTGCTGGCGCCGTTGGCAGAGATCGTAATGGAGCCGATTGCCAGCGGCGTGCTGCTGCCGAAGCCTGCCGGCAGAGTCTGCGTGACCGTGTAAGTTCCGGCTGGCAGCGCATTGAAGACGTAATTTCCGCTGCTGTCGGTGGTCGTTGTCCGGGTAGCCGGGCCGCTCAAGTTGAGGGTAGCGCCCACAATGGGCCCTTCGCCGCCATCCAGGGCACCGTTGCGATTTGCGTCGCGCCAGACCAGACCGCTGATGGAGCCCCCCAACTCCGCGAAGTTGTAACCGGCGCCATCCACATTGCCGACCGCGATCCCGCTGAATTGATCGTTGACGGCATTTGACCCACCGGTCGGCGTGCCAACCGTATCAATGCCATCGGCGTACGCTGCCGGCTGAGTTTCCGCAATCTGATAGCTGCCCGGCAGGACGTTGGAAAAGCTGTATGCACCGGCAGAATTGGTTGTGGTGGTGGCGTTCACTCCTGCGCCACGAGCATCGGTTCCAGTGAGAGTGACTGTTACGCCAGAGATGCCGGGATCGCTGGCATCCTTTGCCCCGTTATTGTTGATGTCGGCAAAGACAGTGCCACTCAGTTTGTTGTTTCTGAGCTCGCCGAAGTTGTAACCGGTAGCGACCTGATCCTTGTCCAGCACTATCCCCGTGATCGTGTTGCTGCCGACCGTGGCGGACACTGTACCGCCGGGCGCGGTACCGCTCGAGGCCGTGCCGGCCGTTTCGAGACCATCCGCATAGGCCGATGGCTGGGTCTGCGTGATGGTGTAACCCGTCGAATTCGCTTGCTCGAGGCTGTCAAAGAGATAGTTTCCGCTCGAGTCGCTGGTCACCGGGGCGTGGGTCACGGTGTTACCGAAGACGTCAGTACCGCTGATTGAGAGGGTCACACCGGCGATTCCTGACTCGCCGCCGTCGATTGCTCCGTTGTTGTTATTGTCGGCGTAGATCCTGCCTGCAATGCTCGACTTCACCAAGCTGACCGAACCGGTCGCCGAGTTGTTGCCGCTCACGAGATCGACGCTGAAAGTGGATACCGAAGCGGTGTTCGAGTAGACCGGCGGAACAGGCGGTAGCCCCGAAGGCTGGGGGATGACGGCGTCGACGGTCACCGTGACAGAACCGGCCGCCGCTATGTCACCGAGGCTGCAGGTGAGATTGTTGAGATTACTGGCTGTGCAGCTACCACCGCCGGAGCTGATGCTGTAGACCGGCGGAAGCTGAGAAAGCGCCATGTTGGCCGGAAAATTGTCGGTCAGAGTGGACTGGTAGGCCGTACCGGGACCGTTGTTGGTCACTACCATCTGCCACTGGAACGTCTGCCCGTACTGAAGGGGCGGCGAGCTGATGACCGCGGACTTGCTCGTCAAGGCCAGATCCGCCTTGGCGCGCACCGCGGTAGGCTCCGACGCAGAATTGTTCGCGCTGTTCGAATCGGCTTCGTTCGAGCTGACAGTCACGGTGTTCACGTAACTGTTGCCGGCCGCCGGCGGATTCGTATTGATCTGGTAACGCAGATAGCGGGTAGACGAGGCATTCGCCTCGAGATCCCCGATGCTGCAGTTGACCACCTGGGGGGTGGGGCCGACTGCAGTTGCCGAGCCGGAGACGGCGCACACGGGCGTTCCGGTGCACGAATATTCATCGGTCGAATCACAAAGAAACGTGACTGAATTGCCCGAGGGCGCAAGATACGAGTTCTGGAATGTGACTGCGGTGGCCGCCGAAGGCCCGCCATTCGTGACCTTCGTGGCGTACGTGACCAGGTTGTTGCTCGTCGTGACGCCGTCGTAGCCCAGCGGATCGGCGTTGACCCCCACAAAGCTCGGGACATCCGAAATGTTGGCTATGAGGTCGACCTGGGCGGCCGTTATGGTCAGCGAGGCACTCTTGCTGTCGTTGCTGGGATCCGAGTCAGCGGTTGTTGTTGCAACTGTGGCCGTATTGGCCAGCAATCGTGGAGATGGTGGCGTGGCCATCCACGTAGGACGTGCGGTAAAGGTCAAAGTCTCGACTTCGTTTGCGGCGAGTGTGCCCACCGTGCATGAAATCAGGTTGCTGCCGGCATTGAAGCTGCACGAGCCCTTACTCGAAGTCAGAGTGCCGATCGTGTAGCCAGCGTCTCCTCCTGTCGGATTGAATTGATCCGTCAAAGTGACGTTTTGCGCGCTCGACGGTCCCGCGTTTCCATACGTGATGACGTAGGTGGTGTCGACGCCAGCGCGCACCGGATTCGGTGAAACGGTCTTTGCCTGCAGTTGAACGTCCGCCACGGGATCGACGGTCGTATTGACCTGCGATGAGTTATTCGACCGATCCGGATCGCCTATGGTTGTAGAGTTGATCGTCGCCGTGTTCGTGAATGCGCCGTCCGCATAGGGCGCTTCACTGTGATGGTAACGGCCGCCGTTTCTGCGCTGTCTGCGGGAGCGCCGGTGGCAAAGAGCAGCGTCGGGTAGTTACAGGTGACGGTGGCGCCGCTCACGGCACAGGTGCCAGTGGACCCTTTGCTCCCACTGCCTGCGACTGCCGAGATGATCGTGCCGCCTGCAAGCGCGGTCTGCATCGGTATGACGTCCGTCACGACGACGTTTGCCGAGTCTTGCGGGCCGTTGTTGCTGATTGTGAGGGTATATACGAGCGTCGCATCCGTGGTCGCGACGGTGGCCAGGTCTTGGGTCTTGACGATCCGGAGATCGGCTCGTGCCGCGGTGGAGCTCGACGCGGCGGATGTACAGTTGTTGGTGCTGTTCGGATCAGAGAGAGTTGCGCTGGTTAGACCCACGCATCCCTGGTTTGTAAGCGACGCTGCCCCGGTAGCCGTCGTAATCAAGCTGACGGTAGGGGTCGTCGCACCGACCGCAAGCGGTCCCGGCAAGGTACAGGTGAAAACCGGCGCGCTGTAAGAGCACGTCCAGCCGTTGTTCGAGAAGGTGGGGCTACCCGAGTATGTTTCACCAGCGGGCAGGGTGTCCGTGATGGTTATTGTGTCGCCGCCGCCGACCGCACGCGGACCGTTATTGGTAGCCCGCAGTACGGACGTCAAGGCCGCACCCTGTGCGACCGGGTTGGGCGACTTCGACTTGGTGACCGACAGGTCACTGCCATCCCGTTGGATCGTGAAATTGACCAGTCCGGAGTTATTGGTCGAATCCGGGTCGGCGCTGGAAGCGCTGATCGAGGCCGTGTTCGTGGCAGCCATGCCGCCCGGTGGGACCACGGCATTATCAGGTGCCGTCACCGAGATCGTGATGTCGTCGGTCGCTCCGACCGGTAACGAGCTCCGTGAACACGTCACGGTCAATGAGGCTACCGAGCAAGACCAGTTGGTGCCGCTCGCCGCGATGCTCGTAAACCCGCTGGGCAGCGTGTCACTGACGGAGACATTGCTTGCCGGATCGGGGCCGACATTGCGAGGCTGAAGCGTGAATGTCGCGGCATTGCTCGCGATCATCGGATTTGGCGACGCCGTCTTGGTGATTCTCAGGTCCGCGCCGGCCGAAACGCTGACAGTCGCCGTCGCCGTGTTGTTGTTCGGGGAACCGTCAGGCACTCCCGCGGACAACGTGGCGGAATCCGTGATGTTGCCGCTGCTGGAGCTCTGTACTCGCCCTACAATTGTCAGTGTGCTGGTGCTTCCGTTCGCAAGGGTCGCCGGGTTGTTACAGTTGACTGTCGAGCCCGATGCGGAGCAGGACCATCCGCTGCCGGAGGATGAGACATACGTCACGTTCGGAGGCAACGTATTGACAATGTTGAGAGCAGAAGATGAGTCCGGTCCCAGATTGTTCGCAATGAGCGTGTAAGTGACGAGGCCGCCTGCGACAACCGTACTCGGTGACCCGCTGGCTGTAAGCGCCAGGTCGGCACCGTTACTAACGGTGGTTATCTGGGTCACGCTGCTGGCGGTTTCACCAGGGCTCGTCGAGGTAGCAACGGCCGTGCTGCTCAACGTGCTGCCGCCGGCCGCTGTGACGGTCATCACGATATCGACGGTTCTGATCGCCCCACTGGGATCGCTGCCTGCATCGGGCAGCGTGCCGAATGAGCAAGTGACGGTTTGACTCGCGTAGCTGCATTGGGCATCGGAGACGGAAACGAAGCTCGCTCCGGCCGGAATCGGCACAGAGAGTTGCACGCCGTCCGCCTGCGTGGTCAGCGAGTTGTTACTGACCTGCAGCTCATAAGTGAGTTGCTGGGTGGAGGCTACCGGATCGGGCGAGTCCTGGAACGTGGAAAGCAGGACCTGCGGTGCCGCGTACGCCGGAGAGATTGCGCCACAGCCGAGCAATGCCACAACGAGCGTCCGTACAACCGGACATACATAACGCAACATGACCTGAAAGTGTGCGCCGCGTCGAATTAAACTTACTTCTTGCATTGAAAAAGGCACGTCATCGGCCGAACTCGCCCGCGCGGGCGCTCAAATCTTTTCAATAGCCGCCGGGGGCGGCCGCCTACGTCACCTTTTTGTGCGACCCAGCAAACTTAACCGAGCGGGAACGGTTATGTTGGTCGGCAGGACGGATTCGTGATCGGGCTCACTGGCGCGCGGCAAGAAACGCGCGCCGCCTCTCATCGCGCTGAGAGGCGTGACCAACATGCGTTGTTTTAGGGCCGCGAGCGGCGGCACAGGCAATGCTCAAATCAACTTGCTGTCGGCCCGAGGATGAGGGCCACCCCGGTTGGGGAGGCCCCCGTGCGGGTGCTGTTAGGGCCGGTGCGGGGCTGGTCTGGGCCGGCTTGCCGATCCCGCAATTTCACAATGGCAGCTCGGTCGACAGCTTGATCCTCTGCATAGGAATGTCTGTCTTCACGGTCTGAATACCGTTCTTACGCGTGAGATGGGTGCTCTGGAACTCTCGATACGCATCCAGATCGGCCGCCACCACGCGCAACTCAGGGTAATCCCGGCACATCCTCATACACTTCGGAGAGCGGAATGACCCATTCCATCGAGCGAAATTCCGCCACGGCCTCGACACCCGCATAGGCGTGGGGTCTCCATCCGTCTGCACGCCGATAGACCAATATCTTGTATTCGTCCTGCGCGGCGAGCACATACTCTTCAACCGATTCGATCAACGAATAGTGCTGCAGCTTTTCACGTCGATCGGTGACGTGGGTCGAGGGTGAGAGCACCTCGACAATCAGCCTGGGGCTTCGCACGAAATGCGTTTCGCGTGCGTCGGGCCGACAGTCGACGATCAGATCCGGGTAATAGGAAATTTTATTTGCCTCGCGCTGAATGAGGACTTTTAAGTCCGATGTGAAGACATTGCACGGGCCACGCTTCAACCGACTCCGGAAGGCAAATGCGAGATTGCCGGTTACCGCCACGTGGGCGACGCTGGGGCCGGTCATTGCGAACACGAATCCGTTGACAAACTCGTGCTTGATAGAGCTCCGTTCCTCGAAATCGAAGTACCTTTCGAGGGTCATGAAGAGCGGCTCGTCAACCTGATACGCAGGTATCGCTTCCTCCACGCGATCACCGGAAGGGGGTGCGTTGAGCTGCTGCAGCCAGACTTCGATCTCAATTCGTTGGAGGAGAGGGAGTCGACGGAGTTTCTGTTTGAGGTTGTCCTGCGTTTCCATGAAATGCCCTGCTGTAATTGGATAACCGATGAGACATCAGGCTACCGAACTGCCGATCGGTACGCCAACTCGAACAGGATCTGTTTTTGCGCCGAAATGCTAACTTTTCCGACGGTGTTGAATTACGCGTCCATGAAGTCAGCGCGGCGTGGACGACGCCTTGTACAGCGTCGGGGGCCCGCGTGGTGTCGAACGTCGTGTTCCGACGGGTTAGTCGTACGGCGACCTGCACTCGCGTCGAGCGCCCTGAACAGTCAGAGGTTCAGGCGCTTTGGCAGCTTTCAAACAATATCGAGCGCGCCCATTGATGTCCCGGATCGCGGTGAGTGCGCTCGTGCCAGACTGCAAGCTTGGTAAAGCCAGGCACCTCGATCGGCGGCTCGAGGATTCTCAATCCCTTGGCGGCCGACACGAGCCGACGTGGCACCACCGCCATCAGATCAGTCGTGCGCAGAACCTGTGTGAGGACGAGGAAGCTCGTCACGGAGAGCACTACTCTTCGCTTGCGCCCGAGCTTTGCGAGTGCTCCGTCCGTAGGCCCCCAGAATCTATCGCCGCTGTACGATACCAGCGCGTGATCGTGCCCGCAGAATGCATCGAGTGACAGCCGACCTTTGCTCCCCGCGGGATGTCTATCCCGCATGACGCAAACATAACTCTCATCGAGCAATCGCCGTGCGTGCAGATCAGGAGGAGCGAATTCCGGAGTCATCAGGGCCAGATCCAGGTCGCCTGATTCAAACGGGCTCAGCGACTGATCGCCATCAACCGGTCGCACCGCCACCCGGATATCCGGCGACCGCCGCCGCAACGCCGCCAGGAACGGCACGGCGATCACTTGAAGGGCGTAGTCGGTGGCGGCCAACGTCATGGTGAAATCCGCCTTCGCCGGATCGAAGGCTCCAGGCTGTAAAAGCGCGCCCACATCTGTGAGTACTTGCCGGACCGCACCCGCCAATTGGGTTGCGCGCAATGTTGGAACGATTCCGCGCTGCGCGCGCACAAACAGCGGATCGTCGAAGCTCTCGCGTAACCGAGTCAGCATTGCGCTCACGGCGGGCTGTGTCAGGCCGAGCCGTGCTGCCGCCCGCGTCACGTTCCGCTCTTCGAGCAGCGCATCCAGCGCCTTGAGCAGGTTCAGGTCCAGATTTCTGATATCACGCATATTGATGCCGGCGATATGAAAATTCGATTTTCTTTATATCTCTTTCGAACCTATAGTGAAAGGCGTGGCGTGATCGACACGCGCTTTGGAGAATGTATGTCGTCCCTGTTTACTCCATTCAAACTGAAGGACGTGACCCTTCGCAACCGCATTGCTGTACCTCCCATGTGTCAGTACAGCGCGCGCGATGGCGTAGTCACAGATTGGCATGAGGCGCACTACACCGGCCTGGCGCGCGGAGGCGCTGGTCTCGTCATTGTTGAGGCGACCGGCGTTTCGCCGGAAGGACGAATCACACCAGGCTGCACTGGCCTCTGGAACGACGTTCAAGCGGAAGGTTTGCAACAGATTGCCCGGGCCATAAAGGCGGCGGGCGCCGTGCCGGGAATTCAGATCGGCCACGCAGGACGCAAAGCAGGCGCAAACGAGCCGTGGGAAGGCGACGATCATATCGCTGAGGACGACCCGCGCGGCTGGGAAACAATCTCGCCCTCACCCATTGCGTTCGGCGGCGGCCTATGGAGAGTGCCGAGAGAAATGACTCTCGCGGACATCGAGCGGGTTAAGGGAGACTTTGTTTCCGCAGCCCGACGCGCTCGGGAGGCGGGGTTCAAGTGGCTGGAGCTTCATTTTGCCCACGGCTATCTTGCGCAGAGCTTTTTTTCGATCCATGCCAACATGCGAACCGACCGATACGGCGGCAACACAATGGGACGCGGCCGCTTCCTGTTGGAAACATTTGCCGCGGTACGCGAAGTCTGGCCGGACAACCTTCCTTTGACGGCGCGGTTCGGAGTCATCGAGTTTGACGGGCGCGACCAGGAGACGCTCGAAGAAGCAATCACCCTCACCCGCCAGATGCGCGCCGCCGGTCTCGACCTGCTCAATGTCAGTATCGGTTTCTCGACGATGGCTGCAAAGATACCCTGGCGACCAGCCTTTCTTGTACCTGTGGCAGGACGGGTACGCCAACAGGCTGCGTTGCCCGTCGCATCAGCATGGTGTGTCGATGGCCCTCACGATGCGGAACGCGCGGTTGCCGAGAAACAAATGGATATTGTCATGATGGGACGAGCGCATCTTGCCGATCCACACTACGCCTATCATCTCGCACAGGTGTTGAAGGAAGACCGGCCTGCGTGGTCCACGCTTCCGGCTCCTTACGCTTACTGGCTTTCGCGGTACCGCGGTCCGGGGATGGGGTCAGCAGAGTAAGACAACAGAAGAATCCGCGAAACTCAGAATCGATACAGAATGAATGCCGCTATCGTGCGTTGAGTTTTGTCAGTGGTGACAGGGCTGTCGGCAGCATCGCCCAGAAGCGATCCGTAACTCACATGTGCTGCCAGTGACCAACGGCTCGTCAGCATGTACCTGGCGTTTCCCTGTACCCCCGCCGTATTGAAGCCAGCTCTGGCGTGGAAGGGCGCGATCCCGGCGATCTCGCTTTGAGTAGCATCGATGCCGAAGAAAGTCATGGCGTACTGTTCGCTTCCCCAAGTGACTTCGGGTCCGAAGGACAAGGTCATTGCGGGTATCGGGTGGAGCTCCGCCTGAACATTGAGCGAGGCGGTCACGCCTTGATGATGTCCGCCCGCGGAGACAGATCCATGTGCCGAAATCCAGTCGATGCTGTAGCCGGCAAACACTCCGCCGCGAACGGATCCGGGTATGTCTCCCCAACCCTGAAGGACAGGATCGTCACTCGCTCGCCGCGGCTTGCGGAAGTCTCCGCCCACGCTGAGCCCCAGCGTCCAGTGCTCGTCACGCAGCAGGTAGGCTCCGAGTCCCGCCGGGCCGCCACCGCCCGGCCCGCCACCGAGGAAATATCTGCCATAGTTGACGCTGATCACGGGCAGTCCACGAGTGAAGTCGAAACGGCTGCCGGGATACCGTGGCTGGTTGATGACACCGCCTCCCAACAGAACACTCAACGAGGGCTGATCGACGTCGGCTTTCTCTCGGGCAGTTGCAATTTGCACACTCGAAAGGCAGAGCAGGAGCAGGATGAGTTGCTGTTTTCTTTCCACAATGAGTCCGAACATTGAGTGTTGACGGACCGAAGATTCTTCAGCAAAATTTTTAATAAAGCTTTAAGAGGACACCGGGTCGGGCACGTCATCCTCCAGTAGGCGAAAGGCGACACTGATACCGAAACCGCGGCCCTGCAGCCCCGGTCCCGTGCGGATCGTCGCGTCGTGTGACTGAGCGATACGCGAGACGAGCGCCAGCCCAATGCCACTGCCGGGCTCGACCTGACCGATGCCCCGATAAAAACGATCGAAGATGCGCTCGCGATCCTCTTGGGCGACCCCGGGCCCGTCATCGAGCACATCGAGCAGCATGAGGCTGTCGATGCGCTTGCAGCTGACTGTAATGCAGCAGCCGCGGCCCGCATAACGCAAGGCATTGTCCAGTAAATTCCTCACCAGAATACCGAGCTCCTCCAGGTTGCCCCGAATGGCGCCGGGCTCGGTATTGAGTGTGATCGTCTGACTCTTGTGGGCCGCCGCCATCTCGAACTCGCGCGTAACCACGACAACCACGTCGGCGAGCTGTAGCATCGTCTGCTCGCCCGAGTGCCTCTCCACATCCAGCCGTGCCGAATCCAACAATTGTTGAGACAGACGTGCACTGCGCTCGACGCCACGAGCCACCTGATCTACGGCGGCGCGGGATTCTTCGAGGGTTCGCGCCCGCTGGGCCACTTGAGCATGCGTGAGGAGCACGGCGAGCGGTGTTCGCAACTCGTGAGCTGCCTCGGTGAAGAATCTGCGCTCAGCTCGCAACGTATCATCGAGTCGCTCGAGCAAACCGTTGAACGACTCTACCAGCGGACGCACTTCAGACGGTAAATCGTGATCCGGTATCGGTGTGAGGTCCAGAGCTTTACGCGACGTTATGGCCGCTTGTGCCGCCATCACCGGCCGCAGTGACCAGTGCACGACGAGCTTGAGACAAACGATGAGTACCAGCAGCACAAACAGCGAGAGACCGAGTCCATAACACAGCCAATTTCGCAGTTGAGCGGCGAGCTCGCTCGTCGGTTTGCCAACTTGAACCTGCACCTGGTTGCGTGCGTCCGTGATCGCACAGACACGCCATTCTTCACCCGCGATGTTCACGGTAGCGAATCCGTCTGCGAAGTCAGGTTTGAAAGGCAAGCTGGGCGCGCCGGCGGAACGTACGACGTTCTCGCGACGGGACTTGACCCACACTTGAAAATTCACTCGGCCCAATCGTATCAATCGAGCGGGCTCGCCGGGGCGCAATTGCAGATTTGAGGTACTGGACACACGGTCGATATCGCTTGGCATGGAAAGCAGGATGATGCGCACGATCTGGTCCAGATTGTCATCCAGCGAACTGCTGCGAGCTTGCGCAAACTGCATGCCCAGATAAATGCCCACGATGGCCCATATGCCGGCGAAAACGGCAAACAGCGTGCCGACGAGCCTTCCGCGCAGCGACCGCAAATTACTGCTCTTCCCCGAGACGATAGCCAAACCCATGCACAGTGGTTATGAGGCTTTCCCCCAGCTTGCGTCGCAATTGGTGGACGTACACCGCAATCGTATTGCTCTCAATAGAAGGTGATCCGCCATAGACGAGATCTTCGAGATGGGCTCGCGCCACGGTCCGGCCTTGGCGCTCCATCAACGCCAGCAGCGTCCGATATTCGTGGATACTGAGTCGAACGGGCTGGCCGTCGCGAGTAACCAGGCGCCGCACCGGATCGATTGAAATGTCCTTGTAATGAAGCACGGGAGCTACGTGTCCGCCGGCACGCCGCAAAACCGCTCGCAGCCGCGCGAGTAACTCGTCGATCTGAAACGGCTTCACGAGGTAGTCGTCCGCACCTGCATCGAGCCCGCGAATGCGATCACGAAGCTGGTCGCGAGCAGTTATGACGAGCACAGGAGTTGGGTCATACCGGGCACGCACAGCACGCAGCACGTCGAGCCCGGAGCCGTTCGGGAGCCCAAGGTCCAACAACAGTGCGGCATACGTATGGTCGACCAATGCAATCTGGGCAGATCCCGTGTCATGCACGATATCCACGTGCCACGAATCCTGTCGCAGGGCGGTAGCGACTGCATCTGACAACATGCGGTCGTCTTCAATCAGCAAAATGGTGTTCGTGGCCATGTTCTTCCAACCGCGAGGTTGAGGCCGCGGCAATCTGATCGTACCGCAGGCAGGCCCGGGAGCTTTTAAGAAGTCTTTAAGGAAGCGCCTGTCTTTCCCCCTGATGGCGTCTTTACTTTAAATTGACAATATGTCGATTTGCAGTAGAAGCGCGGGCATGCGCTCCGTTACTGCAAATCGACATGCGTTTGTCGGGCGTGATACCGAGCTCGCACAGCTGCGGCGCACGGCCCGCCTGGCGAAAGCCGGACTGATTGTCTGCCGTGGGCGGCGGCGTATCGGCAAGAGCACACTGATCGAGCACTTCGCACACGAGGAGTTCGAGCATTTTTACGAATTCCAGGGCCTCGCCCCCCGGGAAGCACTCGACAACCGGCATCAGCTCGAGAATTTCAGCCGTCAACTGGCGGAGCAACATCGACTTCCGCCGTTGCAGCTCCAGAGTTGGCATGAAGCTTTCGCTCTGCTGGCTCGACTGACAGAAGGTCAGCGGGCGTTGATTTTCCTCGATGAGATATCCTGGATGGCTTCCCGTGATCAAGACTTTGTCGGGCAGCTCAAGATCGCATGGGATACTCGATTCAAGAAGAACCGCGGGCTCATCGTGGTGTTGTGCGGCTCAGTCTCTTCCTGGATCGACAAGAACATCCTCAATAGCGCGGACTTTCTGGGTCGCGTTTCGTTGTCACTCGATCTGCACGAGCTGCCACTCGATCAGTGCAGCGCATTTTTCAGCGAAGTCGGGGGGACGGCAGGTAAGCGGATGAGCATCCTCGAGAGGGCACGTATCCTGTGCGTCACCGGCGGGATGCCGCGCTACCTGGAGGAAATCGAGTATGGCGCGACCGCTGAACGGAATATCATCGATCTGTGCTTTAGCCGCGGTGGTTTCCTCGTCGACGAGTTCGACAAGATATTCAACGACATCTTCTCTGTTCGCGCGACCACGTACCGCCGGATCGTTGGAACGTTGACCGATGGCTCGCGCACATTCTCGGATATCTGCGCGGAGTTGGGTGTCGCGCCGAGTGGAGTATTCAGTGAATACCTGGAGGATCTGGAGACTGCCGGCTTCGTTCAGCGCGATTATGTATACAGCCTTGCGACGGGGAAGCGAAGCAAGCTCAGTCACTACCGGCTGAAAGACAACTACCTGCGCTTCTATCTCAAATACATCGCAGATTCGCGTGAAAAGATTGACGCGGGAATCTTCGATTTCGAAGGCGTGCGCAGCTTAGCGGCGTTCGATGCAATCATGGGACTGCAGTTCCAGAACCTGGTGCTGAACAATATTCCACTCATCCTCGAGACCCTCAAGGTGAATCTTTCTCACCTGCGTAGCGCTTCACCCTACTTCCAAAACCAAACTCGCCGTCAGAAGGGTTGCCAAATCGACCTCCTCATCGATACGAAGTACGCCGTCTATTTGTGCGAGATCAAACTCCGTACAAAACTGCCCTCGTCGATCGTCGATGAAGTCGCCCAGAAAGCGGCGCGGCTGAAAGTGGACCGCACCAAGAGCCTGCGCCGAGTACTGATCTATCTTGGTGAGCTCGCTCCAGGCATCGAGGACAGCGGAGCATTCGACCACCTCATCCCGTTCGAGCGGTTCCTGCCCGTTTGAAATTCGAGGCGCAGCACTCGCTGACCTCCGTGGTCTAGGTTGCCTGTCCGGGAAGGTCCTTGCCATTCAGGCGATGCGGAAATTGCTTCAGGACCTGGTCACGCAATACGTGGGGCAGCAGATCCTGCGGGAAATCCTGGTAGCACACCGGGCGCAGGAATCGTTCGATTGCCAGCGTTCCAACCGAAGTACTGCGGCCGTCGGAGGTGGCGGGGAAGGGTCCGCCATGCACCATGGCATGTGAGACTTCAACACCCGTGGGCCAGCCGTTGACGATCAGACGCCCCGCCTTGGATTCGAGCACCGGAAGCAGGCGAGCCGCCAGAGGATGGTCCGATGGCTCCAGGTGGAGGCTTGCCGTGAGTTGTCCCTCGAGGTGCTTGAGCATGCTCACCAGCTCCGCCTCGCTTGCACAGCGCACGACGATGGAGGATGCACCAAACACCTCATCCATGATCACAGGGTTGCTCATGGCCTCGGAAGCAGAAACACTGAACAAGGCCGCGCGGCCGCAGTGAGGTCCCTGCGACTCAGAGCCTCGCGCAACACACTCGACCTTCTTCTGGGCGACCAGGCGACCCACGCCTTGTTCATAAGCAGCATGGATGCCGGGTGTCAGCATCACCGCTGACGGCACGGCCCGAACACTATCCCCTGCCAGCGAAATGAAGCGCTGCAGGTGCGGATCGTCGATTGCCAGGACGATGCCTGGGTTGGTGCAGAACTGCCCCGCTCCTAGCGATAGCGAATTCACGAAATCGCGAGCCAGTGCCTCGGCCCTTCCGGCAAGAGCGCCCGGCAGGAGAATGACCGGGTTGACGCTGCTCATTTCCGCGTACACAGGAATGGGTTCGGGTCTTTCCCGCGCAATCTTCATCAGCGCCAGTCCCCCCGCCCGTGAGCCGGTAAATCCCACAGCCTTGATCGCAGCGTTCGCCACCAGGCTCCCGCCGATATCCCGCGACGTGCCGTTGAGAAGTGAAAACACACCGTCCGGCAGGCCGCAGGCAACCACGGCAGCGTGGATCGCCTGTCCAACCAACTCACTCGTACCCGGGTGAGCACGATGTCCTTTGACGATCACCGGGCAGCCCGCCGCAAAAGCTGCTGCGGTGTCGCCGCCAGCTACCGAGAATGCCAGCGGGAAGTTGCTCGCCCCAAAAACCGCCACCGGCCCCAGTGGAATCTTCTGTTGCCGCAGATCTGACCGCGGCAGCGGCTTGCGATCCGGCAGAGCCGAATCGACCCGTATTCCATGCCAGCCCCCGTTGCGCAGCTCGGTGGCAAACAAGCGCAGCTGGCCCATCGTGCGTGCCCGCTCGCCCGTCAGGCGCGCCAACGGCAAGCCGGTCTCCAGATGAGCCCTCGTCAACAGCTCGTCGCCCAGTGCCTCGATGCCCTCGGCGATCGTGTCGAGAAATTTCGCCCGGTCCGCATCGCTCGTGTGACGAAAAGATTCGAATGCGCCGGCGGCCAATTCGCAGGCCCGCGACACGTCATCGGCATTTGCGCCGCTGAATGGCGGCTGCACCGGCTCGCCCGTGGCGGCGTCAATGCCGAGAAACGTGGGTTCGCGGGCAACCCGCTCCTTCCCAATGAAAAGCTTGCCGGATAACGCCATCGAAAAGTCCTCTTGCTGGTGTGCTTCGGGCAGAGCACCCGATAATAACCGGGTAGCGGGTGAATTCCAGCTTGGGCGCAACCGCGCTCCGTGAGAACGAGCTCCTTTGGGCCAACCGGTACGGTCCGCGTCCTGTTAAAAATTTTGCGTTCTGAGGAAGCCGTCGCACGTAAGAAGTGTTGGATCGGAATCGGCGGAGTGCGTACCGGGACCATTCTGTAGACCGCCAATGACCCAACCCTGGAGCCACGGGGCCATGGTACGCACCTGGTTCTGGCGCGGACCCACCGGTAGCGGCAGTCTTTGAGCGGGTCCGGGGCCAGCTGGAAGCACGGCCAGTAGCGGCTCTGCACTTTCGGAGACACTGGCACCGGATGGATTCTGTACATAGCCGGTGCTGCCGGCAATCGCAATGCGGCCCCCATCAAGAGGCGCGACATCGAAAATCACATCGCCACGATCAAAGTCGAGAGCCTGCAATTGTATGGCAGGTTTCCCGGGACTCACTCGCGCCAGGAATGCATCCCAGCCGCCGCCATCGTTTCTTACCGCGGTGAGCATGCGGCCGGCGACGAGTATGGAATCGTCAGCCCAACGGACGGCGAACGTTTCGGAATCAAACTTCGTATCAACCGGCGTTGCATTCAATCGATGCCCATTGGCGTCCAGGACCGTGACGATGGCACCGTTGACCAAGGCCGGATCGAGCGGCTCGCCGAAGTATTCAGTGTGGCCCTTTGTCAGCTCTGTCCCTCCGAGCTGCACGGCAATCGCGCTTTGACCTTCCGGATCGACGTCGAGAAGCAAGTGCCACCGGTTGTCCAGACTCCCGAAGGGATCGAACCTGCCCGAGGTCAACCGCACGCTGTAAATCGGACCTCCGGGTTCGACAATCGCGCGCCAGCGCCGTTTGAAGTAGGCACCTGCGGTATCACCCAGAAGCTGCGCGACGATCGCATTACGGCCGGTGCGATACGCGATTACCAGATCCTCTCCGAACGGCGCCACGCGCACAGCATCCCGCGTTCCCTTGGGAACCAGAGACTGGGGGTCCTCGAGTGCTCCGGAATCGCCGATGAATGGATCGGTCGCGGCCTCCGCGTCGGCAAAAGTCATATCCGCGATCAATCGACCATCGCGTGCGCGACGTTGCAACCGCAACTGTGTGTCAGTGGCGAGCACGAGACTGACCTCACCGGATGGATGTAAGGCGAAATCGATCAATGACCAACCTTGCGGCAGATCGACGCTCTGCGCCGGACCGGTCGCGGTTGAAAGCAGCAGGCGTCGGTCGGGCGCCGTCACGTCCACCAACGGGTGCAGGCGTTCTGTCATTACGCCCCAATCACTGCCCGAAGCACGAAATTTAATTACCGCGACGCCGCTCAACATCAACGCAGGCGGCTGGGTGGCGGGAGCAGGCTCCGGTAATGAGCTCCCAACACCGCCACACGAGACCAGCAGCGCCAGCGAGGCAATAACGCCGATTCCCCTCCATGGGGCTGGGTAACGAAAATATTCCATCCAGGCGTCCTGCGAATTGCCAATGTGCCAAGGAAGTTTCGAGCACCAGGACGATAGTAGACTCGCGCGTTAGCGGCAGTTGTAGGGCTTTTGTTGGCGGTCTGTTGCCATCTGTCGTAGCCCCAGGAACAGTGTTGGTCGGGCCGGTGTAACGATCGACGTCCCCGCAACGATGGGTGTATTGAGGACTCGTGAATTCTTCTATCCGGGAACGCCACTGGACCGATTTGATGGAGCGCTCGCTTCAGGGTGACACCTGCGCGTACCGAAATCTTCTCGTGGAGCTCACGGTGGGATTGCGCCACGTGGTGCGTGCAAGGGCCCGATCGGCGGGGGTTGACGCCGAGGATGTGATTCAGGAAGTGCTGCTCGCGTTGCACTTGAAGCGGGGCACATGGGTGCCCGGCACCCCGGTCGCGCCATGGGTGGCTGCCATTGCCCGCAACAAGATTGTGGACGGCTTACGTCGCCGGGGTCATCGAACCGAAATTCCGCTCGAAAACGTGATGGAGACCTTATGGAGTGATGAGACTGAGAATGAAGGACAAGCGCACGACCTCGAGCGCGTGCTCGGAATGTTGAGCGAGCGGCAACGGGAAGTGGTGCGCGCGGTGTCGATCGAAGGCCATTCCGCACAGGAAGTCGCTGTGCGGCTGCAGATGAGCGAAGGGGCCGTGCGGGTTACCTTGCACAGGAGTTTGAAAGCGTTGGCGGCGATGTTTCGGGTGGTGCCCAATGAAGACTGAAGAGCTCATTCGGGTCCTGGCGGCGGACGCCTCGCGTCCGGTAACGCCCGTTACTACGGCATTGTGGCGCGCGCTCGGCATGGGTGTTTTCGGATCCGCGGCACTGCTTCTGTTGTTGTTGCATCCACGCGCCGATCTCCCTCGGGCCATCTTCACGCTGCGGTTTGATTTCAAGCTCGTCGTTGCCCTGTCGGTGGCTGTGGCGGCGATGCTGTTTCTCAGGGAAACGGCGCGTCCATTTGTTCCTGAGCGATGGCGTTGGCCGCTGGTGCTGGGGCCGATACTTCTGCTGACGGGGGTTGTCCTGGAACTTTGGAGGCAGCCGGCGGCGGCATGGGGCCGGCTGCTCATCGGTCACAACGCGGTTCACTGTCTTTCGCTCGTTCCCATGTTGTCGCTGCCGTTGGTTGTTTGTCTGTTGCTTGCACTGCGGCGCGCGGCGCCACTGAAACCCGGCGTTGCTGGCGCAACGGCGGGCTTGGTGGCGGGCGGGGTGGGGTCGATGCTGTACGCGCTGACTTGTCCGGATGACAGTCCCTTGTTTGTTGCCACCTGGTATTCGATTGCGATTGCAGTCGTGGCGGGTGGGGCCGCCTGGGTCGGGAATCGATTGCTGCGCTGGTAAGCAGGGCGTGGGCCGCCGCATAGCTCACTGCGCCACATACCCTCCATCCACAGTCAACACGCTGCCTGTCATGAATTTCGCATCGTCGCTGGCTAGAAACAGAATTGCCGCGGCGATCTCTTCCGGCTTGGCAAGCCGGCCCATGGGATGGGAATTGGCAAACCCTGCCTGAGCTTCCTTATTCCCCGAGGTAAAGCGTTCCAGCATCGGCGTCATCACACCACCCGGGGCCACCGCGTTCACGCGCACGCCCATGCGTGCCGTTTCCAGGGCGGCAGACCGCGTGAGACCATTGACGGCATGCTTGCTGGCGACGTAAACCGACGCTCCGGCCATGCCCACATCGCCGACCATGGATGACACATTCACGATCGCCCCACCCTGTTTCGCGATGACGGGAATCTCGTATTTCATGGCGAACAGTGTGCCCTTTACGTTGATGTCAAAAGTGCGAGTGAAGTTTTCTGCTGTCTGCTGGACTATCGGTCCGAGCGTACCCTCAGTGCCAGCGTTGTTGACGGCGACATCTACCCGACCAAACTCACGCGTAGCAGCTTCGACCCAACCACGCACGTCCTCTTCGTTCGCAACATCGCCAGCAGCGAATGCCGCCCGCGCGCCTCGTGCACGCAAAGTCGTAACCAGTTCCTCGCCCACAGCCTTGTTGCGGCCTGTCAGAAACACCGCTGCTCCTGCCGCGGCGAATGCCTCAGCCGTCGCACGGCCGATTCCGACCGTCGCTCCAATAACCACAGCGATTTTGTCTTCATACGATCTGCGCTGCGTTCTCGCGATCGCTCGGGCCGGTTCCTTGAGTGGAGCCGCGCGGGCACTGGCAGTGGAGCATTCGACGGTCTTCCGGCGGTTGGATGCGATCGAGAAAAGGCTGGGCGTGAAGCTTTTCGAGCGTACACGTGGTGGGTATGTGCCGACCGAGAGTGGCGAGATTACCGCCGCATCAGCTAGCGTGATGGAGTCCCAGGCGCTGGATATCGAACGACGTATCGTCGGCGCTGACGAGCGCCTGTCCGGTGTCGTGCGGCTCGCGACGAGCGAGCTGTTCGCGGGATATCTGCTTCCGCCAGCGCTAAAGAGTTTTGCGGCCACGCATCCAGACATCGAGATCGAAGTCGATGCCGCGAGCCGTATCGTCGATCTCAATCAGCGCGAAGCGGACGTCGCACTGCGCGCGTCGGCATCACCACCAGAGCATTTCGTTGGCAAGCAAGTCGGCGAGCTGCGGTATGCCGTGTACGCAGCACCCGAAGTCGTCCCGCCCGCACCTTATAATCTCTCGGAGCTTCCGTGGCTCGGCTTCGATGAAAGTCTCTCGTACCTCGCAATCGCGCGATGGCAACGGACGCAGAGCGCGCGCCCTCCCCGCGTGCGATTCGGGTCGCTCGCGTCAATGATGCAGGCGGCAGCCGAGGGGCTCGGGGTGGCGATATTGCCGTTGTTCGCGGCTGAACGTCAGACTGGCTTGATGCGATTGGGGGCGGTGCTGGATCAGCCTCGCATGAAGCTTTGGGTGCTCAGCCACGAACAGGTGCGGAGTAACGCCCGCGTGAAGGCACTCTCCCGGCATCTCACCCGAGAAATCCCCCGCGTGCTCTCGGCCCGCCAACGAGCTGCAAATTGAGTTAGCGAGTGTTACCGCGCGCGAAAGCTCTCGCCATCTCATCGACGGAAACCATGTTGTCGGACTTCTTCATGCTCTCGAATTTCCGAGTGGCGTAAGCCACATACTCATCTTTCGAGATGCTGCCGTCGTGATCGGTATCGATCGCCCGAGCCTGGTAGTTCACCCCGCCGCTGGCAAAATCCTTGTCCGCGATAGCGATGGGAAGGGCGGTTTTCCCCTGCGCCATCATCTCCCAGGTCTTTTGTGCGTACGCGATCATTTCCTCGCGGGTGACCATGTGATCGCCGTTGGTATCCATTTCTTTCGCATCGAAATGCATATTGCCGGTGGCAAATCCATTGGATTGCGCGTGGACCAACCCGGCCAGCGAGATCATCAGGGCGCCGAAATAGTGCTGTTTGAGACGCATGTGATTCTTCCTTCGTATGTTGGAGAGAGCGAGCCTGCCCGTCTCAAAGCAACAGCCGTGCCACGAACGATGTGGTCCAAAAATCAAAGAGTTGCGTCAATCATTGCCCAGCGCCACCATCACCGGCCGCGGGAGCCCGCAACGGGTTGCGGGCCTCGAACCCGGATTCAGAGCTCATTGTCCGGAGTGAAATCGGCCCGGGTGATCCCCAACTTGCGGATCCGGAAGCGGGTCGTACTGGCGTTCATCTTCAGCAGCCTGGCGGCGCCCTGGGGTCCTTCAATCACCCCGCGCGTCTTTTTCAAAATCGCGATGATGTGATTGCGCTCGACCGCCTCGAGCGATTGCGACTCGGCCCGGGTGCTGCCCTTGGTCCCCTCGGAGTTGGGAACTGTGTCGGTCCGTCCAACAGGAGCCGCAGAGGTTTGAACCGCGTCCGCGTAGTCCAATCTCCAATTCACGCGCAGGACATTGCCTTGCGCCAGCACCGCTGCGCGTTCGATCGTGTTCTGCAAGTCACGAATGTTACCGGGCCACGGATGGGCCTTCAGGGCGGCCAGGGTTTGTGGTTCGATTTCAGTCAGGCCCTTGCCCATTTTACGGCCCATGCGCCGCATGAAATGGAGAGCCAACGGTTCGATGTCTTCCGGCCGCTCCCGCAACGGCGGCAGCTCGAGAGGAAACACATTCAGCCGATAGAACAGATCCGCCCGAAATCGGCCGCTGCGTGAATCCGCGGCCAGATCGCGATTGGTCGCCGCAACCACGCGCACGTTCACCTTCTGGGTTTTCGAGCTGCCCACGGGCTCGAATTCCTGTTCCTGCAGGACCCTCAGCAATTTGGCCTGAGTGTCCAGAGGTAACTCGCTGACCTCGTCGAGGAACAGTGTGCCACCATCGGCCAGCTCGAAGCGGCCAACGCGGCGGTCCGTGGCACCGGTGAAGGCACCTTTGACGTGTCCAAACAGTTCACTCTCGACCAGCCCGGCCGAGATCGCGCTGCAATTGAGCTTGATCAAGGGACGCTCGCGCCGGCCGCTGCCTTCGTGGAGTGCCCGGGCGATCAGTTCCTTGCCGGTTCCCGTCTCCCCGTGGATCAACACGGTGCAATCCGTGGGTGCGACCACCACCACCTGACTCAACACTGCCTGCAATGCAGGACTCGAGCCGACGATTTCGCCGCCATGGTAGCCTTCCGCGATCTCCTGCTTCAGATAGCGGTTTTCCTGCTGCAGCCGGCCCTTCAGAACCTCGAGCTCTTTGAGTGCCGCCGTCAACTCCGAAGTGCGGGCCGCCACCCGGGATTCGAGGTCGCGATTGGCTTCCTCGAGTTTGTTCTCCAGCATGCGCCTGGCGAGGTGCACCCGCACGCGGGCAAGAACTTCCTCCGATTGAAAAGGCTTGGTGACGTAATCGTTGGCACCGGCCGCGAACGCCCGGACCTTGTCCTGGGCGTCCGCAAGTGCAGTCATGAAAATCACGGGTAATTGCGACTGATTCGGCAGCTTGCGCAAGCGCCGGCAAGTTTCAAACCCATCGATACCAGGCATCATGACATCCAACAGAACCAGATCAGGTGCTGCGTATTGCACCTGCTCCACGGCGGTCTCGCCGTCCGGAGCAACCCGGACCCGATATCCCGCCTGGGTCAATGTCTCCAGCAGAAATCCGATGTTGGCGCGCGTGTCGTCAACTACGAGGATGGAACGCGGATCTGAAATGTCGTTCATGCCTGTGCCTGTTGCGCGTCTCGCAGAATGTGACGGATGGCCTTCATGTCGAAGCTGTGTGCCAGGCGTTGAATTTCCCGATAGATCTGTTGGCCGTCAGGGTCCTGCTGCAGCGCCATATCGGCTCGCGCGATGAGCGCCTTGACATCCCCCTGCATGGCGAGATCATAGAGCTCGGTAGCCCATGTCCCGTTCAAGCGACCGGTGATGGCCGATGCAACCGTCGGATCCCTGACCGGTGTAACACTCTCTGCAGCCAACTCCAGGTTCACCACGAATCGCGTACCCTGACCGGGAGTACTCTGCACTTCGATCGTTCCACCCATTGCATCCAACAGGCGCTTGGTAATTGACAGCCCCAACCCCGTTCCCTCCACGTTTCGGTCGGCCTTGGCGCGTACGAACGGCTCGAAGATATGTTGCAGGTCCTCAGCCACAATGCCAGGTCCGGTATCCTCAACGACAAAGCGCAGCAGGCAGCGTTGTGCGTCCACTTCACGAGCGCCCGCTTCAAACTTCACCCCCCCGTGCCGTGTGAACTTGACCGCATTGCCGAGCAAATTGAGCAGGATCTGCCGAATCCCCCGCTCATCTCCGCGGACCTCACTCGGGAGCTGCCCGATGACTGTGTAGTTGAATGTCAGACCGGCTTGCGCTGCGCGAACCGAGGCGAGACCGGCCACGTGTTTCAACAACTGCGGCAGGTCGAGGGGCGAGTTCTGCAGATCGAGGCGTCCGGCCTCGACCTTTGCCAGATCCAGCAGATCGTTGATCAAGGTCAGCAGATGCTCCCCTGAGCGGGTGATCATGGCCACCCTCTCCTGTTGTTGGGTATCCAGGCGCGCGTCTCGCGCCAGCAACTCTGTATAACCGAGGATACCGTTCAGGGGAGTTCGCAGCTCGTGGCTCATGTGGGCCAGGAAATTGCTCTTGGCCTGGCTGGCGGACTCCGCCGCTTCTTTAGCTTTCGCCAACTGCTCCTCCATGTCCAGCCGCGCGGCCACTTCCCGACGCAGGGCGGCGTTGGCCTTTTGAAATTGAGTCATCGTATTCTCGAGTCGATCCTGATGCTCGCAACGCTTGAATTCGGCGGCTGCCCGGGTTGCGAATAATCTGAGAATGCCGAAATCGGTCTCGTTCCACTCGCGCTCGCGGGTATCTTGAACCGCGATGTGGCCAATGACTGCTCCGGTTTCATCCACGATGGGAATCGCGAGGAAACTCTGTATATTCAACCGCTCGAGAGTGGCGCGGGCTCCTGGAAAGAGCTGCGCCACACGACGCGGAAACGCGGCTATTCGTCCGTCCAGTATCGACTCGCAGGGCGTGGCCGCGAGATTGAATCGCAGCGGCTCGCCGAAGTCGCCGTTCATCCAGATCGCGCGAACATCTGCTTCGTATTTGGCCGAATCGATCTTCGATACAAACACGACAGTGGCTTCCAGGGCCTGTGCGAGAGCACGCACGAGGTCACGGAAGAAGCCCGTTCCCGTGTTGGAGGTGATGCCCTCGTTGAGAATTCGCACCAGCTCCGCTACGTGTTCACTCTGATCTTTGCTGCTGGCCAGCTCATCTTCTGTTTGCAGACGCTGTGCAACTTCACGGCGCAATTGCGCGTTGGCCTTTTGCAGGGCGAGATTGGCGCTTTCCAGGCGTTTCTCGTATTCGCGACGGCCGATCTCGGCACCGGCGCGCACCGAGAAGATGCGCAGGATCTCAAAATCCACCTCACCCCAGTCGCGCTCCCGCCGGTCGAGAACAGCCAGGTGACCGTGGACCTTGCCCTCGTCGTTGCACAGCGGGATGGCCAGGAAACTGTGCGCGCCAATCGTCTCGAACCACTGACGGTCCTTCGGAAACATTTCGCGGATATTGCGCGGGAAGGCAACAATTTCGTTATCGAGCACGCATTCGCACGGCGTGCCAGACAGGTTGTAGACAAACGGGTCGCGGACCTTGCCCTCGCACCAGTAGGCAAGCACGTGGGCTTCGTAGGTTTCAGGGGTAATCTCGGAAACGTACGCACACGTTGCCTCGAGCGTCCTCGCAAGCGAGCTCACGAGATGAGGAAAGAAGGACGTGCCGCTGCGGCTGGCGACTCCCTCGTCGAGCGCCTTCAGCAACTTGAGTGCCTGAAAATCCGCCATGTTCTGTCTCAGCCCCCGGCCGACGCCCTCGCGTCAGTACAGTGAGAGTACTCCTCCTTACGCAGGAACCGCAGGACTGAAGGGGCGGCAGCGCGCTGCATTCCGGCGCTCCAGCCAGGTGTCCAGAGCAATGCGGCCCGGACCGAATAACGCCAGCGCGAGCAACATGAATCCCCACAGCACGTGCTGCCCTAAAGCGGCCTCCGAACCTTCGGCCAGCAGAACCTGCCGGTAGGAGATGACGGCCATCGCATTCACAAAGAACGCACCGAGCGCGCCGACGCGGCCGAACAGGCCCAGAAACAGGAGTGCCGGAAAAAAGAGCTCACCGGAGGCACCCGTAATGGCGGCAATCTCCGGCGGCAGGACCGGCACATGATATTCCGTGCGGAACAGATCGAGAGTGCTGCTCCAGGAGGACACTTTGAGCCAGCCCGACTTCCAGAACTGCCAACCGACGTAGAAGCGCGTGCCGAGCAGCAGCACAGAACGGAAGTGGTCCAGCAGGCGGCCCAGTGCCGCGTGCGCGGCGGTCAGATTCAGTAAGAGAGTCATGGCAGAATTCCTCTGTTGGAGAACGGATTGTCAGGTTGATGTTCGCTGATCATGCCCAGCGCAATCAGACGGCGCAGTGCATCCCCCAGATCGAACGCCGGCTCGATCCGCTGCAGCGCGCTCAATGCTTCGCCCAGAGTCGCGTTGCGCGCGAAACATTCGAGCAAACGATAGTCTCCGGACTGCACCCGAACCAACTCAACACCGTCATCTGTGCGCCTGGTGACGATATGGTCGGGTCCGATGGATAAGTCCACGGCGAGATCCATATCTGCATCCGGCTGGTTGACCTGCCAGATACGCAGAATGGGATACAGGGAGCTTACGAGATAACAGGCTGGATGGAGGGCGAACCGCAGTTCACCGTAGCAGTCGGGGTTGACGTGCGCGAGCGAACGCACATCGAACACTGCGGCGTCGGCTGCTATTGATGCCTGCTCATACGCCCATTCGAGCTGCGCAACATCGGGAAGATAGGCGTATTCAGACCCGGAAAAGCAGCTGCGGAGGTAATTCGGAAATGGCGCACCGATCGCATGCAGATCGCCTGCCCGGGAAGGGTGCATATGAAGAAAGTTCCGCGCCAATTGACGGAAGTAGTCCTCGCCGACGAGTCGTTGGATCACCGGAAACTCCAGTGCCAACGCCTTCAGGAAGCCTTCGTGCAGGTTGTTGCGATAGATATCCAATCCCGCCGCGGTTTCCGCACCGCACGGCGCGGGCAACTCATTGAAGAGTGCGCCGACGAACTGGATCTGCAACTCACGCAGCGATGACATGTTTGCACTCCGCGAGCTGGTCCGCCGCGTTTGCCTCGGCAACCAGTACTTCCAGGGCCGGAATATCCGCATCCCATTCAATCAGGGTCGGTACGCGGCCGAATAGCTGCACAGCAAAGGCATACAGCTCCCACACGGCATCACATACGTGCTGATTGTGGGTGTCTATCAACATCTGACGTCCCCCAACCTGCCGTGTCGTATGTCCGGCTAAGTGCATCTCTTCCACAGCGGCAACGGGCAGTGAGCACAAATAGACCTTCGGATCAAACCCGTGGTTTTGGGCACTGACGTACACGTTGTTGACATCCAGAAGGATGCCGCACCCGGACTGCCTGGCGAGCTCGGCCAGGAAATCCCATTCCGAAAGCGTCGAGTGGGTGAACTGCAGATAGCTGGATACGTTCTCGATCAGAATCCGCCGCCCTATCATCTCCTGCACGTAACTCACACGCGCAACCAGGTGACGCAACGCTTCCTCCGTGTAGGGCAAAGGCAGAAGATCGTTCGTAAAACGTCCGTCGACTGAGCTCCACGAGAGATGCTCAGAAATCAGCATGGGCTCGAACTGCCGTACCAGACGCCCCAGTTGCTGTAGATGTGTGCGGCTCAACGGATCTGTGGAACCGAGCGAGAGCCCTACTCCGTGCAAGCTCAATGGATAGATCGCACGGAGCTTCTCCAGGTATTGATGCTGAACGCCACCCGCCGCGAAATAATTCTCGCTGTGCGCTTCAATCCATCCGATTGCCGGCCTGCTCTGCAGCAGCTCGGACTGATGTTGCGCACGAAGACCGATACCGGCTCGCAGCGGAAGATCCGCTGCGACCGAGTACGGTGCGTATCCGTCCACAGGCGTACGGGCGCCAGACATCACTTGGACGTCAGGCTACCGCCGACCAGGCGCTCGCAGGTGCCCTTCGGCAGCTTGACGAACTCCTTGGTGCTGCCATCCTTGGTGGCCTGCCCGGCGCACGCGTGCGCAGCGCCGGCACAGTCGTTCTTGGCCGCTTTCGCGACTCCGTAACACTTTTCAGTGTTGGCATCATCGGCGGCGAGCACGGGGCCGGCCAGCGCGAACAGGCTGCCGACGGCCGCGATGAGAATTGCAGTCTTTGAAGTCATGTCTTGGTCCTCAGTTGCTTCGGTGGTTTCAATTTGCGCCGGCGGTTTTTCCGCTGCGGCACAAGCCAGTAAAGCAACAGGCATGCCAAGTCAGTAAAGCCATTCAATTCAGTGTGTTACGAGATCATGCGGCCGCAATGAAGGCCGGTGGGCCGTTGCGGGTTGCGGCGGGCCCGCAACCCGTTGCGGGATGCATCAGCCGGGTGTGTTACGACGCAGGCTGCGCCGATAACCGAAATGAGAGATATCGGGCGGAAAAAACATTGCCCAATTCCACTCGAGAAACAACCGCGACTTGCGCGCCAGGGTCGGAATGCGCAGCAGGTACAATCCGCGCCACATCAACCACGCCACGAAACCGGATATCTTGAACCCAAGGACCTCCGCGACCGCCTTGTTGTGGCCTACCGAGGACAACTGACCCTTGGGACGATAGCTGAAGGTTGTCGTGGGTTGACCATTCAGGCGGGCGACAATGTTGGCGGCAAGCACCTTGGCCTGCGCATCCGCGAATTGCGCAGTTGGAGGGGATACCTTGCCGTCCAGCGCGTTGACTACGGCCGCACAATCACCTGCCGCCCAGACTCCGTCCACTCCTGGAACGGACATATCGGCATTCACGACGAGACGACCGCGAGTCTTCGGCGCAGGAATCTGTTCGAGCAATGAATTCGGTTGGGTACCGATCGTGCAGATGACCGTGCCACCATCGATGATCTCGTCACCAACCAGTTGGACGCCGCGGTCGGTTACATTGCCGGCCCGCGCGTTCAGTCGCACATCGATGCCGCGACCGCGCATCTTCCGAAACGTAAAGTGTCCCAATGACGCAGATAACTCGGGAAGGAGCCGCTCGCCACTGTGCAGCAACACAATGCGCAAGTCATCAGCGGAGATCCGTTTGTAGTAACGCAGGCTGGCATAGAGGAAATCCGCGAGCTCGCCAGCGGTCTCCACGCCGCTGAATCCGCCCCCGACGATTATGAATGTCGTCAGCCACCGCCTGTGCATCCGGTCCGGTTGCAACTCTGCCTGCTCGAGGCGCGCGATGATGCGGTTCCGCAGGAACAGAGCGTCGCCGAGCGTCTTCAAAGGAAGCGCATAGGATCCCATTCCCTTGACCACATCCAGGTTTGCGTTGGTACCGCACGCCAGCACCAGTTGATCGTAGTGCATGATTCCAGAGCCTTCACCCAGGTAGTGAATTGTCCGCGTGCTCGTGTCGATTTCCGTCACTTGTGCCATGCAGACATGGCTGCAATGGATCATTTGCCGATGGGGTGCGATCACGTGTCCCGGCAGAATCGAGGCGCCCACGACTTCAGGTAGCAAGGGATTGAACGTGATGAAGTTCTCCTGACTCACGAGCGTCAGTGTCCAATCCGGTGGGAGCGTGTGCTCGAGAGCCCGCGTCACACGCGTGCCCGCAAACCCACCTCCGACGACCACGAGGTTCTTCAACATGACAGGTTCTCCTAGTTCCGAGGTTGGGAAGCGACCGTGAGCAGGCTTGCGTGGCCGTCCGGGTCATGAGTCAGCATCCCCGACGCCCATCCCAAACTGCGATCGCTGAGATGGATGAATTCGGGTGATGCAGATGCAGTGCGCAGGTTGATCTGCCAGTACCAGAGGTCGTCGGCCAGGGTATCCGGCGGTGAGACCCTTCCGGAGCGCGGCGCCAGATATTCCAGGAATTCCACGCCCGGACCCTCAGCGGCCCGCAGGCTCGTGATGCGCAGGTGAGCTCCGAATACGTTGTTCAGATGCTCCTGCTCCGTCCCGTAGTTCTCGCTCGAACCGACAACTCGCAACCCCAGAACATCCCGATAGAAATGCAGGCTGGCCGCGGTATCCGACACAACAATGGCGGTGTGGTCGATTCCCAGGAACAAGCGGCCGTTGGGCTCGTGCCACTTCGCGAGCCCCTTGCCGGGAGGAAAGCCGAGCACCTCGAGATAGTGACCATCCGGATCCCGAAAGTAGAAGGCTTCGATTCCCGCGGCAGCCGGATTCCAGTCGGGAAGTCGCTGTGGAGCACTCGAGGCATGCTCGACATGGAAACTGCGCAGGCGCGAGTAAGCGGCACGCATGTCACTGACAATGATCGCGACATGCTGGAACCAGCGATCGTTGCTTCGCGAGTCAACCGGAAACGGCCGTCCCCGGGGCGCGAGGAACTGGATGAGCTCAATGTACTCATCCCCCAGCCGCAGCCGCACAGCTCGCAGCCTCAAACCGAAAACGCCCAGGAGATGCTCGTATTCCTCCCCGGCGACCTCGCGGTCGGCGACCTTTTCGAAAGTCAACACGCGCGTGTAGAAGTCGACAGCCTCGTCCATGTCGCTCACTGTGAGTGATACGGAGTCCACCGCGCTCACGTGAGGGGTTTCTGCATTGACGTCATGAACGAGCAGTGCCAACAGGACCGCCAGCAGTAGCCTACGCATGTCTGTATCCCCCGGCGACCTGCCGGGCGACCCGGTCTGCGACCCGTAAGCCCCACGCATAAATGGTCAGTGATGGATTCACTCGACTGGAACGAGGCAACACACTGCCATCGACCACGTACAGGCCGGCCACCCCGTGCACTTGCCCATTTCGATCGACAACCGAACTGCTCGCATTCTCGCCGCAGACCAGAGAGCCGCATGCGTGAGCCGTTCCGTTCAACCCGATCCTGCGGGTTAACGTGAGAAGTCCGGCCTTCGCGAGAGCCCACTGGAACGCGCGCGTGAATGACTTGTGCTCACGTGCCGCATTCGGGGTCCGATCTTCATCGTAGTCGAGCACGGGATGATCCACCCCATTGGTCGCATTGATGACGCGATTGCGTGGATCCGATCCATCTTCGGTTTGCAGAAAGAATCCGTAGGCCCTTCGACCCACCTGCCGGCGAAGGTATTCGGGCACAAACTTGGGCACCAGTGTGGCAATCAACTCCGAGTCGAAGCCCAGTGGCTGGACACTGGAATGCGCGAATTGCTCGTGGGTGAGCACCACCGTCTTGCGCAGAAGGTCGGTCATTGAGCGGCCTGACAGTGCGATCATGGCGGTCAGGAGGTGCAACTTCACGTTCCGACCGATATGCGCCCCGATCGGCAGTACCTCGTCGAGCCCGGCAGATTCCAGGTACCTCCCGAGGATACGCGGTGAGTGCAGCGCCCCTGCAGCGAGAAACACGTGCGGTGCCCGGATCTGGCGTCCGTCCGCCAACTCAACTCCCACAATGGTTGTTGGCGAGGCTGTGTGTCCCAGCAGGGAGCGCACCTCGGTATTTACTGACAGTGTGAAATCAGGGTTATCGCGCAACAACGAGAGAATGGATCCGTCGGCCTCACCTTTGAGTCCTGCCACTGAGGCGAAGCCGTCGAAGTGTGTAGCTTCCAGCCGGTCGGCGATAATGCACGGCGCGAGCGATAGCGGAATAGGCTCCACCTCCCACTCCCCTTTCAATCTACACAGAATGTTTGCAAGGTCCGGCTCGGTATCAAACAGGCGAACACCCAGCAACCGCTCCGCTTCCTGGTAAAACGGCTCCATGTCGGCCAGTGAAACCGGCCAGCGCGTGCATTGATGAACGCAGTCCGCCTGAAACTCATGCGCCCCGAACCGCAGCAGCGCGGCTCCATACCACTTGGTCTTGCCCCCGACATTGAAGTGCTCCTCGGGGCAGAGACTGCGGCCGCGCCCGTCCTTCCAGATCTCACGGCTGAGGAATCTGCCCTCGTGAACCACGCGTTGAATATCGAGGGTACTGCCATCGACGGGCAGATGGTCTCCCTTCTCCAGCAGGATGACCTTGAGTCCGCCTCGAACCAGGCGATACGCAGTAGCCGCGCCTCCCGCGCCTGACCCAATGACAATCGCGTCGTACTCAGGTGCATTCATGACTTCCTACCTCCATTGGCAGGCTCGTAGCCGCAATGTATGCACCGCTGATCGGCGGGGTGCAGAAGCTTCGCGCACCCCAGCTTGCGTACACCCCGGACAGTCAGAAAGAGTTGAGCGGCGGCCAGCATGCCGAGCAACGGTGCAAACACATAAATCCAAAGGTGATCCCAACGCATTGCGGGGGCCGCGGATGCAAACGTGCGCGCGGGATTCATACTCATGCCGGAGAGCGGCGCTTCGAAACTGATATACAGCGCCACGAGCATGCCGGCAGCGAAGCCGGTCAGACCGGCAAAGCGCCGTGTAGCGGACAGGCTCAGGATCACAAACATCAACACAGCTGAGATGACCAACTCAGCAACAAAAGCGACTGCTGCGCCGCCCGTTCCGGGAATGGTTGCAGCATAGTTCACCGGAGCATCCGTAAATGCGGGTCCCAGCAGGGCGGCCACGAGCAGCACGCCCGTAGTACCTCCCGTAATCTGGGCGACGATATAGAACAGAGCATCCCAGCCACGGGTCTTGCCCAAGCGCAGGAATGTCAGAGTCACTGCGGGATTCATGTGTGCCCCTGAGCGCCTTCCCCACGGGGAATGGATCAAAAGAATCGCGGTGATGCCCATGGCGATCCCGGCAATGACATTTCTCAGCATGGGATCCACCACGGTCCGGCTGAGGGAGGATGTGGGCGACCCGAGTGCCGTGGCTACGAGCCCTGCGGCGATCATGAAGGAACCAAGGGCCCAGGCCTCGATGAGGTACTCCGGCCAATGGGCGCGCAATGCATGAAAGGGCGTCATGTCAGCCTCCTGTCTCGAAGCCGGGGTACAGCGTCATGCCGCCGTCGACAAACAGACTGATTCCGTGGACGTAGTCGGCATAGTCGGATGCCAACCAAGCGGCGGCGCGTCCAATCTCTTCAGCCTCTCCAATCCGCTTGTACGGAATCAGTTTCATCAGTTCCTGATAAGCAGCGGGCGTGTCCCAGGCCGCCATGTTGATGGGTGTGCGAATGGCACCCGGACATATGGAGTTGACCCGGATGCGGTACGGAGCCACTTCCTGTGCGAGGCTTTTCATCATCAACATCACGCCTCCTTTGGAGGCCGCGTAGTTGACGTGTCCGGCCCACGGAATCACTTCGTGGACCGAGCTGATGCACAGGATCTTGCCGGCTGAGCACGACACCTCAGGCTTCACCCCACGTCGGCGGAATTCGCGGACAGCCTCGCGAGCGCACAGAAACTGGCCCGTCAGATTGACACCCAGTACCCGATTCCACTGTGCCAGTGTCAACTCATGAAACGGCGCGTCCTGCTGCAGACCCGCATTGTTGACGAGGATGTCGACGGTACCCAACTCGGCGATCATCGCTGCGAACATGTCGGACACCTGGCGCTCGTCCGAAACGTCGGCGCGGATCGCCATTGCGCGAGTTCCCTTCTCACGCAGTTCCTGCGCGAGCGCCTGAGCCTTGTCCTCGCCTGAAACGTAGTTGATTACTACATCCGCACCTGCATCGGCGAGTGACACGGCAATCGCGCGACCGATGCCGGAACTGGCGCCTGTGACGAGCGCCTTTTGGCCACCCAACAGCTTTTGCGCGGGACAGCGGGGCATGACAGGTTCGGGAAGATGGGCGTAGCGAACGGAAGCATTCATGGTGAGGTCCTCGTTTGATTCAGGATTTGAGCTCGGTATGGGAATAGCGGGGCATCAGCAGTTTCGCTACCAGACCGGTCCACCCGGTCTGATGCGAGGCGCCAACGCCTCGGCCCGTATCGCCGTGAAAGTATTCGTAGAAGAGCAGGTGATCCCGGAAATGCGGGTCGGTTTGCATACGCGGGTGGTGACCGAATGCCGGTCGGCTGCCATCGCGATCTGCGAGGAATATCTGCGTCAGGCGTGCCGCGACTTCGTTCGCCGCGTCGTTCAGCGTGACAAATTGCCCGGAACCGGTCGGACACTCGACCTTGAAGTCATCGCCATAATAGTGATGGAACTTCTGCAGGGACTCGATGATCAGGAAGTTCACGGGAAACCAGATCGGCCCCCGCCAGTTCGAGTTGCCGCCAAACAGTCCACTATCCGATTCCGCCGGCTGGTACCTGACCGTCAGATCCATGCCATTATGTTGATAAATGTAGGGATCGCGCTCGTGCACCCGGGAGAGCGCGCGGATGCCGTATTTGGACAAGAACTCCGTCTCATCGAGCATGCGTTTGAGCAAACGCTTCATGCGATGTCCGCGCAAAAGGGACAACAGGCGTCGGTGACCACGGCCTTCCTCGGTCCAGTTCGAAACCAGCTTCGCCAGGTCGGGTCGATACTTCAGGAACCATTCCAGCCGGCGCTTGAAATCCGGCACCTTCTCGAGCAACTCGGGCTCGAGAGTCTCGACCGCAAAGAGCGGAATGAGGCCGACCATCGAGCGGATCTTCAGAGACTGCGTACGTCCGTCGGGAAGATGCAGCACGTCATAGAAGAATTTGTCCTCGTCATCCCACAGCCCGACACCCAGACCATTTTCACCACCGATGTGGTTCATTGCCTCGGCGATGTGCAGGAAGTGTTCGAAGAACTTGGTGGCGATGTCTTCGTACACCCGGTTGTGCTGCGCCAACTCGAGGGCAATGCGCATCAGGTTCAAGGCATACATGGCCATCCAGCTGGTGCCGTCCGCTTGATCTATGTGCCCGCCCGTCGGCAGCTGACTGCTGCGGTCGAATACCCCGATGTTATCCAGACCGAGGAATCCCCCCTGAAACACGTTGCGCCCTTCGGCATCCTTGCGATTGACCCACCAGGTGAAATTCAACATCAACTTGTGAAGGATGCGTTCGAGGAACTCGAGATCGCCGTCGCCGCCGCGCTGCTTGCGGTCGATCTGGAACACACGCCAGGCGGCCCACGCGTGCACAGGGGGATTGACGTCACCGAATGCCCATTCGTAGGCCGGCATCTGGCCATTCGGATGCATGTACCATTCGCGAGTCAGCAAAATCAGCTGCTCCTTCGCGAATGAGGCATCGAGGTGCGCCAGGGGGATGCAGTGAAACGCCAGGTCCCAGGCCGCGTACCAGGGATATTCCCACTTGTCCGGCATGGACAGGACATCCGCGTTATTGAGGTGTGTCCACTCACGGTTGCGGCCGTGGCGACGGCCATCCGGCGGCGGTGGCTGCGCCGGATCTCCGTTCAACCATCGCGGGACATCGAAATAGAAGTACTGTTTGCTCCAGATCATTCCGGCAAACGCCTGACGCTGGACTCGACGAGCGTCTGCGCTGTCGATGCCCTTCTGCAGGTCCGCATAGAATTCGTCCGCTTCGCGGATTCTCCGATTGAATATTTGTGAGAAGTCACCGAATGGCTTTGCCGACTCGGTCCGCATCAATCGCAATCGGAACTCGGCGCGCCCGTTGACAGGCACCCTGGCCTGGTACCAGACAGCCGCCTTGGTCCCGATCCGATTCGGATTCACCGCGTCCGTCCGGTTGTTTACAACATGCTCGTGGATCGCATCCTTGGGGTGCGCCGGCCCGGACGGGTCGTTCCACAGCTTGCTCGTGTTGGTCTCGTTATCGCAGAACAGGAGGTCCTTGGGCTGCCCATCCGCGTACAGAAAGTAGGATCCCAAACCGGCCTGTTCTGCCCGGATCACTTGCGCACTCGACGCAGCGAGTGCTGGCTTGCTCCGTCCCTGCGTCCAGCTCCAGGTGTTGCGGAACCAAAGCTGAGGCAACACGTGAATGTGCGCAGGCTCCGGTCCTCGATTCTCGACGGTAACGCGTATCAGGATGTCGTCCGGAGCCGCCTGTGCATACTCCACGTACACATCGAAATACCGATTGTCCTCGAATAATCCGGTATCGATCAGCTCATACTCCGCCCGCCCTATGCCCCGCCGCCGGTTTTCGTCGAGCAGGTGCCCGTACGGGTATTCCCGTTGCGGGTACTTGTAGAGCATCTTCAGATAGGAGTGGCTGGGCGTCGCATCCAGGTAGTAGTAGAGCTCTTTGACATCTTCCCCGTGATTGCCCTCGCCGTTGGTCAGGCCGAACAGTCGCTCCTTCAGGATCGGATCGCGCGTGTTCCACAGCGCGATGGCGAGACACAATCGCTGGCGGGAATCGGAAATCCCGGCGATTCCGTCCTCACCCCAGCGATATGCCCTGCTGCGGGCGTGGTCGTGAGGGAAGTAATCCCAGGCATTTCCATGAGGACTGTAGTCTTCACGAACAGTGCCCCATTGACGCTCAGACAGGTAGGGACCCCAATTTTTCCACTCCGCTGTCTCCAGGCGAAGTTGTTCAGCATTCTTGTGTGTCATGACTGTTTACTCAGGTAGTGCCACGCGCGAAGGGTTTCGGAGACGCTCCAGGCCTGCGCAAAGCAACCGCGTGGCGCATGCGGAGCATCACCATCAAAGATCTCACTGACTGTGCCGAGACACGCATCCTCCAGGTGAGGTGCGAGGCCTTCGAGTAGGTTCAGTGCCTGGCGTGCATTGCCGAAGACGCGGTAATGGGCAAGCGCGAAGGGGCCCAGCAACCAACTCCATACGGTGCCCTGGTGATAGACCGCGTCCCGCTGCGCCGGAGCACCGGCATAGGTTGGTGCGTATCGGGAATCACTGGGAGCCAGGCTTCGCAGGCCCACGGGTGTGAGCAATTCACGCGCGCACGCCTCCACCACGGCACGCTCCCGACAAGGGTCCAACAACCCGGTACCCAGGGAAACAGCGAAAATCTGGTTGGGGCGCAGTGCCGCATCCTCGATGGGCATGTCGGGCCCATCGACGACGTCATATAAATATCCGCCTTCCGCGAACCAGAATGCCGCCTGGAAAGCCTGTTTGACCCGATCGGCGGCCGACTCAAACTGTGCGGCGTCGGATGAGACATTCAACTCACTCGCCCACTGTGCCATTTTCGTGAGCGCGAAGTGCCAAAGCGCGTTGATCTCCACGGGTTTGCCGACACGGGGAGTTATGACCCAATCACCAATCTTTGCGTCCATCCAGGTGAGTTGGACGCCTGTCTCACCTGCTCGCAGCAAGCCGTCCGCCGGATCCACCTGGATGGAGTAGCGCGTTCCACGCTCGTGCCATTCCACGATCTGCTTCAATGTCGGATAGATTTCCCTCAGCAGGGATCGATTCGGGCTGGCATCGAGATAAGTCGATACGGCATGAAAAAACCACAATGCCGCATCGACTGTGTTGTATTCCGGCGCTTCGCCACCATCCGGGAAGCGATTGGGCAGCATGCCCCGGTCGGCGTGCTGTGCAAATGTGCGCAGAATTCCGGCGGCATCTTCCAGCCGGTTCGTCGGGATGGTCAGCCCCGGCAGGGCGATCATGGAGTCGCGGCCCCAATCGCTGAACCAGGGATAGCCTGCGATGATTGTTTTACCCGCGGGGGCTCGAGCTACGATGAATTGATCCGCGGCCAACGCGAGTTGTCGAACCCATAACGGAGCTCCTTGCACGGCGTTCAACACCGACTCCATGCGTGCATGATGACTGCGGAGGGCCGCTCCGGCGGCCTCCGGTTCGTCCATATCCGCGGTCGCTATGAAGGTAACCGTCTCTCCCGGTTCCAGGCTGCAATGGAAAGTGCCTACGCTGAGAAGATCCTCGCAGTCATCCAGGCCCCGTTCGGCTTCCGCGCGATGCTTGAATCGCCAATACCATTCGGATTGCAGGCGAAACTCGCCGCGATCCAGGTGCAAGCGATAGGGTCGAGCGCCGTTGAACGCGGTGACTGCACATCCGCCCGCTTCGGCGCGAACATCCAGCGACCAACCCCCTTGGGTGTGACTGTGATAATCACGGTATGTGCAAAGAGGCATCAGCTCGAGCCCCATCGGCGATCGCCCACCGAGTAGACTGAAGCTGACATATGTGGTGTTTCGCCCCGCCGCCATCCACAGCCGCTGCTCCAGCACCATGTCCTCGATCACATAACGCCATGTTGGAATTCCGTCGGCAATTTGAAAGTCGGTGAGATGGTGAAACCCCTGCGGCGCTATCGTGCCGTCCGCGAATTCATTGCAGCCGATCTGATAGCGGCGTTGTCCGAGAGTTACCGTTACATCTGCTTTGGCCAACATAACCACCCTGTCGACGGGCGGACGCAGGGAAGCAGTAAGCCAGGCGTGGTACCGCCTCGTGTTGGCTTGGGACACTGTTCCGCAGGCGAACCCTCCGATGCCGTTGGTCACCAACCATTCGCGCGCCAGTGCATCGGGTTGCTGAGCGATGCAGGATCGGGGAAGTGTCATGGCCGAACTCCCGGGATCAGCAGTTGCACCCTGTAAAGGGCACTCCTTGCACACAGATAAAGCGTTCGGCCGTCGTCACCGCCCCACGCGAAGTTATGGACGGGCTTGGGAGCGCGAATCGTTCCGAGGTGCTTGCCATTGGCATCGAAAATCCACACACCACCCGGAGCCGACAGATACAGATTGCCCTTTACGTCGGCCTTCATCCCGTCCAGTGCCTCATCGCCTGGAACTTGCCGCGTCAGATCGATGAAGACCTCGCCTTTCCCCACGCCGCCGTCGGGCCGGACGCGATAGCGGGTCACCGTTTTCGCGGCGGGATCCCAATTGCTGACATAGAGATAGCGTTCATCGGGAGAGAACACGATCCCGTTCGGACCTTTGAGGTCACTCGTCAGGAGCTGCAAGCGATCTGACTTCCACCGGAAGACTCCGCTGTAGGGCAACTCCTTACGAGGGTCATCGAAGAACCTGGGCAGACCGAAGGGTGGGTCCGTGAAGTACAAGGAGCCGTCCGACTTGTAGACCAGGTCGTTGGGGCTGTTCAGCCGCTTACCCTCGAACGAGGCGGCCAGCACGGTCAGGGAACCATCGCGCTCGAGCCGAGTGACTCGGTGACGGCCGTGTTCGTTGATGGTCAACCGGCCCTCCCGGTCCAATGTCAGACCGTTGGAGCCGGGTTGACCGTACTGCGCGATATCGGCGCCGTCGTAACCGCTGTTCTCGCGGAACACGGACAGCGGCATACCATCGGCATATTTGTAGATGGTGTTGTGATTCGGGTCACTGAACAGCAGCGCTCGCTGCTCGCGAAGCCAGATCGGTCCCTCCGTGAACTGGAAGCCTTCAGCCACTTTGAAGAGCTTTGCATTGGCTGGAACGATGGCTTCAATGGCAGGGTCGTCGCGCTCAACCGCGATATTGACCTCGTGGGGCGCGACGGCAACCGGCGCCTCGCTGCCTGCGAAAAACTGCAACTCCGCTTCATGTATGAAGATGTAGTTGGTGGGAGCATCGGAGATCGGGCCGTTCATTCCGAAGATGGCCAGTTGGATGTGTTGGCCGGGCTTGGCAGCACGCGCGATCAGGAGGCGGTTCGGCGCATTCCAGCCGGCGACTACGGAGCCACCGCTTTGACCGGATTGCCGCCCGATTTCGCCATCCACCCACACTTCGGCGTAGTCATCCAACCGCGTCTCGAACCAGACTGAAGATCCCGTTGGGTCAAAACCTCCCAGGGTGTCAGGAATCGTCAGGTTGATTCGATACCAGTTGAAGGAGACGCGGCCGGTACCACGCCGCGCCGCGAGCGTGGTTGGCTCGATTCTCCGCCAGTTCGAGTCATCGAAGTCAGTCAGACCCGCGTGAGGCACGATGTCGTTCGTTGTCCACTCGCGCCCCGTTGGTTGTCCCATGGCATCCGGCGCACGGAAAGTGGTTTCGACAATTCGCGCATCGGAATATCTCCACGAACCCTTCACCACAGCGACTCCCGCATCGCTTGCAAGGTCAATCGTGGCAATGGGTTTCGTTGTCGGCGCGCTGTCACTGACGGTTTCGGCCAGTACCGGCGCGACCACGGCAAGACTCAACAGGAGGTGCACCGCTATGAATTTCATGACGGATTCGCACCCGATGACTTGATGACGTAGTACCGGAAAGGCGTGTGAACCGCCTTGAACCAATGGGGAACTCCGTTGGGGATCGTCATCACGTCCCCCTTGACGATCTTTTGCTCAGCGCCTCCTTCGATCGCACTGCCTCGGATCTCAACTGGCGACTGTTCATGTGGCTCGACAATTCGACCACCGGTAACGACTGTAGCGGCACCTTCGAGCACATAAAGAATGTCCGTATCAGCGAGATGAACTTCCGCCTGTCCCGGTCCGTCGCGCCTGCTTGCGTTGACGCTGAATCCGGGACCTGCCGCCACAGTGCCCCCGGTCGGGCCGGCCGAATACGCCTGAGTGACCGCTGCCGCGCCTACATGATTCACATGTGCGGCCGGAAGGCTCGCATCGATTGCCGCGGCGCCCGCCATGGCCACTTCTTCATCCTGTTGAGCACTCGATGCGCCACTCACGCCGATGCCACCGACGATCTGGCCCGCGGCGATAATGGGTACACCGCCCTGCAGCGGTGTAAACCAAGTAACGGCCGCCACGTCGACCATCGCGGTCCGACCCTTGTTGATACCCTCTTCGATTCCGCGAGTCGGGCGCTTGAACACCACCGCCGTCCGAGCCTTTCCAAGGGAGATGTCGCTTCCGGCCGAGAAGGTCCCGTCGAGCCGTTCGACATAGATCGTATGGCCGCCCGAATCCACAATGGCAACGGAGGCGCCAGGAGCGTTATGAGTCCTTGCGAACTCCACCGCCGCGGCTGCGACTCGTTTGGCGCCCTCGAGAGTCAACGTAGGCTGATTTACGACGTCAGCACCGACCGCCATGTGTGAGGCGATGAGACCAAGCAGGCCAACAGCTAAAGACCATCTCATGGTGAACTCCCGAAATGGGTTGGCCCGAGGCGGGCATGTTGCGCGGCAAGGTTGATGAAGGCTGCGGGCCGCTCGAAGCCTGAGGTCAGTCGCGCGTGGGGATTCGCTCGCGAGCTCGAGCGGTCGAGCCTTCGTAGGGTCTCACCAACCCTCTTTGGCGTGCCCAGGTCCGACCATCCGCATAGCGGCGCAGCGATGACACTCAGCGACTGCTCGGATCCCTGCGTGATAGCGCGCGAGAAGTCGATCGACGGCAATGTGGCATACAACTCACGCAGCGCCCGAATGGAGTCCTCGCGGGCCAGGGCGGTCGCCATGACCTCGACACTGTCGGCCATCCTGCGCCTGAACATTCCCAGCAGCGACGGACCATCCGCTGCAAATATGAAGCTGTTCCAAAGAGCTCCAGCGCCTAGCAACTCCCTCGCACGGGCCGGATCCGGCTTCTCGATGAAGCGTACAACCGCGTACGTGTCCGGACCCAACATCCGCCCGGGCACGATGTAACCCAGATCTGGATCCGGGTCCTCCGGTTCGATGCCGACCAGCGCCAGTCCACGTGCTTCGTTTCCTACACGTGTGACGGCGGTTCGCGCCGCGCCGGCCAGAGCGCTCTCATCGCGTACATGGTGGTCGGCAGGCAGGAATAAAATTCGCGCGAACGGATCGCGCGCCAGGATCGACAGAACGGCAAGCAGAATTCCGTGGGCTGTACCGCAATTGGCTGGTTGCACGAGTGTATTGGCTTCGCGCAACGCCCAGCGCATCCGCGCCCAATAGCGACGATGTTGGTCGGAAACCATCACGTATACCCGCTCAGCAGGCACGACGCAGCCGGCGCGGGATACGGCTTCCTCGAGCAGCGATCGGCCGCCATCGAGGGAGCAGAACTGTTTGGGCACCGCATTGCCGGCGAGATCGGTGGTCAGCGTGGACAGCCGAGTGCCGTCGCCGGCGGCGAGCACGACGGCCCAGGTATTTCGGCACGCTCTCATTGCAGCCGCCCTTGGGATGCACGTCCCGCGCGGTGCCAGGAGATTCCACGTGCTCCGCGAGTCAACCAATGCTCATGCGTCGTCGTGTGCTCGCTCGGCAGGTTTTCTGGGGGCCAACTCCTCCGTGTCGGCAAGGCAACGATGAGTACCTGCTCACGATAGGACTCGACGGGTCGATCCGGCTCGATTTTCACGGCTGCTGCTCCGGCCGGCGACAGCGTGCTCAGGTGTTATGCCTGGCACACTGCCAACCGATGTGATTACTTCTTGGGTGTTGGGTCCTTGACGTTGACGACACGCCCGCCCGAAAGCCGCTCGCAGGTTCCCTTCGGAAGGTAAACCCAGGCTTCGGCCGTCGAATCGGCAGCGGCATGCCCATGGCAGGCGTTCGTGCTGGTGGCACAGTCGTTTTTGCCGGCCTTGACGATGCCCGCACACTGCTCTTTGCCGTCCTCGGCGGCGAGGACAGTGCCCGCGACCGCGAGGCTGGAAAAAGCCAACACGCCGGCGATGGCGGCGCGAATTTTCGAGTCATGTTGTGACATTGAGTGCTCCACGAGTTAGATGTTGCGACGATGCGCGTCGCCCGCGGAGTACATAAAGCAACGCTTGTGCCAACGAGCCGCACGGCGGGGCCGGCATCTTGTAACTACTTGATCTACCGGGACCTTTGTCTATACCCCCCAGGGAGGGGGGGCGGAGCTCACGTCCGTGAGTACGCTCAGTGCCGCAACGAGCTGCGGCTGCACGCAACCGGTTGCGGGAGGCGTTGGAATGTCAGGAGTGGGTTGGCAGGGGCGGTTGCGGAATAACGCGCGCCGCACTGTGGCGCATCGCTCGTGAGTTTGACCTCAGTCGGCCTGCAATCGAGGCCACCTGAGCTCGGCCGCCCGCACCATCACATCGGCGTTGAAATAGTACGGAACGATCTCGCACACCTTGCCGTCCTGGAGACGAAATGCCTCCGCAAGCGGGCAACGCACAGGCGGTTCCCCCGCCAGGAGCAGGTCGACCAACACCACGACCCAGTCGCCGCCGGCCGTGGCCTGATGCAGCTGGGTACCGATTACGCCGGTAGAGTGCACCTTTCCAAACAGCTCGCGCATGGCCTCGACACCGCGAAACTCACCGGCAAAGGGCAATGTCGGCGCTTCCGTGATCAGAATGTCCTCGGTCATCAGCGTCGCCGCTTTGGTCCAATCTCCGCTGCCACACGCCTCGTAAAGCGCCATCACGGTCTGCCGATTACGGACTTCCACATTGCTCATACCTGTCTCCTATGTATCAACTTCCACGAGCGCCTTACCACGAGTATTGCCTGTCATCAGCTTGCAGAAGGCATCTGGGGTATTCTCCAAGCCTCGAGTGATATCCTCCAATACCGTAAGCTCGCCAGCGCGAACCCACTGCGCGAGTTGCGTCCGTGCGGCAGGCCTCAGGGATTCGTACGCAAATAGCAGGAAGCCCTGCATCGTGAGCTGCCGGGCGACCACCTGCCACAGGTTGGTGATCGGGTACGGAGCGTCGCTTCGGTTGTAATCGCTGATCATGCCACAGGCGACAATTCGGCCCTGCGACTTGAGAGTTGGCAACATCGCATTGAGCGTTGCACCACCCACGTTGTCAAAGTAGACATCGACTCCCTCGGGAGCGTGCCCGGTCACGGCGGCGGTGAGGTCGAGCGTCTCGCGATAGTTCACCGCCGCGTGGAAACCGAGTTGTTCCGTCAGCAGGCGCGCCTTGCCGGCGGATCCGACAATGCCTATGACCTTGCAACCTCGCAGGCGCGCGATCTGACCGGCCACGCTGCCAACCGCGCCTGCGGCCGCACTGACCACAACCGTCTGTCCGGATTTGATGTGGCCAATCTCGTGCAGCCCGACGTATGCAGTCTGACCGGAACCTCCGAGTGCACCCAGGTGATGCGACAGCGGCACGCCAGGCTCGGAGCGAATCTTCTCCAGCAAAATCGTGTCCGGCCTGACAATCGAGTAGTCCTCCCAGTGATTGAGCCCGAACACGAGCTCGCCCGCATGGAAGCCGGCCACGTGGGATCTCACAATGCGGCCTGCGGTGGGTCCGCGGATCACACCGCCGAGCGGCACCGGGGGGAAATAGTTGGCTTTGCCTTCGAGCCAGCCACGAATGGCGGGCTCCAGTGAAAAATAGAGATTGCGAACGAGCATCTCGCCGGCCGCGGGCTCCGGGACGGGCGACTCCACTTGCGCGAAGTGCTCGCGAACAGGTTCTCCCTGGATCAGGGATCTGAGAACAATCTGCCGGTTAACTCTGCCCGACGAAGTCATCGAGTGCCTCGTGGAAATGCTGCACTCGGCGCTCCTGGTGCGCGAGATAAAACGGCCGGAACCCTGCGGATCGCAGCGCACGCTGCTGCGAGGCCGCAACGCTGAGATCCTGATCGGCCGTGCGGCCCAGCGACTTCTCACCGACCACCACGACTTCCAGAAGCGCATCCTCCACCGGAAGATCGGGGCCGCCCGCCGGCGAAGGTGTCAACTGCTGATCCGCGATGCGCGGCACGAGCCACCAGTGATCGAACTCACAACGCGCCGGGTCGGTCGCATGCGGACGTGGACGCAACAATTGCACTCCATCCGGACCGACGGTGATAACCGAGTTCGGAAACAGGTTATAAATGATGTAGTCGGTGAGTTGGTAATCCTCGAGATGCTCGTAGTGTTTGTACCCTCGGGCGGGCCCCAGCTTGCGCTTCTGTGCAAGGATGTCAGTGCGAATACGGTCGAGCGCGTCGCGGCCGGCGTACTGCGCGGCATCCAGGCCCCACTGGGCCATCAGACTCACCAGCGGCTCGGCTGGTGTGTCGCTCGAGTAACGACGGCCCGGCTGGAACGAAGGAAACCAGCCGCGATTGTGTCCGTTGGCGAGCATATCGAACTGACATTGCCGGCCGTCACTCTCGATATAGGGCACGAGCTCGGGATGCAGCACGTGTACGTGGTAGGACTCGTTGAAATTGTCGGTAATGATCTTCCAATTGCAGTCCGCCTGGGCCGTCATGTTGAGAACACGAACCATGTTCTCGATCCGATACGAGCCGATCTCGCGCACCACGGTCTCACCCAGCCAGCGGCTCAGATCCGGTGCCGTTCGCTCCATGTTGAACCAGATCATTCCGAAGAGCTGCTCGCACCGGATTTCCTGCAACCTCAGGCGGCCACACGGATTGCCCTGCGGGTAGTCCTCGGGATCGAACACGCCATCCACGACGCCCGCACGGTCGAACTGCCAACCATGATACGGACAGGTCAGGTGCGGAGAGTGTCCATCCGGGCCCTGCAGGATGCGCATGCCGCGATGTGGACAGATGTTGTAGAAAGCTTTGAAGCTGTTGTCATCCTGGCGGACGATGAGGATCGACTCGGGACCGAGATCGCTCACCAGATAGTCGCCCGGCTCCGGAGCCTGGTACGCCATGCCTCCTATCTGCCACGTTCGCATCCACATCTGTCTCCATTCGCGCTTGAAGTAATCCGCCGAGACATAGCGCTCGGCAGTGATGGGTGTCATGCGCAGGGACGGCACAGGCACGCGGTACGGGCGGCTGCGGGTATTCATATCTGGAGCATCCTGAAGGGAGCGGTCACGAGCTGGCAACGCTCACTTCTGATAGGAGCGCATGAGCGTCGTCGGCGCGATGCTTGTGCGGTTGTCAGGCGGGAGAACGCCGGGGGACTCTCTTATGGCGGAAGAATTCGACGTACTCGTGCTGGGTAGCGGCGCGGCCGGGCTGACAGCGGCAGTCACTGCCGCCGAATGCGGTGCGCGGGTAGGCGTATTCGAGAAAGCCGACACCGTCGGCGGCACCAGCGCATGGTCGGGCGGCCAGATCTGGATTCCGAACAATCCGCACGAGCTCGCCATCGGCAAGCGCGACAGCCGCGAGGAAGCACTCACCTACCTCATGTCGCTGTCGCACGGAATGATCGACGAAAGCATGGCGGCGGCCTACATCGACACCGGCCCTGAGATGATCCGCTTTCTGGAAGCGCACACGCCGGTCAGGTTTTATCCGGTGCCCGACTTCCCTGACTATCACCCCGAGTTCCCCGGCGGAAAACCGCAAGGTGGGCGTACTCTCGAGTGTCCCCCCTTCCCCTATGGCGAATTGGGTGAATGGCGCGACCGCGTCGGCACCTCACCCTACTATCCTGACTTTACGATCACCATTGCGGAAACGACGCTGGGCCAATCGGTGCCGACTCCCGCGCCGCCTGAGGTCAAGGCACACCGCAAGGCGCATGACGAGCGGGGAATGGGACTAGCCTTGGTTGGGCGACTCCTGCGTGGCTGCCTCGATCGCAACATTCAACCTCGGACGGGGTATCGGGCAACAGAGCTGCTCATGCGCGATGGTGCTGTGAGCGGAGTGCGCTTCCGGACCGCGAGTGGCAGCGTCGACGTCAAAGCGCCCAACGTTGTGCTCGCGACGGGTGGTTTCGAGTGGAACCCGAGTCTCGTGCGGGCCTTCTGCAGGGGTCCGCTGACGCATCCGGTCTCTATCAAGACCAACACCGGCGACGGTCTGAAGATGGCCATGCGCGTCGGGGCGATGCTGGGGAACATGCGCGAAGCGTGGTGGATGCCGGTCATCGAAGTGCCGCCGGACATCAACAGCATGGGTCGCCAACTGCTGACCTACGAGCGAACCATGCCCGGTTCCTTGATGGTCAATCGCCATGGCAGGCGCTTTACCAACGAAGCGTCGAATTACAACGCCTTCGGTGCAGCATTCCACGAGCAGGATGTCAGCCGGTTCGAATACGCCAACCTGCCCTGCTGGTTGATCTTCAACCAGGAGTTTTATGCGAAGTGGCCGTTCGTGGGCGGATTGAGCGATGGCTTCGGGTCGGGCGTGGCGCGGCCACCGGGGTGGATCACTTGCGCCGATACACTGAGCGAGCTTGCACAGCGCGTTGGAATCGACGCGGCTCAATTCAGCGCCACCGTGGAGCGTTTCAACAGGCACGCCGCGGCGGGATCGGACCCCGATTTCCGTCGTGGCGAAAGCGCCAACGATTTATGGTGGGGCGATCCTGCGTTCCGGGGTGATAAGCGGGCAACTCTTGGACCGCTGGGCAGTGGACCGTATTACGCCATTGAGGTGAAGAGTGGCGCACTGGGCACCAAAGGCGGACCGCAAACCGACATCGACGCGCGGGTGCTCGATGTGGATGGCTCTCCTATTCCGGGACTTTATGCGGCGGGCAATGTGATGGCGTCTCCCATGGGGATGACCTATGGCGGTGCCGGTGGGACTCTCGGGCCTGGAATGGTGTTTGGCTATCGCGCAGGCCGTGCGGCTGCGGATCCTAACAGCCGTCCGCGTTAATCAACTCGGCCGCGCGCCAGGCCAGCGCCATGGCCGGCGCGTTGGTATTGCCCGATACCAGCCCGGGCATTACGGAACAGTCAACGACGCGCAGAGCCTCAACACCGTTCACCTGCAGCCTCGGATTGACCACGGCATCGACGTCACTGCCCATGCGACACGAGGACACCGCGTGAGTGCCGCATAGCGAACCGATCCGAAAAGCGTTGAGAATTTCGTCGTCCGAGACGCAATGCGGGCCCGGCACCAACTCATCACCAACATAAGCCTGCAAGGCAGGCTGACGCATATACCGGCGCATGTATCGCACCAATGCGATCGCACTACGCTGGTCCTCTGACGTCGTCAGCCAGTTTGGAGTGATCACCGGTGGCGCCGCAGGATCTGCAGATCGTACGCTGACCTCACCCTGGCTGGTCAGGCTCAGCAACTGCCCGTATGCGGTGATACCGGGCACATCCTCCACTGAGGCCAGCGGTACCGGGAATTGCCCGTCGGAGCGTGCGAAGCTGAATGCGCCCATGTAGAGCTGCGCATCCGGACGAGCCACATCAGGGCTCGTTCGAACGAAAGCGCCTACTTCGAACGGGCCGGTGGCCAGCGGGCCGGTGCGTGTCAAGTAGTATTGAAACAAACTTCCCAGCAGGCCCACTCCCCGAAAGCGGCGATTGAGTCCCTTGACCGATACCAGCCGATGAGGAATGGAAAATCCGAGATGCTCGCGCATACCTCGGCCCACACCCGGGCTGTGATGAACCACCTTGATACCCGCGGCGCTCAGCGGCCCTGCCGGCCCGATGCCGGACAGTTGCAGCAGTTTCGGTGACTCGAGCGCGCCCGCGGACAGAATCACTTCTCGACGGCACCGGTGCGTAACCTGTACGCCCTGACAATCAGCCAATACTCCAACCGCCCGTCGGCCATCGAACAGCACTCTCTCGACCCGCGTGTGGGTCAGCACACTGACATTAGGGCGGCGGCGCGCGGGATCGAGAAAAACGGTAGCCGCGCTTTGGCGCCGGCCGTGCTTGATATTGTGCTGGTAGTAGCCAACGCCCTCACGATCGCCCACGTTGAGATCCTCGCGGCGCGCAAGTCCCATCTGCTGCCCGGCCTCAATGAGCGCCTCAGCGACGGGATACCGGAACTTGCCGCTCTGGACGTAAACAGGTCCGTTTCCTCCATGCTCCGGACCGGCACCGTCCTCGTGAGTTTCGATGGCTTTGAAAGCACTCAACATGACAGACCAGTTCCAACCGGTGGCGCCCAGCCGGGCCCACTCGTCGTAGTCCTCGGGCTGGCCCCGGACATAGATCATTCCATTGATGGACGAAGAGCCGCCGAGCGTCTTGCCCCGCAGCCAGACCTCGCTCGCGGGAGCACCCGGGACTCGAGGTTGATCCACGGGATAGTGCCAGGCGTAGTTTGGATCGAGAACCAATCGGGCCATGCCTTTGGGCATCGTGATCAGAGGACTTCGATCCGGGCCGCCCGCTTCGATGATGAGGACGCTGTTGCGTCCATCGGCCGACAAACGCTCTGCCAGCACGCAGCCGGCCGACCCGGCGCCCACGATGATGTAGTCGAACTGCCCCTGGCCGTTCATCTTTTGTGGCTCACGTGCTCACGCCTTCAGCGCGGCCGCTTCAGCCTGCCGCCATGCCAACTCCGCAAGAACGGGCACGGCCTCAGCTATCCGCGCCGCGTTCACTGAGCTGGCAGTCCCTCTCGCGAGCCTGCCCTTGATTCCGTGGGCAATCCCGGCGAAGCGAAAGAAGTTGAATGCGAGATAAAAGTCGAGATGCGCAATTTCACCGCGGCCCGTGCGCCGGCAGTACGCCGCCACATACTCTGACTCACCCGGTATATTGAGCGCTGCCAGGTCGGCTCCCGCGAGACCGGCAGTGATCAGCGGCGGCATCCGGTACATCATTACGTTGTAGGCAAAGTCCGCCAGAGGATGGCCGAGAGTGGATAACTCCCAGTCGAGCACGGCCAACACGCGCGGCTCGCTGGGGTGGAAAATCATGTTGTCGATCCGGAAATCGCCGTGCACGATCCCGGTCTCATCGCCGGGCGGCAGATGTGCCGGCAGCCACTCGACGAGGCGGTCCATATGCGGATCGCGCCCCGCCTCCACATCCCCGAGATACTGTTTGGACCAGCGCGCGATCTGACGCTCGAAGTAGTTTCCCGGTCGACCATAATCGGCAAGACCGATTGCCCGATAGTCGATGCAATGCAGCCGCGCCAGGGTCGAATTCATGGCATCGAAATAATCCGGCCGCTGCTCGCGGCTCACTTCCGGAAGCGTGGGGTCCCAGAAGATGCGGCCCTCAACGTAGTCCATGACGAAGAACCACGTGCCGACTACGGCATCGTCCGTGCACAGGCCGTGCACACGCGGGACAGGAAACTCCACGGAATGCAACGCGGTCAACACCTGGACTTCGCGCTCAACAGCGTGCGCGCCCTTCAGAAGGAGACCCGGAGGCTTGCGGCGCAGTACATAGCTCGCGGTTGGTGTAAGCAGGTGGTAGGTTGGGTTCGACTGACCGCCTTTGAATTGCCGCACCGTGAGCGGGCCCGCGTAGCCCTTGACATTCGCCTCCATCCATTGGGTCAGTCGCGCCTCATCGAAGCGGTGCTCCGCGCGAACTGGTGTCGTGCCGCTGAATTGCGGTCCGCGGCTCATGACTGCGTTCGGTTGAGCGCTTGCCGCTTGATGCTCTTGGCGAGAGACCAGCGGTGCACTTCGCTCGGACCGTCGTAAATCCGGAACGCGCGCAACTCGCGGAATATCAGCTCAACAACGGTGTCGCGAGTCACGCCGGTCCCACCCATGACCTGGATGCATCGATCCGCAATCCGGAACAACGCTTCGGACACCGACACCTTCGTCATGGAGGACTCGAGGGTGCCGGGGGCGCCGCTGTCGAGCACTCCCGCGCACCAGTCGATCATCAATTGCGCCTGTTGCAGCTCGATCTGATTGTCGGCCAACATGAAACCGACGCCCTCGTGATCAATGAGCAACTTCCCGAAGGCCTCGCGTCGGACTGCGTACCCGGTCGCAATCTCCTGGGCGCGCCGGCACGCTCCGAGCCAACGCATACAGTGTGTCAGCCGCGCGGGCGCGAGCCGCACTTGCGCATATTTGAAGCCCTCTCCTGGCGCACCCAGGATCTGATCCGCAGGCACGCGTAGATCGTCGATGGCAACGATGGAGTGACCACCTGGCATCGAGCCGTCGATGGTGTCGAGCACGCGCTCGATGCGAATCGCCGGATTGGGCAGGTCGACCAGAAACAGAGTCGCACCCTCACCCGACATCGCCATGACGATGCCGACCCGCGCGCCATCGGCCCCCGTGATGAACGCCTTACGGCCGTTGATGATCCAGTGCTCGCCTTCCTGGCGAGCCAGAGTCTTCAACATGGAGGGATCGGAGCCGGCACCCCCATCGGCGGCGGGCTCGGTCATGAAGAACGCCGAGCGCGCCCGTCCTTCAACCACGGGCCGCAGAAATCGATCCTTCTGCTCGGGCGTTGCAATGCGACCGAGTAGAAACATGTTGCCTTCATCGGGCGCTGACACGTTGATTGCAACGGGGCCGAGTGGCGACAGTCCGGCTGCCTGCAGCACCAGCGCGGTCGCGCGATGTGTCAGGTGCGCGCCGTCGCTGAGAATATGGGGTGTCAGAACTCCAGCGGCTCGCGCGCGATCGCGCATCTCCTGCACCATGTCATCGGAGGGGCCGTGCGAGCCCCAGCGCTCGTCGCGCTCGTACGGGATGATCTCCTGGCGCACGAAACGCTCGACCTTCGCTGCAATGGTTCGTGCCGGGTCCAGATTCGAATCATGACTCATCGCTTGCCGCCCGCCTCGCCCCCGGCCGAAGCGTCGTTGTCCCCTGCTTTCGTACCTGCCCTCGCTATTGCTTCTGCCATCTCCTGTGCCGTGGGATTGGCACGCAGGGTCAACCCGCCATTCACCTGCAGATTGGCGCCTGTCATAAAACACTCGTCACTCGCGAGCCACACCGCAGCGGCGGCGATGTCTTCTGTCGTGCCGATCCTGCCGAGCGGATAGCCCTTGAGGAATGAATCAAACAGCCCGGGTACGGTCCTCGCCTGAGCTGTCATGGGTGTATCGGTCAGTCCCGGCGAGATGGAGTTGGCGCGAATCCCGAACTGGCCGAACTCGTGCGCCACGCAGCGGATCACGTGGTCGGTACCCGCCTTGGTTCCCATGTAGGCCGCGTGATCATTGAGCATGATCGTGGCCGTCGCGGAGCTGATCTGAATGATCGATCCGCCCTGCGTCATGGCTTCGAGCATCTGCTGAAAGAACTGGAAGGGCCCGATGTACTGCAGCGCAGTCATCTTCAGCAAGTCCTCGGTGGTGGTCTGCAGGAACGGCCGCAGAAGTCCCCAGCCGGTTGCATTCACCGCGATAGACACGGTCCCCATCGAAGCGCGCGCCGCCGTCCGCAGAGCCTTCAGATCCTCCAGGTTGGTGATGTCGCAATAGGCGCTGAAGCCCCCTATTTCCGCCGCCAGTCGTTCGAGCTCATCCAGGTGCCGTCCGGCTACCAGGACCTGCGCACCTTCAGCTCGAAAGCGTCTGGCGATCACCTGGCCCATGTTGTTGCGTGCGGCTGCGCCGAGTACGACCGCACACTTGCCTTCGAGACGTCCCATGGGCGCATTGTTCTGCCATGAACCTCAGCCCGGCAACTGCCACCAATGCTAGGTGCGCCGGGCGAAAGGATAGTGGAGTGTGGGAGCTCCTCAGGTTCAATATCGGCGTTGAATCGCAAGCGGGGGCAACGTATGGATCTCGGATTGAAAGGCAAGAAGGTCATCCTCACCGGCGGCAGCCGCGGAATCGGTCGAGCGGCGCTGGAAATCTACGCGGCAGAGGGTGCGGACATCGCATTCTTCTCGCGCAATCGAGCCCACGTGGACGAGACGGTCACTGCCCTCTCGCGCCATGGTGGGAAGGTCTACGGCTCCACCTTCGACCTCAATGATCTCACCGCCTTCCCGGGTTGGTTGACCAGCGCGGCGGAACGGCTCGGCGGATGCGATATTTTCGTACACGGGGCGAGCGCATCCGGATCCCAGGCGACGGGGGACTGGCAAAAGTGTTTCAACTTCGACCTGCTGGGTACGGTGAAAGGCTGCGAGACCCTGGAGCCGTACCTGCAGCGATCCGGCTCCGGCGCGGTGATCATCATGTCCAGCACGGCAGCGGTGGAGACGTTCCTCGTGCCGCAAGCCTTCAATGCCATCAAGTCGGCGTTGCTGACGTACAGCAAGCAGCTCAGCCAGGCGTGGGGTCCGAAAGGCATCCGCGTGAATGCGATCTCGCCGGGCCCGATCAGTTTTCCGGGCGGCAACTGGGAGATGATCCAGTCCGCCATGCCCGAGCTTTACAACACGACGGCGAGCCAGTTCGCGCTGGGCCGGTTTGGCGTGCCGGAAGATGTCGCGCGAACGATCGTGTTCCTGTCGAGCCCTGCGTCTGCTTACACGACGGGCACCAACATTGTCATTGATGGTGGCTATACAAAACGGGTGCAGTTCTAGGAAGCGATCTGGAGAATCAGCTTGCCGTGGTTCTCACCGCTGAACAGCTTCATGAAGGCCGGATAGGCGTTCTCGAGCCCGACCTCGATGTGCTCATCGACACGAATCTGACCTGCGGCGATCCATCGAGCCACCTGCGAGGCACCTTCCGGAAAGCGCGCAACATAGTCCATGATCAGAAAGCCGTGGATAGTCGCGCGTTTGACGATCACCTGCCAAAGGTTACGCGCGCCCAGTTTACCGTGCTCACAGTTGTACTCACTGATGAGGCCGCAAAGAATCACACGGGCCTTGGGAGCAAGGTTCATCAACCCCGCGTCCAGAACGTCGCCACCGACGTTCTCGAAGATCAAGTTGACGCCGTTGGGCGCGGCCTGCGCGATGGCGGCTGTCAGCTCGGCGGCGCTCTTACCGCGGTAGTCGATCGCCACATCGAAACGATAGTCCTGTAACAGGCGCCGGCACTTCTGCGAGCCGCCGGCGATCCCGATGGTGCGGCATCCCTTGATCCGGGCAATCTGTCCGGCAATCGAGCCCACGGCGCCGGCGGCGCCCGAGATGAGCACAGTTTCGCCGGCGACCGGGCGACCCACTTCCTGCAGAGCAAAATGGGCCGTCAAGCCCACCGCGCCCATTGCGGACAGTACGTAACTCGGCGAAGGCAGCGCCGAAACGTCCACCTTGTTGGTAAACCCACCCGGGATCACGATGGAATAATCCTCGAGGGCATTCAAGCCCACGACCCAGTCTCCCGGTGAGAAGTTGGGACTTGCCGTGCTGTGGACACGGCCGACGGTGGTAGCGCGAACCGCTTCACCCAACGGGATGGGCGGCATATAGGAAGGAATATCATCCATCCAACCCCGTTGCGCCGGATCGAGCGATGCGTAGTGATTGCGGACCACGAAACCGCCTGCCGGGGGTTGCGGAACCGGCACGGACTGCAATTCAAAATCCTCGGGGCGCGGCACACCGGCCGGACGACGAATCAACACAAAGCGGCGGTTTGTCATACAGCGGTAAACCCACCATCGATCACAAACTCGCTCCCCGTCACGAAACTCGCCTCCGGGGAGCACAGATAGACAACACCGCCGCCGATCTCCTCGGGATTTCCGAGGCGACCGATAGGATGGGCAGCGATGACAGCCGCCTCGGCTGCCTCCCGCGAGGGCACACCGCCGATCTCAACATATCGATCGATGATGGCGTGCATCATTGGAGTGTGAATCCCGCCGGGATGTACGCTGTTGACCCGGATGTTGTACCCGAGCATGCCGAACTCGATGGCGCACGACTTGCTGAACAGTTTCACGGCGCCCTTGCTGGTGCAGTACGCGGCAGTGAACGCCGCACCTCGCTGCCCGCCGACCGAGGAGAAGTTGACTATGGAGGCGCCGCCCTTGCGCATCCTGCCGCTTTCCTTGAGGAGCGGCAACATCGCCTTCGTGCCGATCAACATCGAATCGACGTTGACTGCCTGCACCTGGCGCCAGTCCTCGAGCGTCGTTTCCTCGATGCTCTGTACCTTGCAGATCGCAGCCCCGTTGATCAGCGCGTCGAGCCGGAAATAGGTCTTGCGGACCTCGGCAGCGATCCGCGCCCAGTCTGCAACACTCGAAACATCGTGCTGCCGGTAGGCGACCGCGCCCGGCACCGAAGCCTCGGGCGCAATGTCAGTGGCCAGGACAATTGCCCCCGCCTCGCTGAGCGCCGCGCACACCGCCCGACCGATGCCGCCAGCGGCGCCAGTGACCAGTGCAATCGTATCATTCAGCTGGATCGGCATAACTGTGTCCTCAACGCGCGGTCCACCCGCCATCGATGACGAGCTCGGAACCGGTGCAGTAACTGCTGTCATCGCAGGCGAGGAAGTAGGCCGCACCCGCTATTTCCGCAGGCTCTGCCAGGCGCCCGTTGGGAGTGGCCGCGGCGATCTGATCGATCAATTCCTGCACGCTCCCGCCGATGCCCCGTGCCGCCCATTTGCGCATGCCGATCTGCAACAGCGGCGTGTTGACGAAACCCGGGTGAATGGAGTTGACCCGGATGGGGATACGCTTCGTGGCGAACTCGATGGCAACCGACTTGGTAAACAGCCGCACAGCACCCTTTCCCGTGTTGTAGGCCGACGTGTCGCCATAACCCACGAGCCCCATGATGGAGCTGATGTTGATCACACTGGAGCCGAAACGGGTCGTGCGGCCGGTCTGCGTCAGAAGCGCAGTGAAGGTCTTCGTGCCGAGAAAAACTCCATCGACATTGATCGACATGATGCGTCGCCATGCGGAGAGCTCCAGCGTGTCTACAGCGCCGGTGCAGTCGATTCCCGCGTTGTTGACCAGGACGTCGAGCCGGCCGTGACGCGCCCGAACATCCTTCTCGGCCGTGAGCCAGTCGGCCTCGCTGGCAACATCGAGCTTCAGATAGCTCGCCGTTGCCCCCAGCCGGTTGAGCAGACTCGCAACGTCCTGATCGCGGACATCCGCGAGATCAGTCAACACGACGAACGCGCCTTCGGCCAGGTAACGCTCAGCGATCGCCAACCCGATCCCGCGCAAAGCGCCGGACACGAGAGCCACTCGCCCGGTCAGGTTCGTCATACGCCCATCATCCCGGCGGTCGTGGCGCCATCGATCCCGTATTCGGAACCTGAAATGAAACTCGCTTCATCGCAGGCGAGAAATGCGACCAGTGCGGCAACTTCTTCCACGCGCGCCATGCGCTTCAGAGGCGCCATCCCCTCGAACTGGGCCCGCGCCGCGGCCGGATCGGGCGCTCTGTCGATCACCGCGCGGATCATGTCGGTCTCCACCACGCCCGGGTGGATCGAGTTGCAACGGATCTTCGTGCCCTGGTTGGCGCAGTGCATCGCCACCGACTTGGTCAAGGCAATCAACGCACCCTTGGCCGTCGAGTAGGCGACAAAGTTGCCCATGGGCCGGTAGGCGCTCATCGAAGAGTTCACGATGATCGAACCGGTCGGGCCACCGGGATTTGCACGCATCGCCCTCACGGCCGCCTGACACGTCAGCATCACGCCCGTAAGATTGACCGACAACAGCCGGTTCCAGCTCTCGAACGTAATCGACTCGACGCTGCCATCACCGGTCTCGATGCCGGCGTTCGCGAATGCGATGTCCAGGCGCCCATAGCGGGACCCGAGCGCCGTCATCAGGGCGGGCCAGGTCTCGGCCTCCTCCACCCGATGCGGATAGAAACTCGCTCCCGTCTCCCGGGTGAGCCGCGCGGCCGCTTCGGTATTCGAGCCGGTGAAGGCGACCTGGGCACCTTCGGCGGCGAGCCGTCGAACGGCGCCTGCGCCGATGCCGGATGTGCCGCCGGTGACCAGCGCGACCTTGCCTTCGAGTCGCTTTGTCATGAGATGTCCTGCCCGTTCGTGTGCGCAGAATGACTCAATTGCAAGCCGGCCGAATCTATTCTTTCATCTAGGTGACGTCACGGTGCACGCGCCGCCATACTGGAAGTCATCCTCCAGGAGCCCGATCCCACATGAGCAAGGTTGGCGGCGAGACACCATCCCGGGTGGGGACAACATCGCAGGGCAGCGGGACCCGCCGCTCCACTGGAATCGGCTGGGCCGAGTTGATGAGCGAGGATGCACGCCCCGTGCCCGAGTTCCTGCGCCGCGAGAGCTATACCTATCGTGGCTCCGACCCAATTGCCGCCGAGCGTTACACGAGCCCCGAGTTCATGCGGCTCGAGCACGCGAAGATGTGGCCGTACGTCTGGCAGTTCGCCGCGCGCGAGGAAGACATGCCTTCCGCGGGTGACTACGTGGTCTACGAGAATGCCGGGCGCTCCTTCCTCCTCGTTCGCCAGGATGATGGATCGGTCCGTGCATTCCACAACGTCTGTTTGCATCGTGGCCGCAAGCTGCGCACTCAGGATGGCACAGCCGACCAGTTTCAATGCCCCTTTCACGGATTCACCTGGAACAAGGACGGCTCGCTCGGGAAGATTCCCTGTCGCTGGGACTTCAGCCATCTCGAGGACGAGAAGATGCATCTGCCCGAGGCGGAGGTGGCCCGCTGGGGCGGCTACATTTTCCTCCGCGAGAATCCGGGCGGCCCGAGCCTGGAGGAATACCTCGCGCCGCTGCCCGAGCACTTCCAACGTTGGAAACACGAGCAGTGTACGACAGCCATCTGGGTCGCCAAGGTCGTGCCTGCCAACTGGAAGGTGACGGCTGAAGCCTTCATGGAAGCCTGGCACACCGTCATCACTCATCCACAGTTGCTTCCGTTTACTGGTGATGAGAACAGCGCTTATTGGACGTGGGGCGATAACATCAACGTCAATCTGGTGCCGTTTGGAATCATGTCACCGCACGTCGATCCGAGTGGCAAGGCGCAACAGTGGATCGTCGATGAATTCGTGAAGTTCAACGGCCGGTCGGCTGAGAACTACGACCAGGCGCAGGATGCGTATGCGATTGAGGTACCGGCGGATATGACGGCGCGCCGTGCCCTCGGCGCGGCGATGCGCGAAAACTACACGCGGATGTTCGGCCACGACCACAGCGAGGCGACCGACTGCGAGCTCCTCGACGCCCTGGTCTACAACGTATTTCCCAACTTCGCTCCCTGGGGCGGGTTCATGCCCAACATTGTGTACCGGTGGCGGCCGTGGAAGGATCCTGACCACTGTCTGATGGAAGTGCGGATTCTGACGCGCGTGCCGCCAGGCAAGCCCATACCACGGGGCGTGCCGATGAAATTCCTGACCGACGAACAGCCCTGGACCGCTGCGGCCGAGTTGGGTGTGCTGGGAGCCGTGTTCGAGCAGGATATGTCCAACCTGCCCTACGTCCAGGAAGGCCTGCATGCCTCGAAAAACGGGCAGGTGAATCTCGGCAACTACCAGGAAATCCGCATTCGCCAGTTCCACCAGACTCTCGACAAGTACCTGAACAGGCCGAATCCATGATCTTCGTCGCCGGTACCCTGACCGTGAATCCCGCCCTGCTCCCGCAATTCCAACAGGATGTCGCGGCCATGGCCGCCCGGGTGCGCCAGGAGCAGGGTTGCCATCACTATTCGCTGCTGACGGAGGACGCGCAGACAGGGCTCGTCAATGTGCTGGAGCAATGGGCGGATGACGCGGCCCTGAGCACACATCTCACGCAGCCCTGGATCGTCGAGTTCTACAACAAGTATGTCAGTCACCTGTTGGCCCTGAATGTGAAGGTCTATGACATATCGGGTGAGCGCGCCTTGCCGGGGATGTAGCCTCAGGCGCTGTCCAGCGGCTCCTTGGCCCACTGCAGACCGCGCCGCAGCAGCTCATGAAACACCGGCAGGTCCCAGGAGCATCGGTCTACCGTCGGCCAATAGTCCATCAGCGGCTGCAAGTCATAATGACCGCGGCAGTGGCCGAGTGTCAGATACAACACGGCGCCCTTGCCATGCGATTTTGTATAGAACACCGGGTGTGAGGCGGCCGGCCAGCTTGCCTGCGCAAAACCGGTAGCTTCCCCGCCAAACTGCGTCTGCAGCAGCACACGCAACGGGCCGTAGGTTTCCATCAGATACAGCTCATCAGTCACGTCGAAGGGCTCGAGACCCGCTACCAGGGGATGGTCCGGCTCGACTACCGTGACCCGATAGGATCCGACCGGAGGATGGGCGACAAACATCGAGCCGAGCGTCTGCATGAACAGGGGCGCCCACCTGGGACTGTCCACCAGGCCATTTTCGAGCCAGCGCAGGATTGAGTTGGTACCGTGCAGCGCATACCAACGCCCGCCGCGCTCGAGGAACGCCCGCAAAGCCTCCTGTGCCTCGAGAGATGGCACGACATCACAGGTATAGCTGATGATGAAGTCAGCCTCCGCGATGGCGCTCGGATTCTCATAATTCTCGAATACGCGCACCCGAACACGCTCATCCGCGGCCAGCAGGTTCAAGAGCTCGAGGCGGGCGAAGTCGATGTCGTGGTACTTGCCTCCGGCAAATAACACACAACGGATCTTTCGCGCAGTATGGGTCATCGTTGGTTGCGCAGCCGGTTGAACCGGATCAACTCCGAATTGGGATCTCCGAACAGGTTGGCCAGCAGCACCAGGCGCTTGTAGCCATGGCCGAGGTTGAGCTCATCCGTGGTGCCAATACCACCGTGTAGATGCACGCATTCCTCGCCCAGCTCGATGGCGGCCCGGCTGATGTAACTTTTCATGCCCGCGACACTGCTTTCCGGGTCGTCATTGTCGACCAGGCAGGCCGCCGCCCGATACAGGTACGAGCGGGATTGCTCCAGGCGCACGTACAGGTCCGCGAGGCGATGCTGCAGTGCCTGAAAGCTGCTCAGGGGGCGGCCGAACTGTTGGCGTGTTTTCAGATAGTCCAGCGTGGACTCAAACAGTGTCGACATGAGACCGACCATCTCGGCACCGGCTGCGAGTCGCCCGATATCAATCGCCGCGGCGAAATCTGAGAAATCACCGCGGAGTCGGCCCGTCGCCGGTACGCCGCGCAAGCGCACGACACTGGCCGATGAACCGTCGATCAGTCGGTAGTCACGACGCTCAATGCCGGCGTCCGTGGGCGTTACGAGGTAAAATCCTATGGCAGACTCCCCGTCCCCTTCGCGAGCCGAGACGATCCACTGATCCGCATCCGCGGCCAGCGGCACCATTGATTTTTCGCTATTCAGGATTACGCGTCCTGCGGAATCCGAGTGCGCCTTCAATCGTACGTCGCGGAGGTCAAACCGCGCGCTGTGCTCGAAATGGGCCACGGTGAGATGAGCGGATCCCCCGATCAAACGGGGAAGCCAGGTCTCCTTTTGAGCAGGGTCGCCGGCGCGCGCCAGTAGCCCGCCCGCCACAACGACCTCCTCCAGGACGGGTTCGATACATAACCCGCGACCGAGCGACTCCATTACAGTGATCAGTTCCCGCGGGCCTCCACCCAGGCCCCCTTCGTCGGCGGCAAAGGGCACTCCCAGCACCCCGATTTCCGCAAGGGAACGCCAGCTCTCAGCGCTGTATCCCCGCGGCTGGGCCCTCCCCAGATGGCGCCGTTCAATGCCGGCGTGGTCGCGGATGAACGCATCCACCGCATCTTTCAGGAGATTTTGTTCCGGGTTCAACGCAAATCGCACTCGATCTGTTTCCTGTGGGCCTGGCAGCGCCGGCCGATCCGGCCAAGTTGGGGTCATCGGCATAGGTGACCAGATTTCCGCGAGCGGCGCGACTGGCACTTCCCGTAGGCGGGGGTACGCCCGATTGTTATTTGGCGCAGCTGCACTCATGATCGGGGCATCGGGAGTAAGGGGGTTACCGAAGTGGAATGCCGCAAATTGGAACTTCCACCGCCGGGGCTCAATGAGCTGCTCGAGCGGATCACCATCCGCTCGATGGAAGGCATTCGCCCTGCGGCCGAAGCACTGCGTGATTCAGCCATGTCCCTCGCCGGCCTGCGTGTGGCCGCCGCCGCCAACATCGCCTCCAAGGAGCCGATGGTGGACGGCAGTGGCAACATCCTCGCGAGCGAGGTGTTCGGTTGGTGCGATCCGGCCGAGCGCTGGTGGGAGCGCCCCAATCTTGCGCTGACCTCGCCCCTGACACTGGCCTGCCGGTACGAGAGCGAGCCCTTCTGGTGCTGTGAGGATGGCCTCCATACTCAACATTTCAATCCGCATCTGGTTGGGTTGGATCTGTCCGACTTCTTCGAGCGCGCCATGACGCAAGCCGCCATTGTGGTGCCCATTCACCTGCCTTATGGACAGATAGGGGCCGTGAGCTACCAGCCTGCCGTACCCGCGGAGGACGGGCTGGCGGCGCAATTCGCCGAATTCGGCGAGTTGTTGGGGATGATGGCGCGCAAATTCGTCTGTGGCTACGTCAAGGTCATGGACAAGGCACAGTGGATCCCCTCCGATGTCAAATTGAGCAAGCGGGAAATCGAGTGTCTGCGCTGGGCGGCGGTCGGCAAGACTGACAGCGAGATCGCGCTGATCCTGGCGCGCAGTTGCGCGACGATCCGCTTTCACATTCACAATGCGGCGCTCAAACTCAACGCAGTGAATCGAAGCCAGGCAGTCTTCAAGGCGGGACAACTCGGGTATCTCGGTTCGGTGAGCTGAGTTTCCCGCGGCAGGCGCCCGCCGCAACTAGTCTTTCTTATAGATGCGCAGCGAGCCTCCAAGGGCGATGCTTGCGCCATGGCCGCGCGACCGATCGCTCCCGATGTTCTCACGACTGGCTCCCCTGCCCGGCTGATCGGGGGCCGGCACCGTGCGAGTGGCCGCATTGTTTTCCCATTGCCGCAGGACTCACAGAATTACGAGCGCATAGAGCTGCCATCGCGAGGCACCCTGTGGTCGTACACCGTACAGCGATTTCGGCCAAAGTCACCTCCCTATCGTGGTGATGAGCTGTTTCAACCGTTCGGGTTGGGTTATGTCGAGCTACCCGGTGCGCTCATTGTTGCGAGCCGTCTGACGGAGATTGATTTCAGGGAGTTGAGATTGGGCTTACCCTTGGAGCTAACCACGACCGTGCTGCGCCACGACGAAGACGGCACCGCGGTATATACATACGCTTTTCGACCTGTGCGGGCTGCACTCGGATGACCGATGTATTCATCGTCGGAATCGGCATACACCCATTCGGTCGGACTGACTCTCGCAGCGGGCTCCAACAAGGTGAGTACGCTGTGCGGGCAGCGCTCACCGACGCAAACATGCAGTGGTCGGACATGCAATTTGCCTTTGGAGGATCCGACGCCGCGGGCAAGGCGGATACGTTGGTTTCTCAACTGGGCCTGACGACGCTGCCCTTCATCAATGTGCTCAATGGTTGCGCGACCGGAGGCGCGACCTTGTTCGGCGCATACAACGCCGTGCGCTCGGGTGATTTCGACTTAGGGATTGCGATTGGATTCGACAAACACCCCCGCGGCGCGTTCGATCCCAAACCGGCCGACTGGGGCCTTCCGGACTGGTATGGCGAGAGCGGGCTGATGCTGACAACCCAGTTCTTCGCCACGAAGCTGCGCCGCTACATGGACCTGCACAACATCACACCGATCACATTGGCGCGTGTTGCGCAGAAGGCCTATCACAACGGGAGTCTTGCCCCGCACGCCTGGCGCCGCACCCCCGTCAGCGTCGATACCATCCTCGGAGCCCAGATGCTGAATGACCCGCTCACCAAGCTCATGTTCTGTTCGCCAGCGGAGGGCGGTGTCGCGCTCATTGTGGCGAGTGAAAAGAAAGCCCGCCAGCTCGGTGGCCCCGCCATTCGCATCAAGACGATCTCGATGCGGACGCGGCCGCAAGGATCCTTCGAAGTCTTTGCGCCGCATCTCGATCTCGAGCGGGGGGGCTCGGTGACCGCCGTGGCCAGCCGCGCCGCGTTCGAGGCCGCGGGGCTGGGGCCCGAGGACATCGATGTTGCACAGATACAGGACACCGAATCCGGCGCCGAGATCATGCACATGGCCGAGAACGGCTTCTGCCGCGACGGCGATCAGGAGAAATGGCTGGCCGAGGGCCGCACACAGTTGGATGGCGAGCTGCCAATCAACACTGACGGCGGCTGCCTGGCTTGTGGCGAGCCCATCGGTGCCTCGGGTCTTCGGCAGGTCTACGAGAATGTTGTTCAACTTCGTGGAGCGGGCGGCGCACGCCAGGTGACGCGTAAAGCGCGCAATGCCTACAGCCACGTGTACGGCGCACCTGGAGTTTCGGCTGTGGTTATCCTCCAATGCTAGCCGGACAGGGACAGACTGCGTTCCGTGACATGATCCGCGAGTTCCTGCGAACCTGTCTGCCTGAATGCTTGCGCGAAGGATCGAGGTCCACACCTACTGTGTTCGCCGAGCCGGGGATCGGACGCGAGTGGCAGGCAATCCTGAATGCTCGAGGCTGGCTCGCATACCAGTGGCCGCGGGAACACGGTGGCACCGGCTGGTCGCCGCTGCAACGTTATATCTTCGAGAAGGAATGTGCGTTGGCTGATGCGCCGGGCCTGCCTGTGTTGGGCCTGAAGCTGCTCGCATCGGTGCTGTATACTTACGGCACGCCGGCCCAACGAGCTCATTACCTGCCGAAGATCCTCAGCGGCGAACACTACTGGTGCCAGGGGTTCTCTGAGCCGGGGTCCGGATCCGACCTCGCCAGCCTGCGAACCCGGGCCGTGCGTGAAGGCGACCACTACCGCGTCAACGGCAGCAAACTGTGGACGACCCATGCACACTTTGCGGACCATATCTTCTGCCTGGTGCGTACTGACACTGCGGTGAAACCCCAGAAGGGAATCACCTTCCTGTTGATCGACATGCGGCAGCCTGGCGTGCGCGTGCGCCCCATCCTGACGCTTGCCGGCGATCACGAAGTCAACGAGGTCTTCCTCGACGATGTGTTGGTGCCGCTGGCCGATCGTGTCGGTGAGGAAGGCCAGGGGTGGGAGATCGCGAAGTTCCTGCTCGAGAACGAGCGCGGGGGCTCGTGCCATGCGCCCCGGTTGTTGGCTGACATCGCCCGGTTGCGTAAGCAGGCCGTTCAGCAGCCCGCCGGTGGCGGCGGCAGCCTGCTCCAGGAGCCCCTGTTCATGGCCGAGCTCGGGCGGCTCGAGCTGGAAGCGCAGGCCCTGGAAGTCACGGAGCTGCGCATCCTCGAACAGCTCGGCGAGGGCAAACGCCCGGGGCCGCAATCATCGATCGTCAAGCTGGTGGCTTCGGACCTGCGACGCTCGGTCGATGCGCTTGCCATGAGCGCCTGCGGCTATGTTGGACTACAGCTCGAGACACGCCGCCCGCTTTATGGCGCCGACGCTCCGGCCGCGATTGACGGGAAGTCCGCGCAGGTCGCAGCTCCTCGCTACCTCAACAGCCAGGCGTGGGCCATCTTCGGCGGCAGCAACGAAATTCAACGAACCATCATCGCCAAGACTGTCCTGGGACTATAGAGATGAGAATGACACGCGACCAACTCATCAGCGCCTACCGGCGCATGAAAACCATCCGCGAATTCGAGGAACGCCTGCATCAGGAGATCGCCACCGGCGAGATTGCGGGCTTCACACACCTGTATGCAGGCCAAGAGGCCGTGGCCGTCGGCGTGTGTGAACATCTCGGACCGAAGGATTACATCGTGTCCACACATCGCGGTCACGGGCACTGCATCGCCAAGGGCTGCGATGTCAAAGCCATGATGAAGGAAATCTTCGGCCGGCGTGATGGCCTGTGCAAGGGCAAGGGCGGATCGATGCACATCGCCGATGTCAGTGTCGGAATGTTGGGAGCCAACGGCATCGTGGGCGCCGGCGCACCGCTGGCGCTCGGCGCTGCAGTTGCGGCGCGAATGGACGGGGCGGGCAAGGTCGCGGTCGCTTTCAGCGGCGACGGCGCGTGCAACCAGGGCACGACGTTCGAAGCGATGAACATGGCTGTGGTTCTGAAAGCGCCTCTCATCTTTGCATTTGAGAACAACCACTACTCCGAGCATACGGGCGATTCGTACGCGGTCGGCGCTCGTGACATGACGACGCGCGCCGCAGGTTTCGGCATGGCGGCGCACAAGGTGGATGGCTGCGACTTCTTTGCGACCCATAATCTCATGGCTGAGGTCATCGCCTACTGCCGCGCCGGAAAAGGCCCGGTCGCGGTCGAGTTCGATACGGAGCGCTTCTACGGACATTTCGAGGGTGATCCGCAACGCTATCGCGGGCCAGGAGAAGTGGAGCGGCTGCGCACAACTCGCGATTGCATCGCGGCATTTCAAGCGAAAGTGCTCGCTGACGAATCGCTCGATGCCGGGACACTCGATGCGCTCGATGCCGAGGTGCTGGCCCTCATCAACACCGCGGTCGAAGAGGCTCGTGTCGCACCCGTTCCAACTGCCTCAGACGTTATCGAAGACGTCTACGTCTCCTACTGAGCACAGGTTGCCAACATGGCGAATATGACCATCCGTGACGCTCTCTCACGCACCATCAAGGCGGAAATGGAGCGGGATCCCAACCTGATCATCCTGGGCGAGGATATTGTCGGCGGGCACGGTACCGCAGGCGGCCCCGAAGCGATCGGTGGAATCTGGGGTATGACCGGTGGCCTGTATGCGGCCTTTGGCGCCAAGCGCGTGATCGACACGCCGATCTCGGAGTCCTGTATCGTTGGCGCGGCCGCTGGAGCGGCACTCGCGGGCAAGCGTGCGATCGCCGAGCTCATGTTTGCCGATTTTGTGGGTGTCTGCCTGGACCAGATCTATAACCAGATCGCGAAGTTCCGTTATATGTTCGGCGGGCGCGGCACCTGCCCGGTGACTCTGCGGATTGCTTATGGCGCGGGGCTCAACTGCGCCGCGCAGCACAGCCAGGCTGTTTATTCCCTGTTGACTTCGATTCCGGGACTGAAGGTGGTCATGCCCACCACCCCGGCGGATGCGAAGGGCTTGTTGACCACGGCAATCCGTGGTGATGACCCGGTGATGTTCTTCGAGCACAAGATGCTTTACGGCGAGACTGGCGAGGTTCCAGATGGGGAATATCTGGTGCCCTTCGGGCACGCGCGAGTCGTGCGGGAGGGAGGGGATGCGACCGTCGTGACGTGTGGCGCGATGGTCGGGGCCGCTGCGGGCGCGGCTGACCAACTTGCCAAGGACGGAATTGCCTGCGACGTCCTGGATCTGCGCACAACGAGTCCGTTGGATGAGGAAGCGATCCTGGACAGCGTCGAGGCGACCGGCCGATTGATCGTCGTAGACGAGAGCCCGCCTCGCTGCAGCCTGGCCACCGACATTGCCGCGCTGGTCGCCAACAAGGCCTTCTCCTCCCTCAAAGCGCCTATCGAGTTGGTGACGGCACCCCACTCGCCGGTGCCGTTTGCCCGGGAGTTGGAGCGCGCCTACCTGCCCTCGCCTGCGACCATTGAGGCAGCGGTCCGCAAGGCGCTCGCGTACCGCTGATCCGAACCAGGAGCGATCGCTTGAGCACATTACGCGCATTCACGATGCCCAAATGGGGCATCGAAATGACTGAGGGGACGATCTCCGAGTGGAGTATCAACGAAGGCGATCGTGTGTCGCCGGGACGAACGATTGCGTTGATTGAATCGGACAAGATTGTCAATGAGGTGCAGGCGGAGTTTGAAACGCAGTTCGTGCGTTTGATTGCGGTGGCTGGCGAGAGTTATCCGGTGGGTGCGCTGCTCGCCGTAATGGCCAGCGACGAGGTGAGCGCTGCGGAAGTTGATTCATTCATTGCGGAATTCCGGCCGGCGGGCGCTGCCGGGGAGGCCGCAGCGCAGGCGGCGCACGGTGATGCAGCCTCTCACGGCGGTGGCATCACTCCGCGCATGCCCGAATTACCGCCTGGAGTTGGCATCAGCCCGCGGGCGCGGCGCCGTGCGACGGATTTGAATGTTGATATCCGCGCTCTTGCGGGCAGCGGTCGACGCGGCCGGATCACTTTGCAGGACGTCGAGCAAGCCGCCAGACCCGCTCACGCAGTGGGAGGTTACGCGCCGGTTTCAATCATTCCGACTACCGCGGCGTTGGACGTCTTCTATGCCTCACCAGGAGCAAAGCGCCTGGCGGTCACGCATCAGGTCGATCTGGAAAATGTTCGCGGGACCGGACCACGAGGGCGGATCAGTCGAGCTGACGTGGCGCGCGCGGCCGGCGTGTCACTGCGGAGTGCGGCTGTCGAAGTCATCCGCATGTCGCCCATGCGAAAAGCGATTGCGCGGCAACTCACGCTGGCGAAGTCCACGATTCCACATTACTACTTGCGCCGCCAGGTGCAGCTCGATGCGTTGCAGGAATTACGGGCTGAGCTCAAGGGGCGCACGGGCACCGTGCCCAGTCTCAACGACTACGTCCTGCGTGCCACCGCGTTGGCACTCTGCGAGGTGCCGGATGTCAACATTCAAATCCACGGCGACGAGATACACCGATTTCCCGACGCAAACATCTCGGTAGCCGTTGCAACGGATAGGGGGTTGATAACGCCCGTGCTACGCGCCGCTCAGCGCAAACCCGTGCCGGTGTTGGCGGCGGAGCTTCGGCCGTTGATTGAGCGAGCACGTGCCGGACGGTTGCGCGCGGACGAAGTCGAAGGTGGAAGCTTTACTGTCTCAAACCTGGGAATGTTTGGCGTCGAGCAGTTCGACGCGATCATCAATCCGCCGCAGGGCGCGATTCTGGCAATCGGCGTCGTCCGGCGCCAGCCCGTCGAGCGCGAGGGCGGAATCGGATTTGGCAACTTCGCCTGGTTGTCCGTGTCCTGCGATCACCGGGCCATCGACGGTGCGTTGGGCGGCCGCTTCCTGGCAACGCTGTGCGAGTTACTCGAGTCGCCCCAGCGCTTGTAACTATTGCTCGCGATGTAGCTTTTTGAAACGGCGCTTCTTGAACAACCACCGGCCGTTCTGCCGGATGACGATGTCATCATAGCGGCCGCGGTCGCGAGTCGTTTTGCCGTTGGCCTGGTCGTCAAAGACTTCCGACGTATAAGACCGAACCGCGGCCCTCTCCCCCTCGATGACAATTGAGCCGGGCGTCGCTATGAAAATGATCCCGGGGTACTGCGCCATCGCCGCAATCCACGCAGCTATGATGTTGGACCTGCCGGTTATCTGGCCGATCTGCGGGTAATCGGGCAGCTCCCACACGCTGTCTTCTGCCCAGGTCGCACCCCACGCGTCTGCGTCAACCACACAAACCGCATCGGCGTATGCCTCCAACAGCTCACGGATCGCCAGGCGATCCTCTACGGTTCCAACGAATGCCATGGCCTCTCTCCCCTCACCTTCGATAATTGTCCCGCAGCACGCGCCGCAGCACTTTGCCGGTGTGATTGCGGGGCAACGCGCTCACCCACTCGATCAACTTCGGCACTTTGTAACGCGCGATGCGCGCCGCGGCCCAGGCCATGACATCGGCATCGTCCTGCTTCGCACCCGGCGTGGGCACGATCACTGCCTTGACGGCCTCACCCCATTTGTCGTGGGGTACACCAATGACGGCCACCTCGGCAACCGCTGGATGCCCGCAGAGGGCATTCTCCACCTCCGCCGGGTAAATGTTCTCGCCGCCGGAGATGATCATGTCCTTGACCCGGTCCTGCAGGTACAGGTAACCCTCGGAATCCAGGTAACCGGCATCGCCGGTCCGTAGCCAACCCTCGGCATCAATAGCCTCGGCGGTCGCTTCCGGCATTCCGAAATAACCTGACATGTTGGCGGGTGAGCGGGTCACGATCTCGCCGCTGACACCCGGCGCGAGAGGAGCGCCCCGCGCATCGATGATCTTGAGCTCGACGCCCTCCAGTGGGCGGCCGACCGAGCGCGTGCGTGCTCCGCGCGCGGCATCGTGATCCTCCGGGGCCAGTGCGACTATCGTGCCCGCTGTCTCGGTCATTCCGTACATTTGTACAAAACTGCACCCAAACACCGCACGGCATTCGGCCAGCAGGGACTGGGACAAGGGTGCGCCGCCGTAGTAGATGTATTTCAGACAGCTGAAGTCGGCCCCTCCCGCACGGGGGTGACGCGCCGCGATCTGCAGGGCCGTCGGGACCATCAACACCTTGCTGACCCGATGCTCCAGGATCTGATCAATCACGGCGTGTGGATCGAATTCGCGCGCCACGATTCCGGTCGCCCCATGTTGCAGCGTCCAGATCGCCCATCCTGTACCGCTGACATGCGCCGCGGGCATGGCTATCAGACTCACATCATCAGCAGACCACCCGAACCAGGCAGGCATGGCGCGCTGGTGCGCCCGTAAAGCAAAAAGGTTCCGGTGTGTCAGAACGACGCCTTTGGCGCGTCCGGTGGTTCCGGAGGTGTACATCTGGAGCACCGGGCTGTCCTCGGTGGGACTGTCTCCGTGCGGCGGCCCGTCGGGTTGGCTGTCGCGCCAGCCCGCAAACGTATCATCGGCGCCCCCGGTGCACAGGCGCGCGACGTGAGCAGCGATCCCGCTCGCCACGCTCGAAAACGAGGCATCGACCAACAGCATCCTGGGCCGCGCATCGTCCAGGACCATCGTGATCTCGGGTGGGGCGAGCCGCCAGTTGATGGGGACGGTGACCGCACCGAGCTGGGCGGCACCCAGGAAGAACTCGAAATAAGCCAGTGTGTTCTTGCCGAGATAACAGACGCGGTCACCGGCTGCTACGCCTGCAGACTGCAGACCTCGAGCCACCCGCCGTGAGCGCTGCTCCAACTGCGCGTAGGACAGGGACTCGGACGCTTCTCGCAGGGCAATCTTCGCCCCACGCTCATCAGCGTGGCGTCGAAGAATTCGGTCGAGGGTTGAAGGTTCCATCAGGTCCAAGAATAGCCCCGGAACGAGATCCGGTGCGCGCCTCCTCTGAGAACAGCTAGGTCAGCGCGGAACCGGGAAACGCTACTATGCTGGAACGAACCAGGGGTGCTGCATGGATTACAAGACGGTCGGCGATGTTGCGGAAATCATGCTCCATTACGTCGAGCAGGGCCGGACCTATCAGTCCGACAAGATCACGCGCGTGCCCGTGAGCAGCTATACGGACCCGGCGCGTTGGCAGCGGGAGATGGACCTGATCTTCAAGCGCCTGCCGCTGCTGCTTGCGCTGTCCGCCGAGCTGCCGGAATCCGGCAGCTACAAGGCGATGGAGGCGGCGGGCCTGCCTGTCCTGGTGACCCGCGACAAGAGCGGCACGGCCCGGGCATTCCTCAATGTTTGCGCTCATCGCGGCGCGCCTCTTGCCCCTGAGGGCCATGGCCACTGCTCGCGATTCACCTGTCGATACCATGCCTGGACATACAGCAATGACGGCCGGCTGATTGCGGTCACCGACAAGGAGAAATTCGGCGAGTTCGACCGCTCAAATCGCGGCCTGACCGAGCTGCCCTGCCGTGAGAAGGCCGGGATGATCTTCGGTGTACTGACTCCGGGTGCCCCGATCGATGTGGATGCCTACTTCGGGCACATACTGGATGACTTCGAAGGCGCGGACTTCGCGCACTGGACCTACCTCGGCGCGCGTGTCATAGAGGGGGCCAACTGGAAGGTCGCGTACGACGGTTACCTGGAGGGATACCATTTCGCCACGCTGCATCCAACTACCATAGCTCCGCGGACCTATACCAACATTACACACTACGAGAGTTTCGGACCCCACCTGCGCATCGGGTTTCCGCAGATCAGCATTGGTGAGCTGCGCAAGGTACCGCGAGAAGAGTGGGGACTGCGTGAGAATGCCGGTTTCGACTTCGTGCGCACTCTGTTTCCGAATGTCTCGGTGTTTCTCGCACCTGAGATCGCGCAGATCGCGCAGTTGTTTCCAGGTCCCACCCCGGACAGGAACCGAACGGTGCTGACCTACGCCCGGCGCAAGCCCGTAACGGATGCGGCCGAGCAGGAATCCGTGGAGAAAATGATCAACTGGCTCCGCGATGTGACCTACGGCGAAGACTATGTCCTCGGGCTCAAGATCCAGAAGGGCCTCGAGTCAGGTGCGCTGCGGGATGTCATTTTCGGTAAAAATGAGCGTGGCAACCAGTTCTTTCACGAAGTGGTCGACTGGTACCTCGCGGAGGATCCGTCGAAGCCGATGCCGGTTCTGTAGCGCACGGCCCTACTGGGCCGTGAAACCGCCATCCACGGTGAGCTCGGCGCCCGTGATGTAACGCGACTCGTCACACGCCAGGAACAACGCGCAGTTGGCGATATCGACCGGGTCTCCCATGTAGCCCAGGGGAATCGCGGCCGTGACAACCGCGTATTGCTCCCTGTTGTCCTGCAAGGCAACCTTCTGCATGTTGGTCAGGATCATGCCGGGGTGGATCGTATTGACGCGGATGCGATCGGGAGCCACTTCCAGCGCGACGGACTTGGTAAAGGCTCGTACGCCGCCCTTGCTCGCGGAGTAGGCCGCGCAGCCGCGGACGCCCACCTGCCCGGCTACCGATGAGAGGTTGATAATCGAGCCGCCCTGCCCCACACGGCGCATTTCCCTCACCGCCCGATACGTGCCGTAGAACACGCTCGAGAGATTGACCTCGAGTTGCCTGGCCCATTCGGCGCCGGTGATTACGTCCATCATGCGAAGCACGGCGATGCCGGCGTTGTTGACCAGTACGTCCAGGCGGTTGTGAGTGGAGATGATCTGCGCGATGACTCGATCCCAATCCGACTCCGAGGTGACGTCCTGGCGGAGCGCTGTCGCGCGACCGCCAACACTGCGGATATCGGCTGCAACCGCCTCCGCGCCCTCCAGGTCGATATCGGTGAGATAGACAGCCGCGCCTTCCTCGGCGAAGCGCTTGGCCGCGGCGCTGCCCAGGCCCGGCACGGAGGCCCCTCCTGTAATCAGTGCCACCTTGTCCGTCAAACGAGCCAAACGTCAGCCTCCACCCCGGCAGCCATGTCAGAACTGATAACCTAACGTGACACCATACGTACGTGGCTCCCGGGCGGTACCAAATGCCCACAGACCCGCAACCGTGAACCCATGTGTCGGGCCCAGATCGTTGGTCAGGTTACGGCCGTACACGGTGATCTTTGCCTTGCCTTTGCCTACGTCGAACTCGTTTGTGACAGAAGCATCAACAATGTTCTGTGCATCAGCGCGTACCCGAGGGTCATTGCCCAGTACGTCGAACAACGGCAGACCCGCCGGGCCGACACCCCCGTTGGCAACCGCCCCGGCGCTCGAGATCTGCTGGTCGTAGGCGGCGATGTGCCGGTATCCAACATGGGTACTCACGGTGCCGTAGCTCACGGGAACCTTGTAGTCGCCAGCCAGTGTGAGCGTATACGAGGGGTTGTAGATCAGGTCGTTGTTCGAATAATTGAACTCGGCAAGCTGCGTCGGATCGGTCGGCGAAGGTGCCTGAGTGATGAAGTTGTTGAAATGGGAGCTGAGGGTCCCGAGCGTCGCGCTCAGTGTCAGCGGATCGGTCGGCCGGTACGAGGCTTCGAGCTCGACGCCCTTGATGGTGGCCGAGCCGACATTGGTCACGATGGTCTGGTTGCCGGTGGGGCCGCCGGGAATGGTCGTATTCTGCTGCATGTCCTTGTACTTGGCGTAGAACAATGCCAGGTTGGTGGACAGCCTGTGCTCGAGCCACTCCGACTTCACACCCACTTCGGTCGAATCGACCTTCTCGGGCTGAAAGGCACGGTTGGTCGAGTCCACCGTGGCCGCGCGGTTACTGTAGCCACCGGAGCGATATCCAACCGAATACGACGCATACAGCATCAGGTCCGACGTCGGCCGCCAATCGAGGCCGACCTTGGGAGTGAACTTGCTGAAGGTCGCATGCGGGTTACCCAGGAAATCAGGGTCGTAATTCAGCAGACTTTTCTTGTCCTGCGTGTAGCGGCCACCGAAATTCAGGCGCCACTGGCTGGCAATCTGCCAGTCGAAATCCGCAAAGCCCGCCACGGATTTGGCCGTGCCACTCACCACCTGCGGAAGGCCGTAACCGCCCCCGAAGAGATTCGTAAACTGCGTCAGCTGATAAGCACTGTCGTAGTAATACACGCCCACTACGTAATCCAGAGGATCGATGATCTTGCCAGCCGCCCGCAGTTCCTGGCTGAATTGATGGAATGTCTGGATTCGATGCACGTAGTACAAAGGCGCGAGCGACGGCACCAGCAGGGCTTCGGAGGCTCCGTCGAAGTCCTGAGTCTGATCCTCGGTCGACTTTCGATAACCGGTAACGGATGTGAGCTTTACCGGCCCTGCCGTGAGATTCATCTGCAGGGTAGCCGCCGGAGCGTGGTAGGTACCTTCAGCGGGAGTCGTATAGACCGTGTAGAGGTCGCCGCTCGTATTGCGATCGACGAGTTGGGGCTGTTCGACCGCCGCGAAGACTTCACCTGTTTTGACCAGGTTGGAAATCACAGGGTCGTAGGTCTGCACCTGCTCCTCGAGAGTCAGCAGAGCCGTGAAATCCGTATCTGCCGGCGCAAGCTTCAGAGCGGCGCCGAAATTCTGGTTGTGATTCTCACCGCGCCGGCGGCCCGTGATGCCATCGCGATACCAGCCATCGGTTTTGTCGTTGAAATAGAAGAATTTCGCCGCCAGGGACTGGGTGATCGGCGTGTTGAACAAGGCCCGGGCGATGAAGGTATTGAAGCGCCCGTAGCTGACCTCGAACTTGCCGCCGAGCTCACCGGTCGGCTCGCTGCGGGTGATATTGATCACGCCGCCGATCGTGTTGCGCCCGAACAGGGTGCCCTGCGGACCGCGCAGCACTTCAATCTTGCCGATGTCGAAGAAATCCAGAAACTGCCCGGTGCTGGTACCCAGGAACACCCCGTCGACGACCACCGCCACCGTGGGATCAAAGGATTTCTCGATATCGGCAAATGTCAGGCCGCGGATCGACAGGTTGGCGGCGGCGGCGCCGGAATTCTGGTTCGTAATCAGCAGATTGGGCACGGACCCCTGCAGGTCGCCCAGGTTCACGGCCGCCTTGGCCTCCAGGTCCGCCACCGATACGGCGGAGACCGAAAGCGGAGTTGATTGGATCGATTCCTCGCGGCGGCGGGCGCTCACCACGATCTCCTGGAGTCCCCCGCCCTCCTCGGCCACTGGCGACTCATTATCCGCGGCCAGAACGGCACCCGGCGCCGTGTTGGCGAGAATGGCACTCACGGCCGTGAGTACACCGTAAGCAATCTTGCGCGATGCAGAACCCATCGAACCCCCTCGGCCTCGTTTTCCGCTACCTGAACGTCGTCGTTTAACAACAACAAACATCACGGCGGCTCTTATACTGCCCGAGGGGGGTGTGGTTTCGTACTAAGACATTGGATAGGTGACTACGCGCGGCGGTTCTTGTCGATGATCCCGATGATCAGCAGCAAAAAGCCGAACAGCCGGATCAGGTAGATCCAGTGCTGAGCCTCGGGGGCCGGACGAATGAGCGCAAGCGCCAGCCAGTTGCCGGCGAGAGTTGCGAATGAGGCGGCGAAGAACAGGAACAATCGATCGCGGCTGAGACGCCAGAAGCGCAACAACAGCAGTGCCGCTATCAGGTGCGCCATCGTCAGCATGCCCCACAGAAACTGCCTGAGGAGCATGATTCAGTCGGCCTCCCAGATCAGCCCATACAGCAACAACAGCACGCCGATCACAGCGGGCCAGGTTCTCCAGGCCGACAGATCGATTTGCGTTGGGAAGATAATCAGATCGATGAACAACAGAATGTTGTTGAGAGCAAAACCCGCGAAGCACAGGCCCGCCCAGAAAAGCAGCCGCATCCGCGACCGGTGGTAACCCCGCAAGAGCAGGACTGCGCACACCACGGATGTGATCGCACACAGCGCATACACCCATTCAGCCACGGTCGGGGTCCTTCTTTCTGAGAACGAATGAATCTGCGAATGCGCGGATGGCGGAAGTTCGCACCCGCCCGATTGCATGAGCGCTCAACAATCGCATCAGTCGAGCAGGATTCTGGGAGAATTCCGAGCCGAGCCGTTCAACTAAAGCATCGCTCGCGCCTGCGACAGCATAACGGTATCGGGGTGGAGAATCATCCTGCGCGACGCGCAGGAGTTGCCGTTCACATAGACTGGCCGCAGCCGATTGCACCAATCCTGCAGGAATGCCCAGAGCATCAGCTAACTCGCCCAACGACCAATCCCGATCCCGCTCCCGGCGCAGCAGCAACAGGACGGCGAGATGCTCGTAGGAATCGATGAAGGCCTCGAGAAACTTTTCGAGCTCGCGTGCCAGCGGTTCAGATGCATTCATGTCTCCCACGGGGGTATATATTTACCCAAATATTTATTAAATTACATCCCGTCCACCCTGCCGGATCCGAAATGCCTGTTCCATCCGCCCGAGAGACCGTCCGCAGCGTCTCGCGTACTCTGCTTTCCTTGCGGCACTGGCAAGCGCGGCTCATCCTGTGGGCGGCGCCTTGGTTGCCCTGATTGGATACCTTGCCAACGACACAACGTACGGCACAGGATACGTGGAGGCTCGATCTATCCTGGAGCAGAATGCCCACCTGCCGTGGTACTACCCTCCCGCGCGAGCGCTCGCCACGCTCGCTGCCTACCTCAGCGGCATCCCCGCGGGGCTGCTGGCGCCTTCCTTATCTGTAGGAGCCGGGCTCGGGCAGGTTGTGTCAGATTTCGGCGGGTACAGTACGGCGGTGCCTTTCGCCATTCTCGGCATGTGCGGCTATCTTGCCGGAGTAACACAGGCACCCCTGACGTCGCTCGTCATCGTCATGGAAATGACCACGCAACATGCGATGGTATTGCCGTTGATGGTGACAGCCGCCATCGCAACAGCCATCTCCAAGCTCCTCTCCCCTTCCCTTTATCGAACCTTGGCGCTCGAGAGGTATGCACAATGAAACGGGCGCTGAAGAAGCCAACCGCGGCCGCCCGGACCGCTCTCGAGCTGGAAACACTACAGGGGCTGCGAACAATCTTCGGATCGGCCCGAACGCATGACAACGAGGTGCGTCGAAGCGCGGGAATCTCGGGATCGCTGTTGTGGGCATTGTCCGAGATCGCCCACGATGGAGAGAACGGCGGTATCACAGTCAACGGGCTATCGGCCCGGATGGCACTGCATCAGACGACGACCAGCAACCTCATCAACCTTCTGGTGGAACGTCGGTTGATTCGGCGTGAACGCGACAGCGTTGATCATCGAATCGTGCACTTGAAGGCGACCCCGGCAGGCAAGCATCTCTTGCTGAAAACCCCGGGCCCGCATGCCGGACTGCTCGTCGACGCATTGCGTCGGTTGGACCGCACTCAACTGGCCGAGCTGTCAAAGAATCTCCAGTGGATCGTTGAGGTCATGCGTCGCACGGCGACGACCGCCGCTGGTGAAACATTGATGGGCGAGTAATGCGATCTTGTCTCGACGGCTAATGCAGCCGTCGAGAGAGAAAGCTTTCGGTCAACTCCCACGTCACCTTCGTTGCGACAGGGTCATACGTCTTGCCTTGGTTGAAGAGCGGTTGTGCAAAGGCGTGGTCCGCCCCGGGATAGACGTATACCTCTGCGCCCACACCTGCCGCGTCTGCAGCCTTGGAGAAAGCTGACGCGCCATCCGCTGCCGAAGGTCCATCATGAGATCCGACAACCAGCAGTGCCGGGCCCGCGAGATGACGAAGCAGATCAGGGTCTTTAACCGTCTCGCCATACCACAGCACCGTTGCTCGCACTGAGCTGTTGCGCAGCGCTGCGGATAGCGCGTGTTTGACACCCATGCTGAAGCCAAACACCGCAACTTTTCGACCCCCTTCAGACGAGAACCTGACAGCCGCATCCAGCTCTCGGGCTGCAAGGTCATCATGAACGGCACCAAGGAGTGCACTGGCTTGCTCGTGTGTGGTCGCGCGTCGCCCTCCGTAGAGATCCACCGCCACGACCCGATAACCGAGCTGCCCGAGTCTGTCAGCGGCTTGCATGTAAAAGGGAGACACTCCGAACCAGTCGTGTACCAACACGACGGCCCTGGAGGCATCTTTCGGACCCGCCACATACGCTGCAAAGGGCTCGGAGGACTGCGTGTAAATCGTGATTGGAGCTGCGCCTGCGAAAACGGGACTCGTGAAGAGCAGGAGCAGGTAGCACAGCCAGGTCGGTTGTCTCATAAAATCGCTCGATGTCCGCGGCGGCGTGCCCGCCAATTATCGACTGCCAATGGCCCCACTCCGGCAATCAACAGTGTGGCAGCACCGCGAGTCCGCACGCGAGCTCGACAATGGCGGTCAGCCATGCGAGAAAGCCCGGCGCCGGAAGGCCAAGGCCTCCCAGCGCCGCGGCAAACACTTCCACACCGCGTTCGAGCTTGAGATACCCATGCACCATGAACCCGTATCCTACGATCAGGCGCACAGGTACGGGCGCCCAACGGCTCAGCAAACTGCGATTCATGCATGCTTCAGTTCGCTGCTATTCCGTTGAGACCCGCGCCGGCGGGCAATCCGTTCAGCGTGCCGAAGTTGGTCAGATGCCCATCGTGCTCGATCTTGAATATGCCGATTGCGCCACTGCCGGCGTTCAGTGAGTAGAGATAAGCACCGTCTGAGCTCACCGCAATGTCGAGGTTGGTGGAGTTTGCTGGATTCACAGCGACCACAGTTCCCGGAATCGGGGAGAGGTTACCTTGGTTGCCGATTGCGAAACCGGAGATTGAGGAAGTTCCCGCGTTCGAGGCATACACAAAGCGGCCATCGGGTGTAACCACGTTCCAACAGTTCGCGGCGCCCAGCGTCGGAACCGCCGCGCTGATGGGCAATAGCTTGCCGCCATTGGTGATGGAATAGGACGATATCGTGGAACTGTTGGGCGCGGACGTACCGGTCTCAGAAACCAGTAACGCTCCGTTCGGGGCGAAGATGGCAGCGAAGGTCCCAGAGCCAATCGCCGGGTTCACATTGATTGGTGCCAGACGACCGTCGGGCTGAACACCGAAAACATCGATCTTGTTGGTCGCCCTCTCCGTGACCGCGAGATAGCGGCCGTCCTTGCTGAACGCAACCGACCCTGAATTCACGAAGTTGGCACTCAGGAAGCGTCGCGAATCGGGGATGCGCGTCAGTCGGCCGTCGTGTATCCGGAACCCCACGACACTGCTGCTGCCGGCCGTATTGAGGACATAGAGCAACTTGCCGTTCTGCGCGATTGAGTTGGGCTCACTGCCACCGCTTGCCTCCTGGTCGATCAGGAACAGCCGGCCGGCGAAGATGCGGAATGCCGAGACGGTGCCGCTTCCGGCGTTCGCGGCAAACAGGTACGAACCATCGTCACTCAATGTCAATGAGCCTTGAGAGCCCAGCGGGTCGACCGTTCCACCGCTTCCCCGACCGCCCGTCTCATATCGGTGCGCCCTCAGAAGTGTGCCATTGGGTAATCGTTCATACGCCAATATCTCATTGGATTCGGCGTCGTTGGTCATGACGAATACCGCGTGTTGAACGGCGAAGCTATCTTCCTGAGCCGCTGCCGCATGGGGCGATGCGACCGTCGCTGCCAGGACTCCGATTGCCAGCGCAGTGTGAACTACTTGCATGTTGTACCTCTGTAAAGGGAAAGTTCGCGCTACCCTCTCATCGCTGGTACGACCGTTTTCGTTACACGCGCGGCGGCGATTGTCGCGCTGCTATATCCAGGAAATATTTCGCGCGTCCGGCCGGTCTGGTTCGGATGGACTGGACTATCCGAAATGCCCGACCCCCCGATGCGGGTCAGTTGCCGGCGATCGAGTACTCCGCGGGACGGCGCTTCCTGACGATCCCTGAGCTCGCTTTCGTTGCGGACGCAGTCGACATGCCTGCCGAAACCCATCAACGCTACATCGCGCAGGGAACGGAATGGGTTGCGCTGAATGCCGCTCAGGAGATGGTCGGTTTCCTGGCGGCGGAAATTGTCGGCCGTGATCTTCACGTCTGGGAGCTTGCGGTACGGGCTGACTCGCAGAACCAGGGCATCGGTAGCGGGTTGATCGAGACGGCTGCCAGATTTGCCTGCGAACGGGGTCTCGACTCCCTGACGCTGACTACATTTGCCAACGTGCTCTGGAACGCACCCTGGTATGAGCGTCTCGGGTTCGTCGTGACACTCACTGATGAGCGCCTCGCCACTCTCATTCAAACCGAAATGGAGCGCGGCCTGCCCGACCGCTGCGCGATGCGTATGAAACTGGACCCGGTCTGCATCAGTACCGAAGAAGCCTCGGACATCGAGGCATTCCTTGCGGAAAAGGTTTACGAGTACAACGCCCGGGCAACGGGCTACTTCGATGGAAAGTCATTTTCGGCTGTCCGGCGCGATTCCTCCGGTGCCATCAGGGCGGGGATCAGCGGATATACCTGGGGAGGGTGTTGTTATATCTCCTATCTCTGGGTGGATGAATCCATGCGCGGACGTGGAATGGGGACCGCACTCGTCACTGCTGCTGAAGAGCATGCGGCTTCGAGCGGGGCCCGGCGCATGCTCCTGGCGACTCATGATTTCCAGGCGCCGGCCTTCTACCAAAAGTTGGGATACGAGCAGGAGGCCGTTATCCGGGATCACCCATCAGGGCATGCCAACTACTTCTTTGCGAAGTCTCTCACGACCCCTCATGAGAGGTGAGAGCCGCGATCCGGGCTCGGATATCGTCTCGCGCTGTCCGAAACCGTACGCGCATCTCGTCAGCGCCGAGATTCGGATCATCGGACGCCGGGTCCGGAATGGGCCAATGGAGTCGCTTCACGCGCCCCGGAAGCACCGGACAGACTTCGTCCGCGCAGAGGGTGATGACCAGATCGGCCGAGCCCGCATCCACATCGTCCACGGACTTGGAGTGTTGGTCGCGGATGTCGATGCCGATTTCGGCCATCGCCTGAATGGCATATGGATTGACTTTGGAAGGTCGGGAGCCCGCGCTCAGAACTTCGGTGTCCGCTGCGAACTGGCGTCGCGCCAGCCCTTCCGCCATCTGGCTGCGGGCCGAGTTGGCGACACACAGAAACAGGATTTTCCTGATCACACACGCTCCTGAGCGTTTGATACCGAGATGACGGCCGATTCGGGGCTACGGCGAACCGCGGCTCCCCGCTCGTACCAATCTTTCGTTCCATTCACGATCCGGACGACCGATAGCATCACGGGCACTTCGACCAGAACGCCCACGACCGTCGCCAATGCCGCGCCGGATTTGAAGCCGAAGAGACTGATCGCGGCGGCGACCGCCAACTCGAAGAAATTGCTGGCGCCAATGAGGCAGGACGGCGCCGCCACGCTATGAACCTCGCCGGCCGCGCGATTGAGCAGGTAGGCCAGTCCGGCATTGAAATAGACCTGAATCAGAATCGGCACCGCGAGCAGGGCGATGACCAGCGGCTGAGCCAGGATCTGCACGCCCTGGAATGCAAACAACAGTATCAATGTCGCGAGCAGTGCCATCAGCGAGAGAGGCTGCAGCCGCGCCAGGATTCGGTTCAACCCGGGCCGGCCACCGCGGCTCAGCACACTACGCCGGATACTCTGCGCAAGGATCACCGGAACGATGATGTAGAGCACGACAGACAACACCAGGGTCTGCCAGGGTACGGTGATGGCCGACAAGCCGAGCAGCAATCCTACGATTGGCGCAAAGGCCACCACCATCAGCACATCATTGAGCGCCACCTGGGAAAGCGTGAAATGAGGCTCGCCGCGCGTGAGCTGACTCCACACAAACACCATGGCCGTGCAGGGAGCCGCCGCGAGGATGATCAATCCCGCGATGTAGGAATCAATCTGTGAGGCCGGCAGCCAGCCGCGAAAGACATGTCCTACAAACCACCACCCGAGCAGCGCCATCGAAAAGGGCTTGACGGCCCAATTCACAAACACCGTGACGGCGACGCCCCGCCAATGTTTCCTGACCTCATGAAGCGCTCCAAAGTCAATCTTCGTGAGCATGGGAATGATCATGAGCCAGATGAGCACGGCAACCGGCAGGTTGACGTGTGCGACTTCAGCCGCTCCGACGGCCTGGAAGAAGCCCGGAAGACTGTGGCCCAGCGCAATGCCCACGGCGATGCACACGACTACCCACAGACTAAGATTCCGCTCAAAGGCCGACATGCGATGCGCTCGAGAGTGACTTGGACAGACATATGGCGGAAGCCGGGCACAGAGATCGAAATTCCGCACTTTGTTTCACGGCGGGGCTGACACTGCCTCGATCGATGAGTGAATAACCTCGGCTTCGGAAAAACGCATCTGCGGTCTCAGTCAGCAACACCAGCTGCCGCACCCCTTCCCGACGCGCATCCGCTTCGAGTCGATCGACGAGCTGCGCGCCGTAACCGCGGTTGCGATACGGCGGCATGACCGCGAGCGAGCGCACCAAACCCTCCACTCCGAACCGTTCGAGGGCGATGACGCCCGCCACAGACCCGGCGAGCTCCATCACCCACAGGTCGAGATGGGGGATGCCTGCGAGATCCGCCGTCGGCAAGCCTGTCGCGCTCAGCAGCGCAACAACTCTCGGCAGATCAGCCGACGTGCCGCGACGGATGTCAGGTGGCTGAATCACTGGGCGCACAACAGGCAGAAGTAGCAGGTTTGGAGGCCGATTTAGCAGCCGGAACGCAGCAACCGGAGCTCGGTTCGGAGTCCTTCACTGGAATCGCCGACGTACCGTGATTGAAAACCGCAGTGTCCTCTCCGTACACGGGGATCGAGGACAGCGAATGAAAGGTCTCCCAGGCGATGCCGGTCGGATCGGTGACCCAGTACTTGTTGGACCGCGCATAACAACACCGTTGCTCATCTTCCTGAACCATTTGAGCATCGGCGGCCTGCAACTGCGCCTGCATACCGCGCAGCTCGTCATCTGAATCCACCTGGAATCCCAGATGATTGACGCCGACCGGCTGCCGATCGCACGAGATGGCAAAGTTGACACGTGGATCCTCCAACATCCATTTGGCATAGTCCTGCTTGGACACGGTGGGCTCGGCGCCAAACATGCGAGAGTAGAACCGGATGCTGTCGCTCAAATCGGCCACGGACACATGTATGTGAAACCGCTTCATGAGGTTTTCCTCTTTCGGGGTGCAACAGGCACTGACACGGGGACACAACTTCGACCGGCACAGCAGTTCTCGGTCAGAAAGCCCAGCAGGGCATTCATCTGGTCATAGTTGGTCGAGTAGATGACGAACCGGCCATCCTGGCGCGATTGCACGAGCTCAGCATGGCTCAGGGTCTTCAGGTGAAAGGACAATGTGTTGGCGGGGATACCGAGACGTTCGGCGATCTCGCTCGCGGCCATGCCCTCGGGCCCTGCCTGAACGAGCATGCGATAGACCTCGAGGCGGCTGCCTTGCGCAAGCGCGCTCAAGGCAATGACGGCGTCCTTTGATTCCATAACTCTAGAATCGTCGAATTGAGTAGCGGTGTCAAGCCGGGGCGAGTCTTGAAAGCGCCTTGCCGGAAGTGGTACACGTAAATCCGGGTGTCGGACGCCGTGAGCGGCGCCGATAGGATCGGGTTGGTCGGGCCGCCAACCGCGTTGGACTGTGGACGATGACACCCATGTCGGATCTCGCCGAACGGCGCCTGTTTGCCCCTGCCACCGTATCTGCACCTTTCGCACTGGTTCTGCTTTTGACGCCCGGAATGACTTGGGCCAGTACGGCACCCGATTTGACCGCGAGCGGTTTCGGATATCTCTCCCTGGCTGTTTTTGTGCTGGCTTACGTACTCGTCGTCACCGAAGACATCACGGGTTTGCGCAAATCCAAGCCCCTGGTGCTGGCTGCCGGGCTCATCTGGCTGCTCGTGTCCATTGCATGGCAACGCTCCGGAATCGCAGGTGTCGCTGACACCCTGCGCCACAACCTCCTGGAATATGCAGAGTTGCTGCTTTTCCTGCTTGCTGCGATGACCTACGTCAATACGCTGGAGGAGCGGCGCGTGTTTGAAGCACTGCGTGCCAGGCTCATTGCACGCCAAGTCTCGTTTCGCGCGGCCTTTTGGCTCACGGGACTGATGGCCTTCTGTCTATCGCCATTCATCGACAACCTGACAACCGCGCTGGTTGTGGGCGCCATTGTCGTAGCCATGGGGCGTGGCAAAGCGGCATTCATTGCGCCGGCTTGCACCAACATCGTCGTGGCGGCGAACGCCGGGGGCGCATTCAGCCCCTTCGGCGACATCACGACACTCATGGTGTGGCAAAAGGGTTTACTCGGTTTCTTTGAGTTTTTCAGACTGTTCGCGCCCTGCCTGATCAACTGGCTCGTGCCCGCGGTGTGCATGAGCATTGCCGTCCCCAAAGGTTCTCCAACCCAGGAATCGGGCACCGTCGAGATCAAGCGCGGCGGGTTTGTCGTCATGCTGCTCTTCGCGCTAACCATTCTCCTCACGGTCTGCGCGCAGCAGTTTGCAGGTTTGCCGCCGTTTCTCGGCATGATGAGCGGGCTCGGACTACTACAGCTCGCCGGTTACTTCATCCGGCGTCGCGAGGTACGTGAGCTGCGCGAAGGCGAAAGACCCTTCGACGTCTTTATGAGCATCAGGGGCATCGAATGGGACACATTGTTGTTTTTCTATGGCGTGATCCTGTGCGTCGGCGGCCTTGCCGCGCTCGGCTATCTGAATGCATTTTCGAGTGTTTCGTATCAGGCGCTCGGACCGTCCGCCGCTAACGTGCTGCTCGGTCTCCTCTCGGCAGTCATAGACAACATTCCGATCATGTTTGCGGTCCTCACCCTCCAACCTGAGATGTCTCACGGGCACTGGCTACTCGTGACCTTGACGGCTGGCGTCGGCGGTTCCTTGCTTTCCATCGGCTCGGCAGCAGGCGTGGCCCTGATGGGACAAGCGCACGGCAGCTACACTTTTTTGTCGCACCTCAAATGGACGTGGGCGGTAGCGCTGGGCTACGCAGCCTCGATCGCCGTGCATTTTGCGATCAATGCGGTCTATTTCTGATCAGACGGAAGGATGAAAAGGTTCCCCGTGACGGGATCATGCTCCAGTCGCAAACCCGCCGCGGTGAGCCCTTTTCTGAGAGCACGGACCGGTACCCGTCGATCGATCAGCGCAGGCAGATAGCCCACCGGCTTACTTGCCGCGACCGCGGTGCGCGGGCGCCACTGGATGATCTGTGCACTCATGACGCCTGATCCGCGCGTTCAGCAAAGTCCCAGAGGATCGCGATGAGCGCAACGAGGCCCGTGATTGCTGCAAACCCGGTAATTGTTGCGATGAGTTCCATGGGCGACAGTGTCCTCGCCCATGCGCCTGAACATTAGTGCCTGAAGTCATGCAGGTGACCTTCGCCATGTGACTTTAGTCAGGACGAGGACTGTGACCTGGCGATGCCAGGCAGCGCAGGTGATCGGTCGCAACGTAAGTGGTGACCCCGTCCGGACCCGCCTGGGCTGTCACTTGTCTGCGCTGAATCAGACAATTCAGATGCGCCACGGCCTCTCCCGTCGCCATCTGCAAAGTGCCCTCGCTGATCGGCCGGCGAAACAGCAGGCCGAAAAGGTCGGTTACGCGCTTCGGCTCGGTCAGCGCCTCGAGCAAACGGCCCAACGATCGTTCATGGCCGTCGATGAGTTGGCCGATGCGTGCGTGTAAACCATAGAAAGGCTCGTTGTGGGCGGGTAGCACGCAGACATCGTCCGGAACCGCAGCACGAATGGCAGACAGGGATATGAGCCAGTCGCTCAGGGGGTCGGCGTCCGGTTCGGTCGGAAAGACCGAGACGTTCGAAGTGATCTTGGGCAGGATCTGATCGCCTGAGATCAGCACGCGCAGATCCGGGCAATACAAACTCAGATGCTCAGGCGAATGCCCCCGCCCGATGACTGCCTGCCAGCGATGCGGGCCGATGGTGATTTCCTGCCGATCCGACACTCGATGGAAACTGTCCGGCAAGGCATACACCATGTTGCCGAAGTCCCCGAACCGGGCCTTGTAGCGTTCGAGATCGGCGGGGCTCCAGCCTGCGGCCCGGTAGAATCGCAGGCCGTCCGCCGGCGCCTCACGCCCCGTGTCGGCCACCAACATCCGGCAGGTGACATACTCGAGGCGAGTCATCCAGAAGGGGCAATCGAATCTGCGAGTCAGCCAGCCCGCCATCCCGACATGATCAGGATGCATGTGGGTGCAGATGACCCGTTTGATCGGACGCCCGCCCAACGGGCCCGCCAGGATCGTCTCCCAGGTCGCCGCGGTCTGCGACGTCTTCATGCCTGTATCAACCAGGGTCCAGCCAGCGCCATCCTCAATGGCCCAGAGGTTGATGTGGTTCAACGAAAAGGGCAGCGGCATTCGCTGCCATTTCACACCCGGTGCAACCTCGAGCATCTCGCCGGGAGCCGGCACGTTTGCAAACGGGTATCTGAGCTCGCTGGCGACCATTGGGACCTCGCGGGGTTAGAGCGGAGCGGCGACTCGAACCAACAGCGTGCCGGAATTCGCGCCGCTGAAGAGATCCAGAAACGAGCCCGGCAGCTGCTCGAATCCGTGCCTCAGATCCTGACGATGGACGAGCTTTCCTTCCTTCATCCAACGTGCAAGGTCACTTCGCGCAAGCTCGATTTCCCCGTGAAAATCCGGGAGCACGAATCCCTGTAGGCGCACGCGCCAATACACAACTCGCATCATGTCACGAGGACCGCTCGCGTCAGCCCCGCCATCGTATGCGGATATTTGACCGCACACGGCTATGCGGCCATGTACGGCGATGTTGTCCATGACAGCCTGCAGGATATCGCCACCCACATTGTCAAAAAAGACATCAACCCCCGTTGGGCAAAGCTGCGCCAGGCGCTCCCGCACGTTCTGCGATCGATAGTCGATAGTGGCATCAACACCGCAGACGGCGCGCAGCCACTCACATTTGACCGGTCCCCCCGCAATCCCGATCACCCGGCACCCTTTGATCTTCGCAATCTGCGCAGCCACCGATCCCACGGATCCGGCCGCTGCGGAAATCACCACTGTTTCACCGGGCCGCGGCTCTCCCACCCTGAGCAATCCGAAATAGGCAGTCAGGCTGTTCATGCCATACGGTCCCAGCGCATCGGTCAAAGCCATATCCCGCGGCACGGGAATCACCGGCGTGTTGGCGCTGTCCGGCTCGAGAACGGAGTAGTCCTGCCAGCCGCAGACGGCTGTCAGTTGCGCGCCGACGGGCCATAGCGGATGGGCCGATTTGAAGACCTGGGCGCCTGCGGGTCCGATGATCGGACTGCCGACCGCAATGGCCGCACGGTAGCTGCGGCCCGGCGCGTTCATCCAGTTCCGCTGGGTGGGAGCCGGGGCGTACACCAGGTTGCGCACCAGAATCTGCCCCGGGCGCAACTGCGGCTCCGGTATCTCAACTTCGGAGTACTCGAAATTCGCGGCGGTGACCTTGCCGGTCGGCCGGCTCTTCAGCAGCCACTGACGGTTGCGAAGCATGCCGGCCTCGTGTCAGGCGGGTTTGTTGAGTCCCTGCAGAAACGTGCCGCACAGCGTCTCGGCAAGCTTTCCCGGGGGGACCTTCTCCACCATGGGGGGATACCACTGATAGGCCCAACTGCACATCCCCAGAAAACCCAGCGCCGTCACCTCGACATCACATTTGCGAAAGGTGCCACTGTCGATTCCGGATCGGATGATGTCGCAGATCTTGTCGAAATATTCCTGGCGCCGGGCACGGATTTCCGCGCGCTTCGGCCCCTCCAACTCGCCGTAATGCTCGAAGAAGGCGCGCACATAGCCCGGGTGATGCGCGATTTCCTCCAGAATGTCGCGGCAGGCATGGATCAACATCTGCTGCGGGCTCGAACCGCGCCGCTGCTCCGAATTGAGCCCCTCAATGAGCGCGGCAATGTGCTTCTGGTGAATGGCGTACAGAATGTCGGTCTTGCTGGGAAAATAGTGGTAGAGCGTCGGCTTCCCGAGCCCGACTTCGTCCGCCAGCATCTGCATCGTCGCTCTGTGATAACCGCCCGAGTCGAACAGGTCGGCACACCGCTCCATGATCTCGAGTCGTTTGTCATCATGAGCCGCGGTCTTGGCCCTGCCGCGCTTCTTTTTTGCCGCGCGGTGCGGTGTCGCGTTGCGCATCAATCCATCTCGCATGCTTGCTGTCCTCGAAACCATCGGAAAAACGCCGCAGTCACCCCATCGCCCGCCAAGGCGTCCGACTAGACGGTCGAGTAATGACAGCGTAGGATCCGTAATAGTCATTGTCAATCAACATCATGACCGAGCTGACAATCCGGACATTTCACGTGTTTGAGGCGTCTGCCGCAAAGGTGTGGAACGTTCTCGCCGACTTCGGCGCAATCCAGCAATGGTGGCCTGCCGAGGGCCCGCTGACCATCGAGCGTGTCGAGCTCGAAGGCCGGGGTGTCGGCATGATCCGGCACGTTTTCAATAGAGGCGCCAGGCACCAGGTCAGCGAGCGCCTCGACCAGCTCGATCCCGACGAGCGCATTTTGAAATTATCGATCCTCGGCCGGGACTCCGGTCGAACTCCGTGGTACCAGGCGACGGCGCGAATCGTGGATCTCGAGACCGACCGCTGTCGACTCGACTACGAAAGCCGGTTCCGCACGCCACGGGGGCGCGAGAACGAGACACGGGAAGGGATCCTCCTGGCTTATCAGGCGATGTTCAGCGGCTTGCAGAACGCGGCCACCTGAAGCGGCCCAGGACCTCGGCGCGGCAGTCAGGCGACGATACTTTTTGCCTGGCCATGACACCTTTCGCGTCTGCTCGCGAAATAACAACCGAAGCCCGCCACATCCTGGCAGCCGGAGAATGCGACGATGTCATGGAATCCCAGAAAGCGCCGGGAGGTGAAAGTCGAAAGCTTCGCGATCGGTCAGATGGAAGTGACTCGCGGGCAATATGCGATTTTCGTGAAGGAAACCCAGCGCCAGCCTCCCGCCCAGGGCTGCTACACATTTGGAATCAACAATGACGTCATTTTCACCAACGATGTTGAGAAACTGATGGACCCGCATGCCTCCTGGCTCAATCCCGGGTTCGATCAGACGGACGAACATCCGGTGACATGCGTGTCCTGGCAGGACGCGAAGGACTATGTCACCTGGCTTGCTCGTAAGACCGGGCGGGCCTACCGCCTGCCCAGTGAAGCCGAGTGGGAATACGCGGCACGCGCGAGTACCTCGTCGGCCTTTCCGTGGGGTAGTGACGAAAATGGAGCCTGCCGTTACGCGAATGTGGGTGACCCGACTCTCTTGCATACCAACTCGATAGTACGCGGACAGGTAGACAGGTCTCTACGCGCAGGCCAGTTGGTTTTACGATTCGTACAGTGTGACGATGGGAGTGCCTACACCGCAGCCGTGGGCCGGTATCAACCCAACCCGCTCGGCTTGTACGACATGATCGGGACGATTCTCCCGCAGAGCTTCGCTCGGCCCGACGAAGCCGCGTCAAACCCGGCATTCCGCGGAACGACGGCGGATTTCGTGTGGCTCGCGGCCTCACGCCCGACGAGGTCGCGCGTTATCGTCCGCAATCGCAGTCCTCAGGCCGCCAATGACTCCGCTCGGGACGCCGTTCGAGGCTAGGTTGGAAGGGCGTGCCCCGCCGCTTCGAGGATCAACCTGACAATCAGGTCTGGTTGCGAGATCAGTGAGACGTGACTCGCGTTCACCTCGATGGTTTTGGCTCCCATGCGCTTGGCCATGAAGCGTTGCAGATCGGGATTGATCGTCCGGTCATCCCTGGAGACGGCGTAGAAACTGGGTTTACTCCGCCATGCCGCCTGCGTTGTCTTTCCGGCGAGCAACTCCTTACGGAACGGTTCCTGGGCTGCATAGAGAACTTTCGCTCTTGCTGGCGGCAAGTCGCCGGCGAAATCGCGCAGGAACGCCTCCTCGCTCAGTCGGCCCTCTTCGCCATCGAAGATGACTCCGGCCGACGCTGGCGGAGTCGGATATCGCTTGGCCAAGGCCGTGTAGTCTTCACCGGCATCGGGCGCTCGCGCCGCTACATAAACAACGCCGGAGACTTTGGGATGCACTCCTGCCTCGGTCACAATCATTCCGGAGAAGGAATGCCCGGCGAGAACCGTGGGTCCGTCCTGTCGATCCAGTACGCGCGTCGCCGCTGCAACTGCTTCGGGCAAGGTCGTCAGAGGATTTTGCACCGACGTCACATTGAGTCCCGCGGCCTGCAGGCGCGCAATCACCTCCGACCAGCTCGAACCGTCCGCAAATAGTCCGTGGACCAGCACTACGTTGCGTGCGTTCACCGGCGTGGCCGCCGCCCTGGTGCCCCGCGTTGAGACCAACGAAACGGCCGTCGCTGCCGCGGCAACTGAAAACTCACGCCTGTTCATCTCGACTCCCATTTTTGGATATCGAGAAACCGTAGCTCGCAGCTCCCGATTCCGGCAATTACCTCTTCGTATAATCGACACTGGCGGCCAAGGCACGCCTGACGTCATTCCTCGGAAGCCTGCGGCTCGCGCCAATCCACGGCCCCGAAGCTGGCGTGCCCTAACAGCGTGTACCCGAGGTTTATCACGGACACCCTTTGATGGGAGTCCGGCAGCCCCCGATAGCGTCCTTCGCGATTGGACAGGCTGTACCGCAGTGTAATTCCGTGCAAGTCGAACACCCGCACGGTCAGAGCCACATCCAGCCTGTTGATAGTCTCACTGCCGGTGCTCTCCGTCGCTCCGACCTTACTGATGTAGTAGTTGCGGGCAGTGGCATCCAGATCGGCCCGATCCGCGAAAATGAGCCTCAGGGCCACCAGCGATTCAGGTGTGAGCCCGTAGTGATAATTCCTGGCCCCCTCGCCATTGGGTCCGGGAGCGACCACTCCGGCTCCGTGAATGACACCGCCCCCAGCATAACCAACACCAGTCAACGCAGTGATCTGCAGCGCGATGCCGCGCGATACCCACCATTGCGATGTGGTGCCGACAGCACCCGCGGTGTTGGATACGCGAAAGATATTCGGGGCGACATAATCGTACAGGCCATAGACGCCCCACACTCCGCGATAATTCGGGCCAGCCCCGTAGTCCGTCCCATACAACAGGCCGCGGCTGAACACCGACTCCACCCCATTGGCCGTATCCAGCGCAAACTCGAAATCAAAGTAGTCGAACGGCCGGTCATATGAATAATCAGGCTTCCCCGGCAATCCATATCCCATGGTGAATGTCGCGACGCCGTTTCCCACATCGATGGTCTGACTCGCCGGCGGCGCGCTGGGATCGGCATTGAACCTGACGTTGGAACTGAAGTGCGTGCTCAGATTCCCACCCACATCAACGCGGGTGAACACCGCAGGATCATGACTTTGAAACACGGCAGCAAATCGACCGCCATACGCCAGTCGATTGAAACCCGTGGATGGCGAGATCAGGGCCGCGCCCAACTCGCGCCACCACCCCGGCCGACCGTTCTCACTGCTCTCCAACAGCAGGCTGGCCATGCGAAACAACGGCTCACCCAGGAAGTTGCCGCCAATCCCGGTCGCAATCTGGTCGTTGATGGAGGGTGCGGTATTTTCGCCCGCCTCTTCCCACACGAGGCTCCCCGCGAACGTGTACGCCGAGGCTTGCCAGAAATCCAAACCCGCCGAGCGGGCGAATCCCTGATAGACCGATCCCTGATAGGGGTGCAGGAACTGGTTGGTCGAGAACTTGTCATTGTCGACCACCCAGCTGCGATGCAAATTGCGCCTGAAGTTGGTAATGGGCGATGGATAGGCATCCGCATCCAGCACGGAATGATCGAACCGATTCAGCAAAAGCTGAAACGATGGAATCTCGAGCGCAGGTACGAGAAAGCTGTGCCCATCGCCGGCGCCCCATTCCAGGATTGGCTTGGGCTCGGGGGCCGCGAACGCAGTAGGCGCTTCCGTGGTCTGTGCACTGCAGCATCCGAATCGTGAGAGGCCGATGAGCAGGACTGCACATTCGATGAGCGGAAGCGCTGGGTGGCGTGCCATCTTTGTGAGGACAGCAATGTTCGTGCCACCTTAGCCCGAGGCAAGGCAGTTCTACCGTACGTCGGGATTCAGGGCACGCCGTCGGGCACCTTCATACCGCCGTTCAGAATCTCCAAGGACAGGCCCGGCAGATAATCGCTGGCGTGCGTTTTTTTGTTGTAGGCCGATGTCTCGTTGAAGGGGGTCGGAGCTTGTGAGTTCGCAATGGTGTTGGCATCCGTATCCGGTGTCGACCCGGTGCCGGGCGCAGTGAAACCGGCGACGCCGTTAATACTATTACCCACAGGCTTGGTTGATGCGAGCGCTCCAACATAGGCGGGGAGCTCAGTTGTAGTACCAACACCGCCGCCCGCGCCGCCGCCACCGGCGCCAGCACCGCCACCGCCTGTGCCACCGCCGCCACCCGTGCCACCACCACCCGTGCCGCCACCACCCGTGCCACCGCCGCCCGAGCCACCACCGCCACCGCCTGTGCCACCACCGCCGCCGCTGCCACCCGTGCCACCACCGCCGGTTGCGTTAGTGACTGTCAGGACGCCGGGGACATACGCAATGGTGTAGTTTGAATCAACAGCGCCGGAAACCGTGATCGCATAGTCGCCCGCGGGCGAGCTCGCGGTGGCCGTTGTGGAAGCGCTCGGTTTGGTCGTCAGGCTGGCCTCGTCCTCCCCAGCGACAAACCCATTATAAGTCAGCATGAAGCCAGGGTTCGACGCACCAGCGACCCTGCTCTGGCTACCCGCCGTGATAGTGAGGTTGACTGGAGTTATGTCGGCCGTCGCGGCGGATTGATTGCCCGAGCTGGCGATTACGTAATTACCTTTCGATGCACCGGTCAGCGTAAGACCCGAGAGTGCTACCGTTTTGCCATTTGCGGCATTCGCATCCGCGAACGCTCCAGTCGCGGATATCCCCAGGTCATCACTGCCAATTTTTCCCGCTAACAGGGCCAACGCCGCGTTGAGCGAGGCCGAGGTCGTTCCGTCGTAGGGCTTGTTGGCCGCAGTGATACCGGAGACTGTGATAGTCGCAGGGGTGATATCGGCCAATGCGGTCGACTGACCTCCCGACACGGCCAGTACGTAGTTGCCTGCCGCCGCTCCGGTCAGTGTCAGCCCGGAGAGAGACACAGCCTTGCCATTCCCTGCGTTCGCATCGGCAAAGGACCCGGTTCCCGCGACTCCCACGTTGTCGGTGCCGATCTTCCCGGCCAACATGGCGAGCGACGTATCGAGAGTCGCCGACACTGTCCCGTCGTACACTTTGTTGTTGGCTGAAATGCCCGAGAGCACGGTAAGGGTTCTCGGATCGATGTTGGCGCTGGCGGTGGATTGATTCCCGGAGCTCGCCAAAACATAGTTGCCGACCGAGGTACCGGTCAGCGTCAGCCCCGAGATCGTGACTGTCTTGCCCTGTCCCGCATTGGGATCCGCGAATGCGCCGGCGGCGGAGATTTGCAGGTCATCAGTACCGAACTTGCCGAACAATGTGGCCACGAGTGTGTTCAGTGTCGCGGCGCTCGTTCCGTCGTACATCCTGTTGTTCGCAGTTATCCCGGAGACCGTGATGGTCGCCGGAGTGATTGTCAGATTTCCGCCCGTGATATGAATGTCATAACCCAGCTGGTCAGACCACAACGCAGGCGCGTAGGTACCTGCATTTCGGTCGGACGCGTATACGGAAGGAAAGCCGAGAAGATGGCCCGAGGCAGCCGCACCTGCTACCGAATAGCTGGCATTGGCCAATACTGCATTCGAATAATTCCCATTGTAGACACTGGTTATGTTGGTCGCGGTAATGTCGAGCGGTGTAAGGAACGCCTCCAGCAGCGGCGCGGTATGTCCGTCGTACATTCGCCAGCCACCGCTGAAGTTCCAGCCCGGATTGACATTGCCGTTCGCCGCGGTGGCGGAGGTGAAATTCGCCTGCGTCTGCATCTGCGCGGTCGTCATGCCTACGCCGCCGCCGGCACTGGTACTCTGCCCCGTTCTCTGGGTGTCCCAGAAGCTCGCGATGATAGTGTCAGTCCCAGTCCCCCATGAACCGACCAGTCCGCCGAGTTTTGAGCTTCCCGATACCGCGCCCGTCGCGTAGCTGTCGACAATCGATCCGCCGGTCTTCGTGGACTTCGTACCGACGAGTCCTCCGACATTCGCGTTACCCTGCACCGATCCGGTTGCGTAGGCGTCGGTGATCGAGGTTCCCGCCTGGTTGTTGGTATCATACTCGCCGACCAGTCCGCCGATGGCTGATCCCGTGCCCGTCACATTACCGGTCGCGAAGCTGTGGTCGATGCTCGACTTTCCGTACAGGTAACCCACCAGCCCACCGGCGCGAATCCCGGCAGTCAGGCTCACTGCCACATTGCCGGTGGCATAGCTGTTTGTGATGCTTCCCGAGTTGGACCACCCTACGAGACCCCCGACGTAACCCTGCGCAGTCACGTTGCCGCCGGCGTGGCTTCCCGACACCAACCCCTGATTTACGCCGGCCAGACCACCGACCTGTATGCTGGCCCCGGTTACGGCAGCCGTGCTGTACGAGTTGAAGATGCTCCCGCTATTCCAGCCGACGAGGCCGCCGACATCAACGGAACCGGTAACGCTCCCGCCGTTCACGCCTACATTCTGTACCACCGAGGTACCGGCAAGGTTGCCGAACAATCCGACGTAGTTGGTACCTGGCCTATTGATATACAAGCCACTGACAGTGTGGCCGAATCCTTCAAACAGGCCGGCGAACGGCGTCGACTGGCTGCCCAGGGGAACGAACCCGGCGCCGCTGTTCCAGCCACTGGTGACGGACGCATCGATATTTCTGCCCAATGCATAGTTGAAGCCCGGCCCGAGCGTCGCGCTGTTTTCATTGATTGCCTGCAGCTGGTTCACATCATTGACCAGCATGTAGTAGTTGGCAGTGCCGGTATCCATCGGCACGTAGATATAATTATTGAAGTTGTCCGACTGGGAATTTGTGTATGTCGGAGTTGCGCCGTTGCTGCCCGGCGGATTGTAGTAGAAGTTGAGGTGCGCAGCCTGGATGGTCTCGCCGTTGAATGGATTGAAATTGATCGTGCCGCACGCTGCGGCCGCGGCTCCCGTAACACAGGTCCCGCCCGAGTCCGCGATCAGATTGATTGTTGAGCCGTTGTCCGTGTTGCCGTCGACCAACACGTTGCCGATGGAGCTGTTGATGTTTATGTCATGCACTGCGCTCAATGTGAGTGTCGTGCCGCTGTTCCAGGTCACGGTGTCATTGACATTGATGTCCCCGGCGCCGTTCGTGACGACGGTCCCCTGGTCGCTGCGGATGGTTACATTGCCGTGATCCAGAGCATCGCTCAATGTAGGCCCGTCGATGTCGCCGCCACTCGGCGCGATAGTGAAATCAGGCGGATCGATCAGCCAATTCCCGTCTTTTCCGTGGAGGGCCTGCGTAGTGATGATGGCGCCTTTGGCGACTTCGACACGAGTACCCGATGTCTCAATGATCCCGCCGTCTCCTGAGTCCGGTGCGGACGCATCCAGTGTACCAGCGACGCTGACGGTACCCCCATCCGATCCGCCGAGCAGTTTGATATCGCCATTGCGCTCCTGAACCGTTCTCGCTTCGATCACTCCAGTGTTGTTGACAACCGTGCTCAACAGCGCATTGCGTGCTGCGGCTGTCATTATCACGGAGCCGCCATCGGCCTGGATGAGTTGCCGATTCTCCGCGAGCGCTCCGACCGCGCTCTCATCAACTTTGACGCTCAGCAGCTTGTTGCCCTGAAAATCCAGGGTCACCGCACCACCAGCGGCGAGCGCCACGGAACCGAGCTGCGCACGGATAGTACCCACGTTGCTCACATGACCGCCCAGGAGAGCGACCGTGCCACCATCGGCGATGAGGGTGCCTTGGTTGATGACGCCCGCCGGAGCGGCCGTGCCGCTTGCATCGGCACTCCCCTTGAACTTGTAGTTGCGCGCGAGAAAATCAGCGTCCGTAATATTCAGTGTCGAAGCGACGAGGGAGCCGACATTCACCTGGGCGCTGCTGCCAAACAGGACCCCATTGGGGTTGATCAGGAATACCTGACCGTTGGCCACCAGGTGGCCATAGATGTGACTGGCCTCGTTGCCAGTCACCCGGTTCAGGGCAACAGCACTCGAGGACGGTTGAATAAACTGCACGGTCTCTGTCGGCGCAATGCCGAATCCGAGCCAATTGATGGCCAGATTCTGACTCTGCTGCGATATGGTAGTGGTATTGCCGCTCTGGCGGATCGTGCCATCACCTGCCACGACGGTCCCGCCCGTCGGGCCCGCCTCGACCGCGCCCATCCATGTGCTGCCGAAACCCGCCGCGAGTACCGCTGAGACGAGTCGGTAGGCATTGCTCATAACGACGATCCCTGTGCCGCGTGACAACTATTCAGAAGTATTGGACAAACTGAACCCAGGCGCGTGGACGCCGGTCAACATCTGAGAGAGGTTGTGGCCCGGAGCGCCAGGCCAGGTAGGCATCGAGCGTGAACGTGTTTGCACCCCGCCACCGAACCCCGAACCCTTCACCGGCCAGAAGCCGCCGGTTATTCGTGTCGGTGGGCAGTGGCGAATGATTCAGGCGCACGGCGCCCACGTCGGCGAATGCAATTGTCTGTGCGGCAGGGAGATCGGGAACTCGCCAACTGAGCTCCACGGTCAGCAGGGCCGCATCGTCGCCCGCCCCCTCGTCCTGAGGATATGCCCGGACGCCCGAGGGCCCACCCAACGACAGTGTTTCGGATGTGTCGAGGTTCCTGGTGGACCACTGCCCGGTCAGGGCTGAGTAAAGGAAAACCTCGTCGGTGAGCCGTTGTGTTCGACTACCACTGACAACCAACTTTTCATAACGCCCTTGCGTGTGATGACCGCCCGTTCCCGCATCGATAGCCGCTGCAGCGGCATCCAGCTTCAGTTGCCCGCTGACGATCCCGAGGCTGTACGTGTTGAAGCCTCCGCCACCGAATTCATCGGTCTGATTTCCGGAAACCCCCAGTGTCCACACGCCAACGGTTTTATGGCTGTCGACGGCAGCGGTATCGATCCTGTCGTTGAGGCGTTTATTGTCATACGACCCCTGGATCAGCAGATTGTTGTATTCACTGCGAATCAACGGGTATGCCGCCCTGGCAGTCAGCACGTTGGCATTGCCGTGTGCTTCCAGAGACGAGAATTGACCCCGAAGCCGGTACTTTAGCTCGGAACCGGCAATTCCGACCTTGAGGCCACTGCCACCCAGCGGGGTCTGCCAGGATCCGTATCCGTAACTCATCCCCGCGCCACCGGTATTTGCGCGGAAGGTCAACAGATCGCCATAGTGGAAGGGGCTGTTGATATTGAGCGTGGCTCCTCCACGATACTCGCCTGTATATCTATTGCCGGTATTGCCAGCATCGACGCTGCCGTTCACCCGACCAGTGCTGCGTACATGCAAGTCGAGATCAGATGTTCCTACAGAGATACCCGGCATCAGCGTCGAGCGCACCTCCACTCCGGGCAGGTCGCTCAGCAGGAGCAACGAGCGCTCGAGGGAATGTCCCTCGACCGGGCCCGTGCTACGCAGGTATTCCATATATCGGGTGATGAGCGAACCTGCGACAGGCGATTCGTTCGTGACCAGGATTTCAGCCAGATGTCCTTCAATGACCGCGATTTCCACGGTGTTGTCGCGCACATCCTGGGCGGGGATATAGGCGCGCGAAAGCAGGTAACCCTGCCGGCGGTAGTAGGCAGTAATGCGTGCTGCGACGTCATTCAATTCGTCGATCGTCAGCTTCTGCCCCCGGAACTCGTGAATCAAAGGTTCCAGTTGATCCTCGGTATAGAGGCGTGACCCCGTGATTCGCCAATGCCTGACGAAAATGCGCTTCGAATCAGAGCCACTCATGGCTGGCCGCTTTTCCTGTTGCGGCAGCACGGCGGCGGGTTCGACGGGCGGAGGCGGCGGCGGCGGCCGGATCCCCTCCAGGGTCCGACCGGCATCCGGACGCACCTGCCCCTGTACCGCAAGCGGCACCAACAGTGCGGCTGCCAGCACACTGGCAGCCCGCCGTCTGCTCAGGCGCCGCATCACTGCGGCGCCGTCCCCGCAAACCTGCTACCAGAGATAGCGGAAGCCTGCGAGCAGGTTGTGTTGCGCACCGCTTTCTTTGCTGACATCGAGGCTGTAGTCACCGTATAAGGACAGGTTTCGGCTCAATCGCGCCGAGTAGTTGGCACCCACTGTCATCGAGTCGCGGCTCATCGGAGTTCCGTCCGCATCAAACCGGGAGTCGCTGGTGGAGTTGGCCAACCGCGCGCTCAGACCCGTCCCGACATCCCGCAGCTCGTGTCTCCACATGGCACGCACATCAAACAGGCTGCTGCCAAAGCCCATCGGGACCGCCAGGTGCGTGCCGAGGCTCGAGACGAGCGACTGGTTGACTCTGGATGCGATCTGAAGGGCCGCGGCACTGCCACTCTCCATGTAAGCGGCCTCATCCATGCGACTGGCGCGCAGACCCACAATCTCATGCAGCCCGAAACCGGTGAAATTCTGACTCAGATCAGCTTCACCCGCGGCGGAGATCTCCTGGGCACTGTGACTCGAGGTGGCGACCGTAGTGTTGCTACCAATGACAACCGTGCGGCTGCTGGAGATAGTCGGCCGGCTGTAGCCAGCCAGGCCCCGCAACTGCCAACCGAGGAAGGAGTCATTGCCCGAGGAATGACTTACATAGGTGACGAACTGCGGAGTGCTGATGCGCGCAACTCCGGTTTTGCCACTATCGAGTTGCACCCGGTCCAGGCTGTTCAGATAGCTCGCGCCCACCACCGTTCGGCCGCTCAACGGCAGATCGAAGCCCAGCGCCGTGCCACCCCCGAGCCAATCGGAAGCCGCCCCGTTGCCATTGCTCTTGATTCCACCCTGCTGATTGAAGTTGCGGACCCACAGGCCGCGGGTCAGCGCGGACTCCCTCAGGAAGCCACCATCGCTGGTCGGCAACGCATCCAGACCCAACTCGGCGGGCGAATAGTCGAGCGAGTTGCCGCCCTCGACTGCACCGCTGAGACGATCGGCGAGCGAATCCATCAACCGGCCGGTCAGCTTCTGCGAGATATGCCCAAGATTCGCCAGTGCGTTGCCGGAGATGCTCGAGAAAGCCGAGGGTGCATTCCTGGCCGACAGCATGAGAACTCTGTCGAGTACGGGCGCCGCTCCCGAATCGTCCCCCAGATTCTGCAGGTACGTCGCGGCTTTAACCTGGACTTGTGTCTGCGCCACGCTCTGCAACTGCGTATCGTTGCGCGCCAGAGTCAGGAAGACATCTTTCGCGTCATACGTCAACGTCGGAACCAGAAACGCCGTATCCGTGCTCGGGGTGTTGAATGTACCTGTTACGCCGCCCTGCGCCGTAAGGATAGTGTATTGCGTGCTCGGCAGAAACTCGGCGTTGTTCCCGATCACCGAGACGTTTCCGTTGTTGAGCGTCACGGCGCCGCCGACGACAACCTTGCTGTTGGTGCCGTCGGGAGCCGCATGCACAACCAGAGTCGAGCTCGAACCCAGGTTCAGGTTACCGGCAATCTGCAGAGTACCCATCGGGTTTGGCCCGTCGCCGGCGCTCAACTTACCGGATACGTCAACTGATCTCCCAAGGGTTCCATTACCAGCCAAAGTACCGCCGGTGCCAACCGTCACCGCCGATTGCAACCCACCGTTTACCGTGAGGGTGCCGGCCGTGACCGTCGTCGCGCCTGTATAAGTGCTGTTTCCCGTGAGAGTGAGGTTGCCGTTGCTGATCTTGCTGAAGACTCCCGTGCCGCTCATCACGCCCGAGTACGTCCCGTCGTTGACCTGAGCAAATGTGACGTTGGCGTTGTTGGCAATATTTCCCTGCAGACTCGTCGTCGTACCGCGCAAGGTTCCCGCACTCACCGTCGTTCCACCGCTGTAGGTCGACGTGCCGTTCAGCAGCAAAGTACCCGATCCGAGCTTCACCAAAGCGCCCTGCCCCGAAATGCTCCCTGTGTCGGTGAGATTGTTGGAGCCGGTGTCGATCGTGCCGCCGAGGGAGTTGAGGGTGATGCCGCGGTTCAGGTTCGAGATGGAGGCACCGAGCTGCAATGTGCCACCGTTGAAGGTGAGCCCGAGAGATCCGGCGCTGGCGCTACCCAGATTCGCATTGCTGTTGATGCGCAGAATTCCGGAATTGAGATTGGTGCCGCCGCTATAGCTGCTGTTGGTGTTCGTAAGGATGACCGTACCCGTGCCGTTCATGTTCAGCGCGAGCGAGTTATTGAGAGCCGACGCCAGCGTGTAGGTAGTGTCGGTGAAGTTCAGATTCACGCTGGATCCGGTGCCCGCGCCGCTTACGATCGTCGCCGCGGTCAGCCCTCCCGAGGCTCCACCGGTACCGATATTGAGGGTGCCGCTCGAGCCGCGCGTCTGCCCCAGGTTGATACTGCTGGCAGTTATGGTTGCTCCATTGTCAACCGTAAGCGTACCCACGCCCGAGCCGCCGACCGTGATCTGGCCGGCCGTGCTGAGGGTCGACCCGGAGCCGGTCACATACAGGGTTGCCACGTTGTCGGACGATTGCGCAATCTGCACTGCGCTCGTGCTCGTGATCTTGCCGCCGGCCAGCGTAAGCATTCCGCCATTGACGAGCGTCTGCCCGCCGAAGGAACTGGTCCCTGTCAGAGTCAGGTTGCCGGGACCCATCTGGGCGAGATCACCACTACCGGACACCACGCCCGCGTAGGTCACGTTGTCGGACCGGTTGAACGCCAGGGCGCCATTGTTGGTCACATTGCCGGTGATGGCGCCTGTCGTGCCGCCGTTACCGATCTGCAGCGTACCACCGCTTATGATCGTGCCACCCGTGTACGTATTGTTTGAAATTACCGTCAACACACCGCCACTGGCCTTTGTCAGCGAGCCTGACCCGCTGGCGGGCTTGGTCAGCGTGGCGTTGAATCCGTTTGTGTCAATCGTCCCGCCACCCGCATTGAGAGTGATGTTCCGCCCAAGGGTGATATTGCCGGTGAGCTGGAGCGTACCGCCGCCAAACGTGATTCCGCCTGTAGAGCTGCCGAGATTGCTGTCGTTGAGAATCTGCAGGATGCCGCTGTTGATGAACGTGCCACCCAGGTAGCTGTTATTACCGGTGAGAGTCAATGTGCCGCTGCCGGATTGGCTGACAGTACCCGAGCCGCTGATATTGCCGCCGAAGTTGAAGGTGTCGGCACGATCGAACGCCAGGTTGCCGCCGTCGTTCACATCGCCGTTGATGGTTCCAGCCGTTCCGCCGGTTCCAATCTGCAACGTACCCGCGTTGATATTCGTGTTGCCGATGTAGGTGTTGGCGCCGGCCAGTGCCAGGGTGCCGCTGCCGATCTTGGTCAGCGATCCATTCCCGGAAATCACACTCAGGACTGAGACATCGAATGTACCTGTATCGATCGTGCCGCTGCTGGCCAGATTGATATCGCGCTGGAGGGCCGTGGCGCCGGTGAGTTGCAACGTGCCGCCACCGAAAGTGAGCCCCGAATTGGCAGCGCCGAGATTGTTGTCATTGAGGACTTGCAGGATACCGCCGTTGATCGACGTTCCGCCGCTATAGGTATTGGTGCCGGTCAGCGTCAGAATGCCACTGCCATTTTGCGCGACGGAGCCGGAACCGCTGATGCCACCCGTGAAATTGAAAGTGTCAGAGCGGTTGAAGGCCAACGTACCGTTGTCCACTACACCGCCGGCAATTGCGCCGCTCGTACCGCCGTTACCGATCTGCAGGGTACCTCCACTGACCGTGGTTGCGCCGGTATAGGTATTCGCCCCCGTGTAGGTGAGTACCCCCGAGCCCAACATCGTCACCGAACCGGTCCCCGAGATCACCCCGCCGAACGTGGAGCTGTCCGAGCGATCGAAGACCAGCGCACCGTTATCCGCGACATTTCCGGTAAGAGTACCCGCGGTTCCGCCATTACCGATCTGCAGCGTACCCGAAGCGATCGTCGTACCGCCGGTGTAGTTGTTCGAGCCCGTCAGGATCAGTGTACCGCCACCGATCTGCGCCAATGAGCCGCTCCCCGAAACGGCACCCCCATACGTCACGCTATCCGAATGATCGAAAGCAAGCGCGCCCGAATCCGTAACGTCACCAATGAGGGATCCACCCGTACCGCCGTCACCGATCTGCAGGGTACCGGCAGAAATTGTCGTTCCACCGGTGTACGTGTTCGCGCCCGTGTACGTCACTGTGCCCGTACCAGCTTTTGTCAGTGTCCCGGAACCTGAAATGACACCCGAGATCGTGGCGTTGAATTGGCCCGCGTCCAACGTGCCGCTGGAGGCAAGTGTCACGGTCCGAGTCAGGACCGCGTTTCCTATGAACTGCAGAGTTCCACCACCGAAGGTAATGCCACCGGTCGATGCGCCCAGGTTCTTGTCGGCCTGCACCTGCAGCGTGCCGTTGTTGATGGAGGTTCCGCCGCTATAGCTATTGTCCCCCGTCAGCGTCAGCACACCGCCGCCGTTCTGAGCCACGCCGCCGGATCCGCTGATCGCGCCAGTGAAGTTGAAAGCGTCAGAACGGTTGAACGCCAGCGTGCCATTGTCGGTCACACCACCGTTGATCGAACCGCTGGTGCCTCCACTTCCGATCTGCAACGTGCCGCCAGAGATCGTAGTTGGGCCCGTGTATGTGTTCGCACCGGTGTAGGTAAGCGTTCCGCCGCCCTGTTTCGTTACCGAACCAGCACCGCCGATCACACCGCCGAAGGTGGAACTGTCCGAGCGATTGAAAATCAGTGCTCCGGCGTTCGTGATGTTGCCGGTGATGCTACCGCTGGTACCGCCATTGCCGATCCGCAGCGTACCGGCGGTGATGGTCGTACCACCGGTGTACACGTTCGAGCCCGTGAAAGTCAGGGTGCCGGTCCCCAACTGCGTAACCGAGCCGGTGCCGGATATGGCACCGCCGTACGTCACATCGTCCGAGCGATTGAAACCCACCGCACCGGCATTCGCAATATTGCCGGCAACACTGCCGCTCGTCCCGCCATTGCCGATCTGCAGCGCACCCGCACTGACGGTGGTTGTCGCCGTGTAGGTGTTGGCGCCGGTGTAGGTCAGGGTCCCTGAACCGAGTTTCGTGACCGCACCGTTGCCGGAAATCACTCCAGCGAACGTTGAGCTGTCCGAGCGGTTGAATACGAGCGCGCCATTGTCGGTGACGTTCCCAGTGATAGTGCCGCTGGTGCCCCCATTACCGATCTGCAGCGTGCCGCCGCTGATGGTCGTGCCGCCGGTATAGGTATTCGCGCCTGTAAAGATCAGCTTGTTGCCGCCAGTCGTGCTCACCGCGCCTGTGCCCGAAATCGCACCGCCGTAAGTTACGTCGTCCGAGCGGTCGAAGGTCAGTGTGCCGGCATTGTTGACATCGCCGGCGATGCTGCCGCTGGTGGCGCCACTGCCCACTTGCAGGATACCCGCGCTGATTGTAGTCGCGCCGGTGTAAGTATTGGCTCCCGTGTAGACCAGCGTGCCGTTGCCTTGCTTCGTCACGCCCCCGGTGCCGGAGATCGCTCCCGAAAAAGTGGAGCTGTCCGAGCGACTGAAAATGAGCGCGCCATTGTCGACGACGTTACCTGTGATACTGCCGCTCGTGCCGCCACTGCCAATCTGCAACGTGCCGGCCGAGATCGTCGTTCCACCCGTGTAGGTGTTATTGCCGGTCAAGGTGACCTTGCCGGAACCCTTTTTCGACAGCTGACCCGATCCGGAGACCACACCGGTAAACGCCAACGACGTATCGGAACGGTTGAATGCGAGCGTTCCGTTATTCACAACGTTGCCGCTCAGGCTGCCGGTCGTACCGCCGTTACCAACCTGCAGCGTGCCGGCCGCAATCGTGGTGCCACCAGACACAGTGTCGTTGCCGGCCAGGATGAGCGTGCCGGTACCGACCTTCTGAATGGCGCCTGAGCCCGACAACGATCCCGACAACACGTTGTTCGCGGACGCGCCGGTGTCGATCGTTCCGCCACCGGCCCCGATTGAGAAGGTACGCGCACTGTTGAAGCCGCCTGCACCCAACTGCAGCGTGCCACCGGCGAGAGTCACCGCCCCACCCAGGCCCAAGCTTCCGTCCGCGGCAACACTCAGGGTCCCTCCGTTGACAACGGTGCCACCGGAGTAGCTGTTGTCCGTTCCACTCAGGGTCAGAGTTCCCGACCCAACCTTTGTCAGCGATCCGCCAGCGCCATCGTCCTGGATCGAGCCACCAATGGTTGTACTGCTGTTGGCGCTGCCGACCGTCAGGTTGACACCGGCCAGGTCGATGAGCCCGTTACCCTGGAGCGAGCCCAGTGAGGCCACACCGGAGCTCTGGAAAACGAAATCCAGCGAAGAGCCGCCGTCCGCGATAACTTTTGCGCTACCCCCGGTGGCTGAGTCCCAGAAGCTCAGCGAGGCGCCGGATTGCAGATGGATATTTGAACTGCCGGCGGTGGCCGAGCCCTGGAAGGTTGCCTGGGTGTTGGCTCCGAGCGTGATGTTCGAGTTACCCGCGCTGGCGTTGTCCGAGAAAATCACGCCCGCGGTCGAACCGGACGCGCCGGAGAGATTCAGTGTCGCATTCTGAGCGCTGGAATTGGCGTAAAAGTAGGTCTGCGCACCGGCGCTCATATTGATCGTCGCCGCACCGGCGTTGGACGAATCATAGAAGTTGACAACGTTGTTGTTCGTCAGCCGGGCGAGAGCCGAGCCCGCCGTGGAGGAATTATTGAAGCTCGCGATTGAATGCGAATCCAGGCTGAGCTGCGCATCGGCGTTGGTCGCCGTGCCGTAGAAGTTGATATCGCCGCCGTTGGTTGCCGCCAGTATCGCATTGCCGGCGGATGTGGAGGGCGAACCGGAAGAGGAGCTGCCAAAAACCAGGTGCGCGGTATTTGCCATCAGCGTCGGGGCGCTGGAGGAATTCTGCTGAATACCCGCTCCCAGCAACGAGAAAGTCGAAAACTGTCCCAGCGTGAATGTGTACGCGGGGGCATTGACGAATGAGAGCGCCCCTACGGTGATGTTGCTGCTCGCGCTCGTCGATATGCTCGTGCGGTTGACGGAACCGAACTGCGCGGTCGTCGACGCATCGCTCGGGGCGCTCCCGAGGCTCCAGTTCGAACCAGAGGTCCAATTGCCGTTGGAATTATCGAGCCAGATGTCGGTGGCAGCCTGGGCGGAAGGCAGCGCCGCCGCCACCGCGAGGACAATCGAGGTGCGTTTTAGATACCGCAGACCTCCGCGTCCCGTGATGAGAGTTTTTTTAGAACGCGCGACAGCCTGATTTTTCAAGATTCCAGCCCCTGGTGTAAGTGGCAGCCCAGTTTTGGGGGGCTGCATGTGCGCACGGATGTTAGGTCGCACAGTGTCGCCAAAAGAAGACGACCATAGTCCCTGGGGACGTGACCTGCGTCACGTTGGTGACGAGTTGTTGCAATTAGTAAACGTAACTCAGACCCGCTGCGACCGCCTGACGGGCCTGATGATCCGGAGCCAACTCCACGTTGTAATCGGTGTGAAACAGCAGGCTGCTGCGCAGGCGCATGGACACGCCGGCGCCCACTATGCCGGTGTCACGACCTTGCGGTGCTCCTTGGATGGCAAACGAACTTCCAGTGTTGTCGCTTGCGAGAGAGGCGCGCAACGTTGGGGTTGTTGCTGCGAATTCGTGGCTCCAGATCGCACGCGCTTCGAACGCGCCGTGGCGGTCGAAAAACGCCTGCGTGAAGCGCAGACCGGCATTCGATGAGACCGACTCGGTAACATAACCGGCAACCGCCAGGGCATCGGCACCCCCAGTCTCAACATAACGTCCCGTATCGAGGCGCGAGTACATCAAGCCGAGCAGCGGATGCAGTTGCCGATCGCCAGGGCCGCGGCCGAACTCCGCCTGGGCGTAGGCAGAGCATTCCGTCGCGTGGTGAGATGCTGTCAACATTGAGGAGACGGAGCCGACAACAACAGTCCTGCGACTCTCGTAGGCATGATCCCCACATCCGACAACGCTCCGTATCTCCATGGAATCGCTGTTGTGGCTTGCGTAAGCCATCAAGTGCGGCGTACGGACGGAGCTGGGTTGTGCCCGCCGGGGATCGAGGTTCAGGTCATCCCGTGTGTATACGGCGCTCAAGCCGACAATCGTCCGCGAGCTCAGGGCGGCATCAAAGCCCATGGCGGTGTGCATGCCTCTCGAACTGTAGCCCTCGGACCCCGCTCTCGCGCCGTAGTTGTCTGCAACCAGCTGGCGCGCCCAGAAGCCCGTACCCGGCAGGACATTCGAACCTGTTGCCACCGCTCGTGGGTCACCGGTTGAGAGGGTGCTGAACGCCAGTCCGGTACCCGCACCGCCATCCCGGGTGCCCAGGCGGCTCGCCAGCATTTCGAACAAGCGCGTGGTGTCAGTAAGCGAAACGCGCGGCAATTCAGTGAGACTGGAGCCGCTCAGATCCTTGAAGGCCTGGGTCGCCTGCGGCGCCGTCAGATTCAACACGTTCTCGACGAGCGAAGCAGAGGCCGGTTTTTGCGATAACGAGTCCAGGTAATTTGCCACCGCTACCTGGTGGGTCCCGACGGCGAGGGAGCCCATCGAAACATCATTCCGCTGCAGAGTCAGGTACACATTCTTCGAGTCATAGGAGAGATTCGGCGTCAGGAACGCGAAATCGGAGCTGGCGCCGGCGAATGTGCCGGCCACACTACCAGCTGCTGTGACGATGGTGTACTGAGTGCTGGCAGCGTAGGAGCCGCCGCCGCTTACTACGCTGACGGTGCCGCCATTGAGCGTGACGGTATTCGAGGCGCCCAACACATTGACCGCGCTGTTGTGTCCACTGGTATCCGTATGGATCCGCAGGAACGAGCCGGACTGGAACGTCACATTTCCATTTACCGTCAGAGCGCCGTAAAGGGACGTTGCGTTGCCGGGGGCGAGCGTGCCGAGCACCGTGACAGCTCCGTTCACAGTACCGACACCACCCAGGGTGCCGGCTCCGCCGACAGTGGTCGGCGAATTGAGTGAGCCGTCTACCGTCAGCATGCCTCCGGTAACACTCGTCGCGCCGATGTAGGTATTGGCACCGGTAAACGTGAGATTCGCGGCGCCGAGCTTCGAAACAGAACCTGATCCGCCGATGACACCTGCATAGGTCCCGTCAGCTGTCTGCGAAAAAGTGACGTTCCCTGAGTTGGCTATGTTGCCCTGAATGCTACTACTGCTTCCGCGCAGGGTTCCCCCACTGACCGTCGTCCCGCCGCTGTAGCTGGCCGTGCCGGTCAGGTTCAGCGTCCCCGAACCCAGTTTGGTCAAGGAGCCGGTTCCGGTGATGGATCCGCTATCGGACAGGTTGAAGGACCCCGTGTCGATCCTGCCGCCACCTGCGTTCAGCACCATCGGGCGCGTCATATTGGTGATGGAGGCGCCGAGCTGCAGCGTGCCGCCATTGAAAGTCAGGATATTGCCATTGCCTCCCAGGTTGGAATCCGAGCTCACCCGCAGCGTGCCTGCATTCAGGAAGGTCCCGCCGATGAATGTATTGGCGCCGGTCAGGATCGTTGTGCCGGTGCTGTTCACATTCAGGGTCAACTGATTACCCAGGCCCGCGCCCAACGTATAAGAGCTGTCGGTGTAGTTGAGATTGACCGCAGCCCCCGCGGCGGTACCGAAAACCGTCATTGCCGGATTCAGTGAGCCCGAGGCGCCGCCCGTGCCGATGTTCAGTGTTGCGGCGGGGCCGCCGAGAGCGATACTGGCCGCTGTAACGCTGGCACCGTTGTCGACCGTAAGTGTTCCGGACCCTGCCGCCCCGACCACAATGTTGCCTGCTGTCGTGACTCTGGATCCGGCGCCGGTCACGTAGAGCGTGCCACTGTCCGTCGCACTGCGGCTGATCGTAATGCCGCTCGTACCTTCAATCCGGCCTCCGTTGCTGAGCTGCAAGGTACCGCTGATGCTCGTGGCGCCGCTGAAGGTGTTGTTTCCAGTCAGTGCGAGCGTGCCTGTACCCAGCTTGGTCAGGGTGCCCGTGCCCGTGATCGCTCCGGCAAGGCTGGTGTTATCCGAGCGGTTGAACACGAGGGCGCCGTTATCGGTCACGTTGCCGAGAAGCGAACCTGAGGTGCCTCCAGCGCCCACTTGCAGCGTACCCGCGTTGATTACGGTTCCGCCGGTGAAGGAGTTCGCGCCAGTGAGAGTCACCGTGCCGTTGCCAATGGTAGTCAGGGTCCCTGTGCCTGAGATCACGCCGGCAAAGCTGACGTTGTCCGAGCGATCGAAAGCCAGGTTGGCGTTATTCGTGATATCCCCGACGAGACTCCCGGCCGCGCCACCGTTGCCGATCTGAAGAGTGCCGACGTTGATCGTCGTGCCGCCTGTGTAGGTGTTGGTGCCTGTATAGATCAATGTTCCAGTGCCCAACTTGAGCACCGAACCGGTGCCCGACAGCACGAAGCCATAGACCAGGTTGTCCGAACGATTGAACGTCAGCAGGCTGTTTATGCTCAGGTCGCCATTCCAGGTGCCCGTTGTGCCACCCGTCCCGATGACGAGCTGGCCGCCGAGTACAGTCGTGGTACCCGAATAGGTCACCGTGCCGGTCAGCGTCAGTATGCCGGCCCCCATCTTGATCAGTGAGCCGCTTCCCGAGATGGATCCGCCGAAGGTGAAGTCATCCGAGCGGTTAAAGGCGAGTATGCCGTTATCGACGATATCACCGACGATACTGCCGCTCGTGCCGCCGTTGCCGATCTGCAAGGTCGTCCCGGAGTTGATCGTGGTCAGCCCGGTGTACGTGTTGGTAGCGGTCAGTATCGTGGTACCAGAGCCACTCAGGTTCGTGGACAGACTTCCACCCAGCTGCGTTGCAAACACGTACCCGGAGTCCGTATGGTTGAAGTTGACCACCGAAGTGCTGCCCAGGCCACCGGTGATGGTTGCTGTATTGACGATTCCGGCGGCACCCCCGGTACCGATGTTGAGTACACCGGATGATCCGGTCGCATCACCGAGGCGAATGCTGTTCGCACTCACGACGGCACCGTTGCTCACGGTCAGCGTGCCGCTACCGCTGCCACCGACCGTCAACTGGCCGGCGCTGCTCCAGAGCGAATTCGCTCCACTGACAGTCGCAATACCGGTCGAACCACTGACAGCGCCCAGTGTGCCGTCCGCGCTCGTGAGCAGGCCGCCGCTATTGATATTGAGCGTACCACTGCCCTGCTGACCTACCGTAATCGATCCCCTCGTGCGAACCGTCGCGAGGTTGGAATCCAGCAGCAGAGATCCGGATGACGGCGCTGTCGCCGCAAGAGTGATCCCGCTCGTCCCGTTGACTACACCACCGCCGTTGACCTCGAGGGTGCCGGAGATCACTGTTGCGCCTGTGTATGTGCTGGTCCCCGTCATCGTGAGCTGGCCGCCCTGCTTGATGAGTGACCCGCTGCCAGTGATTTCTCCCGCGTATGTGCCCGCCCCGAGCTGGTTGAACTGGACGACGTTTGAGTTTGCAATCGGACCCTGCAGGCTCGTGCTGTTGCCGACCAGGGTACCGTTGGCGACGACCGTTCCACCCGAATAGGTGTTTGCCCCCGTCAGGGTTAATGTGCCGTTGCCGACCACAGCCAGCGTACCGGCTCCAGCTATTACCCCGGAAATCGTGGAGCTCGCGTTGCGAGTATCGATCGTCCCGCCTGCCGCGGTGAGTGTCACTGCGCGGGCAACATTCGCTCCATTCATGCGGAGCGCACCCCCGTTGAATACCAGGCTGCCCGAGGCGTCGCCGAGATTGCTGTCCGACGTAATCGACAGCGTCCCGGCATTGATATTGGTACCGCCAGTGTAGGTATTTGTTCCGGTCAGCGCCGTCGTACCCGACCAGTTGAGATTGACGGTGAGCGTGCCCGCCAATTGGGGCGCAAACGTATAGCTGGCATTGTCATGCATGAAATTGACAACGGCAGTACCTGCGCCACCGGTGACAGACGGCGCGTTGATAGTCGCAGGATCTCCCCCGAGACCGATGTTCAGCGTCCCGGAAGAACCGGGAGAGCTGGCAAGGACAATCGCCCCTGAATTGACCGTAAGGTTGTCTTCAGCGGTCAGAGTACCCGTGCCCGCCGAGCCGACCGTCAGCCCGTTCGTGTTGGTCCACACGCTGGAGCTGCCGCCTGTAATGAGCGCCGATCCGTTCGACCCGGCCGCGGCACCCAGAACCGCACTGTTGGTGTTCAACTTTCCCGAGTTGGTCAGATGCAGGCCGCCGGTGCCAAGTTGCCCGACTACCAGGGCACCGGAGCTCGTAACGGTACCCCCGGATATATTCAACCCGGCATTCGCGGTGGCACTGATCGACGCCAATGTGATGCCGCTCGTTCCGACGATACTGGCGCCGGCGCCGACATTCACATCGCCGCCCGAAACGGTCGTTGATCCGCTGTATGTGTTGGCGCCAGTCAGCGTAACCGCCTGCCCTTGCTTGAAGAAGGAGCCGGTGCCACTGATCGATCCCGCGTAGGTTCCGTCCGGGATGCTCTGATTGAAGTAGACCGTGCCGTTATCGACAATGTTACCGACCAGGCTGGTGGTGGTGCCCATGAGGGTGCCGCCGGCGACCGTGGTGGTTCCCGTAAAGGTGTTGGCACCTGTAAGAATGAGCGTGTCGTTGCCCATCTTGAGCAACGACCCCGCTCCGGATATCACACTACTGATGGTCAGATCGTCCGAGCGATTGAAGGCGAGCGTGCCGCCGCTGATATTGACCGGCCCATTCAGATTTCCGCTCGTGCCGCCGTTGCCGATTTGCAGCGTACCGGCGGTGATCGTGGTTCCGCCGGAGTAAGTATTGGCGCCGGTGAACGTCAGCGTGTTATTGCCGATCTTGTTCACCGATATGCTACCGATGATTGCGCCTGCCTGAGTCATCGAGTCCGATCGGTTGAAAGTCACCAATCCGCCGCCGCTGATATCGCCCGCGAGGCTGCCGGTTGTGCCGCCGTTGCCGATCTGCAGCGAGGTGCCCACCGCGAGCGTGGTCCTGCCGCCGCCGGTGTTCGCCCCAGTCAGGATCAGTGAGCCGGCAGTGACCACCGTGCCCGCGGTGTAAGTGTTATTGCCCGAGAGGGTGAGTGTGCCCGTACCCTGACTCAGTACATTTCCCGAGCCGGAAATCACTCCTCCGAAGGTCACGTCATCGGAACGGTTGAAGATGAGTGCGCCATCCACGGCAATGTTGCCTGCGATACTGCCGCTCGTTCCGCCGTTCCCGAGCTGAATCACCCCGAAGCCAGTGGAGGTTCCGCCGGTGTACGTGTTGTTTCCGGTGAGAATCAGCGAGCCTGTGTTCATCTGGACCAGCGAACCGCTGCCGGAAATCACGCCACCATAGGTGGCCGTGCCCGTCCGGTTGAACGCCAGCGTGCCGTTGTCCACCACGTTGCCCGCGAGACTGCCGGTTGTGCCACCGTTGCCGATCTGCAGCGTACCGGCGGTGATCGTAGTTCCTCCGGTATAAGTATTGGCGCCGGTGTAAGTCAGCGTGTTACTGCCGACTTTGTTCACCGATACACTACCGATGATGGCGCCTGCCTGAGTCATCGAGTCCGATCGGTTGAAAGTCACCAATCCGCCGCCGCTGATATCGCCCGCGAGGCTGCCGGTTGTGCCGCCGTTGCCGATCTGCAGCGAGGTGCCAACCGCGAGCGTGGTCCTGCCGCCGCCGGTGTTCGCCCCAGTCAGGATCAGTGAGCCGGCAGTGACCACCGTGCCCGCGGTGTAAGTGTTATTGCCCGAGAGGGTGAGTGTGCCCGTACCCTGACTCAGTACATTTCCCGAGCCGGAAATCACTCCTCCGAAGGTCACGTCATCGGAACGGTTGAAGATGAGTGCGCCATCCACGGCAATGTTGCCTGCGATACTGCCGCTCGTTCCGCCGTTCCCGAGCTGAATCACCCCGAAGCCAGTGGAGGTTCCACCGGTGTACGTGTTGTTTCCGGTGAGAATCAGCGAGCCTGTGTTCATCTGGACCAGCGAACCGCTGCCGGAAATCACGCCACCAAAGGTGACCGTGCCCGTCCGGTTGAACGCCAGCGTGCCATTGTCCACCACGTTGCCCGCAAGACTGCCGGAGGTGCCGCCGTTTCCGATCTGCAGCGTGGCACCGGTCCCGATCGTCGAAGTGCCGCCGCCGGTGTTCGCGCCGGTGAGGACTACCGATCCGGCATTGACCGTCGTGCCACCGCTGTAGGTATTGTCCGCTGTCAGAGTCAGCGTCCCGGTCCCCAGGTTGGCAACGGAACCGGTCCCCGATATCTTCCCGGAGAATGTCACGTTGTCGGAGTGGTTGAATGCGAGTGCGCTGTTATCCACGACGTCGCCGACAATACTGCCCGTCGTGCCGCCGTTGCCCAGCTGCAGGGTTCCGGCGCTGATCGTTGTTCCACCCGTATAGAGGTTGGCGCCGGTGAAGATCAGCGCGCCCGCCCCCTGCTTGTCCAGCGAACCCGTGCCCGAAATGACGTTGGCATAGGTGTAGTCATCGGAGCGGTTGAACGTCAGAGGCCCGGTGATAACGAGGTCGCCATTGAGACTTCCCGTCGTTCCACCTGTGCCGATCAGCAGCGCTCCGCCCAAAATCGAGGTTGTGCCCGTGTAAGTCACAGAGCCGGTCAGGGTTAGTGTGCCGGCGCCTTCCTTGACCAGGGAGCCCGTGCCCGAGATGTTGCTGGCAATCGTGAAATCATCGGACCGGTTGAAGTCCAGAACACCGTTGTCAATGATGTTCCCGACCACGCTTCCGGTGACACCTCCATTGCCGATCTGCAAGGTCCCGGAGCTGATGATGATGTCGCCCGTCGACGTATTTGCGCCCGTCAGGATCAGCTTACCGGCACCCGCTTGCGTGACCGTGCCCGTACCCGAAATCACACCGCCATACGTGACGGTGTCGGAGCGATTGAATGCCAGCGCACTGTTATTGAGGATGTTGCCCGCAATGGATCCCGAGGTGCTGCCGCTGCCGATCTGCAGCTTGCCCGCGCTGATTGTCGTACCGCCGCTGTAGGTATTGGCTGCGGTCAGGGTGAGCGTATTATTGGCTAATTTGTCGAGTGAGCCGCTGCCCGAAATGACTCCCGCGAAGATCTGATTGTCAGAGCGGCTGAAGGCGATCGTGCCATTGTCAGTGACATTTCCCGAGATGAGACCGGTAGTCCCGCCGTTTCCGACCTGCAGCGTGCCGCCGGATATCTTGGTACCGCCGGTGTACGTTTCGGTATTGGTCAGTATGAGCGTACCGGCGCCGGCCTTGGTGAACTGACCCGCCCCGGAAACAACGCCCGTCAAGCTCGAATTGAACCCGTTGGTATCTACGCTGCCGTTGCCAGTCAGAACCAGGCTGCGTGCAGTCGAAAAACCAGCGCCGAAGCGCAGCGTCCCGCCATTGAACGTGACCGCGGTCGAGCTGTTACCCAGATTGTTGTCGGCCGAGACCACCAGGGCGCCGGCATTGAGGAAAGTGCCGCCCGAATACGTGTTCGTGCCGCTCAATGTAATCGCGCCGCTACCGGAATCCGTCAGGGTCCCGCTGCCGGAAATGACACCGCCATAGGTAAGCGCGCTCGAGCGGTTGAACACCAGGGACGCGTTGTCGATGATATTACCGGCAACGCCGCCATTTGAGCTGCCGCTACCGAGCTGCAGCACGCCCGCGCTGATAGTGGTGTTACCTGTGTAGGTATTATTCTGCGACAGGATCAGTGTCCCCGCGCCCACCTTGACGAGTGAGCCGCCCGTGCCACCGGAATTGCCGCCATCCGCAATGACGCCCTGATAGGTCGTGTTGGTTCCCAGGCTACCTACACTCAGCGTGTGGCTCCCCAGCAGCAGGGAAGTGGACGAAGAACCCTGCAGAGCACCCGCCGTCAGGGTTCCGGAGGAACCGCTGAAGTCTATGATGCCACCGGAATTCTCCATCAGGATCGTATTGCCCGCCGTGGCGCTGCCGGTGAAATTGACGCGCGCTTTCGAGTTGACGGTCAGCGTCAGCGGATTCGACGAGTTATTGACGATTCCACTGCCGGCAATCGACAGAGAGGCGTTCGAATTGACCGCGATGTTGTAGGCCGGCGCCCCGCTGTTGAACTGAATGGTACCAACGGTGACGGCCGTATTGATGGCGACGTTGGTGCCGTTCGAAGCGGTATTCGCGCCGAATATCGCCGTTGCGCTCGAACTGTTCGGCGCGGCGCCCGTACTCCAGTTGGAATTGGTATTCCACGCGCCGGTGGCTGTGTTGAGCCAGGTCTGCGAATGCGCGGTGAGCGGGCAAAACAGGCTGGATGCAAGCAACAGGTGTGCTGAATGCGTGCCTTGAAAAAGGCGCATCACAAATGAATATCGCAAAGAGGCCCCCGGCGGATTTCCCGCAGAACTCACTGGCTCGTGTCCGGTGACCGAATTCTCCTGCTCGATCTGGCCCGGACATGCAAACGGGGCCGCCGGGCGGCCTCCATGCACCGGTCCGCCCCTTGTCAGGATCGTAAGTGTCGCATGCTACGGACAAGCTGGCCCGCGAGATATCAGACCAAAGCCCCTGTCATTGCCATGCAATTCACAGAAACAGACTCTCAACTCCTACCAGGCGTAGCTCACCGCCGCCGACAGGAACTGCTGCACGCCCGTGTCAGCGCGCAGGGTCGCGTTGTAATCGAGGTGTGCCGACAGGTTCCGCAACCGGGTGTTGACACTCGCGCCCACCAGCAACGCGTTGCGGTCACCCGCAGCTCCATCCGCGTTGAACGAATTGCCGCTGGAGTCGCCGGCCAGGCGAGCGGTCATCTGTGCATGTTGCGCAATATAGTCGTGGGTCCAGAGCGTCCGCAGCTCAATACCGCCATTGAGAGCGGCCGGCAGGGGCCGACTGAACCGAAATCCTACATCGGAGGCGAGCGAATGTGTCTGTCGGGCATCGACGGCAAGGGTACCGATACCCCCGGTCTCCGTGTATGCACCCTCACCAACTCCGATGTAGCGCAATCCCACGAGCGGCTGTAGCCGGGAATCTCCCAACCCGATCGTGTAGTTTGTTTCCGTGTAGGCGGACAACTCGTTTGCACCGTGAAAAGCAGTTGTTCGGCTGTTGGAAGACCCAAAGGTCAACACGCGTTCGCTGTCGTAGAAATCGTGTGCATAGCCGAACATGGCCCGCACTCCGAGATCTCCCTCGCTGAGGGCACCGTAGACAGTCACTTGCGGAGTACGAACCGTCCCCTCGGAAGAATGTGTGCTGTTGAGATCCGCGTGACTGCTCGTGTAGGAGGCAACTGCACCGACCAGCACGTTTGGCGCCACCCACTGGTCGAAACCCAGCGCAAGTCCGTCGCCAAACCAATCGACACTGGCAGGCTTCCCGTCGGCCGCGATTGACCCGCGACTCGTCACAGATCCGCGGGTCGAGAGACTGCGAACCCAGAGTCCTCGCTGCATTGCGCTTGCGGCGAGCGCCATTCCCCGCGACTGGGCGTAGAGATCGGCCTCGTTGGCCTTGAACTCCGGAGCTCCGGGATCCGCTCCGGGTGTTGCGGCATCCGACAGATGGTCATCGAGCATCGTGAGGATACGGGAGGTATTGAGCTGCGAAACTCGCGAAAGTTGAGTGAGGTCACTGCCGGCAAGCTGCGAGAACGAATTGCGCGCCTGCGCAGCGGTCATCTGGGTGATCTGATCGAGCACCTGCGCGGCAGAGCCCTGGATGCCAGCGGACGATCCGCCGGAGACCACCGGCGCAGTGCCGACACTCTGGGCAAGCGAGTCAAGATAGCCTGCCGTGGAACGTTGGTTGGACATCTTCGCCACCTTGCTGAAGGGGGTGGAATTCCTGGTCAGGGTGACGTAGAGGTTGTTCGCATCGGACGAGACGGTCGGAGTGAGGAAGGCCAGATCGGTTGTGATCGCAGTCGGACCCGCTACCTTCAGTCCATTGCCGGCCGAGAGTACGGTGTACTGAGTGTTGGCCAGGTAGTTGCCCGAGCCGGCCAACACGCTGACCGAGCCGGCCATGTTTACCGCACCGGTCGCGTTCACCCGGCTGTTATGCCCATCAGCGTTGGTGTTGACGAGCAAGACCGAACCGGCGGAGAGCTGCAGATCTCCCTTTACTGTCAGGGTGCCGTAGAGTGATGCAGCGTTGCCCGGCGCGAGTGTCCCGAGGACATTGACGCTTCCACTGATCGTGCCGATACCGGAAAGCCTGCCGGCCGCACCCACGGTTACCGGGGAGCGCACCGATCCATTCACCGTCAAAGTGCCACCCGTAACGGTGGTGGCTCCGGTATAGGTGTTCGCTCCGGCCAGGACCAGATTGCCCGCGCTGAGTTTGATCAGGCTGCCCGTACCACTCATCACTCCGGCATAGGTTCCATCCGTAGCCTGCGCAAAGGTGATATTGGCATTGTTGACAATGTTTCCCTGCAGGCTGTCTGTTGTCCCGCGCAGAACACCACCACTCACCGTCGTCCCACCGGTGTAGCTGCTCGTACCGTTCAGAAGCAACGTACCCGAGCCGACTTTGGTCAGTCCGCCCACGCCGCCGATTGTGCCGGTCGAAGCGAGGCTGAAGGATCCCGTGTCGATCGTTCCACCACCGGCATTCAGGGTCACAGGCCGCGAGAAGCTCGTGATCGAAGCACCCAGTTGCAAAATCCCGCCGTTGAAAGTAACGCCGCCCGTGGTCGCGCCGAGATTGGTGTTGGAGCTCACCCTGACGGTACCGGCATTGAGGTTTGTACCGCCGCTATAAGTGTTTGTTCCGGTGAGAATGGTCGTCCCACTGCCGTTCTGGTTGACTGTCAGCGTATTGTTGAGGCTGGCAGATAACGTATAGGACGAGTCCGTTTCGTTCAGGTTCACCACGCCGGTCGCCCCGGCGGTGTTGCTGACGGACGTCGTGTTGAGTACGCCGGCCAGGCTGGCTGCGCCTATATTAAGAGTACCTGTGCCGCCGCTCACTCCGCCGAGGGCGATGCTTCCAGCGGTAACTGTCCCCGCGTTGTCGATCGTGAGCGTTCCATTGCCCGCACCTCCTACCGTGAGCAATCCCGCGGTCACCACCTTCGAGTTGGCGCCGCTGACATGCAGAGTTCCCCTGTCTCCGGCATTCTGACCAACAACGATCCCGCTGGTGCCGGTAAGCTGCCCGCCGCTGCTGATCTCCAGTGTTCCGCTAATGGTTGTCGCACCGGTGTAGGTATTTGCTCCCGTGAGCGTCAGAGTGCCCGCACCCACCTTGGTGACCGACGCGCCGGCGCCACCGGACTTGCCGCCGTCACGAAGCGAGCCGCTCACGAGCGTGCTCGTGCCGAGAGCGCCCACCGTGAGGTTGGATTTGCCAAGGGAATAGGTTCCGGCGCCAGCAATCGATCCAGCTGTAACGCCAGCAGATGTGACACCGCTGAAGTCAATGACCCCGCCGGCATTCGCGACGAGGGCCGCGTTGGCGGCGCTGGCGCTGTTGGTAAAGAACAGGTTGCCGGATACGTTGAAGACCGGGATGCTCGTGGACAGATTCACGACACCCGCACCGGCCAGTGTCAGCGCAGATCCCGAAGTAATATTGAACCCGTATGCCGGCGCTCCGGCATCAAATTGCAGAGCCCCTACGGTTGAGGTGGTCTTGTAGTCAACGGTGGTGACTTTCGCCGCACCAAACTCTGCAACAACGCTGGTGCCGGAAGGGACTGTGCCGCCCCAGGCGCTCGTGGAATCCCAAGAGCCGGGATTGGAAGCCGCTGAGCTCCAGATGAATTTGCCCGGCGGCGGTGGCGGCGGAGGGGCGTGGCAGCTGCCGCCACCGTGGTCATGGTCATGATCGTGGTCATGGTCATGATCGTGGTCATGGTCATGATCGTGGTCGTGGTCGTGGCCATTGCCGTGGCCATGATCATGCCCGTGGCCATGGTCATGGTCGTGGCCGTGGTTGTGACCGCCGTCGTAATGACCAAACCAGGCGGGTCCGAGGTCGTGCCCGAAGGCCGGCATCGACAACAAATGGACGGACAGTATGCGGCACACTACGCGACCCACCATCCCGACATTGCGCTTGACCGCCACACCGTCGCGCACCACTCGTCCGTCCATGTCAGCTTCTCCGCATTCGACACCGTCGGCACTCGCGACGGCTTCATCGATGGCGGGATGCTACGCAGGCAGCTCTATACAGCTGCTGTGGAAAGATCCAGAGTGAATTTTCCAGAATATGCCGACACGTCGCCCCTCAATGACAAACCCCTCCCCTCTCACGGAAATCTGGACCACGAGTGTCGCTTGTTGACGCAGGATGTCTCTCTGTCGACGCAGGATGTCCCTCTGTCGGAGAATTTCCGTTCGAAGTGAATACGAAAGGCGCCGTGGGTGTCAGCAGCGCGCGGCGCGACGCCTAGACCATGGTCCTTGTCACACGAGTTTGCTGTAGTCGTAGAGGTCTTTGCACACGTATCCCTGTGAGGTCAGTGCAGTCCGCTGTGCGGCGTTGAACTCGGGCGCGAACAAAACTTTCTCACGGTACCAACCCTGCAGTTGCCGGTGCTCCCGAGACAGCAAGAATGCTTCGATATGCTTTTCGAACTGAGCGACCGCACTGCCGTCGTGCGCCGAAGCTGACCGCTTGCAAGAGCCGAACCGGATACGCTTGTTTGACTCGTCGAGTGCAACGAGATCAATCTCAATGCTATTGGCAGCGTCGCGCGGTCGATTCCAGTAACCGAGCCGCAGCTGCGACAGCTCAAAGTCGCCTTTGCCTTTGCGGGACATTTCAGTGTGCAGACAGCGGATGAGCTTCTCGAACGCGAAACCCTCGAGCGTTTCGAGTCTGCGCAGAGCGGGAACCAGCGCCTTTTCCATAGGCTTCAACCGCGCTGCTTCACGCGCCGGTTTTGCGACAGCGAGCCAGGCGTTCAGAAAGTTATCCGTGATGTAGTAACGCGCATTGCGGCTTTTGCTGTCGGAAAACACCGGCTGCAGCTTGTCGACCATTCCATACCCGTTGACCAGGCGCGAGATGTGGGTGCCCAGCGGCGTGCGATCATGTGGATCGTTGAGCGCACTGACGAGTTCTGCATGGTTGCAGCCGGGATGCGCAGCGAGATAGTGAAGTATTGATACTGCACGACCGCGGAGCTCCCGCAGAAACCAGGTGTCTGCCTCCTCGGAAAGGGGACTAGAGCCCCTCAGAAACATCCGGGTGAGCAACTCGCGGGCGAAGTCCGCCACAGGAACTTCAAAGAGACGCTGCTCGAACGCATCATGATAGAACTTCGGTACACCCTCAAAGAATGTCCACAACGTGAGCCATTGGGCCGGTGTATGCACTCGCTGGCTCCTGAAGACACTGATGAGATCTTCGAAATCCCAGTGATCCAGCTTCAGTTGAGCTGCGAGCTCAGGTTGTCGCTCGAGCGCGCCAGATCACTCCGGCATAATTCCTCATTAGATATTTTTTTGTATCTTATAGCATCCAGAGGCGTAACGCTATGATTGGCATGCCATTTCAGATACATGCCACAGAGGTGGGCTAGCTCCTTGCGTCAGGTACCGCTCAGGTCACATCCGAGTCGACGCAGGGTGGGCACGTCCCAAGAGCGGACCTCCCGAGCCGGAGTTTCAATCGCGTATATCAGGCAACGCAGCAAAGTATCAATGCTGAGCAGGCCGAGCCGATGGGCGGTCGCGCGAGTTGGTGGGAGCAACTCGAAAAGTTTGTACAGGGGCAGGATCGCGAGGGGCCAGTAATGACCGGGCCCGACGACGTACCAGGGCTGCAGAAATGTGCAGGGGATGGCCGAGGCTGAGAAAGCTTGTTCAGCGCGATGCCGCGCCTCAACGTACGCGTGCATCACCGGCGCTGGCCGGGCAACACTGACGTACACAATGTGGCGCACGTCGGCAGCCATTGCGGCCCGGGCGGCAACCCGGGCCGAGGCCAGATCGATCGATTCAAACAAGGCAGCCTTCGATGGGCTCGGATGCGCCACACCGACCAGGTGCACCAGAGTGTCCCTGCCCTCGGCTGCCGAGGTGAAAGATGACTCATCCAGGGCATCACCTGTTACGACCTCACACCCTGCCGGAAGCGAGCGGCGGCTGGCCGCCCGCACCAGCGCTCTTACCTCGTGCCCACGTCCGAGTAATCGCTGGAGCAATCGGCTACCGACATAACCTGTTGCTCCAGCGATCAGGACCCGATGTGGCGCGGGCGGAACCAACTTCCGCATTTTTCCTCAATGCCCGTTCACCGCCGAAACGAGGTCGGGGACGAGATTCGCGGCATTGGGTGTACCGAGGCCGGTGATCGGATCCCATCCCGGCGTCGCCGGATAGCCCGCAACGGCGGGATCGGCCTGGTTGAGGCCGGTTGTTATGTCGTAGAAGTCGTTCGCGTAGCGCGCAGGATCCGCGCCGATCCTGTACAAGGCGGGGTTGATGAGGCCGAGGCCGCCTCCGTTGAGTTGGGCAGCGATTGCGACGAGTCCCGCCCACTGCGGAGTGGAGAGCGATGTGCCGCCGATGTCATACCAGCCCGTGCTGCAGGGAAGCGGACCGCAGAACAGACCGCTGTTACCGTCGGGGGGCAAGGTCAGGTAAACGAGAGCTCCGGTGCCGGCGCTTGCCTGGAATGCAACATCAGGTACACCGCGCGTCGTGGCTATGGCAGTCGAGCCTGCCGGAAGCGTGTTCTGATAGGTTGGTTTGGCGAATATGTGGCTGAAGCCGCCGCCCGAGAAGGTCCAGCCCACCTCGGCTTGCCCCGGAAATTGCTGGCACTTGGCCGGCGGGCCTGCGGCAACTACCCGCGGTCCATTCTCGGTAGCATTGGCATCCGTGCACAGGTAAGTCCCGCCGATACCCGTGACGAGCGGATCAGATGCCGGCCATCCGACTGTCGGATATGGGATCACCGTACCTCCCTTACCCACCGGGTTTTTCTTGCCATTCTCGGTCCCGCCGTCACCCGATGCGGCCAGGACCGTGACTCCGTTCTGGGCGGCGTGCGTGAATGCGTAGCGCAGGTTGAGCAGCGATTGCGTGCTCGCAAAGGATTCCTCGGCCGCACCCAGACTCATCGATATCACCGAGGCGAGATGATTCTTCACGATATAGTCTTCCGCGGCCATCATCTGCGGGAATCCCTGCACCCCGAGCGTCTCCGCGGTTGGTGTCGTCACGAGTATGATGTTGGCCCCCGGCGCGATCGCATGCGCCGTCTCAACATCCAACGACACCTCGAGCGCCCAGGCCGCCTTATCCTCCTGTCCCGGACTCTTGCTGGTCCCGGGCGGCGCTTTCGTCGCTGGCGATCCCTGCAGCGACAGTTGCGTGAACGTGGGCATGCCCTGCGTGCAGGTCACACCTTCTTCGCCGCACATCGGTTGAAGCCCCCACGCCTGGTTGTACACATGCAAGTCATGAGCAATCGTGTCGCTGCCATACGAATCCACGATCGCGATTGTCTGACCCGCGCCATTGAGTCCCTGCGTGTACAAGGGACCAAGCCTGTACGCCGCTCGTGTCGACTGTGGGTTGAAGCAGCGGCGGCCGACAGATTCACATTGAGCTTCGGTCGGCGGGGTCTCGTCGGATGAGATCTGTTGCGCATCGCTGTACATGGGCTGCGGCGTTGGCATGCCGCCAGCGTGCCCAAATGGCGGCGTCAGCGCGAAAACGACCGCCGCCGGCACTACCAACCCGATCCGGCCAAGGCTGAATAGATGACTTTTCATGGAATGCCCTCTTATTTCGAGACCTCGCTCTGCGGCGAACCACCCGGCTGAACCGGGCAGTGAGCATTCCCTGGCGCTGATTCTCGACTCCCATCGCAGCCGCAGCGCAGTGATTTGGTGTTATCTGCGGCGCAAGATACGCTGCGGCCGGCTGTTTGGCTACCAGGTTGATTCGAAGAGGGTCGGGTGACGGCGAGCGCCCCGCGGGCTGTCAGGCGAATTTGACGAACTGGCTCTCATCGGGCTCACCTGCCCCGCTCGGGAGCGCCCGAAGTTTGTCGCCCGCCCCGGGGCGCCGCGGCGCTTTCGCTGCCTTCGGTTTGTGCCCGGCGCCGCCGGTTCTGAAGAATGCCATTGTCTGCTGCAGTTGTTCAGCCTGCCCGCTCATCTCCTCGGCGGTTGCGGCCAGCTCCTCCGATGCGGACGCATTCTGTTGAGTCGTCTGGCTCAGTTGAGTCACCGCCGAATTGATCTGGCTGACGCCGGAGGACTGCTCCTGCGAGGCCGCCGAGATCTCCTGCACGAGGTCCGAGGTCTTGCGGATACTCGGCACCATCTCAGTCAGCAGCGCACCCGCCTTCTCCGCAAGCTCCACGCTGCCGCTTGCGACCGTGCCAATCTCCTGCGCGGCGACCTGGCTGCGTTCGGCCAATTTGCGCACCTCGGCCGCGACGACCGCAAAGCCCTTTCCATGCTCGCCCGCCCGCGCGGCTTCAATCGCTGCATTCAACGCCAACAGGTTGGTCTGATAGGCAATGTCATCGATGATGCCGATCTTCTGCGCGATCTGCTTCATGGCCGCCACGGTCGCCTTGACCGCTTCACCGCCCTCGGAGGCCTGATTGGCCGCCTTGGTTGCCATGCCGTCCGTGACTTTCGCGTTGTCGGTATTCTGGGCAATCGAAGCGGTCATCTCCTCGATTGAGGCGCTCGTCTCCTCCACCCCGGCCGCCTGCTCACTGGCTGCCTGCGACAAGGACTGCGAAGTGCTGCTGACTTCCTCCGCCGCGCTCGAGAGAGAGACCGCGGACGAATTCACCTCGCCGATGATCGCCGACAGTTTCAGGACCGTGCCGTTGGCGTAGTCCTTCAAATCGCCGAACGCGCCCTCGTAGTGTTTGTCGATCGTCTGGGTCAGATCGCCTTCCGCCAGTCCTTTCATGACCCGGCCCACATCGGCAATGCTCGAGCCCGCCGTCTCAACCATGTTCTTGACTGAGTAGAGCATGCTGGCAGTGTCGCCATCGCGAGTCCTGACGACGACAGTGAAGTCACCTTTGGAGACCGACTGCATCACGCCCGACACATAAGCGGGCTCGCCACCCAACTGCTGCAACAGGCTGCGGGTGACGAGTGCGGCGGCCGCAAGCGCGAGAGCTGCCGCGATGGCACCCAACAGGAGCACTGTGGCCCGCCCGCTGCGATAGGTTGCAGTGGCTGCCGCCACGGCCTCGGTATTGAGCTTCTCTTCAAACTGAATGAGCTGGTCACACAGCGTGCGCACTTCTGTATTCTGCGGGATGAACTCCGCCTTCATAATGGCGGTGGCCTCTTCGTTCTTGTTGACCATTCCCAGATCAGCCGTCTTGTTGGCAGACACTTTCGCCACCGCGTACTGGGCCTTGATCTTCGTCAGCAGCTCTTTCTCGGTGGAAGTCGTGGATGCGATCCCGGTAAACATCTTGCTCAGCTCGTCGAGCCCCTCATCCATGTGCTGGAAGCCTTCTTCGAGCTGCCGATGCTTCGCTCTCAGGGTCTCGTTATCTGAAAAGATGATGATGTCCCGAACGGAGACGCCCATCGCATAAGAGGCCGCACGCAAGTTACTGGCGAGAGCAGCCTCCGGATTGTTCTCATCCGTGATGGCATGCAGGTGCTCGTTGAGCACGGCCATCCGGCTGACACCCAGGCTCACGACAATGACCAGCAGCAGGACGACCACCCCGAAGGATGTGGCGAGCCGGGTGCTGACTTTCAAATTCCCAAACATGATGCGGACCTCCGAAGAGCCATGCACCGCAACACACGCGCGGCAGACACGACGTAACAACGCCGAGGCCTGCAAGGATAGGAGGCCTGTTCACTACCTTACGTGAAATGCTTGGCGCAAATCGGCTCGGGTTGCGAGAGCTGGTTCAAGAAATAACCGCAACATGCTTGCGCGTGCCAGCTAACCGTGCTGCTGCGTTGCAACAGTTCATGCGATCCATTGCAACCGCAACAGGCTGCCGATTTTCTCCACCAGGTCCGCCTCGACGACGGGTTTTGGCAGGAATGAGTTGGCGCCGGCAGCCAGGCAGGCCGCGGCATCGGTGGGCGATGCACTGGCGGACACCGCAATGATCGCTATTCCCGCCAATCGGGGCATTCGGCGCAAACGCCGGATGAGCTCGAGTCCGTCTATCTCCGACATATAGACATCGGTCAGGATGATGTCGGGACGCTCGAGCTCGGAGGCACTCATGGCCTCGTTGGCATTGGCGGCCTCGATGACCTGGAAACCCAACTCTGCGAGCATGTCACGCAGCACTGCCCGGTTTGCATGAATGTCATCGACAACGAGAACTTTCCGGCGCGCTCCGGTGTAGGCCGTGACTCGCGGCGCAGCCACGCGCTGTTGGGGTGACTTGCCGGGCTGCACCTCCAGGGAAAATCGAAAGATGCTGCCTTCTCCCAGCCGGCTCTCTACTTCGATGTCGCTGCCCATCAGCCGCACGAACTGACGACTGATCATCAATCCCAATCCCGTGCCGCCGAGACGGCGCCGCACTTCCCCTACCTGTTCGAAGGGCCTGAAGATGGTCTCGAAATCCTTGGGGGCGATGCCGGCTCCGCTATCACGCACCGCGAAGGCCACCCGCGAAGCGGAGACCGCGCGGACCTGCAGTGCGACCTCGCCTGAATCAGTGAACTTCACGGCGTTCGCCAGGAGATTCAACAGTATCTGCCGCAGACGCCTTTCATCGGCGCGGATGATCTCCGGCAGATCCGGATCGGTCTCGGCTGTGAACCGCAGGTTCTTGGCGACTGCTTTCTGTTGCACGACCGCGACGATCGATTCCAGAAAGGGTTTGAGGGACAGATCCGAAGGATGCAACTCCTCCTTGCCGGCCTCGATCTTGGCCGAGTCGAGGATATCGTTGATGAGTTTCAGCAGGTGCTCGCCACTTTGCTGAATGACATGCAGGCCCCCCATCTGGCGCGGCTCGAGGTTCCGCGCACGTTGCAGAAGTTGTGCATAGCCCAGAATGCCATTCAAAGGGGTGCGCAACTCGTGGCTCATGCTCGCCAGAAACACCGTCTTGGCCTTGTTGGCCACTTCGGCAACTTCCTTGGCCGCGACGAGGTCCCGGGTGCGCTCATCGATCAGCAGCTGCAGAGTGCGCGCCCGGGCTTCGAGGCCTCGTACACGCAGCCGATACAGCGTATACCCAACAGCAAAGAGCGCGACCAGCAGCAGGCCGCGGAATCCCCAGCTCTGCCACCAGGGTGGCAGAATGGTGATCGCCAGGGAAGCGCCGGTTTCATTCCACAACCCGTCATTGTTGGATGCCTTGACCCGGAATCGGTATCGGCCCGGTGCCAGGTTGGTGTAGGTCGCCTGTCGATGGGCGCTGTCCGCGTTGATCCAGTCAGTGTCGAATCCCTCCAACTCGTATGCATAGCGGCTCTTGCGGGACCAGCGATAGTTGAGTGCGGCAAACTTGAAGCCCAGACTGGATTGGTGGTAATCGAAGGTAATGTCTTTTGCGATGCGAATGCCGGACTTCAGGGGCGAGCGGGGTCCGGGCAGGAGTCTGTGATTGAACACGGACAATTCGGTGATGTAGACCGGAGGGGGTGTCAGGTTGTCGTGCAGATCGCGGGGCTGAAAGGCCGTGAGCCCATCGGTGCTGCCGAAATACAGGGTACCGTCCCGGCCGCGATACGCCGCGTGGTTCCAGAACTGGTTGCTGGGCAAGCCGTCGTCAACATCGAACACCCGGATCTTGCCGGTCGTCACATCGATTCGCGCCAGGCCGCGGTCGGTGCCGGCCCATATGTTGCCCGACTCGTCGGTCTCAACGGCCATGACATAGTTGCTGGGCATGCCTTCCCTGACTGTGTAGGCCCTGAATTGTCCCATGCGCGGGTCGTAAACATTGACACCCACATCGGTGCCGAGAATCATCACGCCCGCCGCTGCTGCCGCGATCGCATTCACGATGGTGCTGGTCAAGCCAGCCTCGCCAGCGGAGAAGTTGGTGAACCGTCCCGTGGCCGGATTGAGCCGGCTCAGGCCGGCATCGCTCCCCACCCAAACGGTGCCGTCGGAGCCGGCGCTGACTGTATTGGTCTGGTCGTTGGCAAGAGTGCCCGGGTCAGCATCGTCGTGATGATATAGAGTGAAGGTGTTGCGGTGTGGATCGAAGCGCTGCAACCCGACGCCGTACATGGTGAGCCAGAGGATGCCGTTTCCATCGACCGCCACGGCGGTGATGTTGTCAGCAGCCATACCCTGCGTGCCGTACTGGGCCACGGTAAACCGCTCGAAGCTGTCCGTCCTGGCGTCATAACGGTTGAGGCCGCCGCGCGTGCTCACCCAGAGCACGCCATCCGGGCCGAGAGTAACTGAGGTTCCACTGTTGTTCGACAGGCTGTGGGGGTTTCCTGCCTGCACCGAGTATTGGCGGTAATCCCGGGTCGCGGGATCGAAGCGTACGAGGCCCACATCATCGCTACTGATCCAAAGGCGTCCCTGGCGATCCTGCACGGCGCCCGAGACCGCAATGTCACCCCGCGCGCCCGGCAAACCGCGCCCCTGCAGCAGGAGTTGGAAGCGACCGCCTTCATCGTCGTAGCGGTTGAGTCCATTGAAACTGGCGAACCACAAGCCACCGTCGCGCGATTCGCGGAAATACTCTATCAGGTTGGTACTGGGTCCAAGAGGATTGCCCGGCTCGTATGAGTAGTGTGTGAACCGGCCCGTGGTCTCATCCAGGCGGTGGATGCCGCCGCCCCAGTTGCTCGTCCAGAGCCGGCCACGGCTGTCGCGCATCACCTGCAGCACGGCCCCGTTGCTGAGGCTGGCCGGATCGTCCGGGTCGTGTCTGTAGTGTTTGAATGTTCCCCGCGCCGGGTCGAAATGCTCGAGGCCGCCATCGGTGGCAATCCATATCGTGCCGTCGTGATCGAGAAACAATCCCTCGACCAGGTCATTACCCAGCGAGTTTGGATCCTGCTCGTTGTGTTTGTAGTGGCGGAAATGCGTGCTGCCCGGGTCGAGCCGATCCAGGCCGCCTCCGTACGTGCCGATCCAGAGACTCCCGGAGGCGTCCTGCACGACCTGGGTGGGAATCTCATGGCTCAGGCTGTCGGGCCTGGCCGGATCGTGCCGGAAGACTTCCGCACGGCCGCTGCGGGGATCCAGGCGGCTCAACCCGCCCAGGCTCGATATCCACATCAGGCCGTCGCGATCCTGAAACGCATACCACACTTCATTGCCGGCGATACTGTGCGGGTTGCGTGGATCGTGGCGGAAGAACTCGAATTCTTCAGTGTCAGGGTCCAGATGCAGCAGTCCGTTACCCCACGAGCAGAACCAGAGGGTGCCATCGCGGGCCGGATAGATAGTCTGGTAGAACTGCGCCACCTGGCCGGTGACACCCGGCGGGACCGGACGATAGGTGACGAATTCCGACCCATCGAAGCGTGAAATGCCGTTGCGTGTCGTGATCCAGACAAACCCGTATTTGTCCTCGGCCACGTCGAAATCAACATTGTTGGCGAGCCCGTCACTGACATTGTAGCGCTGGAATGCAGCGGTCGCCGGCGCGCGGTCCGGAGCCAGGGCCAACGTTGAAATGAGAGCCAACAGTACGGCCGGAATGCCCTTTCGGTCACAGCTCACACTTCACTCCAACGTTGAATACCCGGCCGATCGCACCGTCCAGGTGCAAAGCCGGATCGAAGTTCAGATTGATATAGGCGCTGGGATCGAGGGGGGCAATTCGGTCGAACACGTTGCTCACGGACGCATACAACTCGACGCTTTTTCCGGGACGGTAACTGGAGCGAAGATCCACAGTTGTAAACGACGCGACGCGACATCCGCGCGGCGCGGGACTACCGTCCGCGAAACTACTGGCACAGTCGGCCCCAACGTGGTCGATGTTCAGGAAGCTGTCAACGAAATTCACGGCTGCGGAGGCTCCGAGGGGGCCACGGTTCCAGCGCATCGACAGACTGGCCCGGTTCCTGGGCGTGCCGGTGTTACCGCTCACAGCCATCGGCCCGTGCGTGCCGGCATACTGGTAGCTCACCCCACCATCGAAAGTTTTAGTGAAGGACGCGAGATAGGACCATGTGAGGCGTGCCACGAAGGTGCCGGCGGTCCGCAAATCAACCTGTTGACTCACATCTAAATCGATGCCACGCAGGCGGGAGCGCGAGTTGTTTTCAAACGGGGAGCTGACTTCGAGCACGTCTCCAGCCGCATCCCGCAGCACCTCGGCCCGGGGCCAGCCCGAAGCTCCAGCCAGGATGGCGAAGGGATCCACGCCGTTGATCTCGTGGGTGCGCTCGAGCCACCAGGCATTCACATCGAGACTGAGCATCCTCCAGGGTTGCAGGACGGAGCCCAGGGTGATCATTCGGGAACGCTCGGGCACGAGATCCGGGTTGGATAGGTTGCGGAAGATGCCGAGGAAGCCATTGCCTGTCAGGTCGAGCGTGCCGGAGAACTGGTTTGCGCGGCCACTCTCGGCGGGATTGGGAGCGCGGAAGCCTTGCGAATAGGTACCGCGGATGACAACAGGCTCGACCGGTTGCCACCTGAAACCGAGCTTCGGTGTGACGGAGGTGGCGGAATTCCACACCTTGTCAGCTCTGAGGGCGGCGTCCAGCTCCAGGCTGTTGGACAGCGGCGCGTCAACTTCAACGAACAGCGCGGCGACTTTCTCATCGCCCCGGTACGAGTAGTATGACCATCCGACGATGTCGCCGACATCGGTAAACGGCACCGGCGGCGCATTGAGTGTTTCGCGTCGATACTCTGCCCCGGCCGACAGCCCCAGCGCGCCGCCCGCCAGTTGAAGCAATGCCCGCGAGGCCTTGAAGTCGAGCAGCGTCAGCGATGAGGTGTTGTCGCTCGCGAGCGTGGGCGAAAGCGCATTCATGAACGCCGCTGAATTGAGGCTGGCGTGACTGCCGAGGCGGTAATATCCGTACTGTCCGCTCCCGTTGAGCCCGGCCTGAAGCACGCTGTTGCGGATAAAGCCCGTGGCGATACGCTCCGTACCGTCATGAGCGTATAAAAAGCCCATATCGTAATCCCAGCCCGCGAGCTTGCCCTTTGATCCGACCAGGGCTCTGTAAGCGACACTATCGTGCTCAAATGTCCTCGATCCGGCTTCGCTGAACAGGTAACTCAACAACGCGCTCGTGCCCAGCGGGTTGTCCGGGTGGGCAGGTGGTAGAGTGAGCGCTGCGTTGTTGAGAACAACATCGTGAGACGGGTCGACCCACGATTCGTTCGCGCTGGTCGGACCAAACACCCAGGGAGATTTGACTTCTGACTCGAATCTGCTCAGCTCGATGTAGGGATTGATGGCGGCGGTGACCTGAAGCGCTGCCCGCAGATGGAGATTGAGCTTACGTTCGCTCGGCTCAATACTGCCTGTTTGTTTGACGCGATCGTAAGGACAACCGCCGTACCCGGCCGGCAGCTCCAGGCTCGACGCACAACCGGGAAGCTGTTGCCACTCGGGAGCCGCGAGGTCGGCGGGACTCACGGCGCCGTAGCGATTCGGATTGGAGACGCCTGTCTCGTTGTTGAACCATCCACCGATGGTCGGCCCGATGCCTCCTGCCGTGAAGGCGTATCCATAGGGCCGCAGATCGCCGGAACCGATCCATCTACGGTCTGAACGGCTGGAGGCGTACAGTGCACCGTGGTTCGAGGCTTCGATGTTGAAGAGGACGTTGTAGCGGTCGGAATCGGGATCACCGAGCCCCGCCGTGAGACTGGCTCTCGGTGTCTTGCCGTCCCCGTATTCAGTCTCCGCGAAGCTGGCATTCAACGACACGCCATTGAAGTGCTCACGAAAGATGATATTTACGACACCCGCTATTGCGTCAGACCCGTAAATCGCCGAGCCACCATCGCGCAGAATCTCGATGCGATCGACGATATCCAGTGGGATCGCGCTCAAGTTTACGAACGTGCGCTGGCCATCGTCGGCAAGGCCGTAGCTCGTCATGCGGCGGCCGTTGATGAGCACCAGGGTCGCGTTTACGGCAAGTCCCCTCAGTGAGACACCACTGGATCCCTGTGCGAAGCCACTGACGTTGCCGAGGCCGATTGAACCATTGTTGTCGGCGGTAACCGAGCGTACGAAATCCGACAGGACACTCTTGCCACTGGACTCAATGTCGACGCGTGAAATCACCTCCAACGGCGAAGAGATGTGGAGATTGGTACGTTTGAGCCGCGTACCGGTCACCGAGACCGTGGGCAACAGCTCATTCTCATCCGCCATGGACTGCTGGCCCGCAGACACTTCGGTTTCCGCAATGCCGCAACAGGAAAACAGGGCCAACAGCAACCGCGCGCGTTTGCACATGACGCCCCCCGTTTCTCGAATTCCTCGTTCACTTCATCGTGACGACACCGTCAGACGGGGACCGATCGGCCAACTCGGCTTCTTGCCAGGCCATCGCGCTTGCCCCCTTTGGCTCCAGAAGCGCTGTGAGCCGCTCCGCGTCCACGGGCCTGCTGAAAAGAAATCCCTGGGCCACCCGGCAGCCGCGCTTGCGCAGGAAGTCAACTTGCGCGAGCGTCTCTACGCCCTCGGCAAGTACGTGCAGGTGCAGACTCTGCGCCAGCGCAATGATCGCCTCGACTATCGTGTCATTGTGCAGCGCGACACCGATCCGGCTGATGAACGAGCGATCGATCTTGAGCGCCTTGATGGGGTAGCGGTGCAGGTAGGAAAGACTCGAGTAGCCAATCCCGAAATCATCGACCGTCAGCCGCACGCCCAGCTCGGTGAGATCGTTCAGCAGACGCAGAATGTCATCGGTGGGCTGCAGCAGCAGGTTCTCGGTGATCTCCAACTCGAGTGCGCTGGCACGAAGCCCCGTGCGCCGCAGTATGCTGACGAGACGCTCGGCGATATTCGGATCGACGAGTTGCCTGACCGAGACATTGACGGCCAACGTCAGATCCCGATAACCCCCGTCGTGCCAGCGCTTCGCCTGCTCGCAGGCACGTTCCAGCGCCCAATCGCCCAACTGGTGGATCAGTCCGGTATCCTCGGCGATGGGAATGAATTCAGTCGGCGAGATCGGACCCACGTCGGGCCGGTGCCAGCGCATGAGCGCCTCCACCCCGATGATTCTGCCGGAGTCGATATCGACCTGGGGTTGGTACGCGAGCGACAACTCATTGCGTTGCTGCGCTCCGTGCAGCAACGCGGCGAGTTTGGTCCGGTGTTGAACGTTCGCGGTCAGCTCCGGAGTGAAGAATTTCCATGAGCCCCGAGCGCATTCTTTTGCGTGATACATCGCCGTATCGGCTGCGCGTAGCAGCGTCCGCGCATCGAGTCCGTCAGCGGGATAAAGGCTGATTCCAACACTGCCACTCAAGTGCAGCTCGTGGCTTTCCACGAGCACGGGCTCGCTCAGTTCCCTGAGCATGTTCTGCGCCACCCGCGTCGCGGACTCGTGCACATCCGGGGCGGACAGGGCCACCACGAACTCATCTCCACCCCAGCGCGCGAGAGCATCGGAATCCCGCAGACAGCGGCTCAGCCGCTTGGAGACTTCACGCAGCACGAGATCGCCAACGGCATGGCCGAACGAATCATTGATCTGGTTGAACAGATCCAGGTCGAGAAACATCGTGGCGACGGACTCGTTCCGCCGGCGTGCCTGGGAGATCAACTGGCCGAGCTTTTGCTGGAACAGGGTCCGGTTGGCAAGGCCGGTCAGTGGATCATGGTGCGCCATGTGCCTGATGAGCTCCTCGGCCTTCTTTCTCTCCGAGAGGTCATACAAGGTGGTGCGCGTCATCACAAAGCGGTCTTCCGCGTCGCGGACCGCGGTGGCGCTCATGAGAACGGGCAGGAATGTGCCATCACGCCGCACGAGCTGCAGCTCGACGTCCTGCACCCATCCGCGTTGTTTGATGAGTGCGAACGCCTTACGGAACACCGTGGCGGACCGGTACGGAAGCAAATCGATGAGCGGCCTGCCAACCAGCTCACTGCGAGGGTAGCCCAGCCAATTGACCTGGGTATCGTTGACGCTGACGCAAATACCGTCGGCGTCCAGCGAGTGGTATCCGCAAGGTGCATTGTTGTAGAGATCATGAATCTGTTCTGAGGATTGCTGGAGCTCGATTTCGGCTCTTCGGCGCTCCTCGATCTCCTCCCGCAAGGCTGCAGTACGCGCATGAACGCGTCGCTCCAACTCGTCCCGGGCCTGGCGCAACTCCTGATTCTGCTCCGCCAGCTGCCGGCGCAACATGCTCAGCTCGAGGTGAGTGCGTACCCGGCTGATCACCTCCGCCAGTTGCAGCGGCTTGGCGACATAATCGACGCCACCGGCGTCGAACCCTGCCAACCGGTCCTGCAGATCGTCCAGGGACGTCATGAAAATGACGGGAATGTGTTGGGTGGTTTCTCCGAGCTTCAGGCGCCGGCACACAGAAAGGCCGTCCTCTTCCGGCATCATGACATCGAGCAGGATGAGATCGGGTAGCTCGCTCTGGGCCCGCCGCAGCCCCTCGGCCGCACTGTTGGCGACCGATACCCTGTGCCCCTCGGACTCCAGCAGGTCGAGCATGATGCTGAGGTTCGCGGGAACATCATCAATGAGCAGGATATGAGCGGTAGGCTGACACACGACGAGCATCCCCGAGTCCCACTGCACTCGTTAGCGCGCGAACTCCCCCTTTATCTGTATCGTGCTGCAACGCAGCGCCAACAAAACGGCAACAATCAGTGTACGCTCTCGTTGCGGACCGCACCAAATCAACAACTCAGTGATTCGGTGCAGCATGGGACGCGTGTTACTTCAAGGCGGCCTGGTTCGCCAGCAGGAAGTCCCGCAGAGACTGCGGCGCCTGGCCGGTCAACTCGCGGACATCGTCGGACACGAGATCAAAACGTCCGAGCCGCGTGTTGCTGTCAAACGAAACGAGCACCGGCACGAAGGACTCCGGAACGCCGGCGGCCTTCAACCCCTGAGCCAACTGCTCGTCCGAAACCTGGACGACTTCGATCGGCCTGCCCGAAACCTGACTCACCAGAGCTGCGACTTCCGCCCGCGTGTAAGCCTTCGATCCTGTGATGTCATAACGCGCATTGCCCGTTCGGTCGGACAGCAAAGCGGAAGCTGCGGCGCGCGCGCAGTCTTCACGGGTAATGTACGAATCCCGTCCATCTCCTGATGAGGTGAACCACTTACCACTCGCCAACACGGCCGGCAGCGACATGAATAGATTCTCCATGTACCAGGCGTTGCGCAATACGGTCCAACCCAGACCGCTCGCTGCAAGTGCCTGCTCGGTACCCAGATGATCGGGCGCAAAAGTAACGACCGAGGTTTCAGGGTTGGGCATCGAGGTGTAAATCACATGCTTCACACCCGCCTTTTTGGCTGACTCAATGGCCGTCTTGTGCTGCTCGAGGCGACGCCCGGGCTTGTCCAGCGCGTCCGTCGAGATCAGCAGTACGCGATGCACCCCGGCGAACGCCGCCTTCAGGGACGCTGGATCCTCGAAATCAGCCCTGCGTACCTCTATTCCCTGTGCCGCAAGATCGCTCAGCTTGTTGGGATCGCGCGTGGCGGCCACGATGTTCGCGGGTGCCACGCGGTGCGTATTCAGAAGGTTGGCAATCACGCGCCGGCCCAAATGGCCCGCGGCTCCGGTCACCAGCAATTTTTGGGACATAATCAACGCCTTGGAGGTAGTCTCAGATTGAGAGTACGTCTAGAATAGAGATCACCGTCTGCCGGTCAAGAAGGCAGTTTTCGAGAACATAGTCACCTCGAGGTAACCACCCCGTGACGAGCGTTATTCAGGACGATGAGCTGCTGCAGAAATTCATAGAGCCGTTGGCCAACCCGGCGGAGCGCAACCGCTGCCCCGTTCGCGATGTCCTCGATCAGATGAGCGGCAAATGGGCCACGCTGATCATCCTGATCCTGGCCAACAGCCCGCTGCGTTTTGGCCAGTTGCGCCGCGCCGTGCCGGACATCTCACAACGGATGCTGACTCAAACTCTGCGTGACTTGCAGCGCGACGGTTTGATCAGCCGCCAGGTGTTCGCCACGTTGCCGCCCAGCGTCGAATATCGCCTGACGCCTCTCGGTCGCTCCTTCCTGGATCCCCTGCTTGCGATCGTGCGATGGTCCGAGCAGAACCATGAAGCCATTCGGCAGGCGCGCGCGATGTTTGAATCAGAGGGTGTCGCAGTGGCCGGCAAGAGCCAATGACCACTGCTCGTTGCTCAGCGATCCAGGCGCACCACGCGGTCCCATTCGTTCGGCACGCCGGCCGGGAGAGTCAGCTCAATGCCGCCGGGTCGCTTTCTGAATTCCACCGGTCGGCCGTCACGAAGTAGCCGCGCGCTTCGAATTGTCTCCGCAAGGGGTACGAAGAGTTGGGGGTCGGACCAATCGAGGACGTGGACGTAGATGCGATTGCCGCTGCGGGTCGTGACGCCCCAGGGTCGCGGAGCAACCGGCCCACCGCGCGTGCCATAAACGCTCTCGCCATACTGCCGCAGCCACTGCCCCATTTCTCCGAGCGTCTGTGCATTTTCCGGCTGCAGTTCCCCATTCGGCAGCGGACCGGTATTCAGCAGGAAATTCGCATTGCGCCCGGCGGCGGCGACCAGGCTGCGCACCAGCGTCCGCGTTGACTTGTATTGATCGTCAATCAGATTGAAGCCCCAGGAGCCGTTCATGGTCTCTGCCATCTCGAGCGGCAGGCTGCTCACCGTGGCGCTGTTGAATCCCATGTTGTTTTCGCCCGGCAGATCGCGCTCGAACATCTGGAAGTCTTCCCCCGGAAACGGTGTCTGGTGATGGTTATTTCCGATCAGCGCGGCGGGCTGCAGGCTGTGTATCAACCGGTAGGTCTCCCCGAGCCGCCAGCGATTGCGCATGGCGGTGTCCTTCTGATCCCACCAGCCGTCGAACCAGATACCGCCTATCGGGCCATACTGTGTCAGGAGCTCGCGCAACTGCCCGTTCTGATAGTCGATGTAGCGGTCCCAGTCACCGGCGGCAGGCCGCTCCGAGCCGTGTCCGGTCGTGCCGCGCGGAAAGTAATCCGGATGGTGCCAGTCGAGCTGTGAGTAGTAAAAGAACAGTTTGATGCCCTGTTTGCGGCAGGCCGCGGCCAGCTCCGCCAGCGGGTCACGTTTGAAAGGCGTGGCATCGACGATGTTGTAAGGACTGACCTTGCTGGCAAACATCGCGAAGCCCTCGTGATGTTTGGAAGTAATCACGACGTACTTCGCGCCAGCGGATTTGAACGTACTGACCCAGGCATCGGCGTTGAACGCGGTCGGATTGAAGAACTTCGCGAGCCGCTCGTAGTGCCGCGCCGGGATCTGCTCCTCGTTCATGATCCATTCGGCGATTCCCATCTTGCCGGCGCCGCCGAGCTCACTGTAGAGCCCCCAGTGCAGGAAGATTCCGAACTTCGCGTCCTGGAACCACTGGCGCGCGGCCATGTTCTCGGGCGCGGGCGTGTAGGTGTCAGGTGCCTCCGCTGCCCAGCCGGTCGAAGTTCCAAGGCCGCAGCCGGCCGCCAGCATCACCGCCAGGAACGTGCGAAACATTGACATTATCTGTGACTCCATTCTCACGTCGGTCGATCCTCGGGTTTGGAACCAAAGCCAGGATTGGGCTCGGGTCCGAGCTCGAAGACCAGGTGGCCACCTTTCGCCAGCTCGGCGTGACTGATCCACGCCTTGGAGTAAGGCCGGCCGTTCCAACGCACGGATTGAATATAGGGATGATCCGGCGCATTGTTGCGCGCCTCTATGATCAGCTCATGACCCGGTGCCACCTGCAGTTGTGCGCGATCAAACAACGGGCTGCCGAACACGTAGCGGGCGCTTACTGGATCCACAGCGTAGAGACCGAGGGCGCTCATCAGATACCAGGCGCTCATCTGACCGCAATCCTCGTTTCCGGCGACGCCATCCGGCCCGGCGTGATGCATGGTTTGCAGCAGCATCCGCACCCGTGCTTGTGTCTTGTAGTGTGCCCCGCAATAGGCATAAAGATAGGCGATATGGTGACTGGGCTCGTTGCCGTGAGCGTACTGCCCAACGAGTCCCGCGATGTCAGGGGGCGCATCAGCAGGTAGCTGCGAGCTCGTCGTAAACAACTCATCGAGCTTACGCTCGAACGCGGCGGGCCCACCGAACATCTCCATATAGCTGGGGATGTCGTGTTGATTCAGGAACGTGGCCTGCCACGAATTGCATTCAGTAAAATCTTTCCACCGCGGGGTATGACCCATTGCCCGGGGATCGAAAGGCTCCATCCAGCGGCGGTCCGCCGAACGGGGGCGCATGAAGCCAATCTCGCGGTCAAACAGATTGCGATAATTGCGCGATCGCTCCCGCAATATTTTCGCATCGTCCGTGGCGCCCGCTGCCTCGGCCAGTGTGGCCATGGCCCAATCGTCATAGGCGTACTCGAGGGTTTTGCTGACGGCCTCCTCCACGGTGTCACTGGGAATGAAGCCCAATCTCTGGTATTCGCCGAGGCCGTTGGACGGATTGTCGAATGCGCGCCTGCGGAATACGGGCCACGCGCGCGCGTAATCAATGCCGGGAAATCCCTTGGCATAGGCTTCAGCCAGAACAACCGCCGAGTGCCAGCCGATCATGCAACGTGTTTCGATTCCTTGGAGAGGCCATATCGGCGGCCCAAAGGGGCTCTCTTCGGCCATGCGTACGAGCCCTGCGACGAGATCGGTCGTACGCTCGCGCTGAATGAGCGTGAATAGAGGATGGAGGGCTCGATACGTGTCCCAGAGTGAGTAGGTACTGTAGTTGTTGGTACCAGGAGGTAACTGACGAACAACCGAATCCATTGCCCGATAGCGGCCATCCACATCAGAAAACAAGGTCGGAGCGAGCGTGGCGTGATAGAGCGCGGTATAAAATATGCGCCGATCCGCATTCGTACCTCCCTGGATGAGGATGCGCGAGAGCTCTTTCTCCCACGCCGCACGAGCGGCCGAACGAACGGCTTCAAAGTCCCACGCAGGAATTTCGGATTGCAGGTTGTGCAGCGCCCCGTCGATATCAACCGCGGAGATTCCAACCTTCACGAGCAGCGGTGCCGCCGACGCATCGGGAAAGTGAAGCACGCACTTCAGCCGCGCGCCGCGCGACTCGACTGAGCCCGACGGTAAAGTGCGATCATTGGAGTAAAACTCCACGTCGGCAAAGGGGCGTGACACCTGCAGGGCAAAATAGATCACCCGCCCGTCAGCCCACTGATGGACGCAACGCCCGCCAACCAACGTGTTATTCCCGACGACACGCAGGGAGGCATCGGTGATTTTGGTCTGCACCTCTGCATCTGTGTCCTGCGCTCCATGACACAGATCGATCAACAGGTGTCCGGACTCACCGTGCCCGAACCGGTAGCGGTGCAGACCGGCCCGCGCGGTGGCCGTCAGCTCCGCTTCAACTCCGGAATCCTTCAGCAGCACCCGGTAATACCCGGGCGAGGCGCGCTCGTCACTGTGATCGAACCGCGAACGGTAACCGCCTTCCGGAGACTGCCGGCTTCCGGGCTGCAGGCGCACGGGACCCGTTGCGGGAACAACGAGCACGTCCAACATGTCACCAACACCCGTACCACTCAGGTGGGTGTGCGAAAAGCCCATAATGGAGGTGTCATCGTGGTGATAGCCCGAGCAGGCATCCCAGCGCGCATCATCCGTGTCAGGGCTGAGCTGTACCATGCCGAAGGGAACCGTAGCGCCCGGAAAGGTATGGCCGTGGCCGCCGGTCCCGATGAAAGGATCTACGTAACTACACAGATCGCTGGTCTTTGCACCCGCCGCACCCGCCGCAGCCGCCGGCCGGCTGAGCGAGTCCCCGAGCCCTGCCGCCAACAGGGTGCCACCCAGAAGTTGTCTCCGCGTCAACATCGAATTGTCACCTCAGTCATCCCAGGAGCGCCGGCCTGCGTCTGCTCAGATCGATAATCAACTCGCCGAACAGTCCGTTCGCCCACGCAAACCACGGCCGCGTAAAATGAGACGGGTCGTCCTGATCGAACGCTTCGTGCATGAAACCCGTTCCCGCGTGCGAGCGCTTCAGCCAAACCAGGCATTGACGGATCTCCGCGTCGTTGTCACTGGTCAGCGCGCGAGTCATGATGGACATCGGCCAGATCATCCTGAGACCCTCGTGCGGGCCGCCCACCCCGCTGGCCGCCGTGCCCTTGAAGAAGTATGGATTGCTCTCGCTCCATATTCGCTTGCGCGTATTGACGTACACGGGATCGGTGCGTTCGCAACAGCCCAGGTAGGGAAGGCTCAACAATCCCGGAATGTTGGCATCGTCCATGAAGAGACTGTTGCCGAAGCCGTCGGTCTCATAAACGAAGAATGGCTTCCCATGTGCATCGCGTTGCCGTCCGTGCACCATCAATGCCGCGTCGACTTCAGCCGCGAGGGCTTCGCATTCCGCCGCAAAAGCGGTATCACCGTGTAGGCTTCCGACCATCATCGCAAGCTGGCGCAGACTGCGCACGGCAAACATATTCGCCGGTACGAGAAAAGGATAGACGCAAGCATCGTCGGACGGCCTGAACATCGAGTGAATCAGGCCAACTCTTCGGGTTGGCGCACCATAGCCATCCCCGCTCAGCGTTTCGGTGGAAGTCTCTGACATACGCTGAAAGCGGTACGGACCGGGTGCAACACGTCGCTGTTGCTCGCGGAAGGTCTTGACGACGAGGCGCATTGCTTCACGCCATTCATCGTCAAACGGCGCTGTGTCACCTGTCGCCCGCCAGTATCCGTGAGCCAGACGGATGGGGTAGCACAGCGAGTCGATCTCCCATTTACGCTCGGCCACGCCTGGCCGCATGTCGGTCTTGTCTGTCACCGCCCAACTGAGCGGCTGCGTCGCCTTCGGATCACGCTGGAATGCGTTGGCGTACGGATCGATCAGGATGCAACGGGCATGGCGGTGGACCAGTCCCTGGAACATTCGTCGCAGCGCCTCATCGGACCGGGCCAGCGGCAGGTAGGGCCACACCTGGGCTGAAGAATCTCTCAACCACATCGCCGGTATGTCACCGGTCACAATGAATGTGTCGGGCTTGCCGTCGAGCTCTCCGAGCGTAACAGTGGTATCGAGCGTATTCGGGTAGCAGTTCTCAAACAACCAGGCGAGCTGCGCGTCGCCCACTGTCGCGCGGATGCGCAGGAGCGTTTCCTCGACCGCCGGACTCGAGAAAGTCCGCTGCCCGGGAGGGGGCCGCAGAGTGCTCCAGGCATGCTCGACAGCCAGCGAGAATCGGGGCAAAGCAAGCAAGCCGCCCGCGAGGGCGCCATTGATCAAGACATCGCGTCGCGAGCGCATGCTCACCATAATACAAACGTCCGCATGCGAAGTCGCTGCAGTTGCACCCTTAGTGAGGCAGGCTGCCGCGCCCTTCAGATGCCTTCGCGCCGGCCCCGTCGTGCGAGCGCGAGTCGTAAAGAGCAAACTCGCGGATCTGAGCGGCGTCCGTCGTCGAAAGCAGGTTCAGTCGCACCCGCGTGGCCGTAACCGGTTCGAACGCGTCAATCTTCTTATGGCCGATCGCTTCCGCACGGGCGACTGCTTTCCAGTCGTTGCCGGTCCAGATTTCAACCTGGTACTGCTGTACCCGCTGGCCGCCGGGCAGCCATTCCATGATCATTGCGTGATTGAACGTGACCGGGTGATCGAACCGCACCTCCGCGATCGCATGATGCTGCCCGGCGGGTGCCGACCAGAACGTGTCAGGATCATCGTCGAGCGCGCGTTCCAGGTTGGCATCATCGCTACGATGATGTCTGCGAACGAGGTTGTTTCCGTAGCGGGCATGGATCGCCGCGCCGAATTCGCGCAGTCGCGCGACATCGCTCTTCGGCAGCAGTCCGTGGCGGTCGGGCGCGAGCCCCAACATCAGTTGGGCGCCACGCCCGACACTCTCTTCATAGGTCTGCAGGAGCTCTGCAACGCTCTTGAGCGAAGCCTCGTCGTCAACACCGCCGAACCAATGTCCCTTGCGCAGGGGCGTATCCACCTCCACCGGCCGCCATCGCAGCGCGCCATGACGGTCGATCACGTTCCAATTCTCGTACGGAACGAATCCATCTTCATTTCCGACCCAACGGATGTCGCCGTAATCGAACAGCGCCACATCCGCAAATACCAGTGTATTGGGCTGATAGATGCGCAGTTTTTCAATGAAGCGGGGAAAGTCGTAAACATGACCGCCGCTGCCGGCACCGTCCAGCCAGAACTCGGTCAGTTGCCCATAATGAGCAGCGAGGTCCCCGACCTGCGACTCGTAGTAATCATTGTAAGCAGCAGAGTCTTTGTACCGGGGCTCATGACGATCCCATGGAGACAGGTAGACGCCAAACCGCATACCGTGTTTGCGTGCGGCGGCGGCCACCTCGGCCACCAGGTCGCCCTTACCGCCCCTCCAGGGCGAGCTCTTCACCGAGTAATCTGAATCTTCAGTCGGCCACAGGCAGAATCCGTCGTGATGTTTGGCCACCAACACAATATAGCGCGCTCCCGCACTCTGTGCCGCGGTCACCCATTGCTCAGGATTGACGGCATCCGGATTGAAAACGGCCGGCGGTGCCGTGCCATCGCCCCATTCGCGCCCCAGAAACGTGTTGGTGCCGAAGTGCACGAGCACACCGAACTCCAGGTCCTGCCACCGCACCTGCTGCGGGCTCGGCAGCACGTCGGCGAAGTTGGGTGGCATCGCCGCGGCGGGGGTTGCCGCGGCGATGCCGCACACCAGGAGGGCGCGAATGAGCCAAGACATCATGCCCTCACCGGGTGCACTTCAGAATTTGTATGTCACGTTGAAGAATCCCGTCATGCCCGAATCCACGATGTCCGAGATCGCCAGTGAGTCCTTGCCGATATGCGACCAGTAGGTATAGTTCCGGGTCAGGTTCGAGACGGACAGATCGAGCTTCACGCCGTTCTCGAACGCATAGCCGGCATGCATGTCGAGGCGCCACTGCGGGCGGATCCACAGGTCGTCCCAGTCGCCACCCTGGCTGAGCGCGTCGTATTGAGAAACATAGGCGCCGCTGTAGTTGAACAGCAGCCCGGCGGACACGCCGTGCTTCTCGTAGAACACCTCCACGTTGGCGAGCCAATCGGGAGCATTGGTGATGGGTGAGGACGAATTGAAGTCGGGAATATTTAAATGCACCAGCGTGTGCTCGCGCGTTGCATTACCGCTCACGCCGAATCCATCGAAGGGCTCGGGCAGAAACGTGAATCTCTGGCGGGCACCGAACTCAACACCCCACAGCTGACCCGCGCCACCGTTGTGCGGCTGCTTGTAGATAATGCCCGTCCCGTCGTTGGCGGCATTCGCCTGGGAGGAAACGGTGTCGTAGACATAGTCCTTGAGCGTCTTGTAGAAGCCGCTCAGCGAGATGTGCCGCCCCGCACCGTTATCCCACTCGCCCGACAGATCGTAGTTGATCGCCTTTACGGGTTTGAGATTCGGGTTGCCCTGCGTGATGGTCGTCGCGCCACTTTCCGAGGGCGAAACGCTCGCGCCACCACCCAACTTGACGAACGCAGGACGCGTATAGCTGGTCCAGATCCCGGCACGATACACCGCGCCCGGATCGGGCCGGTAGTTCACGAAGATGCTCGGCAGGAACTCGTTATAGATCGTCTTATTGCTGGCGAAGGAGCCAGGCAGCGAGTTGCCATCGAGGTCCTGTGGGGTCACCCAGAACGTGTTATGAATGGTCGTGTGCTCGAAGCGCACTCCGGGGGTGACTTCCCAGTAACCGTTGCGTATCTGCGCCATGGCGTACGCGGAAGCTACATCCTCGGTACCCTTCTGCGTGTTGCAATTCAGGCTGTTCGAGTAGATCGAGCCGCAGGTATCCAGGTTTTTAATGGGGTCGGCCGCGCTGCCATAGTAGCCCAGCAGCTTGTCCTCATCGATCTTCGGCACGGACCAGCCATACTTGCCCGGAAAGACCGGCTTATAGTCACCGTTCCAGATGGGCAGCGAGCCGAAAGTGCTGCCATCGAAGAATCCAGGGTTGGTCCAATCGCGGAAAGTCACCTCGCGCGAGCTGGCGATGTACTTGGCGCCGAACTTCAATTCCAGGGCTTCGCCGAAGCCCTTTTTGACATCGAATCTGGCGCCGCCCTTCTTCTGGCCGCTGTAGCCTGCCTGCAGCTCGCCCCGGTCGAACGCGGGCAGGCCGCGTATGTTGTAGAGCTGCGCATTCATATCCGGCGTCAGATTCGCGTACGGGAAGTTCTTGGAGTATCCGACGAGACTCGTCTGGTTGTAAGGGAAACCATTGTCCGTGATGTCCCCGCCCTGCACGTGCGAGGTTCGGGCATCGATCTCGATGTGGTTGGGTCGGTCGTCGCGCCCCCAGCTGTAGAACAGATTCGGCGATAGCGTCCAGGTGTCGATCTTCTTATCGACGCCCACCTGGAAAGTGCCCAGCTCGGCCACCTCCGGGTTCGTTTCCAGCCAGTAACGGATCGAGATGTTCTGCAGGTCAGGCTGATAATAGCCCTGCGGTGTCTGAAACGGGCTGTCAGAGCCCGTGAGCACGTTCATCGCGACAATCTGGCTGAGATTGCTGTCCTGCTGAGTCAGCGCATACGCGTAGGTCAGGTGGGCATACGCAGTCATCGTGTCATTCGGCTGCCAATCGATCGAGGTGCTGCCGCCGAACTGCTTGGTGAAGCCTGACGAAGTGCCGACGTTGAAGGCGGTGAGCTCGAGGTTCTTGGCGGGATCGATACCCGCGGGGCTCGTGCCATCGGCATTGGTGAGCTTGTACTTCCAGCCGTTATCGCAACAGCCGGACTCCATCACGCCGCCCATCTCGCTGTTCGCGTAGTGGCGGATGGTGTAGTAACCGCTAGCATAGACGCCCAGCTGCTGATCGGGTCCGAAACGCCGCGCGATCTCCGCGCCGAAGTTGTATCCCAAGCCGTTGCTGCCGTAGTCGAGCGGGCGGCTCTCGACACGTGCCCCGGCAGTGACGCTCGTGAACGGCTCCGCATAATCGAACGCAGTCGGAGTACGGAAGTCGACCGTACCGCCGATCGCATCGCCATCCATATCGGCGCGCGAAGTTTTGTTGAGAATGATGGTTTTCAAACCGGATGGCGGCAGCAGGCTCAGCTGCACCTCACGGCTGTACGGTATACCCTGAGCGACGGTCACGCCATTGATCAGATTGACGTTGAATTCGGCATCCAGGCCGCGAACGGAGGTGAACATGCCCTCGCCGCGCGCCGCGGAATCGACACCACCGATAAACGAGCCGGAGTTGGTAGTCAATACGTTGACGCTGGTGAGCAGGCCGAGAGCCTCGGCTGCGTTGTGTACCGCGGTGTTGGAGAGGTCTTCCGCGGACAGCACGCTGACGGTGTTGTCAGCCTTCAGCTGAATATCGGAGGCCTCGTAGCGGTTCCTCGCCACTACGACCTCCTCGAGTACCACGGGAGCGCTGCCGCCCTGCCTGGCCTGCCTGGAGTCTGTGCTCTTTGTCTGCGGAGTGTCCGGCCCCGCACCCGGGGTCGAGTCGGCACCCGTGCCGGCGCTGACATCGCTCGTGCTCGCGCCCGCGGACCCGAAGGCTCCGGCAATCGCAAGCGCCACAAATAACCCCACTCGATGACTCGCAACACTCATATAGGACTCCCCTCGAACCGGTGACCAGCGTCCCTGTTGGCAACGGCCCGGTGATAAATGGCCTCGGTCTCAGCACTCCACCGGCTCAATACATTTTTTCTATCTTATACCATCAATGAATTTTATTTTCCAAGTTTCGCGCATAGTCATTTCACGCCCGGTTGCTGCCGCGGCAGCGTTATGTCAGCGTTTACTCAACAGCCACTCGTGCGCCGGATCGTTACGGAAGATCCATTTGCGCTCGGGTCCGGCCATCACGTTGAGATAGTAAAGATCATAGCCGTGAGGTGCGGCCACCGGATGGTAGCCACGCGGCACCAGCACCACATCGCCGTCTTTGACACACAGCGTCTCATCGAGGACACGATCGTCCGTGTAGACGCGCTGAAACGCGAACCCCTGCGAAGGATTCAGGCGGTGATAGTAGGTTTCCTCCAACACCGTCTCCTGCCCTTCGACAGCGTTGTCATGCTTGTGTGGCGGATAACTCGACCAGTGACCACCGGGGGTGATGACCTCCACCACCAGGAGACTGTCGGCTGCCTCGGTCTGCGGCAGGATGTTGCGAACGTACCGGGTGTTGGTTGTCTGCCCCCGCACTTCGCGCGACATGGCCTCTGGCGGGATGGTGCGCGGCGGTCGCCCCGGTCGGCCCGGAGCCGAGCACAGAGCCACCTCCAGGCTCGTAGCCGCGGTGAGCACAAAACGGCACTGCGCCGGCACATAGACGGCTCCGGGCGCAGCATCGTCGAAAACACTGCTGCGACCGCCTACCAGGCCCAATTCGGCCCCGTCGACGGCAACCTGCGCGGCGCCGCTCAGGGTGACTATGCAGGTCTCACGATCGGCCTCGCCGCCCGTCAACTTCTGGCCGCGCTCGAGGCGGCAGACCTTGAAACCAACATAACGCCAGCCCGCGCTGCGCGGAGTAACTTCCAACACACAGCCGGCGGCGTCGGGTGCATGTGGGCTGACCAGCAGCCGGCTCATGAGCTCACGCCTCCTCGAGCAAGTCTGCCGCGGCCGCTTCCTCGCGCAACGTCTCGAGTCCCAACTCACTGTAGCGGCGCGGATCGGCCAAGGCAGGGTCCTGCTCCGCCTCGACGATGATCCAGCCTGCGTAGTCGATTTCGGCAAGCGCCCTCATGAGGGCTCCATAGTCGAGCTTGCCATCGCCCGGCACCGTGAACATGCCCGCGAGCACGCCGTCCAGAAAGCTCCCGCCGCCGTTCACCACTCGCTCGAACACTCCCGGGCGCACATCCTTGCAATGCACGTGCGCAATCCGCGCCGGATTGGAACGAATCAGTGCCACCGGGTCGATACCACCCAAGGCCGCGTGGCCTGTGTCAACTGTTAGTCCGACACTCGGCCCCGTCATCTTCAGGAACGCATCAATGTCCTGGGGGCGCTCGACAACCGTACCCAGATGGTGGTGGTAAGCAAAGCTCAGACCCTGTGCCCGGACGTAGTCGGCGACTTCAGTCAGCGCCTCGCCGAAGAAGGGCCACCTCGCCGGAGCCAACCGGGGGGCGCTCGCCAGTGCCCGGCTGCGCTCGCCGTGAATCGCGTTGCTGGTCTCGGCAAATATAAACACGCTCGAGCCCATGGCCTGGAGCAGCTCGAGATGGGGCTGTAGCGCTGCGATTTCGGCCCGTGCCGAGCGATTCAACAGCGCGCCGCTGTACCAGCCGCCCACCAGGTCCAGTCCGTGCTCGCCCAGGAGCTCGCGCAGCAAACGCGGATCGCGGGGAAACTTGCCACCCAACTCGATCCCGTGAAAGCCGATCTCGGAAGCATCGGACAGCACCGTCGCGAGTGGCGTATCGCCGCCGAGCTCGGGCATGTCATCGTTGATCCAGGCAATGGGACTCACGCCGAAACGAATGGCCATCAGTTTCCCCGCCGCAGCTTGGTGAGCTGCTCGTCATAGGCTGCCCGCGCCCGCAGCACAGTCTTTGTGTTGGACACCTCGGGTACGGCAACATCCCACCATGCGCCGCCCGCGGCGGTCGTCGAGTCGGGATCGGTCTGGATGACAATGACGCTGGTCCGATCGGCAATGCGCGCCTGTTCCAGTGCCGACTCCAGCTCGGAAAGATTGGCAACCTTGCGCGCGGCTGCCCCCAGGCTGGCCGCGTGAGCCGCGAAGTCGACCTGGACCGAATCGGGCAGCAGGTTGTTGAAAGACTCGCCGCCGGTGCTTTTCTGCAGGCGGTTGATGCAACCGAAACCCCGGTTGTCGAGCACGGTGATAATGAGCTTCAATCCCAACATCACGGCGGTTGCAAGCTCCGAGTTCAGCATCAGGTAGCTGCCATCGCCGACCAGGACGTGCACTTCGCGTGTGGGCTCCGCCAGCTTGACGCCAACGCCGCCGGCAATCTCATAGCCCATGCAGGAAAAGCCGTATTCAACGTGATATCCGCCGGAGCGCCGCGTCCGCCATAGTTTGTGCAATTCACCCGGCAGACCACCGGCCGCACAGACGACGATCGCGTTTTCCGCGGCCTTGCGCCACACGGCGCCCAACACCTGGGCGTCGCTCGGCAGCCCGCTCGCCGCCGGCGCCGTCGCCTTCTGCCAGGCATCGTTCCAGGCCCCAAGAGGCGCCGTCGCCGCCTCAGTCCAGGTCGCTGGTGCCCGCCAACCCGCCAGTGACGCCGCCAGGTCTTCGATCGTTGCTCCAACATCCGCCACGATACTCACAGCGCCGTGTTTGTGAGCGTCGTACGGGGAGATGTTGACCTGCGCCAGCCCGCAGCGCGGCTTGGCAAACAAGGCGCGCGACCCGGTTGTGAAATCCTGCAACCGCGTGCCGAGCCCGATCACGAGATCGGCCTGGGCAGCGGCAAGGTTGGCCGCGCTCGAGCCCGTAACCCCGATCGCACCGAGGTTCAGCGGGTGATCCCATGCCAGGGATCCCTTCCCTGCCTGGGTTTCCGCCACCGGCACACCCGTGCGCAATGCGAAATCCGCCAGCGCGCTTTCCGTACCGGCGCGCGCGTATGCAACACCGCCACCGGCAATGATCAGCGGCGCTTTGGCCTTCATGAGCAGGTTGGCAAGCTGGTCGAGCTCGCGTGGATCGGGACGGGGCGCGCGAATGGACCACAGACGGGGCGCGAAGAAACTGGCCGGAAAATCAAACGACTCGGCCTGTACGTCCTGGCACAGAGCCAGGGTGACCGGCCCGCAACTCGCGGGATCGAGCAAAGTCGCCAGCGCGCGGGGCAAGGCGTCGAGCAGTTGCTCCGGACGGGTGATGCGGTCGAAATAACGGGACACCGGCCTCAGGCAATCATTGGCCGAGACCGTCCCATCGCTGAAATCTTCCAACTGTTGCAAGACGGGATCGGGTCGCCGGCTCGCATAGACGTCGCCGGGCAACAGCAGCACCGGGAGGCGATTGACGTGCGCGAGCGCGGCGGCCGTCACGAGGTTGGTCGCCCCGGGACCTATCGAAGTAGTACACACCATCGCGCGGCGCCGGCGCATCTGCTTGGCGAAAGCAATCGCGGCGTGGGCCATTCCCTGCTCATTGTGCGCGCGCAAGGTGGGCAGCGCATCGCGAACGCCATGCAGCGCCTCGCCGAGACCCGCCACATTCCCGTGGCCAAAAATGGCCCACACTCCAGCGAAATAGGGCACCGACTGTGACGCGTCGCCCACGAACTGACCGGCGAGGTAACGGACCGTCGCCTGTGCTGTCGTGAGGCGTGTTGTATTCATGCGGCCCGCTCCACTGCCCCACGCGCTTTCCGCCAGGCTTCGACGAGTCCCGACAGCTTCCCCGCGAGCGCGGCAACCGCCTCCTCGTCGGAGATCCGATGCGCGAACCAGTCGCGGGCAGCCTCGTAGAAAATGGTCCGCCCGACCGCGAAGCCCTTGACGATGTTGAATGGAGCAGCCGCTTCGAAGGAGCTGACGAGCTCGGACTCGGGTGCCGACAGTCCCAACAACACAACTCCGCGGCACAACGGGTCGCCCTCGGTCACGGCGGCCTCGATGTGCCGCCAGGCTTCCGGGTCCGCGGCGGGCTCGAGCTTCCACCAGTCCGGGCGCAGGCCGATCGCATAAAGGCGGCGAATGGCCGCGGCAACCGTCGTCACCGCTGAATCCATGTTGGCCGGCACAATCACCTCGATGAGCAGCTCGTGGCGGGTCTTGCGGCATGCGTCAAAGAGCCGCAGCAGCTGCCGCTCCTGACGCGCGCGTAAATCAGGCTCATCGTCCGGATGATAGTGCACCAGGCACTTGACCACGTGGTTCGCGGGCCATTCAATCAACTCCGTCGCCACATCCGCGGACCCTTCAAAATCCACAGGCCGCGAGCGGGGTATCTCGATGGGCCGGCCTATCCAGTAGGGACGATCGGCGGCCTGGGCCAGGGCATCGAATCCGTAGCGTCCGTCGAGGAGTATGCCGAACCGATCATCCCCCGCGGCGACGACGTCTATGGCGCGCAACGCCAGTGCTTTGAAGACGCCGATGCGGGCTCTGTCGGCGGCCAACTCATCGGCAAGCTCTTCGAACTGGCTGCGGTGATCGATAGCCAACACGGTGAGCTCTTCGTAGACGTGCCGGCGGGTCGTAGCCCAGTGAACCTGCTCGAGCGCAGCATCCTCGCGCAGCCGCAAAGGACGCTCCCGCATCGCAAGGAAGTGCCCGAGCTCGGGCCAGGTTGGCATCGCCGGCGCACAGCCATGACGCGACACGACGATCGCACCACAGGCATTGCCCCATTCGCAGCAGCGCTCGATCGGCTCGTTCCGCAGCCAGCCGCGCAGAAAGCCCGCCATGAATGCATCGCCCGCGCCCAACACGTTGTAAACCTCGACCGCAAAACCTTGGGCGGTCACCGCGGCATCCAGGCGCTCGGGAATGATCCCCGGAAAGGCAACACAGCCGTCGGCACCCCGTTTGCAAACCAACAGGGCGGCGGTTTGAGCGCGGATGGCGCGCAGCGCCTGCACGGTGTCCGTCGAGCCGCCGAGGATATGAATCTCCTCTTCAGTTCCCACCACGAGGTCACAAATTGGCAGCACTTCCTGCAGCCTCTGTGAGACAGCGCGGTGAGCAACGAAGCGCTGCTCTCCCATGTCCTTGTCTGCCAGTCCCCAGAGCACCGGCCGATAATCCACATCGAAGATCACCCGCCCGCCGGCGGCCTTGACCCACCGCGCCGCCGTCGTGCTGACGGCGAACACGCCGGGCTGCGACAGGTGCGTTCCGTTGATCAGGAGCGCTCCGGCCGACTCGATCCAATCCCGGTCGAGGTCAGCCTCGCAGAGCGCCATGTCAGCGCAGTTCTCACGGTAGAACAGCAGCGGGAAGCTCTCCCGGTCGCGGATGCCGAGCACGACCAGGGCCGTGAGGCGTTCGGGATCCGCGATCACTCCCGCGACATCCACTCCCTCCCGGGCGAGTTGCTCGCGGATGAATCTGCCCATGTGGTCCGCACCGACGCGTGTCAACAGGCCCGCCCGCAGTCCGAGGCGCGCCGCGCCAGCCGCCGTGTTGGTAGGACTGCCGCCCAGAAACTTGGCAAACGAGCTCATGTCCTCGAGGCGGCCACCGAGCTGCTGCCCATACAGGTCGACACTCGAGCGGCCGACCGTGATCAGATCCAGGAGCTTGGGCTGAGGCATGGTGCGAAGTACGTGAACGGCGCGGGTCTCGGGCCCGCCGATGTGGAAAATTTATTCCAGCACCTCGGAAAACGCAATAATTGTTTCAAAAATCAGGCGCCGACCCGCGCCTTGTCACGCCGCTTGCGTACGGTCACGGGCCGTTCCCGCTCAAATGCCAGGCCGACCACCAGCGTTTGCGCGAGGCACAACGAAGCGGCCAGAGAGCGGAAATTACGCACGTCGGAGTCGCGCACCTGCAGAACGAGGGTCGAAGCCTTGGCGACGGGCCCGACCAGGCTGTCGCTGATGGCGAGGACTTTGGCGCCCGCCGTGCTGACGGCCTCCATTACCGCGACGGTCTCTTCGGCATACGGGTGATAGCTGATGCCAATCAGCAGATCGTTCGCCTCGATCGTACGGACCTGCTGGCGCGCCAGCCCGCCAACACCATCGAGAAAGAAAACGCGCTTTCCCACTTGTTGCAACGAGTACGCCAGGTAGGAAGCGACCGGAAAGGAGCGCCGGAATCCCATGATGTACAGAGTCTGTGCCTGGTTGATGAGCCTGATTGCCGAGTCGATGTCAGCTTTGCTCACGGTCTGCCGCAGGTTCTGCAGCGCGAGCGTGTCACCTTCGACAAACTCCGCCAGCAGCGCGCCCGCCTCGCCCTCCTCCGACCGATTGACGGAAGAGTTGAAGCGGCGCACCCGCTCGCCGTAGCCCAGCGTGGCATGCTTGGCGAGCAGGCCGTCGCGCAGTAACTTCTGCATGGGGCTCGCTCCCGAGAACCCCAGGGACTTGGCGAATCGCACGATCGCCGAGGGTTGCACATGGGCCCGGTCCGCAATCACCGTGAGTGTCTCGAGCGCCAGATCATCCGGGTGGTCGAGAACGTGACGTGCCACCTGCTGGAGCCGGCCGCTGAAGGTGTCATAACGCTCGAGTATGACCGTGCGCAGATCCTCGGCCGTCCGGGGTGCCGTTTCCATGTCATTCATCCGGTAAATTCCTCCGCCGCGGCTGTTGAACCGCCGCGTAGAACGGCGAAGATACCCGTTCAGGGAACGAATGCAACGCTTTAACGCGAAATAGAATTTCTATATTGACAATGCCATGATATTTTCGTTCTATTGAGGCGTGCGATGCGCGCCGCCGCCGCACGGAGTTACCATGTTTGACATTGCTCTCTTTGGCACCGGCCGCATTGGCCGCATCCATGCCCGGAATGTCAGCGCACACCCGGCGTTGCGCCTGAAGTATCTGGTCGATCCCGCACCGGAAACGGCCGGGTTGGCCGCGGCTGCAGGAGCCACCTGCGCGGATATCCAACAGGTGCTGGCCGATCCGGACATTGCCGGGGTGATCATCGCATCGCCCACGCATCTGCATCTCGAGCAGTGCCTGCAGGCGGTGGCAGCCGGCAAAGCCGTGTTCTGCGAAAAACCCATCGACCTGGATCTGAAACGTGCGCGAGCCGCGCAGGCCCACCTCACCGCCCCCGGCGTCAGGCTGCTGTTGGGATTCAACCGCCGCTTCGACCCGAATTTCGCAGCGTTGCAATCCCAGCTCCAACACGGCACCGTGGGCACGCTCGAGTCGCTGCAGATCACCAGCCACGATCCTGCGCCACCGCCCATCGCCTATGTCCGCACCTCCGGCGGGCTGTTCAAAGACATGGCCATTCACGATTTTGACATGGCACGCTGGCTGCTCGGCGAGGAGCCGCTCGAGGTGTTTGCTTCCTCGAGCTGCCTCGTCGATCCGGCCATCGGCGCGGCTGGCGATGTGGACACCGCGAAGACGGTACTCAAGACCGCCTCTGGCCGGCTGTGCGTCATCAGTAACAGCCGCCGTTCCGGGTACGGCTACGATCAGCGAATTGAAGCGTTCGGCTCCCGCGGGCTCGTACGCGCCGACAACATTCTCGAAAGCTCGGTGTCTGTGTGGGCGGATGCGGGCATGACCAGCGACGCCTTGCAGAATTTCTTTCTCGATCGCTATGCCGAGGCGTATCGCCGCGAGATCGCTCACTTCGCCGACATCCTGTCCGGCAAAGCCCGGCCCGCTGTTGGTTACGAAGACGCCATCGCCGCGCTCGCGCTGGCTGAAGCCGCCGCGGAATCCGCCCGCTCGGGACTCGTGGTCCGGCTCGCATGAGCAGCTCGCTACCGGCCGGCGCTGTGCGGCCCCTGCGGGCCGTCGGGCTCCCCGGAGCTCTGTCGGCCAATGTTCTCAACATGATCGGTGTCGGGCCGTTCATCACCATTCCGCTGGCGCTGACGGCGATGGGTGGACCGCAGGCCATGCTCGGCTGGCTGTTGGGTGCCATATTGTGTGTATGCGACGGCCTGGTCTGGGCCGAGCTCGGCTCGGCGCTGCCGCATTCCGGAGGTCCGTATCATTACCTGCTGCAGGCGTTTGGCCCGCGCAGCCTGGGGCGGCTCCTCAGCTTTATTTTCCTGTGGCAGACGCTGCTGATCGGCCCGCTGTCCATTGCCTCGGGCGCGGTTGGATTTGCCGAATACACGACCTATCTCGTGCCCCACCTGCAGCACTGGCAGCTCGCGGCAACCGCGGCCGCGGTCTGTCTGCTCAACACCGCACTGCTCTACCGCGATGTGCGGATCATCCAGAAAATCTCCGTGGCCATGACGGTCATCGTGGTCGGCGCAATGGTGTGGATCATTATTTCAGGCGCCATGCATTTCGACCCGCGGCGGGCTTTTGATTTCCCGCGCGGCGCATTTGAGCCCACCGGCAGTTTCTGGGCGGGGCTGGGCTCCGCGACGCTCATCGCCGTCTACGATTACGGCGGCTACAACAATGTGTGCATGATAGGCGAGGAAGTGCGCACACCCGCCCGAACGATTCCGCGTGCCGTACTCTGGTCGATCGCCATCGTCGCTGTCCTCTACTTCGGCTTGAACCTGTCGATCCTGGGCACCTTGCCGTGGCGCACGGCGGAGCACTCCAGCGCGGTGGTCGCCGACTTCATGGCGGTCATCCACGGCTCCTGGGGCGGCACGCTGGTGACACTGCTCATTCTGATCGCCAGCTGGGGGTCGGTTCTCGCCATGCTGCTGGGCTATTCGCGTGTGCCCTACGCAGCCGCGGCGGATGGACGATTCTTCGCGGTATTTGCCAAGCTTCATCCACGCGGACGCTTTCCAACATTGGGGCTTCTCTATATGGGGGCGCTGTCGGCCGCTGCTTGTCTGTTTTCACTGGCCGACCTGATTGCGGTCCTCATCGTGGTGCAGACCATGTTCCAGTTCGCAGCGCAATGCATCGCCACGATTCTCCTGCGGCGCAGTGCTGCGGCTGCCGATGAGCGCTTTCGCATGCCATTGTTTCCACTCCCGGCGCTCATCGCACTGGCGGGCTGGATCTATATAACAGTGACGAGCAAACCCGCCCACATCGCCATCGGCGCGGTCATGTTCGCAGCCGGAACGGCGGTCTACCTGACTCAGGCCCGCCGGCGCAGCCAGTGGCCCTTTGACCGCGCGTTACCGTTGGCCAGTGCATGAAGAACTGGGACGTGAGTGTCGTGGGCGAGATCTATATCGACCACGTAATGAGCGGCTTCGAGACCTGGCCGGGTCCTGGAGAGGAAGTCGTCACCGAGCACTACACACGCGAGATCGGCGGCGGCTCGGCAACGACCGCCTGCGGCCTGTCACGGCTCGGCAGGCTGGTCAATCTCGTCGGTGTCATCGGCCAGGACGATGCCCCGTGGCTGGAGCGGCGGTTGCTGGAGTTCGGTGTCGGAAGCCAGAGTCTGCGCAAGATCGCAGGTCCGACCGGCGTCACACTGAGCGTCTCGACCCGTGAGGACCGGTCCTTCTTCACTCATATCGGCGTCAACCGGCAGTTGATCCTGGAGCTCCTGACTCCGGAGACCCTGCTCGACCTGACACAGTCGCGGCACGTTCATTTCGCGATGCCGCTGCCCCGGGACCTGGCGCGGAAGATCCTCCCGGCGCTGGCCGCGGCGGGTTGCACCAGTTCGCTGGATGTTGGCTACCAGCCGGCATGGCTCACTGATGCAACCAATCACGCCACAGCCCAAGCTGTTGACTACCTCCTGCCGAATGAGAAAGAAGCCGCATTGCTGAGCGGCGGAGCAACGCCCGAGGACTTTTTCGCCTGCACCCGCAGGCTGCAGATGCGCAGCAGTATTCTGAAATTGGGCGCGCGCGGTGCAATGAGTAACACAGACGGCCTCACTGTCTCGGTCATTCCACCCAGAGTGGAGGCCATCGATACAACCGGCAGCGGCGATGCCTTCGATGCGGGGTTCATCGACGCGGTATTGGAAGAAGCAGCCCCGGAGGAGCGCCTGCGCCGCGCCTGCATCTGCGGTGCGTTGTCCACGCGCGTGCCCGGGGCCCTGGGCGGACTCCCCAATCGTGAAGAGTTCTGGAGCGTTTATGAGCAGACCTACGGATCGTAAGATCGCAGTGATCGGTGGCGGCGGCGTGCGTACGCCCCTGTTGGTTTTTGGTGTCAATGAAGCCGCCGAGCTGTTGAACTGTCGTGAGATGGTACTGTTCGATCCCGACGCGAAGCGTTTGGCCATCATGGCCGAGCTCGGTCGATCGATCGTGGCGCGGGAAGAAGGCGAGCTGCGCGTCCGCGAAGCAACTTCAATCGAGGACGCCGTCGAAGGTGCCGATTTTGTGATGAACAGCGTCCGTGTCGGTGGCATCGCCACACGCGCCGCCGACGAGCTGGCGGCAATCAAACATGGCTATCCCGGACAGGAAACTACCGGTCCGGCCGGTGCGGCCATGGCTCTTCGCACGGTTCCCGTGGCCCTGGAGCATGCGCGGCTCGTGGAGCAGCTGAGTGCCGACGGCTGGATAATCAACTTCACCAATCCCGCGGGCCTGATCACCCAGGCCATCATGAGCCGGACTGGCGCCCGCGTGGTTGGCATCTGCGATACGCCAACCGAGCTTTTTCACCGGATCGCACTGGCCCTCGGAGCCCACCTCGAGGAGGTCGTATGCGACTATGTGGGGCTCAATCATCTCGGTTGGGTCCGTCGGATCCGCCTTCGCGGCGAGGACGTGACCGACCGTGTGCTGGCCGATGACGCGCTGCTCGCCCAACTCTATTCAGCGCCCCTGTTCGACTTCGACATGATCCGCGCTCTGCGGTTGATTCCAACGGAATACCTGTTCTTCTACTACTCGAAGCGACGCGCCCTGGACAACCAGCGCCGCCAGGGGTCGAGCCGCGGTGCCGAGGTCGAGCGACTCAACACCGCGCTGATTGAAACCCTGGCGAGCCGTCTCGCATCCGGGGACCGGGACGGCGCGATTGCTGCGTACGTTGCGTATCTCAATCGACGCTCCGGCTCCTATATGAAGTTGGAAGCGGCGGGCGGCTCGGCGCTCGATGAGGAAGCTTACGATGGGGAACCCTTCCGGGTCGCGAGCGGGTATCACCGGATCGCGCTGGATGTCATGACGGCTTTGACCGGCGCACGACCGGCAACCATCGTGGTCAACACCCGCAACGCCGGGGCGGTCCCGGACCTCCCCGCAGACGATGTCGTCGAAACCGCTTGCCAGATCTCGGAAAACTCGATCAGGCCCCAACCCGTGGATCCTCTGCCTGATGCGGTACTCGGCCTCGTGCATTCGATCAAAGCCTACGAACGGGCGAGTATCGAAGCCGCTTGTGGCAGCTCCGAGCTCACTGCCCGCAAGGCCCTGCTGATTCATCCCGCCATTGCGGAGTGGGAACCGACGGAGGCCCTGCTGCACGACCTCTTCCATCCCTTGTGCACCCATTGTTAGATATGGATCGACGTAACTTCCTCAAAGTCACCGGCACGCTCGTAGCCGCGTCGAGCCTTGCCGGCGGTACGGGAACCGCAACGGCAGGCCCCGCCGCGGCCGGCAGGCAGATCCTGCAGTTGAATCGCGGCTGGCGTTACAGCGCGAAGCGTATCGATGGCGCACACGCCAGGGATTTTGATGACTCCGGCTTCGAACCTGCGGTCATTCCCCACACCAACATCAGCCTGCCCTGGCGCGGCTTCGATGAGAAAATCTACCAGTTCGTGTCTGTCTATCGGCGACGATTCACGCTTCCCAGACAGTCCCGGGGGCAGCACGTCTTTGTTGACTTCGAAGGAGTGATGACGGCATCGACCGTATGGCTCAACGGCGTGCGTCTTGGTGAATACAAGGGCGGATTTACGCCATTCTCTTTTGACCTGACATCCCATGTTGATTATGAGGGAGAGAACGTACTCGTCGTGGAAGTCGACTCGAGCGAACGCCCCGACATTCCGCCCTTCGGCGACCGGGTGGACTACCTGACTTTCGGCGGGATCTACCGCGAGGTTTCGCTGCGCATCGTGGCGCCGAGTTTCCTGGAAGACGTATTCGTCAGATGCTCGAATGTGCTCGCCGGACGTCCGGGCCTCGAGGTGGACTGCGCGCTCCAGCATCTGGAGCCCGCGCGGGGGCCGTTACGCCTGGAAGCGGAGCTTTGCGACCGTGATCGGGTCATTGCGCGAGCCTCCCTGAGCGTCTCGGCAGCCGCCGGGACTGCCGAACCTGCGACCCACACTGTTCGATTTGACAACCTGCCGGCCGTGAAGCTCTGGGACCTCGACAACCCTCACCTGTACAGCGTGCGGGTGCGGCTGCTGCGCGAGGCGCAACTCATCGACCAGGATGAGCGCCGCTTCGGCTTCAGAAGCGCGCGCTTCACGGACCATGGATTTGAGCTCAACGGAAAAGTCATCAAGCTCCGCGGACTCAACCGTCATCAGACCTTCCCTTGCGCAGGCGCCGCAATGCCCTGGCGCGTACAACGCCGCGACGCCGAAATTCTGCGCAAGCACCTCAAGTGCAACATCGTGCGCACCTCGCACTATCCGCAATCGCGGCATTTTCTGGACGCTTGCGATGAGTTGGGCCTGCTCGTGCTGGAGGAATTTCCCGGCTGGCAGCACATTGGCGATGCATCGTGGCAGGATCTGGCGGTCGACAACGTCAGCCGCATGATCCGCCGCGACCGGAATCATCCCGCCATCGTGCTGTGGGGCGTGCGCATCAACGAATCCAGTGACGATCACGACTTCTATGCGCGTACCAACGCCCTGGCCCACCAGCTCGATCCAACGCGCCAGACCGGCGGCATCAGGGCTTTCCAGGAGTCAGAGCTGCTCGAAGACGTCTTCACCATGAACGACTTCGGCTATCCGCTCAAACCTCCCAATCATCCGTGCTATCTGAACACGGAATTCGTGGGGCACACCTACAACACCAAGAGCTTCGACAATGCCGACAGGTTGATGGAGCACACGCTGCGCCACGCGCGCATCCACGATCAGCTGGCCTCCGACCCACGATATGCCGGCGGCATTGCCTGGTGCGCGTTCGATTACAACACCCACCCGAATTTCGGCTCCGGCGACCGCATTTGCTACCACGGCGTGGCGGATATCTTCCGCGAGCCGAAGCCCGCCGCGGGCTTCTACCGTTCGCAATGTGATCCAGCCGAAGAAGTGGTCGTGGTTCCCGCGATCCACTGGGCCCCGAGCGATTCGGCCGGCGGAATGTCCAGGCTCGTGGTGTGTTCGAATTGCGAGCATCTGAAGTTGTATCTGGCCGGCAAACCCTTCGCCGAGGGGCCGCCTGACCGGAAACAGTTTGCGCATCTGCCCCATCCTCCTTTTGTATTTGAGTGGCCCGACGGCTTTGATGAGTGGGGCGACCTGCGCATCGAAGGTTATATCGGGGGCCGCCAGGTGATCGTCAAAAACTACTCCGGTCAGGGCCTGGATCAGGACTTCGTGGTGTTGCCCGATGACACCCGGCTGGTTGCGGACGGTGCGGATTGCACGCGAGTGGTACTGCGGGTGACCGACGAATTTGGCAACGTCCGGCCATTGGCGAACGATGCGATCAATCTGCACCTCACGGGCCCCGCGGCGCTCATCGGCGCCAATCCACTAGTGCTCGTAGGAGGAGTAGGAGCGGTCTGGATACGTGCGCAGGAGCAAGGAGGAACAGTGCGAATCACCGCGAGCCATCCGTCGTTGGGACAACGACACGTAGAGATGGAAATCGTGCCTGCCCCGACCCGGACAATCCAGACATAACTGAGCCGGCGCGACATGCGGAACTCGAGAGCTGCGCACCCTGGAATGCTCCTGAAAACGTGAAAGTCAGCTCGAATCGGGAGAGAGAACTTCAGTAATCTCGATTCAGAATATGGGCAGACTCGATACCCGCTACGGACATTGGGCGTCCGGCAGGGCTGGAGGCAGCCCATCGCACGCTGAATACCGCCCGGCGCGTATCCTCTGTACAACAGTCGCGATGATAGCGCTATCACTGCTCCACTGCTTCAGTGCAACCGCGTGGGCAGACTGTCTCGAGCTGCCGTACGCCGATGTCCGCGCCCTCGAGACCGTGAGCCTGGAGGATCCCAATCGGGCACTGGAGGATATCCGCCGGCTGCTGACGGCGGTCCAGGGATCTCCCGAGTCAACCGCCGCACCCGCGATAGACACACATCACCTGGCTGCCGTGTACGAGGTGCAGGCCCAGAGCTACAGCCTCCTGGAGCTCGATGCGGATGCCCGAGCGGCCGCCGCGGCCGGTCTCGAGCTGCTATCCGATCCAAAGGATGCCGTATACGTACTGCTGCAGACGGTGCAGGCAGAGAATGTTTACGATCCCGAGGGAATTGACAAAGCGCTCGGTGAGCTGCGGAAAGCGCGTGCAATCCAAACACCTGACTCACGCGCCGACGTGTGTCTGCAGATATCGCAGGGGAGGCTGCAATACCGACGCGGTCAGATCAACGCTGCCCTGCTCACCCTGACCCGCGCATATCGCGCGAGCACGGTACTGAATGCTTCCGAAACGCAGGTTGAAGCCGCCGCGGCACTCTCACCCGTCATGCGCGTCGAGGGGGATTTTCAACAGGCGCTGGCGCTCAACCAGGAAGCGATCGACTGGCAGGAGCGGCGGAATGCGCGTCTGAGCCTGTCCGTTTCGCGGTACCTGCGCGGCCAGATTCTCATCGAGATGCACGACTACGAGCGAGCCATCGTTCAGACTCAGCAGGCACGCCAGCTCAGCGTGGAGCTGAAGGACGAACAGGGTGTTGGATTTGCCGACCTCGCACTGTGTGACGCCACGTTCGAGTTGGGGAAGTTTGAAGAGGCCCGCTCGAGTTGCAACAATGCCTTGCGCATCTTCTCCGCTTCAGGCTCGGCCGATGTCGTCAGGAAATCCCAGACACAGCTGGCAAGACTGGATCTTGCGGAAGGTCACGCCAGCCGGGCTCTGTCCGCATTGAACGATGTACTCACCAACAACGGAGGCGATGTACAGCCACGAATACTGCCGGAGATTTACCGGATGCGCGCCGAAGCAAACTCCGCGCTCCACAAGTTTGCCGACGCCTACTCCGACTTGAGCAGGTATCTCGAGCTGCATAGCGCCCAGGTGGACGACGAGCGCGCCAGACAGGTCGCGTCCCTGCGCGCTCGATTTGAAACAGATCGTGAGATCGCGCGCAATGAGACCCTGAGGCGTCAACTGGAGTTGACGCGGGAACGAACGCAGCGGCAACGAACGCAACTGCGCCTGGTCGTGGCAGCGATCAGCGCCAGCGGCGTCGTCATCGCGCTGTTGAGTTATATGCTCGTCGCCAATGTGCGCTACCGCAAGCGTCTCATCCAGATTGCCGGCACCGACAGCCTGACAGGGCTGCCCAACCGGGGCTCCATGGCGGCCGCGGCGACCCGGGCTCTGGAGGAAGCGGCCGCTTCCCCGCAACCTCTGAGTCTTGCGCTGATTGATCTCGACCGGTTCAAGATGCTGAATGACCGCTTCGGGCATGCCACCGGCGATCGGGTTCTCAAGGAGTTTGCGCAAATCTCCCGAGCGTCCTTGCGGCCCGGGGACGCGGTCGGACGTTGGGGGGGCGAAGAGTTTCTGATTCTCCTGCCGGCCACCTCACTGGATGTGGCTTTGCAAACCCTGGATACCCTGCGCGTCAATATCGCCCAGATCCGCCTCAGCGATCCGGATCTTCGCGTCACTATCAGCGCAGGCCTTGCCACGGGCGAGGGTACGAACCTGCTCGATGAGGTCCTCGCGCGCGCGGACACGGCACTCTATGAGGCGAAGAATTCCGGGCGCGACCTGGTCTGCTATTCCCAAGAGAGCTTTGAAACTGCCTCGACCGCCGTGCGCCGGACGCTGCGTCAGCGATAGATTGCCGAGCTTGCAGCCGGCAAGCTTGCTCAAATCCGCTCCATTCGCTCGCAGCGCAACCGCAGGCGTATACACTGCGGTTGAGACTTTCATCGCAACCCAGCCTCGCTGATCTGCCAAAAAAATCATGTCCGAAGTGCTCCTGCTCGATGACGACCCGGCCATGCTCGTTTTTCTCGAGGACATCCTTTCCCCTGCCGGTTACGTCTGCCATGTCCAGACCGATCCGCAGGCGGCGCTGTCCCAGGTCACCGCCCGCCAGGAGATCGGCCTGGTGTTGAGCGACGTCTACATGCCCGGATTGACGGGTCTGCAATTCATCAACCGTCTGCATGGACTACGGCTGGGCCGGCCGGCGCCCCCCGTCCTGCTGCTCACGGCCCAGCCCTCGGTCGAGTCTGCTATTGATGCCTTGCGCTTAGGTGCCGAAGACTTCCTGCTCAAGCCGGTCCGTCCGGCCGAGCTGGTCGAAGCCGTGGCTCAGGCCCTGTCCCGCGTCCGAACGGATCGGACGGTGAGCACGACCCGCTCGCCGCAGATGGATGAACTCGTTCGGCAGGCCGAAGAGTTGGCCGGAAGACTGCGGAATCTTGCCGACACCGCGGACGAGCAGCCAGCCGAACCTCCGGTGCCTGAGCGGTCGGTGGAAGACCCGATAGCGCTGCTGTCCGTGCTCGACACCATTGAGCAGCTACGTCGTTTGCGAAAACTATACGCGCAACACTCGCTCGACGAGCTCGATTGGGACCTGCTTCTCGAGCTACTGCGCGCCGAACGCCTGCAACAACGGATGTCAGTATCTGCCCTGACGATCGTACCCGGCGGAGTGTCCACGACAACCTCGCTGCGGCGGATAAACCAACTCGTGGTTCGCGGCTACATAGTCCGGATTCCGGATGAAAGCGATGCGCGGCGCGACTTTGTCTCGCTGACCTCGAAGTCGAACGATCTGCTGCTCGACTACCTGACGCGCGCCAATGCGCATTTGCGCAACGGTCAATTCACATAATGATTGGATGCAGATTGCACGTAATTTGACGGCCGTTAGCCCCATCGTGCACATTTTTTCCGTGATCCACGTCACAGTTTCGGCCTCCCGCGGCACTAAAGTCCTCCTGTGACAGACAGAGGACACGTGAATGGCAACGAAGGATCTGCTGGAAGCACTTCCGGACCTGATCCTGCTGCTTCAGCGGGACGGTACCGTACTGGGCAGCTACGGTGGGCGAGGCGCTCCGGAACTGAAACCGACCGCCGACCCCGTTGGCCGGCAACTCGAATCGGCGTGGCCGGCGCCCCTCGCAACGTTGATAAGACAGCTCACTCTCGAAGCGATAGCGGGTCGGCGAGTGACCGGAGCCTCATACGAGTATGCCGGGCGTGATTATGACCTCCGGGTCAATCCTCATGGGTCCTACTGTGCGGTCTGCGCCATCCGGGCTGTGTTGGATCAACCCCAGCTGAAGACCCCGGCCCGGCCGGATCTGGCCGATGAGTTGACGGAGGCCATCGCGACAGCACAGATCAGCCTGCGATACGTAAGTCGTCATGACCTGGCAACCGGGCGCCTGGTGGCCAGAGTGGGTTACCTGCGGTGGCGGCATCCGAGGTATGGCGAGATCCATCCCCTCGAGCTCGTGCGCGTGGCGGAAATAACGGGCCAGTCAGCGGATCTGACTCGCGCCGCGCTGCACCGCCTGCAGACCGACTTCGCCGCATTTACCCCGCAGTGGTACAAGGGCGTGCGAATCTCCTTCGGCGCGCCCAGGCATCACATCCTGCACGGGGACTTCATCGGTGACATCGAGCGTTTCCTGGCCGACTCGGCCCTGCCCGCCGAGCGCCTGGAATTGCGGATTCCGGTGAAAGCCTGTTTCGCGCGCGAGCCTTCCGACTTCAACACCCTTGCCAAACGGGGGGTGCAGTTCGTCATTGACGATCTCGGGCGCGGAATGGACTGGCCGCTCGATTGGCTGTCCCGGGCGCCCATGCATGGCCTGCAGCTCAGTCGCGGCTGGGTGAAAACGATGCACAGCGATCCCAACACCCTGAACCTGTGCCGCGCGGGACTGGCCATTGCGAAGACATTCGCCCTGACACCGATTGCCGCCAGTGTGGATGAACCGGCACAGCGTGACACGCTCCTGGCCCTGGGATGCCCGCAGGGCTGCGGAGATCTGTATCGGGATGAGCTGATTCCGCCGGACCGGCTCGCCGACTCCCGGGCCCCCGGGGCCGCGCGGCGGCATGAGTCCGCCACGGCCGTCACGGGGACCACCTTCCTATCGGGGTGAGTCTCGGGTTCAAATAGGAGTCATGGAAGACTCGCTCACCGGGATCGATCGCACGGTCATCACAGAGCTGCGCAGCCTGCCGGCCCGTGGCTCCCCCAATCTCTTTGTAAAACTCGTAGGACTTTTCCAGGCCAGCTCCGCCGAGTCCCTGTCGCAGCTGCAAACCGCCCTGCAGATGTCCGCCACCGGGCAGGCCGCTGCCATTTGCCACCGGTTGAAATCGGCCGCGGGCAACATTGGCGCCGTGGCTTTCGCGCAGGAGGTGCACCGGATCGAAAGGCTGTGTATCGAGGGTGATCCAGCGCGAGCCCGGGAGTTGCTCGAGCAGCTACAAGCCGCTCATCCAACGCTCCTCGCGGAACTGGCGCGCGCCTGAGCGGCGCGCGCAATCAAGCGGCGCAGGACCTGCTCATACTCTTCCAGGGTGCACGGCTTGGAGAGTATGTCATCCATACCGGCCTGCAGACAGGTGTCGCGATAACCGACGGTATCGTGTGCCGTGAGCGCGACGATGGGGACTGTGCCAGCCGCTCCAGCCTGCTGGCGAATCAGCGCTGTCGTCGCGAACCCATCCATTCCCGGCATGCTCAGATCCATCAGTATGAGATCGAAATCCTCCGCGGCGTTGCGTGCAATAGCATCCGGTCCGTCCTTGACCCATACGGACGTACATCCGAGCACCGCCAGATAACCTTGCGCCACCTCTGCGTTGACCGGCTCGTCTTCCACGAGGAGAACATGGCCGCCGAGACTCGATTCGCCCGCGTTCAGCAGGGCGGCGACATCGGTTGCGGCGGGTGTTGCTCCGGTGGCGATCGCCAGCGCCTCGTACAAAGCATCGCGCCGGACAGGTTTGAGAACGATTGCTTCGGGCCGCACGCGACGCTCGAGGTGCCTGGCCTGTACTACGGCGGACGAGGCTACGATGACGAGGGCGGAATTGCGCGCGATCTCGTTCCGCACGCGGACTGGGTCGGGATCACCATCGGCATCGACAACAAACACATCATCCCGGCTGCCGGCCGGGGGCAGCTCTCCGGCACCAACACGTGTTGGCGTCAGGCCGAAAGCTGACATGTGACGCGCGAGGGACTCCTCGAGCGCCGGCCTCGGAGTCATGATCCACACGCGCCGCGCAGGCAGCGGCGCCGGTGCCCGCGATGGCTGTTCCGTTCCAACCTTCAAAGGTAACGTGAGGCGGAACGTGGAACCGACCTGAGGTTGGCTTTCGACACTGATGGAGCCTCCCATCAGGCCCGCGAGCTCGCGGCAGATGGCCAACCCCAGACCGCTGCCGCCGAAACGCCGGCTCGTCGATTCATCCGCCTGGGTGAAGGGTTGGAAGATCCTGGCGATCGTGGCGGAATCCATGCCGATTCCCGTGTCGGATACGCAGAAATGGACAGTGGCCGACTGCGCATCGCCCGTTTCGACATCGGCACGCACCACAATCGTTCCACTGGCCGTGAACTTGACCGCATTGCCGATCAGATTCATCAGGATCTGCCGCACCCGCAAGGGATCGCCATAGAGATTGCCCGGTTCGCGCGCCGCCGGACACGTGATCAGATCGATGCCCTTGGACTCGGTGGCGCCCTCGAACAGACTCGCGCATTCTTCCAGTATGCGTCCGGGCTCAACGAGCAGCTCTTCGAGGACAATCTTGCCTGCGTTGATTTTGGACAGGTCGAGAAGGTCATTGACGATTTGCAACAGCACCCGCGCGGATGAATGGATGGTCTCCGTGAGGCGCGCCTGGGTCGATGAAAGCGGGGTACGCGCGAGCAGCTCAGTGATACCCACGACGCCGTTCATCGGCGTGCGCAACTCGTGACTCATCCGGTCGAGAAAATCGCCTTTCGCCCGCGCGGCCTCTTCGAGCTGGCGATTGGTCTCAACCAGCTCGCGGGTTCGCAGAATGACCTCCGCTTCCAGTCGCTGCTGCTCGTCGACGACGCGCTGGAACCGGATCCGCTGCAGGCGCACGCGGTAGGCGATCAGCCAAAGAGCGGCGAGCACATAAGCCGCGTAAGCCCAGCCGGACTGCCACGGAGCCGTGTCTCTGTGAATTCGAAGCCGCAGCGGCGCAGGCGACCAGACCGAGTCGGAATTGGCAGCTCGCACCTCGAGCAGGTGATCGCCGGCCTCGGGATTGGTCAATGTGATCCGGTGTTGAGTACCGACATCGATCCAACGGTCCGTCAATCCTCCCATCCGGTAAGCAAGCCGATTGCGGTGCGGGGAAGTGAAGTCGAGCACACCGAAGTCGAGCGAAACGATATTGTCGCGATAGCCGAGAGCGACCTGATCGAGCAGCCAATAGGGCGCCGGAGCGCGGGCGGGCACCCCCATGACCTCGACTCGTGTCAGAGCCAGCCGCGGCGCGCGGCCGCTCTCCGTCAGATGCGAGGGATCAAAGAGGTTGAATCCGCCCGGCCCCCCGAAGCACACCCGGCCATCGCGCAGCCGGATGTAGGCTCCGAAGTTGAATTCCTCTCCCTGCAGCCCGTGCTCCCGGTGAAACGTCTTGACGACCCCGATGTCGGGCTCGTAGCGCATCAAGCCGGCCGTGCCACTCAGCCAGATGTGGCCGCCGTCAGCCAACACTCCATAAATCGTGTCGCTCGAAAGGCCCTGCTCACGCGACACAGTCTGGAAGCGGATGGTATCCGGAGCGGCAGCTGAGCCAATTACACGGCCGAGTCCGCCACCGTCCGTGCCCACCCAGATCCGGCCCTGAGCGTCGCTCTCCAACACATAGACGGTGTTGGCCGACAGTGTGTCGGGGTTGTCAGGGTCGTGCCGAAACACCTTCATAACCGTTCCATCGGCACGCACCAGATTGAGCCCTCCTCCGTCGGTGCCGACCCACAGGTTGCCGGTGCGATCCTCGGCGATTGCACTGACGCTGGCGGCACTGATTGCCCCGGCGCCGAATGGGAGCTGACGCACCAGGCCTGTCGAGGGATCGAGGACATTGACCCCACCGCCGTGAGTGCCGATCCACAGCTCTCCGGTGTGCGTCTCGAAAATTGTCATGATACCCGCGGCGCTCAAACCACGTGGATTGCCGGGCTCGACCGGTATCGATTGCAGCCGGCCATCCGGACCGAGCTTCTTCAATCCATTCATCATGGTCCCGATCCACAGGTTGCCCCGGCGATCGTGCAGGAGCGACATCACCCGCGAATCGCCTGCGGAGTTGGCATGCCCGGTCAGGGTATCCAACGACACCGCCTTGCCGGTATCCGGATCAAACAGAAACAAACCGCCGCCCAGGGTTCCCACCCAGACCTCGTTGCCGGGTCCGTCCGCGAATGCGGTGACCAGCCGGTTCCGCAGCCACTCGGGCCGATAGCCGCCGAGCTCCCAACTTCGAGGGTTCCAGCGGCTCACTCCGCTCGCGCGCGTGCCTATCCACATCAAACCTGTGGCATCGGTATAGAGGGACATGATGAACGAGTCACGCAGCGATTCCGCATCGGCAGCGTCGTGCCTGTGGTGTATGAACCGGCCCGAAGCGCGATCCAACAAGTCGAGCCCGTCGGCAGTCCCTACCCAAAGACGCCCGGCCGGATCCTCCAGGACAGCCCGCACGTCGTCATCGGCCAGCGAATCGGGAGCTCGCGGGTCGTGACGAAAGCGCTCCACGACCCGGCCGTTTCCGTCCAGGCGATTGAGCCCGCCATCGAAGGTGCCCACCCAGACAAAGCCGTCCCGACCTTCGATGACCCTCGAGATCTCGTTGCCGCTCAATGAGCCGGGCTCATGGCGAATATGCATGAATGCCCGCTGTTGGGGTTGCCAGCGATCGAGGCCCTGCTCGGTGCCCGCCCAGAGGGCTCCGGAACGATCGAAGGTCAGGGTCAGGATCTTGTCACTGACCAGGCTGTCCGGATTGTTGGCATCGTGCCGCAGATGTTCGATCCGGCCGGTTGCAGGCTCCAGGATGTCGATGCCCGCATCGCTGGTGCCGATCCAGATCCGGCCGCGCGCATCCAACACCAGGGCACGCACTGCATCGCTCGCCAGGGACCGCGGATCGGAATCGCTGTGCCGGATGACGGTGAAGCGGTCGGTGTCCCGATGCCAGCGCGCGACCCCTCCGTCCTTGACCGCGATCCACAAATCATGGTGCGCATCTTCGATCATCTGGAAGATGTAGTTGCCGGACAAGCCACCGCGGCCCGTTGGCAAACGCGCATAGCGGACGAGCTCGTGACCGTCGTAGCGAACGAGACCGTCTTCAGTCGCGAGCCACACGAATCCCTGCGAGTCCTGCAGAGTCGCGTAAACAGTGCCCTGGGGCAGCCCGTCCGCGGTGCCGAGGTGCTCGAGAACCAGCGGGAACGATTCGGATGCCGCCGCGGGCGCGAGGAATCCCAGCCACCACAGCAGACCGGCGCTCAGATGGGCGCGGCAGGCTGTCACTATTCGTTGGGAATCCAGGACACAATGGAAGCCGGCGAAATTCCAGCGGCCGGCTGCGAGTCGGTCCACCACGGCAGATCCTTGGCCCATGTGTAACATTTAGCCCAGGTGTAGCCTTGCGCCCAGGTATATCCCTGCGCCCACGTGTAACCCTTCGCCCAGGTGTAACCCTGGGCCCAGGTATAGCCCGAAGACCACGTATAGCCCTGATTCCAGCTGTACCCCTGGGACCACGTGAGGCCATCCCCCGGGATCGCAGTGGCCCAGGTCGAGCCGCCATCGAGGTCCATGATGTAGTAGTTGCCGTTCGCGTCCTGGTTGGCCGGACCGCCGAAGTGCCGCGTACCGGCCAGATCGGCGTTGACATCGAGCCCCTGGTTCGCGCAATTGGTGGCGGAGCTGTTCACCGCCGCCGGTGCATTGATGAAACCCGCGCCTTGTTGGAAAACGCTGTAGGCCAGACTGCCGCCTGAAGTCACTGCCGGACGGGTCGATGCCAATAAGCGGCACTTGACAGTATCCGGGGTGAGGCTCGGATCGCTCTGCAACATCAGTGCGACGACGCCCGAAGTGACGGCCGCCGCCTGCGACGTTCCCGACATCGTGAACATCTGCTCGCCCGTGCGCATCGACTTCGGATCAATTTGGGCCAGGTAGCTGGACGCGTGCATCGATGCGGCCATGTGGCCACCCGGTGCCACCAGCTCGGGTTTCACAAAACCTTCGAACGTCGGACCCGCCGAGGAGAATGAGGCGAGCCGGTCGTCGGTGCCGTCGTAGGGGGTGAGGTTATCTGTCAATGCACCGGCGGTAATGACGTAGGGCACGTTGCCCGGAACATCGATCGTCATTGCGCTCGGGCCTTCGTTGCCCGCGGCGGCCACGACGACGATACCCGCGCGCCACGCGGCCATGACGGCCTGATTGACCGGGTCGTCCCAATAATAGGACTGAGGCTGTGCGCCGAACGACAGATTCAGGACGCGGATGTTATATCTGTCGCGATTGGCGAGGATCCAATCCAACCCGGCTATGACATCCGTATAGCGGCCTCCGCCCGTGCCATCGAAGGCACGAACGACCACGAGGTTGGCTTGCGGCGCGATGCCGGAGTAGTTGAGTGAAACGTTTTGCGCGCCTCCGGCCGCTATGGAGGTCACATGCGTTCCATGTCCATAGGGATCCCCCTGAACAGGGCCCGAGCCGCCGTCGACGACATCGATGCTCGCCAGGACCCGGGATCCGAAATTCTGGTTGGGATCCTGCCAGAGCCCCGAGTCCAACACCGCGATCGTCACGCCTCGGCCGGTGATTCCACTTCGCTGCAGTGAGTCCGCGCCTACCAGTCCGGGATAGGCAGTCTCGTACAGCAGGCTCGAAGAACCAACGCCGCTGCCGTCCTCGAGTGTCTGGTTGGAGCTGAGAGAGGTCACGAGTGGAGCTGTCAACGGTGTGACGACAGGCGACAGAACCGGCGTCACCAGCGTGAGCAGGGGATTCGTTACAGGAGCTGCGACCTGAGAGACGGGAGTAACAACCGGTGTTGCAACCGTGACGACGGGAGCGGCGACGGTACCAACAGTAGACACAACCGGGTTGAGCAGAGAATCCAACAAAGAGCGGCTGGAGAGGGTCCGGTCCCGGAAGACGCGGACATCAGCTGTATTGCGCAACCGTTCGGCCTGCTCGGCGCTGAGATAGGCGGATACCGCGTGTATGATCGCGAACTTCCGATCCACCTTCGCATTGACGAGATCCAGACTCTGCTCGGAGGCTTTCAGCGTGGGAGCCTGAACGAGATAAAGTAAAGAGCTCGTGGGGGAGCGGCTCACGGTTGAGCCGGACAGGGCCGCGGCGGCGGCAATTGAGATCGAAGCCAGCGCCAATGACACTGCGTGAACCAGGTATTTCGCCCGCATCATTCCTTGTCCGTAGAGCGGATTCTCCCCACCTGACGCCATTTGACGACAAGGCCCGGCTGCGGACGTGGCAATAATGCCAGTGTCAAATCGAACACACCCGTCACAGCGGAAGACGGGTGCCCGCCAGCCGGGAGACTATGGCAGCGCCCCTCGGCGGAAGCAACTCACAGAAATCTCTGCCGCGCGAGAGTTGAAAACTGTTCGCCCGCGACCGCGTGACTAAAGTAAAACCCTTGCGCCTCCTGGCAGCCGTGGCTTTTCAGGAAGTGGAGCTGCTCTGCGGTTTCCACTCCTTCCGCAATCGTCCCCATGGCAAGACTGCCGGCCAGACTGATAATCGCCTTCACGATCGCCTGATCTTCCGCATCATCGGCAAGTCCGCGTACAAAGGACTGATCGATTTTCAGCTTGGAGGCCCGGAACCGTTTCAGGTAACTGAGTGACGAGTAGCCCGTTCCGAAGTCATCGATCGCGATTCTGACTCCGAGCTCGTGAAGCTCATTCATGACCGCGACCGCGCCCCCGGGATCATCCAGTGCGACCCGCTCAGTGAGCTCGAGCTCGAGAAAACGAGGATGCAGGCCGGCCTCGTCCATGACCCGGCGGATCAAATCCGGAAGTTGGGGATCGCGGAACTGCACGACCGACAGGTTGACCGCCAGTGACAGGGGCGGTAGTCCCTGCGCCAGCCAGTCGCGCAACTGGCCCACCGCCTGCCGCAAGACCCAACTGCCGATCTTGAGGATCTGGCCGCTATCCTCAGTGATCGGAATGAATTCGGCCGGCGAGACCGTGCCCAGGTTCGGATTGTGCCAGCGAAGCAGTGCCTCCACCCCGGTGACACGTCCATCGACCAATGAAACTTGCGGCTGGTAGTGCAGCTGCAGCTCGCCCCGGTCGATGGCGTGACGCAACTCGGTCTCCAGTATCAGGTTGCGCGCCGAACGCAGATGCATCTCTTCACTGAAAACGACGTAGTGATTGCGACCCTGTTGTTTCGCGCGATGCATGGCAGCGTCGGCGCACTTCAACAACGTGTCAAAATCAACACCGTGAGCCGGAGACAAGGCAACGCCGATCGAGGCGGTAATCATCAAATCCAGCTGACCGGTTCGAAACGGCAAGGACAGAAGCTCGATCAGGCGTTGCGCCGTGCCAGTCGCCTGAGAAATCTTGCCGCCGCTCAGTACCATCACGAAGGTATCGCTTCCGATACGCGCGACGACGTCCTGGTCGCGGACCAATGTCCCCATGCGTTTGGCTGCTTCCACCAGAAGCTCATCGCCGATGCCGTGACCGAAGGTGTCGTTGATGTTCTTGAAATTATCGACATCCGCAACGAGCACCGCCATGGTCTCACCACTGGCGCGGGCGCGTGTAAATGCGCTCGGCATGAGCTCGTTCAGCCACGTGCGATTGGGAAGGTCGGTCAGCGTATCGTAGTGGGCCAGTCGCCTGATTCTCTCCTCGGCAGCCTTCTTTTCCGTGATGTCTTGTCTGACACCCAACATCCTGGTGGCGAGCCCGCGGGAATTGTGATCAACGGCGACGCCGCGGACCTGCATCCAGCGGTAGGTGCCGTCGGCATGCCGCAATCTCGCTTCGTACTCGTAGGGTGCCAGATCCCCCTGCATGGCTTTCTGGATGATCCCGAACACCCGGGGGCGATCATCCGGATGAACCCGCTCGATCCAGACTTCACGATTGCCGCGCCCGCGTACGGGAGGATAGCCGAGGCTCGTGTAGTAAACTCGCGAGGCATACCACCGATCCCGCTTGATATCCCAGTCCCAGATGGCGATCTGCGTTGCATGCAGCGCAACGCTCAGGCGCGCCTTGCTGAGCTTCGCAGCCCTCTCGGCCCGGTATCGCGTCGTGATGTCGCGGGCGATGCCCAGGACGCCGATGAGCTCGCCATCGGGCCCACGCATCGGCGCCTTGATTGTTTCAAACAAGCCGCGGTAGCCCGTACTGGCGCAGGTGAGCCATTCCTCGTTGGCGCGCGGCTCACCGGCTGCCAACACCTCGAGATCGTTTTCGCGGAAGAAATCCGCCAGCCGGCGGTCAACCACGTCGTAGTCGGTCCGGCCAATGAGATCCGCCTCGCTGGCACCGACGAGCCGTTCAAACTGAGAATTGCAGATCGAGTACCGGCCGTCGACGCTCTTCAGCCAGACCGGATCTGGAATGGCATCCAGAACTGCCCGCGGCGGCAATCTGTTGATGGTCGATTCCGAAGTCTCTTTTTTTTCGATCGCCCCGCGCTCGCGTCGCTGCGTCCTCAGTTGTCCGACCAACACCGCCACGACCGCCAATATGACTGAAGCAGCCACCGCGCCGGACAACTCTCTGCCATATGCGGACACCAGAGAATGCTCGTGATTGAGCGCCGCGCGCTCCAACTGCACGATGGTGAGCGCCGTGAGACCGAGGATGATCAGGAAGATTGCAGCGCCCATGATCCGGGAACGCAGCCGGCTGTGCGCCAGTAACGAGGATGGCTTTCTCACGGACGGGGCGGCGGATTGATCGCGCGTAACGGCTCCCTATTTTTTCAAGCGCGCAATGCGATCTCAATTCTGTCTGCTTTCGCGAATGTGCGCCATACCGGAAGTCGCACCTCCGCTGCGGTGCTGCGACGCGTCAGACATATTCGACGAGTCTGGCGCCGTACAGCTCGCCGCACGCCAAAGAGCTGATCGAGCCCGAAGCGCGACCCGCCCAAAATAAAGAATGACGGGCTGGGGGATCCTTTGTTGTGAGCTGCGCTGACGGCGGATTCTTTCGCCAAGTGACTGTTCGCTCGTGAAAACCTCAGCCCTTTTCGAGGTTCACCCAGTGTTGAGTTGCACTCCTCACTGAGTAGACGCAGCCAGGCGTGACTTCTACGCTTTGGCAATGCAAACACTTACTCACATCGAGCGCTTTTCCCTGATGTTTTCGGCACTTTTCCACCACTCATCCCATTCTGGTTTCGGGACTTGCGGGATTTGCAGCTGTTTTCGAGTTGGTGAGCGCCAGGCGCATCCTGAAATGGTTTTTGTGTCGACCTACTTTATCTATCGGCGCTCGTTAAATGGCTAGGAGTGCCGCGTGGGAAAGATCCTGCGTTCAACCGGAGACATCGCGCTACGTGCTCTTCTCACCGAGGCGCGAGAAGCAGAAGGGCTGACTCAGGAGCAGCTCGCCCGCAGATTGAGCAAGCCACAGAGCTATGTATGGAAGCTCGAGAACGGCGAACGCGTCCTCGCGTTTGCCGAGGCGCCGGCCTACGCGCGGGCTCTGGGAATGAAGTTCACCGAATTCTCGGTGCGATATGCGGCGCTGTTGCGAATGCAGTCGCTTCCCATGAAAAAGCGGCGCAAACCGAAGCCGAACGAAGATCCTTAGATCAGGCCACGGGCGGGCGCTGCTGGTACTCCGCCACGGAAATGATTCGCCGCGCCCGCGTGTCCCACAGAATGTATTCCAACGCGCCGAGAACCTCGGACAACTTCACGCGGGTGACTTTCGAAAACAAGTGTTGATATTCGTCGTGACACTCTACCAGGCGGTAATTCGGAATGTTGGCCGACAGGTGGTGGATATGATGGTAGCCGATATTGACCGTAAACCAGTTCAGCCAGCGCGGCAGTACCAGAAAGCTCGTACCCTCGATCGCGCCGGTGTCATGGTCCCAGTGGGCATTGTCGCTCGCGTAGGCGTGTCGAAAGTTGTGCTGAACCGTGAACAGCACGATGCCCGCGCCACCGGCAATCGATACGGTGAACAGATAGATCGAGAAAAACAGCGCCGGCCCGAACACACTGCACATCGAAGCCCAGATGCTCAGCAACACGATGTTGTTCCAGCACATGTGCCGGTACTCCCGGCTCGACTTCCAATAGCGCGGCTGATAACTCGCGGCATGCGCCTGTAACGACACGCCGGGCTGTGCCAGCTTCTGCCTGACCGTGTGGATCACCAGGCCGATGGTGCCTTTCAACCAGTTGACGCGCGGGTTGAAAATCAAATAAATGAAGCCCGCGATCGGGGAGGCTACCACGCTGCACTTGTTCCGATACAGGCGCTGGTGCGCGCGCGTCAGCGCTGCATACTCATCGACCGAGAGGGTCGTGTACGGCCCACGGTATCTATCCCAATTGCCGTTGTGTGCATGGTGATAGTTATGATGCTGTGCCCATACGTACTGTGGCATCCCTGATATGACACCCATGAGAAACCCAACCACGCGATTGAGCCAGCGGCTGCGAAAGAGGCTCCCATGGCCGCATTCGTGCATCAGGCCAAAGACGCGTACGGTAAACAGGATAATGAGCAACAGAGGGCCCACGGCCAGCCAGGGAGACACCCTGGCGCACCAGATGGCAGCCCACCAGAGGAGCACGAACGGCACCACCGTCGTGAAGACTTGCTTCAATCCCTCGATGTCATCGGACTGGGTGTATCGCGCGATCATCGCGCATTTCTGGCGCTTCAAACTGTCATTCGATATCACGATAGAACACGCGCCCCGTCGCGACACCGTTTTTGAGGTAAGAAGCCGCTGACCACCCCAGCGGAAGCCGGACAGTATGCTCATCTGCTAGGCTCAGCACCAGCGGAAACGAGCCCTTCGATGTCAAAACGCCGCTTGCCGTGTTCCGACGACCAACTCGAGACTCTTATACAACGCTCCGATCGTCTCCTGCTGTGATCCACCCGATAGAAACAGGCCGGATCTCATAGAGATTTCCTGACAGGCCAGTGTGACGACCGTACAGTCGTTGGCCCAGAGCAACAACTGTTGTTATTTGCGCGAATCCGACGGGTCAGTTCTCGGGCGCTGAGATCGGGCGGAACGAGGCGTGCGAGCGGGTGCCGGATGTCAGGTGATAACGATGGGCTCACCGCCGGTGACGATCATTGTGTGCTCGAACTGCGCACCGAGACTTCCATCGCTCGAGCGGAGTGTCCATCCATCGGCGTCCTGCACCGCCATCGTTGCGCCCATTGTGAAGAATGGTTCGATTGTGATGACGAGTCCGGCACGCAACACGGTTCGATCGCCTCGATCAAAGGTGTTGGGAACACTGGGTTCCTCGTGGATATTGCGTCCAACGCCATGCCCACAGAGATTACGCACGACTTTGAAACCGCACTGCTTCGCACGGTGTTCGACGGCACGGCCGATATTGCGCACGGGCCGACCTGCCCTCGCCTGCTTCATGCCGTCCGCCAGAGCGAGACGTGTTGCACGAAGTAACTCGCTTGCCTGCGTCGAGACCGTACCGACCGGGAAGCTCGCACCGGTATCAGCCCAATAACCGTCGAGCTCCGCCGACACGTCGATGTTGACCAGATCTCCCGCGCTCAGCACGCACTCCCGGGATGGAATACCGTGGGCGATCCGATCATTGACGCTGATACAGGTGACGCCCGGGAACCCATAGGCGAGCCGGGGCGCTGACCGCGCGCCGTGGCGGTCCAGAATCTCTTTCCCAATGGCATCGAGCTCGGCGGTGGTCACGCCCGGTGCGACGTGAGCCCCCATGGCATCACGCGCCTCGGCGACAACGGCGCCCACGCGCTTCAGCCCTTCAACGTCCCGCTCGTCATTGATCGACATCGTCTGCTTTCCCGGTTGAGGCGGTCAGCTCTTGTACCGCATCACCGGCCCGCACGGCCACTGGCGAGTGCAGCTCTTCATTGAATCTATTATGATTTCTGCCAGCACAGACAGACGCTGGTCGTCTGAGAGGAGCGCTCGTGGTGAAGGTGCGCGGGCAGCACGGAGCAATTGTCGGGGTTGCGGAGCACGGCAACTCGGCGGTGCTCATTACTCTTGGGCCTGATGGCGAGCTGCTCGATCGCCGGCGCATTGATCTGACAACCGGCTTGCCCACTCACCCGTACCATCACGAAGGTTCGTGGGCCATTGGCCGTTACGCCAACAGTCCCTGGGCGCGTAAGATCACTCTCCCCGAGGCCATGGCGTTGGTTAAAAAGGTGCACGAGGCAGCCGCTCGGGGCGCAATCGACAGCCTGGAAAAGCTGGCCTCGACAGTCCCCATGGTGATCGGGGCAATCGCAATACGAGCCTGTCCCAAACTACCCGAAACGATTGAAGAGCGGATCAGGGACACCCGCGCGTCCAATGTTGCCGATTCGATCATGTATCGGGAGGCCTTGGCGACCGCCGCGGAGTCGCTAGGTTGGTCAGTGCGTTGGTACGACCGGGACGACGTATCGAAACGAGCGACTACAGCGCTCAGCGGCCAGGATGTTGATAAATTCCTCGTCGCGATGGGCAAATCAATCGGCCCACCCTGGCAGGCGATACACAAAATGGCCGCGACAGCCGCCATCGCGGCGCGCGGCCCGAAATTCGGATAACTAGTTATCCTCGATGATATTCATCCGCCGCTGCTCAACAGCCGCGCGGTCGTCGAACCCCGCCGCCTCACACAAGCCAGGCACATAAATCCGACACGCCGGACGCTTTGCCATCGCAGCATCGAGTTGCTTCAGAAGCTCGACCGGGTCGCGGTCGGGAGGGGCGGCAATCTGTCCAAGGACGACGTGCTTCTCGACCGTCTGTTGGTGCTCGTGATTGATTTTCTGATCGTTCCAACAGCTTGCACAGAGAAATTTGACCTTCTCCGTGTGCGAGTAGATGACAGTATCGCCCTCCAGGTCGCTCGACGCTTCCTGCAGCTGGCGGGCGGTTTCCTGTGTGCCGGCGAAATTGAAAAGCTGGTACCGAGCCCGGTGCAAAGTGGCCAGATGCGCAAACACCGGGATCTTGGAGTCACCATACGTGTGCTCGGTGATCGGCGCGCCGTCGATCAGGATCACGTCGCCGTAGTCGATCCCGAGGTCCTGGTACAAAACGCTGCGAATGACCCCGTGACAGGGGCTGAGCCGCTCGATCCAGATCGACTCCTCCAGCCCCGGATCATCCGAGTCGCCGGTCCGCTCAGCGAGCGGCCGCTGCGCGACCCGCACTTTGACGCTCGCATAGGATCCTTCCGGCAAACCCAGGCGACCGATTTCAAGCTTCTGGTTCAGCCGCTTCCACACTTCCAGGGCCACAGCACCCTCGCCCGCGCCCGTGGCGCAGATACCCAGATTCCATTCAGTCGCTTCGTCATAGGGCTCGCCGGTGATGGAATTCGCGGTCTGGTTGGCGACCCTACCTTCATGGAAGCGCCCGTGGGTTTTCAGAAACAGGCCGTAGTTGTAGTGGTGTCCGGAATTCTGCGGCTCGAGCTCAATCAGACGGCGATAACTGGTTTCGGCCAGATCATCCCGTTGACGTGCCATCATCCTTGCGGCAGTTGACAGCCCTTCCAACAGCATGACCTCCGAGTCGCCACCCCGGGCATTTGCGGCAAGCTCGGCCAGCGCGTCCGTGACCTGCCGAAACAGTGAGTGCCCGGGAGGCGGTGAATTCAGGAAGTTGATATCCCGAGCCCGGTCGAGCGCCTCCCCCACTACGGCAAGCACGGTCTCACTTTTCGGGTAGGCGTTGTAGACCTGCTCCAGCGCCTCGAGAGACTTTTCAGTTGAAAAGTTCCCGCGCGCGACGAGGTACGCGACGCTCGCCGCGACAAACTCCTGCCTGCGCGCTGCAGCCAGCATTTCCTGCAGGCACTCCCACGCTTCGTCCTCCCGTCCAGCCTTCGCATGCCCGGTGATACGGTTCTCAATCTCCTGCAACTGACTGGGCGAGAGAAATTCGTTGGGGAAACGGGATGACGCCATTTATTTGGCCAATGCCTCGATCGCAGCGGCAATTCCCTGACTGTCCAACCCCTGATAGCCCATCTGCTGCCACAAGCCACCGGAGCCTTCCTTGTGGGTCCCGATGTGGTTGTATCTGCCTTTGAATCCCGCCTGCAGCAGGTAACTGCCGAAGCGGCTGCCGAGGCCGGTCTTGACATTCCAACCTTCGACAACCAATACGAAAGGCGCAGCCGCCAGTTTCTTCATCATGGCCGCGTCAACGACATTGACGGTCGCCTTGTTGACGAGATTCACCTTCACCCCGCGCTCCTGCAGATTGATGATCGCATCCAGCGCGCGATAGACAGTCTCACCTACGGCCACAACATAACCGCTGCCGGCCGGCGCCTCCCGGATCAGATCGTCCTTACCCGGCTCAAACGACTTGCCCTGGTAGAACGGCTTGCCATCCTCACCGAGGATGTCAGGCACGGTCGATCGGGTCGTAAACAGGAAGCGCAGTCCCTCGTCATTGAAAATCCGCTTCACGCACGCCGCGAACTGATGTTGGTCAGCAGGGAAGTACAGCCGCGTCTGGTCCTCGCCGTGTCCGGGAGTGACACCGCCGTCGGCAAACATGCTGTTGATTCCGAAATGGCAGGTGTTATCCGCCATGTCGTCCACACCACTGTGGGAAAAGTGCGCCAGCACATTGGAAAAATTGAGGCGCGCCATGGTGATCTCGCTGATGCACATCTCCAGGAACGCGCTGAACGTGGCGTAGATACCCTGCCTGCCCTTGCTGGCGCCGAATCCCGCGGCCGCGGAATAGTTGCCCCGCTCCATGATGCCGCCACGTACGAAGACTTCCGGATGCTTCTTGCGGATGTGGTGCAGGCCGCACGACCCTTCCAGGTCGTTGTCAAACACGCGGACGCTTTCCACGCGTTTCTTTTCATCCATGCCGTCCAGGATCTCATTGATGATCTTGCCGAAGTCATCGCGGTTCTTGCCGACACCGGAGGAGCCCTTGTAGGTCAACGGGCTCTTGGCAGGCTTTGCCCCCTCCAACAGGGCGATGGCCGCTTCATGGCCGCCGCGCTTCTTCAGATAGGCAATGGCCATGTGGGCTTCGAGCACTTCATGAGCCTTCGGGTTGCCTTCCGCCCCCTCGATGCCGGGTGCCATCCGCCGCTTGATGACCAAAGCATGCGGCCGATCCTCGCAGAACATGCGGCACAGATCCACGAACAGCGCATCCAGATCCTCACCCATCGTGGTCTCGGTCAGCAGACCGTAACCGGCGAGAGTCCGTGTCAGGTCGTAGCCCGGCATGTATTCCTGCGGGTGCCCCGCGATTGTCACGTTGTTGTCATCCACCAATACTTTGACATTGAGCTTTTTGGCGACTGACAGGCGCGCAGCCTCGGCATTATCGCCTTCCATCTCACTGCCGTCGGAGCCGAGCAGCACAATGGCCTTGCCCGGATTGGCCATCGCGACACCATTGACGAAAGCCCACAGGTGACCCAGCCGACCCGAGCTGAATTCGACCCCGGGGGTCAGCAGCTTTTCAGGATGACCGGGCAGACCGCTGTCGTACTCGCGATAGTGAAGCAGCTTTTCCGCCGGCATGGCCCCGTTCAGCACGCTCAGCAGGTACTGGGTCGCCACGCGATGCCCCGCCTCATCGTAGAACACCGGCAGAATCGGGCTGCCATTGGCAATAAACGCCCGGATGATCATGACTTCGGGCACCGTGTCGTAAGCGCCGCCGGTATGCCCGGACAGGCCTTTTGCGCCCGCGAGCGCTGTGAAGAACACGATCGCATCGCGCGCCAATTGAATGTTGTACTGAAGTGCGGCCCGCTGCTCGTCCGTCAGTGACGGCTTGCCTGGGTCGAGCTTCAGGGGCTTCAGGCTGTTCAGATCAATTGGAAAGCGTTCGTTGGACATTCCGACTCCTGGTCGATTGCTCGGTGATGTAGCGCGGGGCGAAATAGCCCACCACGGGACGGACACTCGCCCGGGATTGCAGCTCGCTACCGATGGCTATTCGACCACATCGACGCAGGTTTCTGCATCCTGGGAATGCCGCGGCGGAACGATCCAGCCACCCGCGCGTTAGGCGTACAAATCGACCGTAACAGGGGAGTTACCATGCGCAAGTTTTCACTCGGCATCGTCGTGGCGGCGGCGTTGCTTTCATCGACTATGGCTCAGGCTTCGCAAAGCGCGAAGCACCAGGCGCAGGAGCTGCAACGGTCGAACCTGACGCTCATCGAGGCCATCCGGGCGGCCGAGAAGACCGATGGGGGGCGTACCACCACGGCTGAATTTGTCTTCAAGCGCGGGAACCCCGCGGTTTATGAAATCAAGGTGCTGAGCGCGGACGGCAAGAAGCTCACCCGGTACGACATTGATCCGAAGACCGGCAACGTTCGCGACACCCATAACGAGGTCCTGGAAAAGCTGCTGACCCGGATCTCTCCGGACAACCTCCGCCTGACGACGACGACCCTGTCGCATGCCGTCTTTGTTGCGCAAGAACAGACAGGTGGCCGGGCGTTGAATGCGGACGTTGATCGCAAGGGCGATCATCTCGAGTACACCGTCGAGACCGTCAAAGTCGATGGTACTTCCCACAAGGTCAAGATCGACGGGTCCAACGGGAAGGTGATTTCGGACGATTCAGAGAAATAACTGCAGCGGCGTCCCGCGGCTGGCGGGCGTCAGTGATGCTCTGAGACCTCCCCGGCCAGGATCACGAATGCGAGGCGGCCGTCGGTTGCGTTCTGGTCGGGGACTTCGGTGGTGGCGGTAAGACCCAGCTTCGTCCAGAACGGCAGGACCGGCTCGATGCGCCTGACCGGCGGATACTCGGGCCCGCTGAAAGCCAGCCGAACGCGACCGGGCCGGCGGAAAAGCGACCGTCAATATCAGGCTGCCCAGCCTCCCGCCGGGCAGCCTGACCCGCTCAGAACTGCGCGCGCACTCCCAGCTTGAAATAACGACCGATGCGATCCTGGAACGCACCGCCGTTATAGTTGGGCTCCGTGATCTGATTCGGTGCCAACGGTGGGAAAACGTTGAACACGTTGTTGATCTTCGCGTACAGCTCGAAGTGCTCGCCTACGTTCTTTGCGAAGTCCAGGTCCACGTAGGTGCGTGAAGCAATGTGATTGTTGTTGATGTCGATTCCGTCCACGTAGGTGGTGTTGTACAGACCGTGATCCACGTATCTGACCAACACACCCGCTGTATAGGCCGGATGGATGTAGTGCACCGAGCCCACGAAGCGCCACTTCGGAATACCGCCTGCGTTCTCGGAGCCGAGCTGGTTGGCGATATCGGTCGTGACCCCGTTGATCGTGGTCGTCAACTGATTCACGAACGTGCTCAAAAGCCGGAAATCGAGCTTCCCGGCGCCCGCCGGCCTCGTGTAGCCGAGCTCGGTGTCGAAGCCGTTCGTGGCGGAAGCCGCTGCATTCAGCAACGTGCCGGAAACGGCCGTGATCGCGCCGGCCGCGTTCTGCGTGATCTGATCGCACAACGCCCCTTGGTTGAGCTTGAAGCAGCCATCGATGATCTGCTGACCCGAGAGCGTGGTAATGGCGTTGCTGATCCTGAAATCGTAATAGTCCACGGAGGCGCGAAATCCCTCGAGCCGGGACGGTTGATAGACGATACCGGCCGTCCAGGCTTTCGAGGTTTCCGGAGTCAGGCGCAGATTGCCGCCCGTCAGCAGCGGCACCACGGGATTTGAATTGTTGCGGGGATCAATCAGGTTGAGCACGGACTGAGTCGTGCCGGAATACAGCTCATTGATGCTCGGCGCGCGGATGTCCCGCGACAGAGTCCCACGGATGCGCACATCGGCGATCGGGGAGTAGTTGAGACCCGCCTTCCAGGTGGTCACCGCGCCGCTGGTGGAGTAGTCCGTGTAACGGATCGCCCCGTCCACGTCCATGGAATTTGCAAAAGGGGCATTCTTCAACAGCGGAATGTCCACCTCGGTATAGGCTTCTTTCACATTGACCGAGCCGGACAGCGGCTTCGAGTTGACATTGAACCAACCGCTGGCCTGCGAAACCGCATCGGAGCTCGCCCGGATCTCGTCCTTGCGATACTCGGCGCCCACGGCGACCGAGACGTCGCCAGCCCAGGTCGAGAACGGCTTGCCGTCGAGGTTGCCGCCCACCAGGGACTGCTTCTGCTGTGAATTCAACACGCTGTCGCCGGTGAAATAATCCAGGGCCGCCTGGCTGATGGACCCGGCGCCGAACACATTGATCGGCACGCAACCGGCAATATCCGGATTGGTACTGTTGGGAGCAGTCAGCAGCGACCGGCAGATCGGCTGACCCGTCGCAGGATTGATGACCGAATCGACGCCCAGCGCAAAGCGCTTCGTGTTCTGGTTGTTGCCATCGTCACGATAGTAGTTTGTTTTGCTGAACTGCGAGTTCACATCCCAGTGCCAGCTCGAGCCAAACTCGCCTTTGAGGCCGAGCCCGTAGCGCTGCACCTCGTTGTTTACCGAGGTATTGCTCCTCCCCTCCTCCTCGAGGATGCGCCCAACGTTGAACGTGGGTATCTTGTTGGCGACCATGATGGCGTGTATCTGTTGAGGCAGGAACGCATTATTGACGCTGATCGCCAATGGCGCACGGTTCGTGGCCACGAACGCGCTGTCGGAGAACGCATCGATGTCCGCAAACAAGGCGTCGGCAAACACGCTGACTTTGTCAGTTATGTCGTAGCCAACACGAGCGAATCCCGATTTGCGGCGCAACTCCGGCAGGATATTGGCGCTGCCGCCCATGCTGCCGCCGTCACCCCCGACCATGAACTGCGTGCCGACGGAGGTACCGTAGTTAAATGGCAACACAGTGCCACCCGGACCGAACTGGATACCCTTGAGGAGCGCATTGTTGTTGATCGCGGCCACACCCCCGTTCGTCAATTGCGAGTAGGTAGTGTTGGACGCCTCGACGCGATTTGGCGGACCATTGGGATTGGTAATCAGCGCGTAGTTGTTGCGACCCCAGGGACGGCGGTCCTGAAAAAGCTGCCCCTGGTTGTCGTAGTAGTCCGCCGCGGCAACGACATGCAGGCGATTGTCGGCGAACGCATGACCCAAAGTGACGGACGCCACCGGCGTCTTGACGTCCCCATATGTCGATATGCCGTATTGCAGATCAGTCTTGATGCCCTCGAACCGGTCATCCAGGGTGATGTTGACGACACCGGATACCGCATCGGAACCGTACGCGGCCGATGCGCCGCCCGTCACGATGTCCATTCCCTTGATGAGGGAAGTCGGGATGATGTTCGTGTCGATGGTGCCAGCGGGCTCAGTGGGAGCCACGCGGCGGCCATCCAGAAGCAACAGGGTGCGGGCGGCCCCGAGTCCCCGCAGGTCGAAATTGCTGGCGCCGATCGCGCCACTGGTGCGACCGTAGTTCTGATTGGCCGAGAACTGCGGCACATCGATGATCAGATCCGACACACGATCGACCGCCTTGGACTTCAGCTCCTCCTGACTCACCATCGTGACGGGTGTCGGTGCGTCGAACCCTGAAATGTGAGTACCGGTAGCGGTGACGACGATCTCTTCGAGGTGATTGTCATCGGCCGCCTCCTGCGCGCCGACCGTCGAAGCCCCCAGAAATGCGACATTGACACAACCGAATAGCACAGCCCTGTTACTCAAACGCTTGCGCATTGGCCCCCCAGGCTCGCGTTAAGAATTCTGAACGAATTCTGAATCGCTGAACCCTATTATATTGCAGCAAACGCGGTCCAAGACCTTTCGCGACCTGTTCCGATAATTGGCAGGTATCAGAAGAAGTAGAACCGCAGGGCGGTGTCGGAAATCCTGCGGCGGGTCACACTGTCGGGAATGATCTCCTGAAACATCTGCAGGGTTGCGGCATAGGAAACCTCCTGTTCCTTGCCAACAAACGGGCTATCGCTACCCCATAACAGCCGCTCGGCCCCGCCGAGGGCCAGCAGTCTGGCGGCCGCCGCCCGCGGGATTCCAGCCTCCAGGCGAAACCCGGCCGAAATCTTCACCCACACATTGCCATGTTCCAACGCACGCAACACCGCCTGGAAGCCTTCCCCGGCCATGCCACCCGGTGAGCGCAGCAGACCGAAGTGGTCGACGACAATGTTGATACCCCGGCCTTTGAGCGCCGGCAGGATCTGACTCAAGTGCGCACCACTTGCGTTCAGCTCCACGTGCAGACCGCAGTCAGCCAGTCTGTTGAGGTACTTGCTGTAGGCAAAGGATGAGAAATCGGGCAACGGCAGCCGGTCCGTGAACTGGAGCCGCACTCCGGCAACTCCCTGCTCCTTCAGTCGCCGCAGAGTCGGCAGATCCGTGGTGGGATCCGGCGCCAGGGTGGCGCGCAGCCGCTTGTGCCTCTCGAGGGCCCACAGCGTGTAATCGTTATAGTCGCCGTACAAGCTGGCCGCTGCGATGACACCAAAGGAGATTCCGAACCGGTCCAGGTCTCCCAGATAACTCTCAACGGAGTACTCGTAGTCCGGCCGGATCCAGGCATCCTCAACGAAGGGCATCCGCGCGGTCAGGATGTGGCAATGGCAATCGACAATAGGCGGGTCAGCGAACATATCGAGGTCCAAACAGCCTCATTCCGGTCTCACTCAGAAACAGAGCGCGCTCGGTTGCAGTCAGCAGCGCGGCGGCTTCTCTTGCCCTGCGGGCAATCGAATCATAGCTCTCCAGCGTGTTGCCCACATCGGATCCCCACATGAGGTGGTCGGCCCCGAACAGGTCAACGGCCCGCCGCAGAAACTGCGCGCTGTCGATGCCCGTTTTTTCGAACATGCGGAAGTTGAGGGTGGTCACTTTGTAGAACACATTGCCATGCTCACGCATCCGCACGAGCGGCGCCGCAAAGCCGAAATCCGCGGGCTCCCAACCCGCCCACCCAAAATGATCCAGCGCAATGGTGGCGGCAGGATAGCGTCCAGCCAATGAACCTATTGTCGCGAGCGCCTCGGGCGCGACACGCGCCGGCGCATACATGAGAACCATCGTCAGCCTGTGTCGATTCACCACTTCCCAAGTCTTCAGGGCAGCCGGCGAATCCAGCCACGGATAGGTTCCATCGGCAGCCGCACGGCCAAACAGACGCAGCCCGGTCACGCCTCTCTCATGGATCCACCGTTCCAGAGTGGACGGCGTATCCGCGGCGGTTGCATCGAGCATGACGACAGGCGTGACTCGCTCCGCATGCCGCTGCGCTGTGTCGAGAACGAAGCGGTTGTCCGTTTTGTAGACGGTGTTGTATTGAACGCCCGCGCCGCCGATGACACCGCTGGCGTCCCAGAGGCTGAAAATCCGTTCGGGCGTTGCAGGGTCCGATTGAATCCGGCGCCGCAGTTTATCCTCGCCTTCGCGGGCATTCGCCGTATTGACGGGGTATCTCAACAGGTCATTGGTGAAAAAGTGCGCATGCGTATCGTACAACGCGTCACTTCGCTCCGTCGCCATCGCAGTGCCCCCTTCCGGCAAATGAAACAGTTTCAACTCATCAGTGCCGGCGGTCCAATTACTTGTGCCAGCTACTTCGATGCCCGATGGCTATCGATCGCCAAGGACAAAAAGTAATGCCACACTGGCTTACCCCGCATGGATACAACAGGAACCGTCTATCATGAAGAAGCCCAGTGGCACCCAGGGCGACGAGCTCGCAGCCGTCGTACCCGCCCTCGTCGACTACACCAACCGCGTGCTCTATGACGAGATCTGGGAGCGACCGGGACTGTCCAAACGCGATCGCAGCCTCATCACTGTTGCAGCACTCGTTGCAATGTACCGTCCGGAGCAGCTCACGTCTCATTTGTCGTTGGCTCTGGACAATGGCATCACCAGGGAGGAGCTCGGGGAGGCACTGACACACCTGGCCTTCTACGCTTCCTGGCCCAGCGCGATCAGCGCCAGCCGGAAATTCCATGACCTCGTCCAACAGCGGGAGAAAGACGCCGCGGGCGGCTAGCCCGTGGCTATAATCCCCACATGGATGCATCGGGCAAAGGCTCACCCGCCAGACGACGGATACAGTCGATCGAAGTCGGTTTCCGCGTCATTCGTGCCTTGTTGTCTGCCCAGGGCCCGACGCCGTTGCGGGATATTGCAGCAGCGGCCGGCATGGCTCCCAGCAAGGCGCATCTGTATCTCGCCAGCTTCGTGCGCGAAGAGATGGCATTCCAGGACCCGCAGACCGGTCACTACGGACTGGGCCCTTTCGCAGTACGCCTGGGCCTGTCGGCGATGCGCCAACTCTCGATTGTGGATGAGGCCCGTCCGTTCCTGCGGCAACTCTCCGATCTCACAGGGTGCGCCACCTATCTATCAGTCCTGGGCAACACCGGCCCCGCCATCGTGTCAAAGGCCGAAGGCAACCGTCACGGGGTCTTTTCCGTACAACTCGGTTACGTCCTGCCCCTGACCCACTCCGCGACCGGTCAGATCTTCCTGGCGCATATTTCGAGAGTCCGACGCACCGAGTTGCTCGACCGCGAATACGCCAACCCATCAAAGGACCGGCCGCCTGTTGCGCGCGAAAAGCTGGAATCGCGGCTTTCCAAGGTGTTGAAACAGGGTTTCGCCACCACGGCCGGTCAGCTCAATACCAGTTTCGTTGCCGCATCCGCGCCGATCTTCGACTACAACGGGGAGATCGCAGCCGCCATGACGATTCTCGGACCAGAGCGCTATCTCACCAGCGCCCGCCTGAAGACCTTCCTCGTGAAACTACGCGAGACGGCCGGCGAGCTTTCTCTCGCAATGGGCACACCCGGCCCCGACGAAACCCGCCCTAGAAAGCCATCGCGACCGACTTGATCTCCGTGTAAGCCTCGATGCCCGCGCGGCCGTTCTCGCGTCCCCAACCTGATTGTTTGAAACCGCCGAACGGCAACGCCGGGTCCAGCCCACCCCCGTTGACGCGCACGGTCCCCGCCTTCAGCTTACGCGCCAGGTGGTGCGCGGCCGACAGATTGTTGGTCCACACGACGGCGCCGAGACCATAGTCACTGCCATTGGCCTGCGCCGCAATGTTGGACAAATCACTGTCGTCAAAGCGCATCGCGCACAACACCGGTCCGAAGATCTCTTCCCGGACCACGCGCATGGTTGCCGTGGTGTTGGTCAACACAGTGGGCTGCACGAAGTAGCCCGATTTGTCCGCGCTCGATCGCCTGGTCAACCGCGTGGCGCCCTGCTCCAGGCCGCTCTCCACGTACCCCAGAATCCGCTTCTGCTGCTCTGCGGATACAACCGGCCCCATCTGCGATGTCTCATCCAGCCCTGAACCCAGGACGATGTTGTCGGCGTAAGCCGCGACACGCTCGACCAGTCCTTCGAATACATCCGCGTGAGCGTAAAGACGCGAGCCCGCATTACAGATCTGCCCCGCGTTCGTGAAGATCGAACGGGCGGCACCCATCGCCGCCTTCTCAATATCCGCATCGGGCAGGACGATGACCGGAGTCTTCCCTCCCAGCTCCAGGGTCAGACGCTTAAAATTCCCGGTAGCGGCGCGGATAATTGCCCGCCCGACCTCGGTCGAGCCGGTGAAAGTGACTTTGTCGACGCCCTGATGCTCCGTCAAAGCCGCTCCCGCCTCCTCCCCCATGCCGGTCAGCAGGTTGAAGGCACCCGGCGGGAATCCAACTTCCAGAACCAGGTGCGCCAGACGCAGCGCCGTGAGTGGAGTCTGCTCGGCCGGCTTCAGGATCACAGCACATCCCGCAGCGAGCGCGGGCGCGATCTTGGTCGCGGCCATGGCCAACGGAGAATTCCACGGCACGATCTGAGCGACAACGCCGACGGGCTCGCGAACTGTGTAGGCATGCCAGTTACCGGGACCCGAAAGCGGGATCGTGTCCCCAGTGAGCTTGGTACACCAGCCCGCGTTATATCGAATTACTTCAATCGCGTGCGGAATATCAAAGTTGCGGGACTCGCTCAACGGTTTTCCATTGTCGAGCGTTTCCAACACCGCGAGCTCATCAGCGTGCGCTTCAACCAGATCCGCCAGTTTCCACAGCAACCTGGCGCGCTCGGAGGGCTTCTGAGCAGCCAACGGGCCATCGAGCGCGCCGCGCGCCGCGGCGACAGCGAGGTCAGCGTCAGCCTTTCCGGCCGCCGCGACCGTGGCCAACTTCGCTTTGGTGGCTGGATTGAAAGTGTCAAACGTGCGGCCGGACCGCGCCGTGCGCCACGTTCCACCTATCAGCAACTGATGTTGGAGGGCTGCGAACTGGTTGGCTCGGTCCAATGCGGTGGCCAGGGCGGCTGGGTCCATGGAAATCTCCGGGATGAGTTTCTTTGCTGATGACGAATACTATATGTCAGTGTATAAGTTGGTGCATGCAGGCATACGACTACATCATTGTCGGAGCCGGATCCGCGGGCTGCGTGCTGGCCAACCGGTTGAGTGAGGATTCCACCGCGCAGGTCCTGTTGTTGGAAGCCGGCGGTGCCGACAATCATCCGCTCCTCGCCATGCCGTTGGGATTTCTCGCGGCCACGCGCAAGCCGTCCCTCGATTGGGGCTACACAACCGAGCCCGAGCCCCACCTCGATGGGCGCACCCTCCCCTTGCCACGGGGCAAAGTCCTGGGAGGTTGCTCGAGCATCAACGGCATGATCTACATGCGTGGTCATCCGCTCGACTATGACGAATGGCGCGATCTCGGTTGCACCGGCTGGGGTTACACGGACGTGTTGCCTCATTTCCGCAAGATGGAAAAGAGTTGGCGCGGCGTCAGTGCCGTGCACGGTGCGGAGGGTCCATTGAGTGTGCAGCGAGTTGACAGTGCGCGACTCGGCGGCGAGCCGATCTGGCGCGCAGCCCTGGGGGCGGGCCACGAGCTCTCGAATGATTTCAGCGTCGACACCGCCACCGGCTTCGGCGAATGCGAGGTCACTGTGGACCGGCATGGACGCAGAGCGAGCACATCCCGCGCCTATCTGCGTCCTGCCTCCGCGCGTCCCAACCTGACAGTAGTGACTGACGCGATGGTCACGCGAGTGCTTCTCGAGGGCCGGCGTGCGAAAGGTGTTCATTACGTCCGCAACGGCAGTGCGCGGGAGGCTCTGGCACGGCGGGAGGTCGTTCTGTCCGCGGGATCGTACAACTCACCGAAACTGTTGATGCTGTCGGGCATCGGCCCCGGCCAGCACCTGCGCCAGCTCGGGATTGAAGTGGTGCACGACCTTCCCGGTGTTGGGTGCAATCTGTCCGAGCATCCGGTGGTATACGCCGAGTTCGCGACCCACGAGCCCATCACATTCCTCAACTCACTGCGCTTCGATCGCCTCGCCGGCTCCGTGGTGCAGTGGGCGCTCACCGGTTCAGGCGCCATGGCCTCGCCTGTCTGCAGTTGCGTACTGATGGTGAAAACCCAACCACAGTTGCCGCGGCCGGACATCCAGCTGATGGTATTGCCGGTCCGGCTGGATGCGCGCCCCTGGTTTCCAGGCATCGGCACGCGGCAGACCCATGTTTTTTCCATCATGGTAATCCAACTCCACCCCGACAGCCGGGGCCGGCTCGAGCTGCGCTGCGCGGACCCTGCCGAGCGCCCCCGTATTTCACTCAACCTGCTCGGCACCGAAAACGACTTCGCCCAGTTGCGGCGGGGTATCGGAGCCGTACGCAAGTTGTTTGCCACTCAGCCACTCGCCGGGCTCATTGCCAATGAGACCAGGCCCGGGCCTCATGTCAGTGACGACGAGTCGCTCAACGCCTATCTGCGTGCGAACTTACGCATCACTCAGCACCCCGTGGGGACCTGCACCATGGGAGTGTCTGAAGACGCGGTAGTCACGCCACGACTACAGGTCCGTGGCATCGACGCTCTGCGGATCGTCGACGCCTCCATCATGCCGACCGTCCCGGGCGGGAATATCAATGCTGCCGTCATCATGATCGCCGAGAAAGCCTCGGACCTGATCAAACAGGATCACGTCCGAAGCTGACAGCCGCCGCGGCCAGTCGACATCGCAAACTAGCGCGTGTACGCGCCGTGTCCCGGCCGGAAGCTCTTCTGATCCAGGAATTGCTTCAACCCCTGCTCCTTGCCCTTCTCGGGATCCACGAAGTTCGTCTGATCGCTCTTGGCGGTCAGATACTCCGACGCCTGCTCCCAGGACATCTCGCGCGCGTATTTGTAGGCGAGACGGGCCTGCCGCAATACGGTCGGATTCTTCTTCAGGAGCATCTGGGCAAGATCAGTGGTCCGCTGTTTGAGCTCCCCCGCAGGCACAGCCTCATTCACCAGGCCCACCTCAACCGCCCGGGCGCCGTTGAATTGCTCGCCCGTCATCACGTAGTAAAGCGCCTCGCGGTCACCCATCAGGGTTGATATCGCCTTGCTGACGACGCCACCGGGAATGACACCCCAGTTGATTTCGGACAGTCCGAAGACTGCATTCTGATCGGCAATCGCCAGGTCACAACAGATCAACGGGGTAAACGCGCCACCAAAGCACCAGCCGTTGACCATGGCGATGGTGGGTTTCGCGTAGTGCATGAGCGTGCGCCACTGCCAGGCGCGAGTGGAACGATATGCGCGATGCCGCTGAACGTCCGACAAGCCATCCGTCGCGCGGAAGAAGTCCTTGAGATCCATGCCGGCGGAAAAAGCTTCGCCCACGCCGGTCAAAACGAGAACGCCGCAGCGCTCGTCCACCTCCAGCGCCTCGAGAATCTGATTCATCTCCTCGGCGAGGCCAACACTCATGGCATTGCGCTTTTCCGGCCGGTTCAGCCGCACCCAGGCAATCCCGTCTTCCAGCTCGACGGCGACATTCCTGCCACCGGGTACACCCTCAGCATGGGGCGCGTTGCTATCCATCGATCACTCCTCGAGTTCTATGAGTCTTTGACAATCAAGACATCCAACGCCATCGCGCCCGCACCGGCTGCGAAAACCATGACTGGATTGATGTCGATCTCCCGGATCGACGGCTGGGCGCGCATTGCATTGCCCAGAGTCAGAATGAGATCCGCCAGCGCGCCCACATCGCGTGGTGGTTGGCCGCGGAACGGGCCCAGCAGGGCCGCCCCCCTCATGCGGCTGATCCGCTCGATCGCACGCACGCGGCTGATGTCGGGCGGCAAAAACTCGACTGCCCGCAGGGCCTCGATCCACACGCCACCCAGGCCGACGAGAATCACGGGGCCCCAGCGGGGATCGTGCTTCGCGCCCACAACCATTTCCAGGCCGGGCCGTGACATCTGCTCAACCAACACTCCGTCGAGCGAAACACTCCCCAGGGTGGCTGCCAGACTCGCTTGCATCCGCTCCCAGGCAGCGGTCAACTCAACGGCATCCCTGATTCCGACAATCACTCCACCGGCATCGCTCTTGTGCTGAAGGCTCGGAGCCTGCGCCTTGATCACCAGCGGAAACCCCAGCGTGTCGGCAGCTTCATGCGCCTGTTCGAGCGTCTGCACGAGTCGGCCTGGCGGGACCGGGACACCCAATTCGCGGAGCCAGGCCTTACCTGCATACTCTGTGAGGGCCCCTGTGCCACCGAGCGGCGGCACAGGAGTCACCGCAGTACGGCGTTCCGCGGCCCCATCCCGCGCGACTGCGTGCCGATGCAAAGCCGCCATCGCTCGTAGCGTCCGCTCCGGCGAGCGGAAAAGCGCAACCTCGTTGTCCCGGACCGTTTGCAGGAACTGCGGATCGAGAGAAGAGCTGTCTCCCGTGATCGTCAGGATGAGGGGCTTGTCAGTCTTCTGACTGACGGGGATCAGCGACTGCGCCTTGGAGCGCTGTTGGCGTGGTCCACCACCCGTCATGGCCCAGATGACCGATCCAACGCCCGGGTCCTCAACGAGGGCCTCGCTGGTGCGAGTAAATATGCTGGCGTCTGAATAGCCGGCGGCACCCAGGTCAATGGGAATGTCGATCTCGACGTTCGCAGGAGCGATCGCCCGTAGCTTCGCCAGAGTCCCGGAGCTGGGACGGGCAACAGGCAGACCGACCTCTTCCATTGTGTCGAGGCCCAGTGCACGTATCGCGCCCGAGTTGGTCACAATTGCCGCGCCAGCGGCAGACGGACGGGGATAGCGCTGGAGAATGGCGGTTGCATCGAACAGCTCATCCATCGTCTCGACCAGCACGACCGCTTCATTCTCGACGGCCGTCTTCATGACAGCGTAGTCGCCGGTCAGCGCGCCCGTGTGAGATTGAGCAGCGGCCCTCGCGCGGGCGCTTCGGCCCGGATGGAGCATTACGATCGGAACGCCTCTGTCGCGCGCGTGACACGCAATTGCCAGGAACCGGGGCGGATTCCGGATCTGCTCGACATAGAGCGCGACGGCTGAAACGCCCTCATCGATCACATAGGTTATGAAGTCTTCAACCTGCAGAACGACTTCATTGCCCGTGGAGACCACATGGGATACCGCAATTCCCCGAGCCTGCAACGAGCTGCGCACGTTGGCGGCGGTTGCCCCGCTTTGAGCAATGACCGCAACGCGCCGGCTACCGGCAGCGAACGTGTGCTGATCGAAGCTCAGCTCCTCGAAAGAAGCGCAGATACCATCCACGTAGTTGGCAAAGCCCAGGCAGTTGGGACCCAGGAGCGCAAGCCCGCCCTCCTGGCACAACTTTGCGATCGCATCCTGCTCCTGACGGCCCGCTGCATCGCTTTCACCAAAGCCCGTCGCAAACACGACCGCGGCTCCAACACCGCGCGTCACACAATCGCCGAGCGCTTGCCGAATCGCCGCCCGCGGCAGATTGAGAATAACGGCGTCGGTGCCCTCTGGAATGTCCCGCAGCGATTTGACGCACGGTTGTCCGTCAATCTGATCGCGCGTCGGGCTGACAAACGTCGTGGGTCCGCTAAAGCCGCAGCCGCGCAGGTTCCGGAGAATGGCGCCGCCGATGGAGCGTGGATCGGCAGATGCGCCGGCGACTGCAACCGTGGAAGGACGAAGCAGCCGATTGAGGTTGAAACCGCACGCCAATCTAAGCCACTCCGCGGCTGCGGGTACGCGCCGCCAGGAACATGGTCATGACAGGAACAATGGCAATGCTCGCAAACACGGCAAACATCATGCTCCGATCGAATCCGGCGCCCAGCAGCGCGCCTCCCAACAGAGGGCCGATGATCGCCCCGACGCGTCCCCACCCCACCACAAAGCTGACACCCGCATTGCGCGTACTGGTGTCGTAGAATTTGATGGCCACCAGGAACAAACCCGTATATGCGCCTACCGTGAAGAGCGTGAGAACGCCCGACGTGCCGAGCAGGAGGAGTGGAACCGGCGGAATCGCGGCAAACACCACCAGCATGATCGCCAACATCGTGAAGTAAATGCCGGTGAGCCAGGTCTCCTCAATCCGTCTGGACAGAAACGCAATCGACAGATGCCCCATCGTGCCAAAGACGCCGTTGACGATGCCAACGTAGCTGGCCTGCGTTGGACTCATGCCGGCGTTGACGAGAATCTGCGGCTTCCAGTTCATGAGGAAATAACCGACGATCGCGTATCCCAGCGCGGCGACCCAGATGAGAATAGTTCCCTTGCGGATTTCGGGTGCCAGCAAAGCGCCGACATTGATTCCAGGGCGATCCCCGGCGATCGGCGGCGGAAGGGTATCGAGCGGCGCATGCTTCATCTTTCTGAGCACGTTGTTGACACGCGCCAGGGCATTACGGGGCTGGCGGCTCAGCAGGTAGTCCGGAGATTCCAACAGGAACGCGACCGCCAGGAGCAGCACCACGACATTGAGCGCTCCACCGCCGATGAAGATGTAACGCCATCCAAACGGAGCCAGCACCCAGGCCGCGATACCGCCGCTCACCGCCATTCCCAATGAAAACCCTGCGTGCCCGATGGCCAGCAGCACGTTGCGCCACCGGTCGTTGCTGAACTCCGCAACCATCACATTGAGACTGACCACCAACGTGCCGAGTCCCGTACCCATCGCCAGGCGCAACGCAACGATCCCGGTCGCCGTCTGCGACCCGGCCAACCCGAAGTGCGCCAGCGTAATGATGACCAGCGCCGACAACACTACGCGACGTCGGCCCATCCAATCAGCCAACGGGGCCACCAGAAACGCACCCAGGCACAGTCCCACCGACGTGGCGCTGAATGCGATCCCGAGCAGCTCAGCGGAGATATGCAGCTCCCTGGTGAGCTGCGGGGCCGCGAACGCCAACGACAGGACGTCGTAACCGTCCGCCGTGTTGATCAGCACACAGATCATAGTCACTATGAACTGGCGCAAATGCATCGGGGATGCGGCAATCAGCGCGCGCGTGGGATGTTGATTCATTGGTCCATTCCCACGAGCCGGGCGGCGTTGCCGCCGATCATCTTCCTGATGTCCGCTTCGCTGTAACCGAGGTCCAGAACCATGCCGATGACGTACTTCAGCCCCTCGACCGGAGTGGGATTACCTTCCTGTCCCAGGTCCGAGCCGATGATGGTGTTGTCGATGCCGCCGGCCTCGATGAGGGATTTCAAGCCGTCCGCCGTGTACTTGCCGCTCTTGTTCTGAATACCCGCCCACATGCAGCAGCTATGCTCCAGCATGGCGCCCATCCTGGCGAGCTCCGTGATGTCGGAGAGATTGGCGTCGATCAGGAAGGTGGGATGGTTGACCAACAACCGCTCGACGCCGCGCGACCGGGCTGCATCAAACAGCGGCCATATTTCGGAGATGTGCAAATGCCCCGCCGACAGGACCGCATCGTATTGCGCGATCTGGTCGAGAATGATCTTGACCTCATCCAACAGCTCACCGGTATCATTCACCACCGTGAGCGCCTTCGGCTTCAGCATGGCGTCCCGGGTGGCGAGATAGTTCTTGCGGTGAGAATGGCGAATGTGGTTCGCGGCGGAGAAGGTCGGCATCCACACCAGCCGGGCGTTCAACTTGAAGCCGTGCTCCACCGCGTATGGGTTGAGCCCGCCCACGGTGTTATTGAGCGGCACACCCGTCAGCAGCTCCACTTTGGTAGGCAGCGTTTCCTTGAGCAGCTCGGCGACCGGCGACACCGAGTAGTAGTGATCCTTGAACAGGATGGCGCGCATACCGGCGGCTTCGGCCTGCCGGATGGCCTCGACGTGATTCAGCCGCCGCGGCATGACCGATGGCCCGCTGTGACAATGCAGGTCGATCGCGCCGATCAACAGATTGCTGATCGTCTGGTCGCGCATTCCAATCCCCCTTGTAAACTCTAATCAGCGGCCCGCATCGGATAATCTGCGGCGTTCAACACCCAACCCTCGTGCAGTGAGAAATCCAGTCGCGGCGGACAGAAGGCATCGCACAGCCGATTGAGCCCATCGGTCATTCCAACAGAAGTATGGGTGGCTGGCGGCGGTATCACGGCCACCGAGGGCGATCCGCACACGGCGTGCTCATCTTCGCGCCACATTGTGCTGTCGGAGGTCCAGGGCCAGCGCAGGTGATGAGTAAACTCTCCCGCCAGCGCAATCGAATACTGTTCGAAGTCATCGTGGTGATGAGGCGAGACATCACGCGGATCGCGCTTGCCTTTGCGCCCGTCCCCAAAATTCACCATGATGGTCGAGCCGCGGTACAACCGTCCGAACCGGCCCTTTTCGCCCGGAACATCACCGGGATACGCGCGGATACGATAACCACCGACCGGCTCCGGCCATGCCTCGAACGGCGCGACATTGGGATCGGACCGCGAATACCGGGCCGCGTTCGGGCACTTCGCCACCAGGTCCGCCGCGCGAGTGGTCAACAATCGCAACAGCACTCCGTCAGCCTTTGCATCGATGCTGCTGTCACCTGGCGGAATGAACACTGCCGCGGGACCTTTGACCGTCTGCTCGTCGCCCTTGGCGGCAACTACAACAGACATCCCCGTGTCCGGAATCAACAGTGCGTATTCGTCGAGCTGCCCCATGCGGGTGAAACGGCCACCCGCCCTGGCCTGAATGTAGTTGACGACCATGTTCTGACCGCGCGAATACCAGCTCCGGCCATTTGCATCATCGTCAACCGCTCGCTCCTGATGGAAGCGCGCATAAGTCGCTGGCATGAAAGGCGTATGCACAGCCGGAGCTTTATTCGGTGCCAGGGACGCGCGCAGATCGTTCTTGCCGTACATCATCGCCTCAGAGCCGGATACTGCAGACTACTGGCAAACGCTCCGTAGCGTCCATCCATGTACACGAGCGGGTCGTTCTGCTCGAGCATGTACACCTGCTCAACCTGACCAACGAAAATCCCGTGTGTTCCAAACTCCACTTTCGAGACGTTGCGGCAGATGAAGCTCGATTGTGCTTCCTGCAGGTATGGGGGACCCAGCTCCGAGTTGCGCCAGGAGCCGAGCGCGAATCGATCCTCACCACGCGCCTTGACGCTGCAATGGGCGCCGATCTCCGCCTGCGAGGCCTGGAGTACGTTGATCGCGAAATGGGCACCTTCGTTCAATGGCAGGAACAGGCTGGCCGACTTGTTCACGCAGATCAGCATGGAAGGGGGATCCATGCTCAGCTCATTCACGGCGGTCGCAGTCATGGCATAGCGTCGCGAGCCATGACTGCAACTGATGACCGTCACCGCCTTCGCCAGCCCCCGCAGGCCGATTCGAAGTGCCTGCGCAATCTCGGTCGTAGACTGCATCAGTACGCCCCTATTTCCTTCAGCGCGGCGCTCGCCTGCCGCCAGCTGTCGCTGCCGGCCGGGAGCCCCACATACAACGTGGCATGCAGCAGAATTTCGCGGATCTCCTCCTTGGTGACGCCGTTGCTGATGGCACCCTTCACGTGATTTTTGAGCTGATCGGGCCGGCTCATGCCCGCGAGAATGGCGATGGTGAGCATGCTGCGGATCTTCAGAGACAGCTCCGGCCGGCTCCAGACTTCGCCGAAACAGATCCGCGTGACCATGTCCTGCAGCGGCATCTGGAAGTCATCGGCGTTCTCCAGGCTCTTCATGCCTTCGGCGCCGAAGATCTGCTGGCGCAGCGCGGCACCGCGCTTCATTGCGTTATTGTCTGATTGGTCCATTCACAGGTACTCACGCGCCGCGCGCGCCAACTCAACCCACTGGCGATCCACCGCAGGACACATTTTCCTCGCACGCAGGAAGCCGTGAATCATTCGAGGCGCTACTGACCATGCAACGGGCACGCCGCTCGCGCGCAACCGGTTGGCATACTCGAGGCCCTCCTCGCGCAATGGGTCGTGCTCGGCCGCGAGCATGATGGCGGGCGGTAACTTCGACAGATCGCTCAGCTCGAGGGGAGCCGGGTAAAATCCCGCGTCCTGGTTATAAAGGGTGATGAAGCTCTCGATCCGGGCTGGGGTGAGCAACGGATCCGCCGATGCCGCATAACAATCGCGTCCTGGCTTCAGAGCGAACGCTCCGTATAACAGGAGCTGGCAGACGAGTCGTGGGCCGTTGAGCTCGCCGGCCATTGCGGCGGAAACTGTCGCCAGGGTGGCTCCAACGCTGTCTCCCGCAACGGCTACCCTGGAAGGATCAATCCCGAGATCATCGGCATGCTCGAGCAACCAGATGAGCGCGGCATAACAGTCTTCCTGCGCACAGCGATAGCTGTTCTCAGGCAGTCTGCGATACTGCACGCTCGCGACCACCGCGCCGGTGTGCTCTGCCAGAGCGGCGGCCACTGAATCAAAGCTCTCGACACTGCCGAAAGCGAAACCGCCACCATGGAAGTAGCAGATCCCCGCCCGCCAGACGGGGCCGCCCGGCTGATAAATCCTGACAGCGATCTCCTGGCCATCACGGACGACAAACGTCGTGAAGGTCTTCATTCCGCCCGGCAGCGGACACTGCAACTCGTGAGCAGTTGCGTCAGCCCGCAGACGGTCGGAGCTGCGTCCTTTGCTCGTCGTGCGCATGAGATCAACATAGTGCTCCAGCCCTTCGGCCATCAGTGGATTGGACTGCAACATGGCGGCGTTCACGCGAAAGCCTCGTAACGGACTTCCGGCGTATCCACTGACAGTTCCTGCAGGCGTGGCATCACCTGCCGGGCAAACAGAGTCAGGTTATCAACCGTGTCCTCGTGGCTCAGCGTTCCCGCCTGCCCCATCATCAGCAGGTTGCCGAATCCACCGACATCCGAATAGAACTGTTTGAGCTGCTGATACACCTCATCCGGAGTTCCGACGAACATCAAACCTGCGTCGATGTATTGATCGATTGTCGCATCCGACGGCAGCGGAGCGCCGTTGCGCAGCCGAGGGCGAACAGCATTGGGCCCTGCCTGCAGCATCTTCACGTTCGCCTTCACCGGGTTGAATCCCGGCGGATTGCGGAACTGGGCGTCCAACCGCGCAGCCGTCGTGAAGTAGGCTTTCATGTGCTCGGCTCGCTCGTACGCGCTCCCGCGATCCCCCGCAACGGCAACAACACCCAGGTAAGCGAGGCGCTTGTCAGGTGCGGGACGACCGTGCACCTCGAGATACGCCTTGCGATAACCATCAAACACCGATCGGGCGACGGCGCCAGACAGGAAGGTCGCGCAGGTGTAATCGTATTTGGCATGCTCGATTGAGCTGAATGCGCTGGACGATGTCATCCAGATCGGAGGCGTCGGCTGTTGCAACGGACGGGGCCACAGGCTGATCGCGCGATACTGGTAGTTCTCGCTGTCCCAGGAGAAGTTGTCCCCGCTGTTGCGCAGCGCCTCCGTGATCAGCTCATGCGCTTCCCAGAAGCGATCATTGAAGCGCGCGGGGAGCCGGTTCGACATGAACACTTCATAAGCCGCGCCCTTCACCATGCCGACTTCCAGCCGACCGCCGGAGAGCACATCCACCATCGCGATCTCTTCAGCCACGCGTATGGGGTTGGACCGGTTGGCGATCGGAATGCCGAGCGCCAGCAGCCGCGCATTGCGAGTCTGCCGGGCGAGGATGGCCAACGTCGTCATGCACGAGGTCGACATGCAGGTCGCCGCGGCATGATGCTCATTGACCATGATGTTGTATCCCAGCTCATCAGCCAACATGTACTCATCCAGATATCGGTTGAGCAAAGTGCCGGCCACCGCAGGGTCGCAATGGCGCGAGGGCAAGGTCACCCGCATCGATCCGGGAACATCGAACGCCGGATGATAGGCCTGTTCACTGAATTGCCAAACTTTCACTGCAGGCTCCCCAACTCCTCCTGGCCGGAGGTAGCGAAATTGACGATCCGGGCCGCCGCCACGTCCGGGGAATCCACGTAGATACGATGGCCGCAGGCCGGGAGAGTCTCGAATCGGGCCTGTTTGAGCTCCGCAACGAAGCCCCTGGCGTATTCCAGGGGCGCCAGGCGGTCCTCCTCACCCCACAACAGGACTGTGGGCGCCTTGATTCGATGCAACCGCAGATGCAACTTCGGGTTGTACAGATAGGGCGACCAGCCGAAAAGGCAGACGGCTTCAGCGTTGCGGGCCATTCGCTCCAATACCGCCTCAGGCAACGCCGCCAGGTTGCTCGGGGCCGCCGGTGTTACCTGCAGCGTGGCATCCACTTCCTTCGGATCGAGGGTGAACAGATCCGTCACCTGCGACATGCGCCGCTCAGCGGTGCGCAACCCCAGGGGTGCGCCCAAAACCAGTCTCGAGACACGGCTGACATCCTTCACGAGGATCTCTGCCGCTATCCAACCTCCCAACGAGAATCCGACCACTGTCACATTGCGCAGATCGAAATGATCGAGCAGGTCGAGATAGAAATATGCCAGGTCGTCGATGGTGCTGAAGGCACGGGGCAGCTCTGATGCACCGAATCCTGGATGGGACGGCGCATAGACTGTGAAGTCGCGCGCCAGCAGATCGATGATGCGCGAGCATCCCTCGACGCCGTCCATGCCGTGGAGGAACAGGAGCGGACTGCCGCCGTCACCCTTCACAATCAGCTCCAACTTCAGTCCTTGAATATCCACGAGTTTCGCGGCTTTCAGGAAGTCGGCGGACGAGGCCTCAATACTCATTCTTGCGTAGGCTCCGGCAATACACGCTGCCATCATTGTCGCGGCCTCAAATGCCGTCCAATTCTTTGTCTTGGTGGATCTGATGCCGCGGCGGTATCGCAGAAAGCCTCTTTGATATTTGTCATGGATGAATTGACTTTGATAGATTCAAATGCATGCGGATTGGTATCATCGGTGCCGGCATCGGCGGGTTGGTTGCGGCGCTGGCCCTGGCACGCCGTGGCTTCGAAGTGGCTGTTTACGAGCAGACCCGCGTATTGAAGGAAGTTGGCGCGGGACTGCAGATCAGCGCGAACGGCACACGTGTTCTCGCCGACATCGGAATCCTCGAGCGCCTGATGCGAGCTGCGTTCGAGCCGAACGGCAAGGAAGTGCGGCTGTGGAATACGGGCCAGACCTGGAAGTTGCTCGATCTGGGCACCGAGTCAGTCCAGCGCTACGGCTTCCCCTATGTGACCGTGCACCGCTCCGATCTGCACGATGCACTGGTGAATGCGATACGTATCATCCGCCCGGATGCCATCCATCTGGATCATCATTTTCAATCCGCTCAACAGGACGGCTCCCGCGTCACGCTGATTTTCGACAATCAGCCACCCGTTACCTGCGATGTTGCAATCGGTGCTGATGGTGTCCATTCAACGATGCGCAAGACGCTGTTCGGCGCAGGTGAGGCCGAATTCACCGGTATCGTTGCATGGCGTGGCCTGATTGCGCTCGAGCGGCTCCCTGAACGACTGCGCCGTCCGGTGGGAACCAACTGGATCGGGCCGGGTGGCCATGTGATCCACTATCCCGTGCGCCGGGGTGAGCTGATGAACTTCACGAGCGTGGTCGAGAACCGCGACTGGCGAATTGAGAGCTGGTCGCAGCCAGGCACCGTCGAGCAGTACCTCGCCGACTATCCCGGCTGGCATCCGGACGTGCACGAATACATTCGCAGCATTGACAGACCCTTCCGCTGGGCCCTGTTTTCGCGGGCGCCAATGCAACAATGGAGCAAAGGTCGGATCACGCTGTTGGGTGATGCCTGCCATCCGGCATTGCCGTTTCTCGCGCAGGGCGCGGTGATGGCGATTGAAGACGGCCTCATGCTCGCGCGTGCGTTGACGAGCTACGACGATCCGGAAACCGCTTTACACAAATACGAGCGAGCGCGTGTTGACCGAACCTCCCGGATGGTCAATGGCGCCGCGGCCAATACCACGCGCTTCCACAATCCGACTCTTGCCGACGCCGGAGGCGCGCAAGCGTACGTTGACCGTGAGTGGCAACCCAGTCGCGTAAGCGAACGGTATGAATGGTTGTTCAAATATGACGCAACCCAGGCTTCCATCTGACTATGACCACTTCCACCTGGGAGCGAATCCCACAGACGGTTTCCTTCCCCAACAGCCCCGGCTTCACCGAAACCTATGGATTCGCGGGCAACTCGGAGAAGGTCAATCTGGAAGGACAGCTCCTGCGCCCGGTGGACCGCCACTCAGATACTCTCTACGTGTTCATGCATCCGACCTCCACCTTGCAGCTCCTGCCGATGCCAATGGCACTCGTGGACAGGGGCCTGCATGTGTTGTGCGCAGCCAGTCGCTATGCGAAGAACGACAGCGCATTGATCATGGAGAAGGTCGTAATCGACCTGAGCCGATGGATGCGCCACGCACGCGAGGCGCTGGGTTACGAGCGTGTGATTCTCGTTGGCTGGTCGGGGGGCGGATCCCTCTCTCTGTTCTACCAGGCACAAGCCGAGCGACCGAGCATCACACAGACACCTGCTGGTGACCCCGTAGACCTGGTGTCGGAGAAACCGCAGCCGGCAGACGGCGTAATTTTCGTTGCCGCCCATCTCTCACGCGCTGAAACTCTGACTGAGTGGTTGGACCCTTCCGTGACGGATGAGCTCGATCCGGACCGGCGGGCGCTCGCGCTGGATATCTATTCATCGCAATGTCCGGCGCAGCCCCCTTATAGCGCCGACTTCATTGCCACCTTCCGTGCGGCACAAATTGCGCGGAACCGGAAAATCACCGCCTGGTGCCAGGCGAAGTTGCAGCGCCTGCGGGAGTCCAACACCGGCGAGCTGGAACGCGCTTTCGTCGTTCACAGAACCATGTGCGACGTGCGCTGGCTGGATCCGACCGTGGACCCCAACGGACGCAAGCCCGGACATTGTTATATGGGAGATCCCCGCGCCGTGAATGTCGGCCCCGTGGGCCTCGCCCGTTTTTCAACCTTGCGCTCCTGGCTGAGCCAGTGGAGTTACGAGCTGTCCAACGCCAAGGGCCCCGCCAACGCCGCTCAGATTCATGAGACGCCTGTCCTTCAGATTGAGAACACGGCTGATGATGCAGTTCCTGCAACCCACAACCCGACGATTTACGCGGCGCTCGCCACACCGGACAAGCGTCTCCTGCGGATCGAAGGTGCAACCCACTACTACGTCGGCCAGCCCGAGTTGCTGGCGCAGTGCATGGATGCCGTGATCGGTTGGAGCCGCGGCAAAGGCCTGCTCGATTGATTCAACGGCCCTTCAACAGCTCAGCCTTGCGCACCGACCATCTCCTGAGCTGGTCGTGGGCGCGCGCCTTCTCGTGCGCCAGAAATCCCGGCGCTTCTGTCCGGGCCGCGATTTCCAGCCGCAGTCCATTCGGATCGAAGAAGTAGATTGAGCGCACGAAGCCATGATCCACCGGCCCGACGACCTCGACTCCGAAGCTCTTCAGCCGCTCGAGCATACTCAGAACGGTCTCAACAGAGTCGCTCTCGATGGCGAAGTGCTGCACCCAGGCGGGCGTGTTGGGAGACGGTTCGGGGTTGACGTTCGTGCCGAGGTCAAAGAACGCAATATACGAGCCATCACCGAGCTCGAAGAAGAAATGTGCGTACGGTGCCTGCTCACCGGAGCTGGGTACCCGTTCCGCAAGCATGCAGTGAACGAGCGGCACACCGAGGATGTCCTCATAGAAACGGCGTGTTTCCTCGGCATCCCGGCAGGGATAGGCGAAGTGGTAGAGCTTTTGCAGTGGCACGGGATGAGGTTAGACCGAAGCCGGGTCGATTCCTATCATCCCGACAGGGGGACACCATGATGATGGCTCCGGGGGCCTCTCCAGCAACAATCGCCTCCCGCGTCATCGCGGCTATAGGGCGGTCAGATTTTCCCGAGCGCCTGCTCACAGCCTGCAGGGACCTCGCCGGCTGTGACCTGTGCTCGGCATTTGCGTGGGAACCGAAGCGCGGGCCGCGCCTTCTGTTCGCTGCCGGCTCCATACCGGATCTCCCCTACTTTGCGCTATCGGCTTCGCGCGCCTACGCGGAAACCTACTGGCAACGGGATGCCGTGGTTCAGCGCAACCGGTTGCGTGGATCCAACAGATCGAATCTGTTACGCATGAGCGCGGCTGATATCGCAGACCCGGATTACCGGCGCGACTGTTATCAGGTCGCCCGGATCTCGGAGCGATTGACGCTGTTCGATACTGACTCGCCAGCCGTCAGTGTGAATGGGTATCGAGTTGTTGGCCGTGGCCCGACTACCCTGCAGATGGCGCGGCGGTTGGAAGATGCGGGCCCGATTCTGGTCGCGACCCTGCGCCGTCACACGGAGTTGATGGAGCGTAAAGAGCGGACGGTTGTTTCACACTCACGCGGTGCATTGGCGCGCCAGGTACGTGAGTGGGGACTCAGTGAACGGGAAGCGGAAGTGGCGGCCGGGCTCGCAACTGGACAGAGTCAATCTGACATTGCGAAAGCGTCCGGACTGGCTCTCAACAGCGTGATTACCTACCGGCGCCGCGCCTATCAGAAGCTCGAGGTCGCAGACCGGCTGGAGCTGCGGGCGATGTGCGAGCGGCTGATTCCTCTGGAAGAGCCATAGCGTTGAGGAAGCGGTTCAAGGCCACGGACTCATCGGACCGGCGCCAGAACAGGCGGATCTTGAATGATACGTTGAGATCCACGACCTGTTTCAGGAGCACACTGCTCGACTGAAAGCGGTGCTCGGAATACTCGACAAACCCGATCCCCATGCCTACGGCCACCAGGCTCAGGAGAATGGAGTGCGTGGCCGTCTCCTGTACCACTTTTGGAACAACACCATGGGCCACGCACGCACGCATGAGCGTGTCTGAATAACGTGGTGCCCCTTTTCTGAAGGGCCACAGGAAACTCTCCCCGTGCAGATCCTTCATCCGGACCTGCGTGGCGTTGGCCAGCGGGTGTCCCTTGTAGATCGCGAGCACTATCTCGCTTTCGCCAGCGTCCTTGTACTGGAGAAGTTGCATGTTGGCATCATCGTGGTGGACGTCATACACGATGGCTGCATCTATCTTCGCGTCCCTGAGGGCTTCCAACTGATCCTGGGAGCTCATGGGAAGCAGCTCCAACGTGACGTTGGGCTCGTTCTGGCGGAATGCCAGCAATTTGCTGGGAATCTCCCGATGTCCGGAGGCAATCTCACTGAAGCCCACGCGCAACGTGCCGAAGTGGCCGCTCGCGTAGCTGCGCGCCTTTTCAACCGAGCGTTCCACCTGCGCCAGGATGGCCTCGGACTCACTTAGAAACATCCGCCCTGCGGCCGACAACTGCACTCCGCGGGGCCGGCGTTCAAACAACGTCACCCCCAGCTCTTCCTCCAGGTGACGAATCTGACGTGTCAGGGCGGGCTGCGCGACGTGCAGGATTTTGGCTGCACGCCCGAAGTGCTCTTCCCGACCGACTGCCCGAAAGTAACGCAAGTGACGCAGCTCCATGCCGCGTTGATACCGCTCCAGTATCAAAAACGCAAGTCCAATTAAACGTCCAGTATCAAAGAGAAGCCGCCGTAGAACATCCGCTTGCCATCAAACGGGATGTTGGCGTGATCCGGTTTCATCCGCTCGTCGGCCATCAACTTCTGCCACGCGGTGTCGCGTTCCGCCTTGGAGCGCCATTCAATCCAGGAATAAACGACGTTTTCGCCGGCAGTAGCCTGCACAGCCTTGCGGAAGTCGGTGACCTTGCCATCCAACACATCGTCGCCCCACGTTTCCACGATGCGCAGCGCGCCATACTCCTTGAAGATGGGAATGTGTTTCCCCGCAAACTGCCGATAGGCCTCCTTCTTCGCAGCCGGCACCGGCACAACAAAGCCATCGACATACCCGGCCTTCCCGCGGGGCCCGTCATCCACAATCGCCTCGAATCCGGAGTAGATCATCCGCTGCCCGTCAAATGGCATCGAGCTGCCCAACTCTTTCATGCGCGGATCGCTCATCATTTTCTCGTTCGCCGCATCCCTTGCCTGCTTTGAGGGATATTCGAACCAGGAGAACACGACGGTTTCGCCGTCCTTAGCCTGGACCGCGCGCTTGAAGTCGGTGACCTTGCCATCAGGCACGTCATCGCCCCAGGTCTCCACCATGCGCTTCACGCCACAGTCTTTGAGCAAAGACGAGGCCTTGGCCGCGTGGCTGAGGTAGGCCTCCTTGTTGGCGGTCGGAACGGCTGTCACAAACCCTTCAACGTAGATCATCGCAGTCCCCTTCCGGTTTACGATTACACTGAAGGACGCACAGATAGAGGTCAGTCCGACACGCGGGCGAGAATTAATTCAGCGTGACCGTCCCGTCAAACACGACCTTCAGCGAACGGCACGTATAAAGGCTCTCGGGCGTAACAGTAGTGCGTTCCCAGGGAATCCGTCCAAAGTACCACATCTTCCAGATCCGCAGGTCCGCTCCCGGGTTGCGCTCCAGCAGCTCACGGAACGTCTGCACCTCGCCGATTGCTTCACCGGTCGATTCCTGCAGGACTTCGCGCACAAAACGTGAGCAGAACTGGCGCCGCGATTTCAGGTTGAAGCCCGTGTCATACAAGCGCCCCAGGCGGCGGCGCATCGATCGCCGCAGCAACGCGATCTCTTCCCCCGAGAGCGATCGCGGCAACCGCAGCACGGCCACCCGCCCCTGCGCTGACCGCCGCACAAACCACTGGAACGGCGTGCGGCAGGAAAGCGGAATCCGGCTCTCGGCAACGACCGGACCCAACCAATTGAATCCCACGACGATTCCAACGTGGTTGGTCCAGGTGCCCGTAGCTGCCGCTACCTGGGTAAAGGGCCGCCCTCCGATGCGGGTGAAAACGACGTCGCCCACCCGGAGGGTCCGTTCGAGCTCGGATATTTTTTGCATCGGTGAAGCATCACCGACAGCAGCTGAACGTGCTACCCGCGCAGGCACAGTCGCCGCTGGTTAACCCTCGGGTATCACCGGACGATACCTTCCCGCGCCGGACGCAACCGGAAATCATAATTCACGGTATAAAACGGCGTCTCCATCCGCTGCCCGTCGGGACCCGCGCCCGCATCGTGCCGTTCGAAGCGTACTACCAGCGACTCTTTCATCCCAAAGACTGCGTCTGAATCCAGATACTGACTATCAGCAACAAACAGGTGCGTGGTCACCGGTGAATAACCCGCGGCCGAGACGATCATATGAATGTGACCCGGCCGATATGGATGGCGCCCCATCCTGCGCAACATCACTCCGACCGGGCCATCGGTCGGAACCGGATAGAAAGTGGGTTTGATTGAGCGGAACCAGTAGCGCCCCTGGGCATCCGTCCGGATCCTGCCGCGAGCCTTCATCCCCGATTCCCCCGGGATCTGCATGTCGTAATTGCCCTCGCCATCTCCGGACCAGATATCGAGCAAGGCATTTTCCAACGGCTCGCCGGCGACGCTGAGTACACGTCCGGAATAGAACGTGGGTTCGCCTTTGACCCCTGCTGACAGATTGCTGCCGAGCGGCAGATCAGGCGCATTCTTCCAGTAGAAGGGTCCCATTACGGTCGACTCGACGCTGCCTTCCTCCGCTGGATGATTGAGAGTTATGACCAACACGGATACTCCCAACGTATCCGACAGAAGAATGAACTCCTGACGCTTTTCCGTGCAGGCCTGACCAACATCCGTGAGGAACTGAATCGCCGCCATCCACTCCGACTCGGTCAGATTCACTTCACGCACGAAGTCGTGCAGATGAGTGACCAGCGAGGTCATGACTTCCTTGAATCGCGGGTCCCGGCACTCCGCCAGCCGCCCGATCACGGCCTGGGTAATGCTCCTCTCATCAAACTCACGCATGGCTAGGCGCCCCCGGCTATCGGTAAGTGTTGTTCGAGGTGTGATTACCGGCCAGCCATCTCTTCAACTCGGCATGGGCATCCGCCCGCCGGTCACGGCCTATCTTCTCCACTTCGGGATGATCGAGCGTGAACTCCAGGATCAAGCCGTTGGGATCAGTCACATACACTGAACGGCAGTAGCCGTGTTCCAGGACATAAGTGTCCGGAGGCTTTATCCCCGCTGCCGCAATACGCCGCTCAATGGCGCTCTGGGTCTCGGCGTTCACCTTGAGTGCGATGTGATGAAACGGCGATGCCGGCATTTGTGGACCGAACTCTTCCTGGTCCGAGGGGTTCTCAAACTGGAAGAAGGCCAACGCTCCCCCGTCGCCCATTTCGTAGAAGGTGTGGCAGTACGTACGCACCTTGCCGAACAACTCGTCCGATTCGCACCAGGTCGCAACCAGCGGCAGGCCGATGATGTCCTCATAGAACTGCCGCGTCTTCTCCTGGTCACGCGTGACATAGGCGTTGTGATGCAGTCTGATCGGAATATTCGGTGACTCGGCCATGTGAGCTGTCCTCTTGCATCAGAACTTGTAGGTAAAATCGACGCCGTAGCGGCGTGGCAAGGCTCTCCAGAGGAAGCCACCCGCGGAGAATTCGGCGTTGTAGGTCTTGTTGGTCAGGTTCTTCGACCAGGCGGTCACGGTCCAGCGCTCGCCTTCGAATCCGGCCCGCAGATCAATCAGATTGACCGGATCGCGGGAAGTCACATTGTAGGGATCCCACCAGGTACGCCCGATCTGCTGGTAGTCCAGGCGCAACGTCCCGTTGATTCCGTCAACCAGTGGCTGCCGATACTGAAAACCGGCCCCCACGGTGTTCTTGGTCAGTAATGGGGGCTTGTTGCCCACCACCGTCGGATCCTCCATGCGAGTGATCTTGCCGTCGGTATAGCCGAAGTTGGCGTACAGGTCGAGCCGGTCGGTCGCCCGAGCCGTCAGCTCCAGCTCCACGCCCTTGTAGGTGGCATCGAGATTGCCCAGGTTTTGAGTGGACGTGGTGGCATCGAAATAGAAGAAATAACCATTCTTCGACTTCGTGTGAAATACCGACAGGTTGGCGTTCAACCGGCGCTCCAGGAACTGGCTCTTGGCACCCAGCTCCCAGGTGTCCGCCACTTCCGCATTGAACAAGTCGTGGACGCCGAGGTTGCCCGCCGCCTGCGCGATGGCTCCGACACCGGTTTGATTGAATCCACCACTGCGGAAACCCCGGCTCCAGCCTCCGTAGACAGTCAGATTGTCCGCCGCCTTGTAGCGCAGTGTTCCCTTGGGTTGAGTTTCGCTGAAGGTGTGCTTGCGCACTTCGCCGTTGAACGCCGTCGGATCCGGGAGAAACTGAGTCGGCGTATCCGTCGTGTTCTGCCGGGAGTCCTCGTCATAGCGGATGGCCGCATCCACTTCGAGCCGGCTGGTAATGTCATAGGTGGCATCGCCGAACACAGCCCACGCGTTGTTGTTCTGCGAATCCGCGAGAAACGTAACGTTGGTGCCGTCGGCGAGAGGCGTAGAGATTAATGGCTGGCGATAAACCCGCGGCACCGTGCCTCCACCCCGATCAACAATATTGTCGGTGGAGATGAAGCGCTCCGTGTGAACGTAGTACAGGCCGGCCATCCAGGAGAAGCCCCCGACCTTGTTCGCCGTGAAGCGCAGCTCCTGGCTCCAGGTCTTCATGTCAATGAACTGCGACTGGCTCTCATCCAGCGGGCCACCCAGAGCCGCCGGAATGCCCGCGAAGAATACGTTGAAGGCGATCGAGCTCTTGACCGGCCGGAAATCGTAGGCATCTCCCGTGTCGATTTCCTTCGTGGTGTTGTAATCAGTGACTGACGTGAACGTGCCAGGACCGGCTTGGTAGTCGAGCTTGAAAGCCGTATCGAGCACATCGCGATAGTCGACACCCAGGTTATTATCCTGAATGGGGCTGGTGACATTGTTCGCGTTCGGCGCGGTCGTAAACGTGCTGAAAACGTTGGTTTCGTCATCGCGAGGAATGATGTAGTAATAGGCAGTCGTCTCCACGCGGTCACGGAACACACGCAGGTCTGCGGTCCATTCGTCGGATGGCCGCCACAGCAGGCGCAGGCGGCCCGAGTAGTCCCGATAGGGATCGGCTTTCCGGTTGAGGTAGGTGTTCTCCAGGTAGCCGTCCGTGTTGTAGAAGTTGAGTGACGCGCGGTATCGCAACGTACCCGCCGAGTCTATGGGTCCACTGACAGCGACTTGTGCCCGCTCCGAAGTGCCATTGCCGATACCGACCTTGGCCGTGCCCTCAAAGTGATCCGCCGGATCCACGGTGTGAATGATGATTGCGCCACCGATCGCGTTGCGCCCGTAGAGCGCACCCTGGGGACCCTTCAGCACCTCAATCTGCTGGATGTCGGTCAGCTCCTGGTTGAACTGATAGGGGTTGGTCTCCAACACACCATCGACGAGCACGGCCACTGACGGCTCGCTGTTGCGGGCTTGTGAGATACCGCGCACGGTAATGAAGGAGTTGCCGACATTCTGCACCTCGACCATGGTCATGTTCGGGACCATCGCAACGAAGTCACGGGGATTCTCGATTCCCGCGGATTGAATCTGCTGGGCCGTGAATACGTTCACGGTGATCGGCACATTCTGGAACGACTCATCACGCCGGCGGGCGCTGACCACGACCTCCTCGAGCGTTGCAGGTTGCGTCTGCGCCCACGCAGACTGCACAAACAGGACAACCCCCAACCCAGCAGCCGCGGCTGACAGGTTTCGGCGCATCGGACTGAGCATATGACATCCCCCTCAACGTTTCCGCTTTGTTATTCGAGCTGTGCGCGCACCATCCGGGCCCCGGCAACCATGGCCTGCAACTTGCCGAACGCGACCGCGCGCGGCAGGTATTTCATGCCGCAGTCGGGCGCTACCAGCAGATCGCTCGGGTTGACGTACGGCAACGCTCGACGGATCCGGTTGGCCACCACTTCGGGCGTTTCAATGTTCTGATCCGCGAGATCAATGACACCGAGCAGGATCTTCTTGCCGGGCAGGCCTTTGAGAACGGCGCAATCGAGATTCGATTGCGCCGTCTCAATGGATATCTGTGCGCAACTGCACTCGCTCAGCTCCGGCAGGAACGAGTAGCCTGATGGCCGCGAGTGAATGATCGCTGCATACCCGAAACAGATGTGCAGCGCCGTGGTACCCGGCGCGTTCTGCAGCGCACGGTTGACTGCTTTCAGTCCGTACGCTCGCGCTTCCTCGGGACGCGCCTGCATGTAGGGTTCATCAATCTGTACAACATCCGCACCGGCAGCGAACAGGTCGCGGATCTCCTCATTGACAGCCACGGCATAGTCCATCGCAGCCGCTTCGCGGCTGCCATCGTAGTAGTCAATCTGCGCCTGCTGCGCCATGGTGAACGGACCCGGCACCGTTACTTTCACGCGCCGTTGTGTATGACTGCGCAGAAAGTTGAGATCGCGCACGGCCACGGCGTGGCGGCGCTTTATTTTGCCGACCACGCGGGGTACCGGATTCGGATGGCCGCTGCGATCGAGCGCAGATCCCGGGTTGTCCAGATCGATGCCGTCGAGCGCGGTCGCAAAGCGGTTTGAATAACTTTCGCGCCGGATCTCCCCGTCCGTGATGATGTCGAGGCCCGCGTCCTCCTGGGCCTTGATGGCCATGAGAGTCGCATCATCCTGCGCCTCTTCCAGGTAGGCTTCCGGAATCCGCCATAGCTCGCGGGCCCGGACCCGCGGCGGGAACCGGCCGGCCAGCCTGGCGCGATCAATCAGCCATTCAGGCTGTGGATAGCTTCCGACCAGGGTTGTTGGAAACAGCATGGCATCCTACCTCTCATTGCGGATCACCATCGGCCAGACCTCGCCCCGGGCCAGCGCGGCGCGAATGGACGCACCGTGTTGGTCCAGGAGTGGCGCGGCTCGCACTGACTGCGCTCGCTCACCGTCAAACTGCACTGGCGGGCGAACCGCTCGAGTAGCCGTCTGCGGAGATTCAACGGGTACCACGATCCCCAGGTGGGCCACCTGCGGATCGTTCACAACATCATCGAGTCGATTGACCGGCGCGTGAGGCACATCCTCCACCTGCAGGCGCTCGACCCAGTACGCCAGCGGCTTGCGAGCGAAGCGTTTGTTGAGCTCCACAGCCAAGGTTTCGTATTCGGCAATACGCCGCTCGCGGGGATTGAAGCGCGGGTCAATGGCCAGCTCCGGGGCATCCAGGGCTGCGACGAGCCCTTCCCAGAACTTTTCCAACGACGACAGGTGAATCGCCAGCAGGCGCTCATCCGCCGTGCGCAGAATGTAAGCCTGCGCCAACCGGGGACGATCGGCCGAAGTCGGCGTTTGACCCAGCGCGAAGAAAGCAGCAAACGGCTCAACAGCGAAGTGCGTCATGGCCTCGAGCATCGAGACTTCGACGTGACTACCAGTGCCCGTTCGTCCCCTCTGCACGAGAGCCGCGAGAATTCCCTGCGAGGCGTAGATTCCGGTAATGGCATCGGCGAGCGCCGGCCCGAGAAACTGGGGCCGCTGGTAATCAACCACCACGCTCAGAAATCCACTCAAGGCCTGCGCGACCGAGTCGTAGCTCGGACGATCCACATACGGACCACTCGAACCAAAACCACTGATCGAACAACACACCAGGCGCGCGTTGAGCTCCTGCAGACGATCAGCACCTGCCCCGAGACGTTCGGCCGTGCCCGGGCGAAAGTTCTGTATGTAGACGTCCGCTTCGCGAACCAGGCCCTCGAATATCTCCCGGTCGGTGCGCTGCTTCATATCGAGCATGAGGCTGCGCTTGTTGCGGTTGTAGGCCTGGAAGTGCGGCGAATACTGGCCGCCCTGATAAGCCCGATAGGGGTCGCCACCCGGACTTTCGATCTTGATGACATCCGCGCCGAGGTCGGCGAGCATCATTCCGCAACAGGGTCCTGTTATGAACGTTCCCTGTTCCACGACACGGATGCCTGCGAGAGCCTTACTCATGCTCAGGCGTCCTCGCTTGGTTTGAATCCGACGGGAAGCTCGCCGTCATACTCAATCGCCTGAGCCGCTGCGTGTGACATGACAAAACCGATGGCACGTTGTTGTTCTTCCAGGAGATGGGCGATGAGGCCCGCGGTACGTGCCAACAGGGGCACGCCCTTCAAGGCAAGGAGTGGATAACCCGCGTCCAGCAGCACGGATGGAATGGCCCCCGAGACATTGATGCTCAAAGGACGTCCGATCAGCTCCGGCAACAGTCTTTCGACCGTCGTTGCAATCTGGATGTGGCGGCCGGACAGGCCCGCCTCGGCTGAAACCTGGAACAGCCGGCTCGCGCGTGGATCACCGCCTTTGTGCAAGGGATGACCGTAGCCTGGAATGGCGCGCTTCGCCTCGCGGTACTCGCGTACGACATCCGTAATCGCGGCCTCCGGGCTCGATGAGCCCGCAGCTCTTTTAGCGATTTCGGCATAGAACTGACCCGCGGCTTCGGATGAACCCAACACAACAGATCCACATCCGAGCAGTCCCGCCGCCACTGCGCCTTGCAAGGCTTCGGGTGCCGCGGCTAGTGTCATTCGCGACACCTGCACACTGGGAACGAGGCCATGTTCCGCGATGGCGACCAACGTCGCATCGAGCACGCGCCGTTGTCTCTCAGTGGGCAACGCTCCGGTCACGAGCAGCCAGAAATGCTCGGTGAAGTTGATTGACCCAATCAACTCCCCGGCCAGATCCCGCCCGCGAACCAGGATGGTGTCCACGTTCGAGGTTGAGATCGCGGACGCCTTGTTCTCCTGCCGACCGATCTTCACCCGCTGCCCCCTCGACTCCAACCGCCATTTTTCGAATAGCGAAATAATAGTCGGAGTACGAAAGTAGTGTGAACCGGAGATCCGCGTGCGGTCAAGAGAACCGCACGGCAGGAGATGAGTTTTCGCTTTGCGAAACTTTAGGCTAGTGGCCGAGGAACGATTGCAACACGCTGTTGAATTCGTCGGGGCGCTGCAGAGGAGCGAAGTGAGTTACATCGTTCAGGAGCCGCAGGCGCGCGCCCGGCACCGTGTTGGCCAGATACTGCATGTGCTCCAGGCGGATGAATTCGTCACGCTCGCTGATTGCAAAGCAGACCGGCACATTGATCCTGGCCAACTGCGCAGCCGTGTAGTTGGGCTCCGTTTTCATCATTACGCCGATGGCCGCGAAAAAATCATCAAACTGATCCGGGGTAGCTGACAGACGCGCATAGTCCTTGCGGTGCCGGCTCAAACACCTGTCAATGACCGGGTTGGGCCACGCGATCTCCTTCGTGCCACTGGGATCCATGTTGCATGCGAAGAAGAACACTCTCGCGATGCGCGAGGGGATGCGCATGGCGAGAATCAACGCGATGCAGGCGCCATCGCTCCAACCAACTACGGCAGCCTTCTGCACATTGACCGTATCCATGACGGCGGTGACATCCGTTGCCATCAACTCATAAGTATAGGGTCGGGAGTCACGAGTGCTCCTGCCGTGTCCGCGGCTGTCGATGAGCACAACGCGGTGGCCGGACCCGACCAATGACTGCACCTGATAGCCCCAATTGCCACTGTTCCCCAGTCCGCCATGGAGAAGGATGACCGGCTCGCCGGCACCGTAGGTTGAATACCAGATACGCGCGCCGTCGTTCTCGACGTAGCCCTCCTGGGCTGCGGACGGAAGGGGCGCGGCGCCATGCGCCTCGAAGCTCTGGAGATCGTCGTCGGTGGGTAGCATCGGTGCAGTTTAAGACAATATCGCGCTATCGTTGCACCCCGTAGCAATGGAGTGAAACGATGGCGACCCGCGAATTCCTGTCTGCGATGTGGAGTGCATTGGGCGCTCCGGCCGAAGTCATCGAGAAAGTGGACTTCGCAGGGGCTGGCGATCTGCCGTCGATTTTTGCAGTCTCGGATTTCGCTGCGGCCGCCGCGGGCGCAGCGGGTGCAGCCGTCGCCGAGCTGATCGGTTCCCGATTTGGAGAGCTCCCCGCTGCATCGGTGAACCGACGCCTCTCGTCGCTGTGGTATGGCTGGTCGATCAGGCCGGACGGATGGACGATGCCGGCCCCCTGGGACCCGGCGAGCGGAGACTACGCCACGGCTGATGGCTGGATCCGTCTTCACACCAACGCGCCACACCACCGCGAAGCGGCGCTTCGCGTGCTGGGTGTACCCGCCGACAAAGCTCAGGTCGCAAAGGCCGTGTCCGGTTGGAATGCGGATGAGCTCGAAGGCGCTGTGGTCCAGAGCGGCGGCTGCGCGGCAACGATGCGTTCGCTCGAGGCGTGGGGGCAGCACACTCAAGGTCGAACTGTTGCCGCCGCACCGCTTTTGAGCATTGAATCATCCGACGACGTTTGCGACCTCAGCTGGGCACCAACGCCCGCGCGGCCGTTGAAGGGGCTCCGCATCCTGGATCTGACACGCGTGTTGGCTGGACCCGTGGCAACGCGATTCCTTGCTGGTCTCGGCGCCGACGTGTTGCGCATTGACTCTCCAACCTGGGATGAGCCTGGTGTTGTACCTGATGTCACGTTGGGGAAACGGTGTGCGAGACTCGACCTGCGCTCCGATCAAACACAGCTTCGCAAATTGCTGAGCCAGGCACATGTGCTGGTCCACGGGTTTCGTGCCAACGCCCTCGAAAATCTAGGGCTCGGAAGCGACGAGCGTCGCCGGATCCGCCCGGGTCTCGTCGACGTCTGTTTGAATGCGTATGGCTGGAGTGGTCCGTGGCGCAATCGACGCGGCTTTGACAGTCTCGTCCAGATGAGTGCCGGAATCGCAGATGCGGGAATGCGGGAGCTGAAAAAAGAGCGCCCCACTCCGCTGCCGGTGCAGGCATTGGATCATGCTACCGGCTACCTGATGGCCGCTGCCGTCCTTCGCGGCCTTTCGACGCAGAGAGGCTTCCAGGCACGAGCTTCTCTTGCGGGTACCGCGCAGTTGTTGGTCAGCCGCCGCCCGACGGGGCGCCCGGCGAATCTCATCACAGCGACGACAGACACCGACTGGTCCGATGAAGTTGAATTGACGGAGTTCGGTCCAGCCCACCGCCTGCGATCACCCGTGCAGATTGGAGAGGCTGTGCTGCACTGGGACAGGCCCGCGGTCAGTCTCGGCAGCTCACCGCCGGAATTTACGTAGCCTGGCGTCTTCCCTCAGCGCAGAAGTTGCCCTCTTCCTCGAGGTCAAAGCAGAATGCGCCTCCTTTTACCACCCATTGAGCGCCATGCCCGTCTACAGATCCCGCACCAGCACCGCCGGCCGCAACAATGCGGGAGCCCGCTCCCTGTGGCGCGCCACGGGCATGAAGGACGCCGACTTCGAGAAGCCGATCATCGCCGTGGCCAATTCCTTCACCCAGTTCGTGCCCGGCCACGTGCATTTGAAGGACCTGGGCCAATTGGTCATTGAAGAGATCGAACGGGCGGGTGGCGTCGGCAAGGAGTTCAACACCATCGCCGTCGATGACGGCATTGCGATGGGTCATGACGGGATGCTCTACAGCCTGCCGTCCCGGGACATCATCGCCGACAGCGTGGAATACATGTGCAATGCGCACACCGCTGATGCGCTGGTTTGCATTTCCAACTGCGACAAGATCACGCCCGGCATGCTCATGGCTGCGCTGCGCCTGAACATCCCCGTGGTATTCGTTTCCGGAGGCCCCATGGAAGCGGGCAAGACGCGACTGGCCGGGAAGGAGGTGGCCCTGGATCTCATTGATGCAATGGTTGCCGCGGGGAACGACAAAGTATCGGATTCCGATGTCGCGGCGATTGAGCGTTCCGCCTGCCCCACTTGCGGATCGTGCTCGGGAATGTTTACGGCCAACTCCATGAACTGCCTGACTGAGGCATTGGGCCTTTCACTTCCTGGCAACGGCTCATTGGTTGCCACACACGCGGACCGCGAACAACTGTTCCGCAAGGCGGGTCGCACCATTGTCGATCTGGCCAAACGGTACTACCTGGAAGACGACGCTCGCGCACTCCCGCGCAACATCGCCAACAAAGCGGCCTTCGAAAACGCGATGTCTCTGGACATTGCCATGGGCGGCTCAACGAACACCGTATTGCATCTGCTGGCCGCCGCGCGGGAAGGCGAGATCGACTTTCAGATGAGCGACATCGATCGCCTGTCGCGCAGGATTCCAAACCTGTGCAAAGTGGCTCCCTCGAGCCATTTCCACCTCGAAGACGTTCATCGCGCTGGCGGTGTCATGGCGATCCTGGGTGAGCTGGATCGCGCGAAGCTGCTCGATACCTCAGTACCCACAGTTCACTCTCAGTCGCTCGCCCACGCACTGCGCGGCTGGGACGTGCTGAAGACCGAAGACAAAGCTGTACAGGAGTTTTTCCGCGCGGGGCCGGCCGGTATCCCCACTCAGAAGGCGTTCTCGCAGCAGTGCCGATATCCGGAGTTGGATACGGATCGCGAGAAAGGTTGCATACGCAGCTTTGAAAATGCTTACAGCAAGGACGGTGGCCTCGCTGTACTTTTCGGCAATCTCGCCGAACGGGGCTGCATCGTCAAAACCGCGGGTGTTGATAAGAGCATTCTGAAATTCAGCGGGCCGGCGGCAGTTGTCGAAAGTCAGGATGCGGCGGTCGAAGCTATCCTCGGTGGCAGGATCAAAGCAGGTGACGTCGTCGTCATTCGCTACGAGGGACCGCGCGGCGGACCCGGAATGCAGGAGATGCTCTATCCGACGAGCTACCTGAAATCCAAGGGTCTGGCCAAGGCTTGCGCGCTGATTACGGATGGACGCTTTTCAGGAGGAACCGCGGGGCTATCCATCGGACACGTGTCTCCCGAAGCAGCCGAAGGCGGCAACATCGGCCTCATCAACAACGGCGACACGATTGTCATCGACATTCCGAATCGCAGCATCCTCGTCGACATCAGCGACGAAGAGCTCGAACGGCGGCGCACCGCTCAGGCCGCCAAGGGGTGGAAACCGGCATTGCCGCGCAAGCGGAAAGTCAGCGCAGCGTTGAAGGCCTATGCCAGGTTGGTGACGAGCGCGGACCAGGGCGCTGTTCGCAACCCGGACCTGCTGGAGGATTAGAGCGCCAGCATGGCGGCTTCGCGGGAAGTGTAGACGTGATCAATCAACCCCCATTCCTTGGCCTCCGTGGCCGTCATGAAATGGTCGCGATCGAGCACTCGTTCCACTTCCTCATACGTGCGACCGCAGTGACGGGCATAGATCTCATTCAACCGTCGCTTGGTTTTGATGATGTCTTCCGCGTGACGCTCGATGTCGGACACCTTGCCCTGAAAGCCACCCGAGGGTTGATGGACCATGATACTCGCGTTCGGCAGGGCGATCCGCTTGCCGGCCGCCCCGGCCATCAGCAGGAATGAGCCCATTGAATACGCGGTGCCCATGCAAACCGTAGCGACCGGACATTTGATCCACTGCATGGTGTCGTAGATCGCAAGTCCGCTGCTCACGACGCCGCCTGGCGAGTTGATGTACATGGCAATGGGCTTCTGAACATTCTCCGCTTCGAGAAACAGCAGCTGCGCATTCACCAGAGCGGCCACGGCATCATCAATCGGGCCATTTACAAACACGATGCGGTCGCGCAGCAGGCGGGAAAAGATGTCGAACGATCGTTCGCCACGAGCCGACTGCTCGATGACCATGGGGACGAGATTGGCGTTCATTCAGGCAGCCCTGCGCAATGAACAGGCCAGAGTCGAACGGGCAAGAGTCGCTTTCGCCCGGGCTGGGAATCTGACCACAGTGGCGACCGTGGCAAATCCGTCATGCACCACGCGTAGCCGCGTCCCGCCACCCGGCAGATCGGCCAGCTCAAAGCTGACAAAAGACTCGACCATGTAATCGGGGGAAACGGCATCAGACGGTTCGCGTTGCCGCCAGCGCAATTTCCGCCCCGGCTCGGCCTCGAGAACTTCGCATTTCGTGGCGGGCTCGAGTTGGAACTTCGCGCCCACCTCCGGCCGGATATCGTTTGGCAACAGCCAGGCCGCCAGCAACTCCTTCTGCGTCAAGGCCCGCCAGACCTTCTCGCGGGGCTCGGGAAGATCGCACTCGAATACCACCGCATCACTGACTGTCTGTTTCATGGATCCATATCCTTCAGGACATGTTTCAGTTTCTCGATACGCTCGGGCCAGACAACCTTATAACGCTGCACCCAGTCAGCCAGGGGCGCCAGGCCGCTCGGGTCGGAGCGGTAGTACGCGTGTCTGCCCTCGCGACGTTCTGACACGAGACCCGCCCCTTTCAAGGCTGACAGGTGTTGCGAAATGGCCGGTTGTGACACTTTGAAGCCCGCCTTCAGCTCGGTGACATTCATTTCACCGCGGGACAGGCGTTCAAAGAGGGCCCGGCGGGTCGGATCCGCCAGGGCCTTGAAAACTTCCGCTTCCACCATAGCGTGAAATATAAGCCGATACTTATTCGTTGGCAACCCCGACCTTGCGGAGATAACTTTCCAGCGCCGCCGCGCTGTCCGCAGCCACGATCGCACCAACATATCCATCCGGCCGCACCAGAACCCAGTCGCCTGGCTCCACGCCATAGCCTTCGCGGATGTGCTCGCCGTCATCGACGATGTCACCTCCCGGCCCTACGGCGTGGATGTGAAGGTCCTTGCGTGGCGCGATAGCCGACAGTCTCTCGACGTCAAACCCAAGCAGCGTCCAGTGCGTCCCCTTGTAGAGCTCGAACAGGCGAGTCGGGAAGCTTCCCGGGCGCCGGATCAGCGCGTCCGGCGCCCGGTCACCCGCCAGGATGCCGCCCTGGCGCTCGGGTTTCTCCAGCGTCAGAGATGAATCCGGATAGCACAGGTCGAGCTGAAGCACCTCCCGGCCACGGCGCATCGATCCCGCCTTCGCGGCCTCCAGCAACTTCGTTGCGAGACCCAGCATGTGCGCGGCTATCGGTCGGCGCTCCTGCTCGTAGGTGTCCAACAGTCCAACGGGCGCTCCTTGCAACATGGCTGCAAGCTTCCATCCGAGGTTATATGCGTCCTGGACGCTGGTGTTGAGTCCCTGGCCTCCGGTGGGTGGATGGGTATGAGCGGCATCGCCCGCGAGGAATACGCGACCATCGCGATATCGATCTGCGATGCGTGCGTTCATGATGAAAGCTGAAGCCCACGATACCGACTGGATCACGATATCGGTACGACCGGTCCGTTGTTGGACCATGGCGGTCAAGCCGGCGGCACTGAGATCGATGTCTCCTTCCAGGGGAACAGGCGCCTGCAGACTGAACATTTCGGTGCCGTGCAGGGGGCACAACGCAATCTGCGTCTGCATCGAGCCCGAGTTGAAACGGTGCCAGGCATCGCGGCCAACACCGGTGACTACAACATCGGCCACGACCGCCCGCACGCCGAGTGTCTTACCGGGGAAATCGATCCCGAGCGTACGGCGCACAAAACTGCGTCCCCCATCCGCTCCAACCAGATACTGCGCCTGCACGGTTTCTTCACCGGCAAGGCCGACGACAGTCGCAGTTACGCCGGTCTCATCTTGTTGAAAGCCTGTGAGCTTGCTACCAAATTCCACACGGTGTCCGAGCTCCGCCAGACGCTCTCGCAACGCGGCTTCTGTCAGGAACTGCGGAATGAGCAGCGGCGCCCGGTACGGCTCCGCGGATGTCGGTCCTGACACTTCAAAATCCTGACTGTCCGCAAAGCTTCCGTCGTCGCGATATTCCCGTTGAGGTGGGTACGGCCCACCCACTGCCACTAGTCGGTCCGCCACGCCGAGATCTTCAAATATCTCGAGCGTCCGGGGCTGAAGGCCCTTGCCACGCGAGCCGCGGAACGGCTCCGGCATTTCATCAATCAAGCGAAAACGCACGCCCCGTCGGGCCAACTCCACCGCCAGGGTCAGTCCAGCCGCCCCGGCTCCACAAATCAGCACGTCCGTCGCAGTCATGGCCGTCTCCATTTATGTGTATTTTGCACATATTTATTTTTAACCGGACCCGGCTGCGCGTCAAGCAGAAAATGTGCAAAATGCACACATTGAGACGGGAGCCGAGCATGCCGAAAGCCAGTCCGCGGCCGCGCAAAGACGTAAAGACCCTGCACGGGGCGATGGTCGATCTGTTCACTTTGATGAATGAGCCGCAGCGGGACGACACCCTGCTGAAGGAAGCCGGGGTCTCATTGGACCGCGCGTTGTTTCCCCTGCTGGTGGGAATCGAGCGCTACGGTCCGATCGGAGTCGTGGATCTGGCCAACAAGTCCGGGCGCGATCACACCACCATCAGCCGCCAGGTCTCCAAGCTCGAAAGCCTGGGGTTGATTGAACGTCAGCCGGGCGCCAAGGATCGTCGTATCAATGAGGCGGTGATCACAGCAAAG